>Ga0247834_1000055_pt1 | contig 171943 bp, 214 predicted proteins | sample LaCruzMarch2015__8_FD_187118 | JGI IMG/M metagenome (GOLD analysis project Ga0247834, IMG submission 187118) | Freshwater microbial communities from meromictic Lake La Cruz, Castile-La Mancha, Spain - LaCruzMarch2015_12m | ecosystem: Environmental > Aquatic > Freshwater > Lake | place: Spain...
TGGAAGGATATTTACTCCAAACCAGAGAACAAATTCAGCAGGATCTTCTCACTCTCATTGATAGTGATGATCAGGAATTAAATGATAAGATGTGCCAAATTGTAGTAGACAACTTTGACAAATTCTTCACTTCAACAAAATGACACTCACCCCAGCACAATTCAACCAGTTCGTTGAGAACTATGTTTCAGAGATTATAAAGGGATTGGATATTGACAGTATGGAAAGTATGCTTTTTGATGTACTCACTCGTGAGTATGAGACGTATACTGAAGAGCATATCTTAGGTGAGATCAAAGATCTCTATAATGAAGAATACGCTCAGGAGTTGTTAGATTCCGTGGCGGATCCGTGGCATTGCCCTCAAGGCGCCAGATGAAGGCGCCGGTTTGTGTGCCAGTTGAACAACTGTCCACTAAACCTACCAAAGGGGCCAGATCCGGTCTATATTACTAAGGTAATCAAAACACCACTTCCACAAATGAACATCAACGACCTGTTCGAATCTATCAAGTTGACCGAGAAACTTGCTCTCGAAAACTATAATGCTCGCAACGGAGTTGTTGACTATCGCCTTGACGGAGTTTGTAATCATTACTTCCCACAGTATGACACACTTGGAGATCCTTCATTCAAAAATGGTGAAATCGTTCTGACCTGTAAAGTTATCAAGACTGTAAAAGGTCAACTTCGTTATAACTTTCTGGTGAACGGTAAGCGTGTTGCAGAGAAGGCAATTCCTTCCACATTCTTATCACTCGGTGCCTTTCGTTAAGTAAGAAACAGTTCACTCCTACACATTCACTCAAACTCCTCCAATGACTTCTGCAACTTATCAACTCAATGCCCTTGATGTTTCATACAATGGGTGGAACAATTATGAGACCTGGAATGTTGCACTGTGGATCAACAATGCAGAGGGTTTGTATCATCTGGCACAAGACTGTGGTGATTACGAAACCCTTGTAAAGTGTCTCTATGATGAGTATGGAGTGAATGAAACTCCTGACGGTGTTAAGTGGAACGATCCTAAGGTGAATGTGGTTCAGATTAACTCTGAAGTGTTCGACTTCTAAGTAATACTTTTCCCGTACCTTCACAACAACATTCTCCGCGAACAACTCATGAAAATTTCAAACGGACTCAAACAGAAGTTAGTTGATGATATGAAGGAGACGTTATTTGATCAAATGATGTATCACGGGAAGAAACAGAAGCAAGATCTGTTAGCTGCAAAAGCATTAATGGATGAATGGGTTGTTAGTTCAGAAGAGGAAGAAGAGCAGGAACCAATACTTTTTATTCAAGATCTTCGTATTAGTTTTGAGGAGGAAGTTTGAGATGAGTAGGGAACAACGCCAAAGCAATCAAATCAAGGTGCCAGTTGACTAGGTGTCCACTAAACCTACCAAAGCACCCCGAAACCTGTCATACTGTATTCACAAACCAAGGGAGAAAACCCATGCGCAAGATCGAACGCCAAATGCTCGCTGCCATCACGGCTAAAAAAGACTTTAAGGTTGCTAACACTGAAGTGATCGCATGTTCAAATGTCTCTGATGTTTACTTGCATGGTAATTTGATTGCTCGTATCGGTGAAACTTGGATCGAATTGTTTGATGGCGGTTGGCAGACAGTAACAACTAAGTCTCGCCTAAATGCAATTCTTTCTGCATTCGGACTTCCTGGTGAGGGTGTGTTTCAAAAGAACTTTATTTGGTTTGTCAACTATAACGGGTTTTCAATTCCTTTCTTCTCAGGTATGCGACTGAATTGATCTCACTCCCTAATCCAACATCCTCTTCTTATCACATGTTCCAAATCACTTATCAAGTTCCTTACAACGATTGCGAATGGCGTTATCAATCATTCCCCACACTTGATGCTGCTCAGAGAATGATTGAGTTCTACAAATCTTGTGGATCTCCTGCTAAACTTGTAAACTGAACTTACCTAAACAAATGAAACTCCAAATCCTTGACATTGTATTTGACCTGAGTGATGATTGCGGAGAATACATTGATACTGACATGTTGCAATCTCAACTGCGGAGAGTTTATAAAGGACAATTTTGGGATGTAAACGAAACGAATGAACTTGCAGATCTAATTAGTGACGCATCAGGTTGGTGTGTTACTTCACTTGCTTATAGAACTATCAAATGAAGTATAAAACTTTTATCATGTACTTGACTGCTAAAGGATGTAGTTTGCATCGTACATCAGGTAAACATCATATCTACATTCATCCTAAGATTAATCGAAACATTGTAATCCCTAAACAGAAAGAAGTCTCCCAGGGCATTATCTACAGCACACAAAAACTCCTCCAAAACGTATAAATCATGAACGAACTTGACTATCAACCAGACTTCGACTATAATGATACTCGATGGGAAGATGATATTTTAACTATATTCAACGAAGAAACTATTCTTGAAAATCTTGACTACCAAACCAATGAACTTCTCAAAAACTTCTGATAATTGTTAAAAGCGCATAGTATAATAAAGATTAAAATAAACCATATTAGGTTGTGGAAAAGGTTGTGGAAAACTTTATAATCTACTGATATACTCCTAAATGTGATTTTATGCCTTATAATGCCCGCTGCCGTTGTTGCCTAAGCGGTCGCACTATAAGACACGCCCATCTCAGAGTTCCTCCCCGTCCAATTATAAGACACACAGCACACTTTTCCACAGCAAACTTATAAGTTTTCCACACGTTTTCCCCAGTTCCTTATAAGTTTGCCACAGGGCATTCGTGTTACATTAAGTGATACACAGTGTTCTTCGTTATATCTGTGGAAAACTTATAAGTTTACTTATGGGAATGACTTCGCCCTATAATAGACAGTCAACTTACACACCTTCGTTAACACTTAGCATGTCCGTTGAACTAATGGTAAATACACTTCGTCTCGGTAACACTGGGCGGGAGATCTTGCACATCCTGGACGCTGTTGCATCCAATGATCAGTTTACCACACCTAGCAGTGTTTGTCAAGTCGCTTATAAGCAACCCACAGCAGATGTGATCGACTTCTGATAGTTATTCACCCCGTTCGTCATTGTCACTTATGGACAGTGATTTAACGGGGGTTCCTTATATTTTGTGCGGGCGATGCCTAAAGCTAAAAACGCTAACTACCCTAACCTACAACGAACCAAAAGAGCGAACAAGATATAAGGCATTTCAAAAAATTTTTCAGGTATAAAAAGTCAAATTATAAAAATCATAAGAAGGTTTTAGTAATTCTGTAGATCTTTCAATATCATATTCTGACAACATTAATGAGTAAGACATAAGTAGCAACTTTCTTTTTCTATACCACAATGAATATATGAATTATATTTTTGCAAAATTCTATACAACATAGTTGTCCCCGATTTTGGGATCCCAGGACAGATTAAAAATAAAGGTTTACTCATAAATATTTCTAAATATATTTGTACTAAAAATGCATTATAATTTACTATTTAACGGTTGTAGTTTTACTTATGGTTCCGAACTTGAAGGTATTAATAACGATAGAGAGCATCAAAGAACACATAGATTTTCTCATTTAGTTGCTGAGCACTATGGTAAAACTTATGATAATATATCAATATCTGCAAAGTCCAATGATTGGATTGTAGAACAAACTATAAACTGGTTTGAAGAAGGTAATACTTGTGATTTAGCAGTTATACAATTCACAGAAAATATAAGAACTATCATATATGGTGATGGTGATAAAAAAGATACACAACCAAAAGTATATGATATTCTAAGACCAGTATTAAGTACTGATAAATCTGTATGGGCACATTGTTTCTTAGAGGGCAAATGTATTGAACACCGCATTAAATCAAACATATATTATAAAAACATATACACTGAATATATGGGACAACAAAAGTATTATAAAAATTTATTTTTTCTTAATAATTATTTTAAAACTAAAAATATTCCTGCAATTTTTTTAAAAATGGAAAAAAATATAAGTGTCGATTTTGGATGGAAACTTCATTGCGAAAATATAAAAGTAAAAGATATGAAAGGAGATATTATACCGTTTTGGCGTGAAGATAAAGAAAAAATATATTACTGTAAAGATTACAGTTACAAATACAAAGAGAAAAAAAATCCGTACTTAGTATTTTTAAATGGAGTTCATCCAAATGAATTTGGTCATCAAAAAATTGCAGATTATATTATAGATAATATTTCTAATATATTTTAAATTCAAGGAAATAAATCAACAGGGTTTATGGAATGATTTGAAGGAATATTATGATATTTTACGCTATCAATATTCCATTTATCATCACATTCCCATTGTTCTGGAAGAAATTTTTGAGTACGATGAAAATATGCATATTCTTGTCTTAATTTTTCTTTAGCAAATTTAATATCATCATCAGTAAGTTTACTACTATAATTACCAGGTATCTCAATTTCTAACTTATCAATCGGCACATAAGGCAAATTAAGAAACTGGCACATAAAATTTAATTCTGTATCATCATCAGCATTAAAAATTTTTTCGTATACAAAAACACTTGAGTTAGATACTCCCCAAATATCGATACTCCAATTTTGCATAAAATTTGAACAAATTTTAGAATAATAATGATATTCTTTTTTATCAGTAAGAAGATGGTAAAAATATTCTTTTGCTTTTTCTTTTCCTGCTACCATGTTACAATAAGAATATAATCTTCTAATAGGATCTCTTACCATTTGTATAATTTTAACATCAAAATATTCTGTAATATAATCTCTAAAATGTTTTATTTGATCTAAAGTTAATGTTTGATACGATTGTGAAAAATCTGCTACTCCATAAAACATTTGTTTCTTAGAAACATAATATTCATAAATTTCTAAAAAATAATTTTTATAATTTTCTAAGGTTCTTTCTTTATAATATGGTTCAAATGATTTAAACTGATAATTTTCTTTAAACATAAAAAATTTTTCATTTAAAAAATTATTTTTAAATTTTTTTTCGCATGAATAATCATTTTGATAAATGTTATTCAAATAATAATGTTCTTTACCATGACCAAAATGAAGTAAGTAAGATTTATAAAAATGAAAATATAATGATGTTGTACCAGACTTCATCAATCCCGGACATATAACTAATAGAGGTTTCATACTCAAATAAGAATTGCCTTATATATAGAACTGATATAAAAGAAGTAATGCATATCTTGTTTAATGGATGCTCCTTGACTTGGGGAGATGAACTAGAGAATAAATTGGAAGAACGTTTTAGTACGCTTGTTGCTAATCATTATCAAGCAGATTATGAAAATATTTCTGATTGTGGTAGAAGTAATGATGCAATAACTCGAACCACGATGCAGTGGTTTGCGAATGGTAATAAAACAGATTTGGCAATCATTCAATGGTCAGTCATTTCAAGACTTGAAGGTTATGATGATTTAAATAAAAGGTATATTAATATCACTGTCGATACAAAAACTAAATGGCAAGAATTTTATAGAAAATATTATCATAATCAACTTGGTGTTGATACACTATTCAAAAATTATTATTTGTTAGAAAATTTTTTCATTCAAAACAATATACCATACTTATTTCTTATTCATGATTGTTGGGATAATACTGTTAAAAATACAAATAGTGTTTGGAAGGATTTTATTATAAAAAAAGATTTTCATATTTTACGTGATAATTTACGTGATAATTTATGTGATAAAGAAAATATTTTAGACGTTGATATTCATATCAGACCAAACAAAGGTCATCCAAATCCATTAGGTCATCGTACAATAGCAGATTATGTTATAGATACTATTGGAACTCTCTAATAGAAATAAATGTTACTCTCTTCTCCAGATGAGTATCTTTATCAATTACAAGCGAATAATAAAGCAGACGCAATAAGATTATGGAGAAAAGCAATAAAGGAAACATGGAATACTTGTTGCGCGTATTGCGGTGAAAATAAAGATCTAATGACGATTGATCATATTATCCCACAATCCTTAGGTGGCACAAATGAATTAATGAACGTTGTTTGTTGTTGTGAAGATTGTAACCGCGATAAGTCTCATACCGAAGTTGAGATCTGGTATTTTCAACAATATTTTTTTGATCAAGAACGTTGGAATAAAATAGAAGAATGGCGAACACCAAAAACAATAGGTTCAAAGAAGAGATATATAAGAGGTAAGAATGGAACTTCTACAAGATCAGTAATGCGATGAATTATAACGTATACATCAATCAAATGATTGCATTTAAAAATCTTACAAAAGAAGATGCTGAACAGCGTGCAAAAGAAATTCAGCAGATGATCTTTGCTGGTATTCCTACTCAATATACAGTTAAACAAATTAAAGTTTTGGAAATTAAATTATGAACCCTATTGCAAAACTTATTATATGGATCAAAGGTGAATATAAGTTATGGAAACTTCGCAGGGAAGATCCTTACATTTATGAAGATGATTGATCATGATTGGAATAAGTGAAGGTTTTCATGATGCTGCAATATCAGTAGTTAATGCTGGTAAGATTAAGTTTGCTGCCCATGCAGAACGTTATTCTAGGGTAAAGCACGATAAGCATTTAAATCTATCAGTATGTGCAGAAGCATTACGTTATACTGAAGATGATATTGTTGCATTCTATGAACGTCCTTGGTTAAAGCGTACTCGTCATTTTTTTGCAGGACAGTATAAGAGTGCATTCAAAGAAAGAAATATCTATCTCACCCCAAATCGATATTATTCACATCATCTCTCCCATGTTGCTGCAGCATTTCAGACATCACCATATTCAGATGCTGCATGTGTTGTCGTAGACAGTATTGGTGAGTGGGACACTGCTTCAATCTGGCACGCTCAGATGGTGGAGGGATGTGCTAAGTATAAGAAAGTATGGTCTAAGAAATATCCAAATTCTATTGGTCTATGGTATTCTTCTTATACAAAATGGGCAGGTTTAAAACCCTTAGACGAAGAATACATCTTTATGGGTATGGCAGCATTTGGTAAACCCTTATACGTCGAGCAAGCGCGTAAACTTCTCTCTAGAAATAACCACAAAGGCTTTCCCATCTCTATTGAAGGAAATCCAGAAGACAACTCAAAAAGCGCCGAGATTGTTCTCCATGAGGAACTGAGAAAAATTTTCAATAGGGCAAGGACAATTAGTAATAATATTTGTTATGGTGGAGGAGTTGCTCTAAATTGTGTGGTGAACGCTAAGTTACAAAAAGAACATCCGTTTATGTGGATTATGCCTAATCCAGGAGATGCTGGAGCTTCTTTAGGGGCGGCTTTGTTATCTTATGGTGGTAAAGTCATCTTCACCCCATATTTGGGTGAAACCATTCAAAAAACGATTGATCCAAAAGAAGTTGTTGACGCATTGCTTCACAAAGGCATGTGTGGAATTGCGAATGGTCCTGCCGAGTTTGGACCACGGGCTTTGGGTAATAGAAGTCTTCTAGCGGATCCTAGGACGATTCAGATGAAGGATTTAGTCAATACCATTAAGAAGAGACAAAGGTTTCGTCCATTTGCCCCTGCCATATTAGAAGAACATTGTCAGGACTATTTTCGTATGCCACCAGACAGTCGCTATATGTCCTTTGTATACGACTGTAAGCGTCCTGATGAGATCCCAGCATGTGTTCATGTAGATAATACCGCTAGGGTTCAAACAGTTCCTACATGGTCTTCCAGCGTCCTTAGAGAAATACTTGAATGTTGGTATGAACGCACTGGATGCCCAGTTCTTCTTAATACATCATTAAATATTCGTGGTATGCCAATTGTCAATACTTGGCAAGATGCTCAAGATTTTTCCAAAACTTATCTAGTTGACATATTCTAAATACCGTGGTATCATGCCTTTGGGTGATACCCGTTTACGTAAACAAATCAAATTGAAGTATATTTATGGCAAAAGGTTTTAGAGTGGTAACTAAACCACCAACATCATCTTCCGGTAGTACATCTAGTTTTAATATAGAAGAAGCAAAAAAAATGATTAAAGACAAGAGCATTGTCTTTTGTCTTCCTGGTAGAGGAGTTTCATATACATATCTCAAAAATTTTGTACAACTTTGTTTTGATCTTGTACAAAATGGTGCTTCAATCCAGATTTCACAAGACTATTCTTCAATGGTCAACTTTGCCCGTTGTAAGTGTCTTGGTGCCAATGTTCTTCGTGGTCCTAATCAACTTCCATGGGATGGTAAACTGAAATATGATTATCAACTTTGGATTGATAGTGACATCGTATTTGACACAGAATTGTTCTATCGTCTAGTATGGATGGATAAGGATATCTCTTGTGGTTGGTATGCGACTGAAGATGGAGTAACAACATCAGTTGCACATTGGCTTGAAGAAGATGACTTCAAGAACAATGGTGGTGTTATGAACCATGAAATGGTTGATGGTATTCAAAAGCGTCGTAAACCATTTACTGTGGATTACACTGGATTTGGTTGGACACTAATTAAGCATGGTGTGTTTGAGCATTCGGAGATAAAGTATCCTTGGTTTGCACCTCAGATGCAAGTCTTTGATTCTGGAGAAGTCCAAGATATGTGTGGTGAGGATGTTTCATTCTGTTTAGATGCAATCAAGGCAGGATTTGAAATCTGGTGTGATCCAGTCTGCCGAGTAGGACACGAGAAGACACGAGTAATTTGATATATAAAATTGGAATTTGTGTATAATTACACATGGAAAAATACGATATATACTGTCGGGGAGAAAAAATTTATTCTTCCGTTACAGAAGAAGAAATGTTGGATATCACGCAAGAATTTGCGGATCAATTTTATTCAAATGGAACTCCCCATCCTGACGATATTGTGGTAGAATATCTTGGTTACGATATTGAATAAATTATGGCAGTGAAAAATTCTTTGAGTGGTTCAAAAATTATTGAATCATCACCAAAAAATACTCGTCAGGGACGCTCCAAAAACACAAAAATTTCTGCTACAAGTAGAAATAGTTCTGGTAAGCGTTATAGAGGTCAAGGAAAATAATTCATAATCAATCTTTTGGTTTGAATTCCACTTCACACCATTATCGAAGATGGAGTTTACTCATACAGACAATAAAATAGAGTTATCAACATTACTAATGTCCCTGATGGTAACATCAGCAGTGATCAAGTTGACTGATGCATCGATAACTATAGACAAATTATTATCAATCTACTCAAAATAACTTATAGATAAGACAGGAGCAATCCTGTCTTTTTTTATGGCATATTTAATATAGAATGCCTATAAATACGAATAAATAGACGAAGATCCTATAAAAGTGCCTCTTCAAAAAATCTCTAGGGCTTTCAAAGATATTTCTTTATCAATGAAACGTCATCCAGTTACAAACGATATTCTTCCACTGAAAAATGAAGATGCAATCAAACGTGCTGTTCAAAATTTAGTAAGAATTCGTATTGGAGAGGTATTTTTCAATAATTTAATTGGCACAAGAATTAGCGGAGCATTATTTGAATTAGCAACAAGTGACTTTACTGCTCCGATAAAGACAGAAATTGAAACTGTTATTACAAACTTTGAACCAAGAGTTGTACTAAAAGGCGTTGAAGTTGATCCAGATCCTGATAATAATGCTTTAGAAATTACAATATCTTATGACATAGTTGGTTTATCAACGCCTACACAGACAGTCACTTTTATCTTAGAACCAACTAGACTATAATGGCACTAACACAATTTACAAATCTAAATTTTGAGGATATAAAAACCTCAATCAAAGATTATCTAAGAGCAAACACAAATTTTACAGATCATGACTTTGAAGGATCCAACCTTTCAGTCATTGTAAATCTTCTTGCATATAACTCTTACATTACTGCCTACAACACAAATATGGTGGTAAATGAGACTTTTATTGATTCCGCGACTTTGCGCGAAAATGTTGTATCATTAGTACGCAATATTGGGTATGTTCCTCGTTCAAAACGTGCAGCAAAAGCAACTGTAAACTTTTTTGTTAGTGGATTTTCAACAACAACAGACACAATTTCATTTCAACCTGGAGTTTTTGCAAATGGAAGCGTTTCTGATGTCAACTTTATATTTTCTTTACCCGAAAAAGTTACTATAGCGGCAGATACTGGTACTTCACTTGGAAGTTTAGAGATTTATCAAGGGCAATATCTTGAAAATTCGTGGTTAGTCAATAACTCTCAACCAAATCAACGGTATATCATTCCAAATGATAGCGTTGATACTTCAACTTTGCGTGTAAAAGTAAAAAATACGTCTACAGATACAACATCTATTGAGTATCAACTAGTAGATAATATTCTTGGCATCACCTCTACATCAAATATTTACCTAATTCAAGAAACAACTGACGAAAAATACGAAATTTTATTTGGTGATAATATTTTTGGTAAAAAATTACAGTCTGGGAATGTAATTACTGCATCTTACATCAAGACAAATGGTAAAGATGGTAATGGGGTGACTGATTTTAGGTTTGCAGGAACAATTTTTGATGAAAATAACGCAAATATAACGTCTTTCACTAGCGATTTGACATCACAGGTGCCATCTGAGAATGGTGATGAGATAGAACCTGTTGAAAGTATTAAATACTATGCCCCTAGACTGTATTCATCGCAACATAGGGCAGTAACAGCAAGCGACTATGAGGCAATTCTACCAACTTTATATCCAAATATAGAAAGTGTTAGTGCTTATGGTGGAGAAGATCTAGTTCCTCCACAATATGGAAGAGTTTTTATTGCAGCTAAACCTAGAAATGGATCTTTTCTATCTGAATTTACTAAAAAACAAATTTTACAGTCACTGAAGAATTATTCAGTAGCTGGAATTGTTCCTCAGTTTGAAAATTTAAAATATCTTTATGTGGAAATTGATAGTTATGTTTATTACAATACAAATTTTGTTGGTGATTCAAATAGTTTAAAAACAGATGTGATTTCTGCAATCACTTTTTATTCTAAAAGTTCAGAAATGAACCAATTTGGTGGAAGGTTCAAGTATAGTAAAATTTGTTCACTAATTGATAACGTTAATACCGCAATTACTTCAAATATCACAACTGTAAGGATTAGAAGAGATCTTGTTGCAAGTATAGGACAACCAGCACAATATGAGTTATGCTTTGGCAATCAATTTTATAATGGAAAAACACAATATAATGTAAAAAGTACAGGATTTACTGTTTTTGGCATAGGAGAAACTTGTTATTTTTCAGATGCAGTTGTAAATGGATCTAATATTGGTAATCTGTTCCTATTCCAAGAAATTTCTGTTGAAGAAATCAATATTTTATCAACTAAGTTTGGAACAGTTAATTATGACACAGGTGAAATCCTTATAGATACTGTAAATATTACATCAACCAGTTTATCCGACAATATTATTGAAGTTCAAGCAGTTCCTTTATCAAATGATATTTTGGCGAGAAAGGAATTGTACTTACAGTTAGATGTTGCTAAAAGTAATTTCTATATGAAACAAGATAGCATCTCATCAGGTGCAAATACTTCTGGAACAAGATTTGATATTCAGTCAAGCTATCAAAACGGTAAGAAAACAAGATAACAGATGATTGAAACCTCAATATTAAAAGTTAAAATCAATGAAATTATTCAGAGTCAAATCCCTGAATACATTGATGTCGAAAATCCTTATTTTGGAGAATTTTTAAAGCAATATTATTACTCTCAGGAGTATCAGGGAGGTCCCGTTGATATTGCAGATAACTTAGTTGAGTATAAAGGACTAGATTATCTAAACCCAAAAAATCTTATTGGATTTACATCACTAACATCATACATTAGTGGTGTTGATGATACAATCTATGTAAGTTCAACAGATGGTTGGCCAACACAGTGGGGTTTATTGAAAGTTGATAATGAAATTATCACTTATACAGGTATTGGATCCACAGTATTTACTGGATGCGTTCGTGGATTTAGTGGAATTGAAAAAAATACAAAAACTAATCACCCAGAGTATCTAACATTCACTTCTAGTGGAATTGCAACACATGCATCAAATGCAAAGGTTGAAAATCTTAGTAATGTTTTTCTAAATGAGTTTCTAAAGAAACTAAAGAAATTAGTTCTTCCCGGATTTGAAGATAGAAATCTATATGGTGATTTAAATGAAAGTAACTTTATTAGACAAGTAAAAGATTTCTATAAATCAAAAGGAACAGAAGAAGCATTCAAAATTCTATTCAAAGCACTATATGATGAAGGGGTTGAAATGGTTCAACCTCAAAAATTTGTTATCAAACCATCAGATGCAGATTATATTAAAAATGATGTTTTAGTTTGTGAGGTAGTTAGTGGAAATCCAATAAAAATTGAAGGACAAACTCTTTTCCAAGATACAACGCCACTACAAACTAGTGGATCAATTTATAATGTAGAAAAGGCAATTATAAATGGTAGTACTTATTATAAAATTTCTATTTCAAAAGGAACTACAGTTGGTAAGTTTCTTCAAGTAGGAAAAACTTTTATTACAAAAACATCTGGTGCTGGATCTACTATTATCAACATTGATAGTACAGTAGGATTTGGTACAACAGGAAATCTAAATTATGAAGATCTTCAATTTTCGTATACTGATAAAAATTATACTCAGTTCCTTGGGGTTTCTGGTATTACGACAACTGTAGGTATTGGTTCAACTGTTTTTGCTTCTGGATTTCAAACATACTCGTATGAAGATGGAGATTTAAATACTCCAGTTTATTTAAACATTGTAGGAACAATTAGCAATTTCAATGGATCTGCAATAAATCAGCAAGAAGGAAGTAATATCAATGTAAAAACTTTAGGTATTGAACAAAAAGACATTAGATTTACTTCATGGATTTACAATATTCCAACAAAATATATTGTTAACAATATTATTTCATTGGGTTCCAATGTATATGAATTTGTATTTTTCTCGGATCATATTCTGTACGTTGGTGATATTCTTGATATTGTGGATGAAGATAATAATATTATTGTAGGAACTTTACTCCAAATCATTAATAATAAAACAATCCAAGTCAACTGCTCTGCTTTAAATTTATCTAAAAAACATTTTATTAGAAGACAACTAAAAACAAATAAAGATTACACTGCAGATGTTCAAAACGTTTATTCTGCTGGTGCTGATGTATACGTCGCATCAAATAGTATTCCACACTGGACTATAAATCCTCAAAAGAGAATTAGAAACTTTACTACATCTGGAGTTGCAACAAGTACACAAATTTTAATTACAGATCATCATTTCAATGATGGTGAACTTGTAGTATACAAACCATCAAGCACAAATGGTGCTGTATCTGGATTGAGCACTAATCAATCTTATTATATTCGTAAAATAGACGATAATACGGTTTCACTTGCATATTCACTAGAGAATGCTCGTAGAGGTCAACATATCACTATTTTTGGATCTAGTGATTTATCTGGAATTACCACACATTCTTTAACTCCAAGTAATGTTGGGTTTTCTACAATTGGAGCACAAAAATTACTCAGAAAGTTTTTAGTTCCTGAGTATAGTGAGACTAAAATTGAGACAATTCCAGGTGGAGTTGGATTATTTGACAACGGAGTAGAGATTTATTCTTATAAATCAACTGATCAAGTTTTCTATGGTCCAATTCAATCAGTTAGTGTTTTAAATGAAGGATCGGACTTTGATGTAATCAATCCAACTAGACTTTCTGTTTATCAAGATGGGCATACTGGTGCAGGTTCATCTGTTATTGCACACGTATCAGGAACCATTAAAGAAATTCTTGTCGATACTGAAGGATTAGATTATACAAGCACTCCAACTGTTTATATTAGTGGTGGTAATGGTTCTGCAGTAGCAGAAGCAAAAATGAAGTTGGTTGCTCATCAAGTAGATTTTGATAGCACTAGCACTGGTGGTATTGTAGATACTGTTACTGATAAAATTACCTTCCCAGAAGCACATGGATTTAAACATGGTGAAGAAATTGTTTACAACACTCGTGGAACAACTCCTATTGGTCTTGGAACAACTCCAGGAACACTTATTAACGGTTCTTCATATTTCGTCATCAAAAATAACGACTATACTATTTCATTAGCAGAAACAAGACAGAAATCTCTTGTTGGTATTGCAACTCTTGATATTACTTCCAATGGTCAAGGACTTCATGCTTTTTCAACTAAAGAAAGAAGACTAAAAGTTGATAAAGTTTATGTTATTGAAAATGGCACATTTTCCAATAAAGAAAATACGACAACTCCTGTTGGTATCAATACATTCACGGATGTAATCACAATTAGTAATCATGGATATACTTCTGGTGAAGAACTAAAGTATTCAACAACAGAATTATCAGTTGGTGGATTAAACACAACCTCCAGATATTATGCTATAAAAGTCGATAACAACCAATTTAGAGTATCAATTTCTACTAGCCTAACAAATTACATTGGACTAACTAGTATTGGATCTGGATATCATATCTTCAATTATCCACCAATTACAATCACTCTAAATGGTCCTCAAGGTATTACAACGGCAAATGCTACTGTTACTCCAATTGTAAGAGGATCTATATCTGATGTTCATGTAAAAGTTGGTGGGGATGATTTTGGATCGACAATCATCAATGATAATTATAGACCAGAAATAAGAATTATTGAAGGATCTAACGCATCACTAAGACCATTGATTGTAAATGGTAGACTTGATAGTGTTATTGTAAAAAGTGGTGGTTCAAATTATTTTAGTATTCCAGACATCATTATTGATGGTGATGGTTTTGGTGCAAAGGCAAAGGCAAATATATCTAATGGTCAAATTATAAGCGTTGATGTTATTGATCAGGGTGCTGGATATACAACCAATGGAACAACAATTACTGCATCGACACCTGGACAAGGAGCAATATTCTCGTCCAATTTAAAAAAATGGACAGTTAATAAAGTTGAAAAATATGCAAAAATTGGTGACGTAAGTTCTGATGATGGTTTCTATGAAACTGTAAGAAATACTAAACTTGGTAATCCATATGTTAATTACTACGTCCCAAGAATTCTGAGAACTTTCTTGGGAGATAATGGATCTCAACATTCTCCAATTTTAGGATATGCATATGATGGAAGTCCAATTTACGGACCATATGCATTTGCAAATTATACTGGAACTGGAGCACTAAAATATCTACAACCAAGTTATGCAAAGATTTCTGGTGCAAGAGTTAATGGTCCAAATATTTCACAATATCCAGCTGGATTTTTTGTTGAAGACTTTACATATGTTCAAGGTACTGGAGATTTAGATGAATATAATGGTCGCTTTGCAATTACGCCAGAATATCCAAATGGTGTTTATGCATACTATACAACAGTCTCATCCTCTGTTGTAAATGACAATGGTAGTCCTTTCAATGGAGTAAGACAACCAGTATTTCCATATGTAATTGGTAATTATTACAACTTCACTCCAAACATTTTCAACTACGATTATAATTCTACACAAGATATTGATCCTATTACTCTAAACTTAGTAAGAAACACTGATGCTTATAAGATCAATGATGGGTATGAATTTATTTCAAATTCAAATAAGAATACAACTACACAATCTAAGATTTCTAAAATAAAATCTGGAAGCGTAGAACGGATTGATGTAATAGAAAGTGGTTTAGATTATACTGTTGGAGATAGAATTGTATTTGATAATTCAAATACTTCTGGATTTGGTGCTATCGCAAAAATATCAAAAATTGTTGGTGTTGCAGTAACAGACATAACTTCATCAATAACAACTTTGAGTAATATTGATCTAGTATGCAACAATAGATCAGTAACTGCAATTTCAACAACCCCACATAATCTATCAGATGGTTCTTATGTAAGTATTGTTGGAATATCTTCTACATCATTTAATAATATAACGGGAACGTTTAGGATCGATGTAAAAGGTGTAACATCTGGTCTAGCAACTTCTATGCTAGCAACTGGACTTACAACTAGTGTTCAAATAATAGATCTTGCATCAAAGTTTTCTGTAAATGACATTATAAAAATTGATAGTGAGCAATTCCTAATTATGGGAATTGATAAAGCAAATAATAAATTAAATCTACAAAGAAGATATAATGGAACAACAGGTGCTGCACATACAAATCGTTCAGAAATTGTTAATCTTGAAAGAGAATTTACTTACGAACTTGATAAGGTAGTTTCTCTGTCAACTCCTAAAAATGAAACAGTATTTTTTGATGCATCATCCTCTGTTGGTGTTGGATTGACTTATGGTGTTGGTATTGGAACAACAATTTCTTACATTGGAGCGGGAAATAGTCAGAAATCGATCTTTATACCTACTAGAAGTATTTTCTTACCAAACAATCCTCTGCTTCATGGTGAGGAAGTTTTCTACAGTCCTGGTGCTGGTACTTCTTTGACATATTCATTGAATGGTAGTACAACATCTCCGATGCCATCAAAGATGTATGTACAGAAACTTACAAAAGATTTGATTGCACTTACAAATGTAAAGACTGGTATCAATTCTGATTTATCACGAGTTTTCTTCAATGCAAACATTGGAATTGGCAATAGTCATTCTTTTACAACTAGGAGAAATATTGTATCGTGTAGTGTAAAAACAGTAAATGTTGTTGTATCTACTGCATCTTCTCATCGATTAAGACCAGATGATGTCATTGATATGACAGTTGTTTCCACTGCTACAAGTTCAGTGTCTGCAATATATGATCCTATTACTCGATTTGTAAGTATTGGTTCATCCATCAACCCTAGAATTAATATTGTTACCGGAGATTACTTAGAATTTGATGTTTCTAATGCAAGTTTACTAAACACTAAACTTGAATTTTTCTTAGATCAAAGTTACAATAAAACATTTGTTGGATCTGGTGTATCTGCATTAGAAATTACAAATCAATTTGCACCAGGAATTACATCCGCAAAAACAACAATACATTTTACAGAACAGGTTCCTTCAATATTATACTACAAATTTACTTCTCAAACTCCTTCCAAAATTGTTGAAATTAATAAAGATATTAATGAATATTCAAAAATAGTTGTTCATAATAGTAAATTTACTGGAACACATTCACTAACAACAACAACAAATCAAACATTTACATATAATATATTTGAAATACCAGAAAGAGTAGGTTATACCAGCGCATCATATATCAATTACACAACAAATTCTACTAATACAAAGGGGTCTATTGCAAAAATTGATATTTTGGATGGTGGAAAAAATTATAAATCTACACCTAAAGTATCTGCATCGTCCACAACAGGATCTTCTGCAACACTGAGGACATATGGATCAAATATTGGTTCTATTGATATTGTTCAAATTTTAGATTTTGGATATGACTATCTATCAGATAAAACACTACAACCACAAGCAGCAGTTCCTCAAGTTATTACACTTAAAGATAATTATAGTGTTGACACTGTTGCAATTACTTCTACTGGGTCAAAATATCTGTCTGCACCAAATCTAATTGTTTATAATAGAAAATCTGATATTGTCAATACTGAATCAAGTATTGTTGCTTCTCTATCTGGAAATAGTGTTGGAGCTGTAAGAATTATCAATGCTGGAGGAAATCTCAAGAGCACTGATAATGATCTTATTGCAGTCAATAATACTAATGGTGTTGGAATTATTAGTGCTACGTATTCTATACCAAATGTAACACTGAAATTACAAACACCATCTTCAGGATTTACTACATCCAATCCACTACCATTTACCATTGGAGATCAAGTATTTGTTGAAAATATTGGGGTTTCTACTGGTAAAGGATATAACTCCGCACAGTATGATTATCGCTATTGGACAATTACTGGAGTAAACACTGCATTTGGACTAGTCAATCAAGCCACAATTTCTTATGCAGTAGATGAAAATCCTGGTGTTCATGATGGATTATTATACGGAAGTGTATCTAACGTAAAGGATCTTGCTACATTTAGTTTGACACTAAAAGAAGGTGATTTTTATAATGGTGAAGAAGTCTATACTAAAACGTCATCAGCAAAAGTTATTGCTGGAAATGGTTCCGTAACAGATGTATTGAGAATTGATAGTCTTGTTGGTCTCAATACTGGTGATTTGTTGAAAGGTAGAATTTCAGGTGCTTCTGGAATCATTGAAAGTATGCAGAGTTACTCTGGATACTTTGATGTTAATTCAACTATTTCAAAAGATTTTGGATGGGAAAGAGATACTGGAAAACTAAATGAATTTTTTCAAAGAATTCATGATAGTGATTACTATCAACAATTTGCATACTCCCTAAAGAGTAAAGTTGGTATCAGTAGTTGGAGTGAACCAGTTGATAGTTTGGCACACATTGCAGGTTTCAAAAAACACTCAGATTTACTTGTCCCATCAGATAGTCTTGCTGGACTCGGTAGTACTAGTGTCTCAACTGGAATTGGATCTCAAGCGAGTACAATTATATTGGTCAATTCAGACGCTACAAAATTATATTGTAAACATAATTGGGATCTTGTTTATGAAAAAACAAATAGTGATGCAACAATCAGCGATAAAATTGTATTCAATTCAAATAGATTTGGTAGTTCTCTAATTTGTAAGTCTAACAGAGTACTTGAAATTGATGACATTAGCCCACAATTTTATTCAGATCCCGATATAAGTAGATCTATAGAACTTGATAGTTTTGACTTCAATCAAGCATCTGCAATTAAATATTATGCACAAGTCGTACTTGATACTTCGTTAGGAATTGTTTTTAACGAAACACAATACACAGAATTTGTCGTTTCTCATAACGGCACGATATCGTTTAACAACCAATACTCGGATTTATCTGATGCATTTGATTTAGGTGATTTTAGTACTTCAATTTCTGGAACAACTGTATCAGTTCTATTCTCACCATACAATACAACATTTACTTACGACATAACTTTCTACAAAGAAAAAATTGAACCAAGTGTTGGTGTTGGAACTACTTCATTTGGACATATTCAGAAAATAGGTATTGCTTCTTTCATAGCAGCATCTGGATCTCCAACACAACAAATTATTCAATCCATTAATGCAAACGAATTCAAAAGTGGTAGTGTAATTATTTCTGTTATAGGAGTAAATCAAAAAAATATTGTTGAAGCATCTTTCCTAGGAATAGGATCTACTGCTCAATATGTTGAGTTTGGTAAGATGGGCAGTGGAGTTGGACTTGGAACATTTAGTGTAGATATGACAGCAACAAATACACTTCATCTAAAGTGGTTACCTGCCGCTGGAGTTGGTGTAACGGTTGCTATGCTATCTACCCTAGTTGGTGTTGCAACTACAGTTTCTAGCGGTATTCCAGGCACATCCCGTGAAGTTGGAGATGCTTCTTTAAATTGTACTAGAACTACAATTTCTTCTTCGGCATCCCCATCAGCAGAAACTATATCAATTATTTCTTCCAACAATTATGTTTCTGTAAAATACCTTGTTGAAATTCATAATACAACGGATAATGTATATTCATTCTTCCATGTTGCAGCAAACATTTATGGTGATGTGATAAATTATATAAAATATAATAATCTTTCAACTTCAGTTGATCTTACAAGAGATATACAAAATACTGATATGGTTGTTTCAGGATCTAATGGATTATTGAGATTTACTCCAAGAACAAATAAAGCATACATTGTAAGAACATCTGAAATTATGATTGATAACCCAGATGACGTAGCATCTGATGTTGTTATAACCCTTCCATAAATACTCTAAAAAGACATGGGATTTGAGTTAGGATCTGTAAATAAAAAATATAATTCAGCAACGGAAACCTTTAGGTATTCGTTCAATTTGACGCACGAAGGAGATCCTATTTTTCATAAAACATTTGACGGATCTAATACTTCTAAAGTTTTACTTAGTGCAGATACTTTTGTTATCAGCAATCATTTTTTTGTAACTGGAGAACCGCTTTATTATAATGCTGGTCCAGGAAATTCTGCTATTGGTATTGATCACACTAGCACTGGCGTAGGTGGTGCTACAACTTTACCACAAAAAGTATTTGCAATAAAAATTAGCGAAAATAAATTCAAGGTTGCAGCTGCAGCAACTCTTGCAATTTCTGGAAATGCTATAGGTCTTACCACGGTTGGAGTAGGAACAACTCATACATTTACAGCAGAAAAACAAAATATCAAATGTATTATTGCTCTCGATAATGTAATTCAATCTCCAATTTATAAAAGAATAGGTTCTGCAACAACCCTATCATCAATAAACAATAGAATTATTCAAGTCAATGATATAAGTTTATTCAAGAATTATGATTTGATCCAAATCAATGATGAAATTATGAGGATCCAAATTGTAGGTTTCAATGCTAGTCCTAATGAAATGTTGGTTGATAGATCATGGATGGGAACATCTGTAGGAAGTCATTCTGTGGGAGACAATATTCAACTTGTATTTGGTGACTATAATATCAATAAAGATATAATCACATTTGCAGATGTTCCTTTTGGTGGTATTCGATATACTGTTGGATTTTCATCATCTAATGTAAATTTGATAACAACAAGTTTTACTGCTTTAGATGATATTTTTACAACAGGATCTAGAGTTCTTTTACGAAGTTTAACACCGCCAGCACCATTAGTTTCAAATGAAAATTATTTCTTAATAAAACAATCTGCCAACAACTATTCATTTGCATCAAGTTTAGACGACGCAATCACAGGAATTGCAATTAGTCTTACTAACACTGGTATTGGTACACACAATCTTGTTTATATTGATGTCACTAATGGAAGTTCTTTTCAAGGAAGATCTTTTATCCGATCTAATTATGAAGGAAATATTGTTATTGATGATATCTCACAAAACTTTACTGGAATAGCAAAAACATTTACTATAAAAAGTTCTGGTGTAAATACAACTGGCATTACAAGCGATTTTGGTGTAATATTAGTCAATAATATTTTTCAAAAACCAGAAGTAGACTATCAATTTTTAGGTGGAGCGTCAACAGGAATTACTTCAATAAGATTTACTGGTAATAGCAATGCAGTTGTAGAAGCATATAGCACATCTGATGTAAATGCTAATAAATTGCCAAGAAAAGGTCTTATTGTTTCTTTAGCAAATTCTGAAGGTTATGGATATCAACCAAGGTATGTCGGAACAGGAACCGCAGTGGTCTCTGGATTTGGAACAATCACAGTTGCACTGGGATACTCTGGCAGCGGATACAGAAACGGTCAAACTACTTATAGAATTCATGTCAATGGCGGAAATCCTACGACTGGAGCTGCTGGCACGTTCACTGTCCTAAATGGAAACATTGATAAGATTTTTATTAATACTCCAGGTGCAGGTTACACTTCAACAAATGTTCCTGCAATTTCTTTTGATGCTCCAATTTCATATGATGATATTCAATTGATTAGTTCTTCAACAGGTATAGGTGCTTCTGCATCTATTGTTGTTGGATCTGGATTAAGTATAACATCATTCCAACTAAACAATATTGGATACGGATTTACTGTTGGAGAACAACTAAGAATTGCTGGAATTCCAACTGTTACTAGTATTGGATCTACTTTTGCAAATTCAATCTTTACAGTGGTTGAAACTAGAGATGATGAATTCGCTGGGTGGGTTCTTGGAAAATTACAAGTACTTGATGATTTTTCTTCAGAATTTGATAGCACTCAAACAACATTTACTATTACTGAAAATGGAATTCCTCTAAGTATTGAAAAAACTGTAGGAGCACCAATCAATTTAGCAGATGTTTTATTGATATTTATTAATGATGTTCTTCAAAAACCAGAAGAATCTTATACTTTTGAAGGTGGAACTCAAATAACGTTTACAGAACCACCCGTTGCAGGATCTTCTTTACAGATACTATTTTATAGAGGAACAGATGCTGATATTGATACTACAACAGCACTCGATACTATAAAAATTGGTGATGGTGTAACAATTCTTAAAAATCCAAATCAAATTATTCCTGTTGAACAAAATGAAAGAATTGTCAGAGCAATAGTTTCTAGAGATACATTACAAACCAACAATTATAATAAACAAGGAATTAGTCAATCAACATCTCCACTAAGACCTGTTGTTTGGTGTCAACAGCAAGAAGATTTGTTTGTTGATGGTATCAAAGTGAGTAAAGCAAGAGTTGAGTATGCTGCAAAAATTAAACCAACTGCAAGAATTATCAAAAATGTTAGCACGTCTGATAGTGTTTTCTATGCTGATGGAGGTAGTTTAGTATTCAGTAAAACAGAAGATCCAAATACAACATCATTTGATATTCAAATTATTGATAGTGATAAAGACAATACCGGATTTGGAACAACATCATTCATTAAACCTATAGAAACAGTTTCATCAGTTTCTATTTCTGGTGATGAAGGTATTATTACTGGAATTGGAACTACCAGTCAGGGATTGCAGTTCAATTTCTTTATTCCTCTAAATTCACCACTAAGAGATGCATCTTTTGGTAACACATTAGTAACTGGCATTTCAACTGGTGACTATTTTATAGTATCTAGATCCAATATTGGAAATGGAGTAACTGCTTTATCCCAAGATAGATCAAGTACTGTTGGTATCGCAACTCAACTCTTAGATGGCATCTACCAAGTAAGTCATATCAGTCCAGTTGGAACTGGTTTATCTATGAGAGTTCATGTCAATATCACAACTGGTCATGGACTGAACTTTAGTGGTTTAGGATCTGGTGGCGGTAATTTCTATGGTGAATACAGTTGGTCTAAATTTACATCATCAAGAGCAACTGGTCTTGCATTTACTTGCAATCCTCTAAATGGACTTACTGGAATATCAACTGCGCCACAAATTATTAGAACTACAAACTTATCTTTAGATTACTCATAAATAAAACAAAAAGTCTAGAAAATAATGCCAGCGGTCATTACTGATCAGATCAGAGTATTGAATTCATCAAATTTTGTCAGTGGTATTTCAACTTCTGATAATAGTTATTACGTGTTTATTGGTTTACCAAATGCAACTGAAGTAAGTGCAGATTGGAATACTAATACGCCATATCCAATTGATGGTTTTGATCAATATAACGATATTTACGATACTCTAATTTCTGCTAAAAAAATTACATCAAGTGATGTTCTAAAAGTTATTAGAAAAATTTCTTGGACATCAGGTATAATTTATGAAATGTACCGTCACGATTACAGTATAAACAGAACTTCACCCCAAACTGGTGCAACTAGTTTGTACAGGTCAAATTTTTATGCAATGAACTCTGACTACAGAGTTTATGAGTGCATTTATAATGGTGCTGCTCCTTCTAATAGTGGAAACGGAATTATTTCTCTTGAAGAACCAACACATACTGATCTTCAACCAAGATTAGAAAGTGATGGGTATATTTGGAAATATCTATTTTCTATCAAACCAAGTGATATTATTAAGTTTGATAGTGTTGACTATATTTCTGTTCCTGCTAACTGGAAAACAAACTCCGCTGTTGCTGATGTTAGAAACGCTGCAGTTGATGGAAGAATTGAAGTTATTACTATCGAAAGTGTAAGTTCTGCTTCATATCAATACAGTGGAACAAAAAATAATGTACCAATTAAAGGTGATGGTCAAGATGGATTGGCATCAGTTACTTTTATTGATGGAAAACCAACAACTGTAACAGTAACTAATGGTGGGACTGGATATACTTTTTCTACACTAGATCTTGATAGTGTTGTTACTGGATCTGGTGCAAGTTTTTCTGTAATTATTCCTCCTCCAGGTGGACATGGTGCAGATATTGATAAAGAACTTGGTGCCAATAGAGTTCTAATTTATTCAAGAATTGAAAATAGTGATGTAACAAATCCAGATTTTCCAACGGGAAATCAGTTTGCAAGAATTGGTCTAATCAAAAATCCTTTGGTCAATGGAACTTCAAATTTATTGACAGCATCTTCTGCATCTGGTGTATATGGTCTTCGTTTGACTGGTGCTGCTACAACAACAATGAGTGTATCTGTTGATGGGCAAGTCAGACAAACAATTGGTGTTGGATCAACTGCGGTTGGGAAAATTATTTCATATGATCCTGTTACAAAAATTTTAAAATATTGGCAAGATAGAGATCTTGCTACTGACAGTTCAACTGGATCAAAACCAACCTACGGATACCGTCTAAATAAGTTTACAAGTTCTCCAGGAACAGGCGGAGGTGTAAACGTAGTTGTAACAACAACTACTGGCACTGAAACCGTAGGTATTGAAACAACATTTACTGGAGTTTCAACAACGGTCAACTCAAGAACTTATTACTTTGGACAAACATTTAATAATGGTCTTGCACAACCAGAAATTAAAAAATATTCTGGAGAAATCATTTACGTTGATAATAGACCAGAAGTAACAAGAGCTACAAACCAAAGAGAAGATATTAAAATTGTATTAGAGTTCTGATCAGATGCCACAAAACACTAACCTCAACACAAATCCATATTATGATGACTTTGATCAAGCGAAGAATTATAATAAAATTCTTTTCAAACCTGGTGTTCCAATTCAAGCAAGAGAATTAACAACTCTACAGTCAATTCTTCAAGATCAGGTTGAGAAGTTTGGCAAGCATTTCTTCAAAGAAGGATCAGTAGTAATTCCTGGATCTATTGCCTATGATGACAGATATTATGCAGTAAAAGTAGAACCAACTTTCTTTGGTGTTCCAGTTGAAAGATACTATGATCAATTAGTTGGATTAACAATTCAGGGAAAAACTTCAGGTATTACTGCAGTAGTAAAAAAAGTTTTATCTAAAAATCAATCTATTGAAGGAGTTACAACATTATATGTAAAATATCAGAAATCATCAGAACAAGATTATAGTACAGATCAGTTTCTTGATGGTGAAAATCTTGTAACTCTTACTACTTTTACTTACGGATCAACAACAATTGCGGCTGGATCTGATTTTTCAACATGCATTCTTACAAAGGCTACTGCAACTGGATATTCTTTTTCTGTAACTGAAGGTGTATTTTTTGCAAGAGGTGCATTTATTGCAGTAAATGACGAAATAATTATTCTCGATCAGTATTCAAACACTCCATCATATAGAGTTGGATTTTTTGTAAATGAAGAGATTATCAGTGCTGTTGAGGATTCTTCATTATCTGATAATGCTCAAGGTTATTCAAACTACACTGCTCCTGGAGCAGATAGATTGAAAATTAGTTTGTCGTTAATTAAAAAAAACTTAGACGACTATCAAGATGAAAACTTCATTGAACTATTCAGAGTAAAGAATGGTGAAGTAAAAAAAATTATTAATAAAACTGTTTATAGTGAGATTGCTAAAGAACTAGCAAGAAGAACTTATGACGAAAGTGGAGATTATTATGTTAATCAATTTGATCTTCAAGCAAAAGAAAGTTTAAACGACAGATACTCAACATTTGGTGTGTTTTTTCCAGAAGAAAACACCGATCAAGGAAATAAACCATCCAAAGACTTACTTGAAATTCAAATTGGTTCAGGAAAGGCATATGTTAAAGGTTACGAAGTAGAAACTATTGGAACAACTTTTTTAGATGTAGAAAAACCAAGAGAAACTACAACTGTTTTAGGTGCTGGAATTCCATTCCAAGCAGGCAATCTTCTCAGAGTAAATAATGTTTATGGTGGTGCAAGTGTTGGTCTTGCAACAACAGGATATGTAGATCTCCGTAGTCATAGACTTGGATCTAATAAATCTGCCACTGCAGGACAAAGTGTTGGTAGAGCAAGAATATATGACTATAAGTGTACAAATGCAGATTATTCCAATAATGCCTCACAGTTTGACTTATATCTCTACGACATTCAAACTGACACAGAAATTACCCTAAACCAGACACTATCACTTAGTGCTCCTGCTTTAATTGAAGGTAAAAATTCTGGCGCTAAAGGATATCTAAGATCTATATCTGGAAATATTCTAACTCTTCACCAAACTTCTGGTAATTTTATTGTTGATGAAGCAATCCTTGTAAATGAAATTGAAAATGGAAGAGTAATTACCAAAGTATTAGAATTTGATATTACTGATGTTAGATCTGTAAGATCTGAGGTTGGTATTACAACATTCAGTGTTGATACTGTTTTAGAACCAAAAATTAATTTTGGCGCTAAACCATTTACAATTACATCTGGATCAGGTGGTGTTTCAACTGTTACAAGTTCTACAAGCGGTTGGACTGTAGGTATCAAAACTGGTGATATTGTTTCATACGCTAGAACTGATGTATCTGGATCTGTTTTTAATAGAGTAAAAACTATTACACCAACAGCACAGAGTTTGACTGTTGAAGCAGTAACCAATGTTGTTGGTGTAGCTACTGGAACATTACCACCTGGTGCTGTTAGTTTTTCTGGACTTCTTGTTGTTGCACCAAAAATCAGAAATTCAAGTTCTGGTTTTATGTACGCAGAGTTTCCAAATAAAAATATTGAAAGTGTAGATCTAACGACATCAGATATTTTTATTAGAAAAGAATACAGAGACAGAAGTTCATCATCTTTAGGATCATTAGATTTACCATCTTTAGCAGGAACAGATTTTGTTTATGCTCCATTTGATGAGGAAAGGTATTCAATTTTCTATATGGATGGAACAGTTGAACCATTAACTCAAGATCAATTCCAACTAACTAATGGTGGAAAAGGTGCAACTATTTTTGGTTTATCTAAAGTAAATCAAACTGGTGTAGTTGCTGTAACAACTCAACAAAAATCAAAAGTTACATCCAAAAACAAAGTTTTAAACCGTTCAGCATCAGTTACTGTTTCTGGATCAAAATATAATTACTCAGGAATTTCAACTGGAGTTAGTGATGGTTTAATTTATACTAACGCATACGGTAAGCGTGTTCAAGATAAAGAAATTTCTTTAGATGTTGCTGATGTTGTCAATGTTCATGCAGTATTTCAGTCATCAACAAATGGTGCTCCAACAGTTCCAAGTTTAGTTCTTTCGTCACTAAATGGTCCAAATGGAACAAATCAAGATCTGATTAATAGTGAAATTTTAATTGGCAATACTTCCGGTGCTTCAGCATTAGTTCTTGGTAAAACAGCAACTAATCAAATTTATTATATTACTAAAAATAATCAAAGTTTTCTTGAAACTGAACAAGTTACATTCCAAGAAAGTGGAGTAACCGGTAATATTTCACAAATCAATCTAGGAGATCCAAATATCTTAGATAACTTTAGTTTTGATACAGGTCAACGACTTGAATATTATGATTTTGGTAGATTGATTAGAAAGTCTGGATCACAAGAACCTTCACGTCAACTAAAAGTATACTTTGATTATTTCACCATCAATTCTAGTGATAATGGTGAAATTATTACAACTAACAGTTATCCTGATTATAATGAAAATATTCAAACTTTTAATAACATAAGAAATACTGATGTTATTGACTTTAGACCACGAGTAGCAGACTATAGTGGAACATTATCACCATTTGAATTTTCATCAAGAAACTTTGGTGGATCTGGACAAACTGTTCCAAATGTGATTGTTTCTGATGAAAATATTGTTTTAGACTATAATTTCTATACGGGAAGAATTGATAGACTATTCCTCAATCAGGACAATACATTTACTATTGCAAAAGGTGTTTCTTCTCAACGTCCAGTTTTACCAGAAGCAATTAATGGGTCATTTGAACTTGCAACAATTACATACGCACCATATGTTTATAACGTAGATACTGATATAACAATTGAATTTAAAGCGAATAAGCGTTATACAATGCTTGATATTGGAAAACTTGAGAATAGAATTGCTGGTTTAGAATATTATACAAGCCTGTCCTTGCTTGAAGCAAAAACATCAAGTTTAGTTATTAAAGACCCAGATACAGGACTTGATAAATTTAAGTCTGGATTTGTTGTAGATAATTTCAGCACATTTGATGTTGCAGATAAAACACTGCCTGTATTAAAGTATGATATTGAAAATAATGAAATGGTTGCAAGATCATATTATGATAGCATTGACCTTTTAGTTGGATCACAATCTCTTATCGGTACAAATGGAGTATCAAATTTAAGTGTTGATGTACGTTATGTAAATGATCTTGGATCTACAAATATTAAGAAGTCAAAAAATATTGTAACTCTAGATTATTCTGAGGTAGAAGATTTTAAACAACCATTTGCAAGTAGAGCAGTAAATGTCAATCCATTTGATGTTGTTACTTGGCGTGGTAATATGTCTCTTAATCCAACGCAAGATGTTTGGATTGAGAGAGAATATAAAACTATTGATGGTGGTTTTGGAACTACTGAAGTTATTACAACTTCAACTGCAATTCCAAATCTGAGAGCACAGAATATTGAATTCAAAGCATCGAGACTAAAACCAGCAACTAAGTTCTTTAGTTTCTTCTCAAGAACAGATATGTCTGATAATAGGACGTTGACTGTTCCTAAACTATTAGAAGTAACACCAGTTCAAGGATCTTTCCAAGTTGGAGAAACAGTTGTTGGAAGACTTCTTTCTAACCAAAATACAACAACAAATCTAGAAATTAGATTTAGGCTTGCACAAGCAAACCATAAAGATGGTCCATATAATATACCAACAGCAGTTTACAATAATAATCCATATTCAAATGTTGGATTAAGTTCTTTCTACAGTGATACAACTGAAGTATTGAATATTGATACTGCATCACTAAATCAAAAATCTGATGAAAGATTTTTTGGTTCCCTTGTTCAAGGAATGAAACTTGTTGGTGAAACGAGTAAAGCAGAAGCAACTGTAAAAGAAATTCGTTTAATTAGTGATGCAAATGGTGTTCTGATTGGAAGTATTAACATTCCAAAAACAAATCTAAAATTTGCAAACGGAACAAATACTGTTGAAGTATCTGCGGAAAAAACCCCATCAAATATTCCTGGTGTGGTTGTAAGTAGAGCAGACGCAAACTTCTTCTCACAAGGAACATTACAAACACAAACAACTATTGTTCGTCGTCGTCCACCTCCCGCACCATCAGACCCATTAGCACAATCATTCTTTGTTGAAGAAGATCCTGGTATTTTCTATACCTCAGTTGATCTTTATTTTGCAACAAAGAGTTCAATAATTCCTGTAGAACTTAGAATTGTAAATGTCGTAAATGGTTTTCCTTCTGGAACTATTATTGAAGGGTCTAGTGTTATCAAATATCCAAACGAAATTACAACTTCAAGTACAGGATCTTTAGAAACAACATTTACATTTGATGCTCCAGTTTATCTACCAAAAGGCGAATATGCATTTGTAATTCTTGCTGATACCGATGCATATAATGTTTGGATTTCTCGTGTTGGAGAAGAAGATATTTCAACTGCAAACTTACCAGAAATTCAAAAAATTATTATCAATAAGCAACCATCATTAGGATCTTTATTCAAGTCACAAAATGCATCTACTTGGGAAGCATCGCAACTTGAAGACCTAAAATATGTTGCACGTAAAGCAAAATTCAATACACAAAAGGGAACATTTAAGTTTTATAATCCAGAACTAAGGACATATAATTCTAGAAATATCCTACAAGCAAATCCAATTGAAGTATTTGCTAAAAAAGTAACCCTTGGGTTATCTTCTGCGATTACATCTCCATTTATTGTTGTTGGATCCCAAATTAAACAAGACAATAGAACTTCCAGTGGATTTGTAGAAAGTCTAGGTGGTGCTGTTGGACTTGCCAATACTGGATTAAGTGTTACTAATGTTGGTGTTGGATATTCTAATGGAATATTCCAAGGAGTAAACTTTACAACAGTTACTGGATCTGGATCTGGATCTACTGGTATCGTTACTGTCAGTGGTGGTGCTGTTTCTAGTGTATGTGTCACTGCTAGTGGTGGTGGATATGTAGTTGGTGATACGCTAACAGCTACGCTTGGTAGTAACACATTAGGTCAAAATTTAACCTTAACTGTAGGTGTTGTTACCTCAACAAATACTCTTGTTCTAACTAACGTAACTGGACAAGAGTTCAATACATCAGATCAAATTCAGTATGTACCAACTGCAGGTGCTGGTGTTGGTGTTGGATCAACTCTATTCTCTATTGTTCCTTCTACTGCTACAATCAACACAGATCAGTATGATGGAACATATTTCAAAGTAAACCATAAGAACCATGGAATGCACGCTGATAACAATATTGTCACAATTACTGGAATTAGTGGTGATACTGTAGCGACTTCAATTCAAGTTGGATATGCAGTAAGTTCTATTGCTAATATCAGTGTCGCAAGTAGCACAAATTTCAATATGTTTGAAGGTGTTCAAGTTTCTTCATCAAATCCAGGATTTGCTTTAGTTGGTGACGAAATTATTGCATATATTGGTGTTGGCAACAATATTCTAACTGGTATCACAACCAGAGGAGTTGATGGAACAACAGCAAGAACTTATGAAGCAAATACACCAATTCAAAAATATGAATTTGCTGGTGTATCGTTAAGAAAAATTAATACCACACACAATCTTATCAATTCGTCAAATACAATTCAGGATAAAATAACCCTTGATCAATATCATGTAAAAATTTCAGGAGCAGAAGTATTCAACTCCAGTAAAATTGGTGGTGGATCAAATGCTAAGGCAACTCAAAATATTCAATTTGAAAGTATTGTTCCTCACATTGATTATAATCTTCCAAATGGAACAAGTATTAGTGCTCAGGTAAGAACAACATCTGGAACAAGTATTGATGGAAGTGAAGTATCATTCCAGGATAAAGGATATGAACCAGTTTCGCTAACAAATGAAACAACTTTTAACGATCCAAGAATAATTGCTTCTAGACCAAATGAAGAAGCAAAACTTCTTGCTCTTCCTGGTGCTAAATCATTTACTTTTGAATTGGAATTGAGTACAACCAATGAAAATGTGTCTCCAAGTATAAACGCATTTGAAAGTTTCGTTACTACTCAGTCTCATAGGGTAAACAGTCCAATTATAAATTATGCTACAGATAGAAGAGCAAATCTTCTTGTAGAGGATCCACACGATCTTTCGTATCTAACTAAGATAATTGCTCTAGAAGCACCTGCAACTTCACTCAAGGTCCTTTTAGATGCTTATAGGCAAACATCAACAGATATTAGAATTCTATACCGATTGTTTAGAGTTGATGGTTCTGAACTTGATAAAGTGTTTGAATTATTCCCTGGATACGATAATCTTGATGCTAACCAACAGGTTATCAATATTAAAAATAATAGTGGAAGATCCGATAGGAATATTTCCGCAAGTCTCAATAATCAGTTTGTAGAATATATTTGGACGGCAAATAGTCTACCACAGTTTAGTGCATATCAAATTAAAATTGAATGTTCAACTACAAATCAAGCACAATCACCAAGGATTAGAAACTTTAGAGCAATTGCATTAGCGTGACAAAACGAGCAAAAGTAGAGGATTATTCAAATCTTGAAAGAGATTTACATACACAAGCAATCATAAACATGGATATGGTTGCTTATGAAAAATATATCCATGAAAAAAATACTCGTTTACGTTATGAAACAGAACTCAAAGAACTAAGATCTGAGATTGAAGTTTTAAAGTCTCTTTTTCTCAATAAATAATTCTAGTATGGTAGTATGAGATGGCAGTTCCAACAATTAATTTAGTCTTTGAACAAGGATCTGATTTTTCAAAAACTTTTTCTTTAAAAAAATCTGATGGTTCTCCTTTAGATTTGACTGGATATAATTTTGATGCAAAAATGAGAAAGTGGAGTGGTTCTGCTGGTCATATTAGTTTTGCTACAACATATAATGCAAATCCATCTCAGGGTAAATTGACATTATCATTGAATAATTCTCAAACTGGTATTATCACTGGTGGTAGATATAATTATGATATTTTGGTTATTAATACTAGTCAAAATAATGTAAAAACAAAAGTTATAACTGGTCAAATTACAGTAAACCCAACGGTTTCTTAAAATGACAGATATTATAGTTACTATTGAAGATAGTAACGCAGAAATTATATCTACTATTGAAGATAGTAATGCAGATATTAATATTGGTATAGGAGAAATTCAAGTAGTTGTTACCTCAGCACAATCAAACGTGGCAAATTTAGCAGATATTTTAGACGTAGATACAACAAATTTAAATGGATCTACTAACAAATATGTTATGGTTTATGATGCCACAACACAAAAATATGTGTTTGTAAATCCTGATACAGTAATAGATGCATCTGTTGGAATAACAACAACAGATCCTACTCCTGTAGGAATGTCAACCGCAACAATAAATTATTTGGACGATGTGTTAGATAATAAAATAGATTTAGATGCAGGAGAATGGTAAATATCTAAATAAACTTAGTTAACCATATTTCATATATATCAAATGTCTGCTCCGGTAGTTCAGTTTAAAAGAGGTTTATTTAGTAATTTACCTGGTCTGAGAATAGGTGAACCCGGTTTCACTACTGACAAATATGATCTTTATGTGGGTATTGATAGTACAACAGAAAATAATAAATTCTTTGGTTCTCATCGTTATTGGACAAAGGAAACTACAACAGTAGGTTCTGGTGTAAATCTTGTTGAAGGTACTAATAATGGTGCCAATTCAATTACATTAAAAGCACCTGCATCCATTGGATCAGATGTAACTTATACATTTCCAAGTTCTGCTGTAGATCAAGGATATCTAAGAACAAACTCCAGTGGAACTCTTACTTGGGAAAGTGGAGTAAACACTTCTGGCGTTTCTACAATTGCATTTCTACAGGCAACCACTACAAACGTTTCCGCTGCAGCTACTGTAGGGACTGATCTATCGGTAAATAGAGACCTAACAGTATCTGGTGGCATTACAGGAAACTTAAATGCTACTGGAGTATCAACAGCATCTCATTTACAATCAACTACAGTTAATGTTTCCGCTGCAGCTACTGTAGGGACTGATCTATCGGTAAATAGAGACCTAACAGTATCTGGTGGCATTACAGGAAACTTAAATGCTACTGGAGTATCAACTGCTTCCTTCTTACAAGCAACCACTACAAACGTTTCCGCTGCAGCTACTGTAGGGACTGATCTATCGGTAAATAGAAACCTAACAGTATTAGGTGGCATTACAGGAAACTTAAATGCTACTGGAGTATCAACTGCTTCCTTCTTACAAGCAACCACAGTTAATGCAACTGGCATTATTACAGCATCATCTTTCCGTGGTGCAGATTTCCGTGATACTGATGGGTCATTAGTTCCTCTAGTTGGTGTTCAAACTGGTGGTGGTCATAACGGTCTTGTAACAGCATTTAAGTTTACTGGAACAGGTTTAGAAAATTATCAAGTTATCAATGAAGTTGCAGTCATTACAATATCTGGTGTTGCAGCATCTACATATACAACTTCAGAACTTATAAGTGCAACACAAAATCAGGCAGCATTTACAGTTTCTGCTGGTTATCAAGAAGGATTTGTTGATGTATATTTAAATGGTCTAAGACTAGTAACTAATACGGACTATACAGCAACTGATGGATCACTTGTAAATTTAACAACAGGTGTTAATGCAGGTGATGAACTAGAAATTGTTACCTTCAAATCACTTGGTGATGTTGTTGCAGTCCAAAACTTTAAGACTGCTGGAAATATCCTAATGACAGGATTTTCTACCTCAACTAAGGTATTTGAAGCTTTAGGTGGAGCAAAACTTGCTGGAATTACAACTACTTCACAACTTACAGCAACCACTACAAACGTTTCCGCTGCAGCTACTGTAGGGACTGATCTATCGGTAAATAGAAACCTAACAGTATCTGGTGGCATTACTGGTGCAGTAAATAACGCTGGTGTTGGTACTGTAGCATTTCTACAGGCAACCACTGCAAACGTTTCCGCTGCAGCTACTGTAGGGACTGATCTATCGGTAAATAGAGACCTAACAGTATCTGGTGGCATTACAGGTAATATTAATGCCTCTGGTGTTTCTACAATCACTCAAATTCAAGCAACTACAGTAAACGCTGTGGGTGTTATTACTGCATCATCTTTCAGTGGTTCTGGTGCTGGTATTTCATCCAATACCATTCCAATTCTTGCCCTTGATATTGCTGGAGGCACTGCGCTTTCATCTTTAACACAGAATGATTTATTAATTATTGCAGATGAAGGTACTGGCAATATTAGAAAAATTACTGCGGATCAAATGTCGCAGTATGTTCTTGGTGGCGCTGGTGGTGCTACATTACCAGCGTTAAAAATCACAGGTCTTTCAACTTTTGTTGGTAACGTTAGTGCTGAAGAAAACTTAACGGTTGCTGGTGGTATTACTGGTAGATTAAATTCTGTTGGTGTTTCTACAATTTCGTTCTTACAATCAACTACAGTAAATATTTCTGCTGGTGCAACTGTAGGTGGAACTCTAAATGTAAGTACTGGTGCAAATATCACTGGTGGCGAAACAACGCTATCATCGGCAACAGTTAGTGATTTAACTTCAGGTCGTGTTGTTATTGCTGGTGCTGCAGGTGCTCTGACAGATAGTACAAATCTAACCTATAGTAATAATGGTTTGATTGTTGGTTCTGGCGGTGCAAATATTACTGGTATTTCTACATTCTCAAGTAACGTTATTATTGGTGGTGATTTGGTTGTAAACGGAACAACAACACAAATCAATACTGTACAAACCACAGTAGAAGATACTTTACTTGAACTTCAAATGGTTGATGGATCTGCTCCATCTTCTGACACCAACAAAGATGTTGGTTTAATCATGAATTACTATGATACCCAAGCAAGAAAAGCTGCTTTCTTCTGGGATGATAGTGCATCATTATTTGTCCTTGCAGCAACCGTTTCAGAAAGTAGTGGTGTTGTTACACCATCAACATATGGTGGATTACAAATCGGTTCTCTTTATGTAAATGACTGTGCAGGTGCTTCTCAAGTAATTTCTTGCAGTGGAACTACAAGATCTCTTGAGAACATCTCAATAGATGGTGGTTCATTCTAAATCTAAATAAAATCCAATAAATAGGGGAAAGTTTAAAACTTCCCCTTTTTTATTGCTATGAATGAACAAGAACTAAAGTCATTAATTAATGTGTATCAAAGAAGATTGAATGAAGCAAATGCACAATCTATTGCGTTTGAAGTAAGAACATTAATTCAACAAGAACTGATCAATGACTTACAACGACAATTAGAAGAAGCACCAAAAAGGAGTACAAAAAAAGTTGATACTGCTGAATTTTAAATAAAAAATATCAACCTAAATAATACCAACTTAGAGACAACATTCAATCTAAACAATCATTCGTAAAGAGAGTATATACTATTTCTGACGGCGATTATATGAATGGAAAAAAGTCTCTGCTTTATAGCAGATTTTTTATTTTTGTAAATGGTAAGTCCTACAATCAAGTTTAAAAGATCAGCTGTGTCTGGGAAAATTCCCACGACATCGCAATTGGATCTTGGAGAATTATCAATCAATACATTTGGTGGTAAAATTTATATTAAACAAGACCAATCATCAGTTGGAGTTGGTACAACAGTTGTTGTTGTTAATCCTTGGAATGTTGGTACAGGAACAAATACATATAATACTTTCTTTACTGCTGGTAATGTTGGTATAGGTTCTACATTACCAACATCAAAACTAGATGTTGTAGGAGATGTTAAATTTAGCGGTGTTGTTACTGCAACAACTTTTATTGGTAAACTAACTGGAGATATTACTGGTAATATCAACTCATCAGGCGTTTCTACAGCAACATATTTAAAAGGAACAAACGTAAATGTTACTGGATTAGTCACTGCAACTACTTTTTATGGTAGCATTTATTCAACAGGAATATCAACAATTTCTGGGTTTAAGTTTCCTTCATCTGATGGAACTTCTGGTCAGTTTTTAAAAACTGACGGATTTGGAAATTTATCATTTGCCACCGCTTCTGGTGGATCCGAAAGTGTTGGTTCTGCTACAACAATTTCGGATGACTATATTACTGCAACGCAAGGACAAACAGTTTTTACGTGCAGTCAAAACTTTACTGGAAAATCTGTTCAAGTTTTTCTTAATGGCATAAAACTTAGAACAACTACAGATTTCACAATAACTGCACCATCAACTGTTACGCTAGTTAGTGGTGCAACTGCTAATGATCGTGTCAATATTATAGTTTCCTTTGGAAATACTTTAGAAGAACAGATATTTACTGCAACGCAAGGACAAATAATAATTAATCCAAGCGGATCTTTTGCATCTGCTTCAAACATCAAAGTATATGTCAATGGTATCAAGTTACGAAAGACTATAGATTATGGAGCATCTTCATCTGTTGCATTTATAATTCCAACAACCGCTGGAGATGAAGTTGACTTGGTTTGCGATACTGCTGAAGATTATTTCACATCAATTCAAGGACAAACAGTATTTACCCCAACAAGTGCTGATATTACTTCAAGCAATCTTCAAGTATTTTTAAATGGTTTTAGATTAGAAAACACACAAGATTATACAATTGGATCCCCTGCTATTAACCTTGTTTCTGCATTGACAGATGGAGATGAAGTTGATGTCGTTATTACAAGAACATAATAAATAGAAAAAAGTAGATATATCAATGGCAAACCCTGCTTCTAGACAGGAATTAGTAAACTACGCAAAAAGACAACTTGGGTATCCTGTATTAGAGATTAATCTTGCCGATGAGCAAATTGAAGATTTGATTGATGATGCTATTCAAATTTATCAAAATCGACATATGGATGGTGTCGAATTGATGTATTTGAAATTTAAAATTACTCAAAATTTTATCGATTCAATTCAAGCAAGAGGATCAAATAAATCAATAGGAATTACTACATCAACAGGGACATCAAATATAACTGGCATAGGAACAACTACATTCTCCTTTGAAGAAAATCAAAACTTTATTCAAGTTCCAGATGCAGTTATTGGAATTGAAAAAGTTTGGAAATTAGATAATCGTGCAATTAGCACGAATATGTTTAGTGTAAACTATCAATTATTTTTGAATGATATTTATTGGTTTAGTTCTACTGAACTATTGAACTATACTATGACAAAAAGATATTTGGAAGATATAGATTTTATTCTACATCCAGATAAACAAATTAGGTTCAATAGAAGACAGAATAGATTATACCTAGACACAGATTATTCTAGTATGAAGGTTGATGATTATATTATTATTCAATGCTATAGAGTTCTAAATCCAAATGAATTTACAAAAGTTTATAATGATCCATTTTTGAAGAAGTACTTTACTGCTTTGATGAAAAGACAATGGGGGCAAAACCTAATCAAGTTTAGGGGAGTAAAACTTCCAGGTGGAATTGAGTTGAATGGTCGTGAAATTTATGAAGATGCCTTAGGAGAATTAGAAAAACTAGAAGAAAGAATGACTTATGATTATGAACTTCCTCCATTAGATATGATCGGATAATGCTTAATCCATTTTTTACGCAAGGAACTAAATCAGAACAAACTCTTGTGCAAGAGTTGATGGATGAGCACATCAAAATTCATGGTATTGAATTTATTTACTTACCAAGAATTTTTGTAAATACCAAATCTATAATGCGTGAAGTTTCGACTTCAAAGTTTAATAAATCTTTTCCTATTGAAGGATATGTTCAGAGTTATGAAGGATTTGGTGATCCTGGAAGCATTTTAACAAAATTTGGTGTTAGAACAACTGCAGAAATGCAAATTGTTATTTCACAAAGAAGGTTTGAAGATAGCATTACTCCATTGCTAGAAAATGTAACTAATTTACCAAATAATCCATCTAGACCATTAGAAGGAGATTTATTATACTTCCCATTATCAGATACTCTTTTTGAAATCAAATTTGTTGATAATGATCAACCAGCATTTTTTCAATTACAAAAAAATTACACATACCTTTTGAAGTGTGAAGCATTTGAATATGAAGATGAAATTATAGATACTCAAATTACTGAAATTGATAATGAATTTGGATCGTTTGGATATAATGCAATTCTTACTTTTGTTGGTATTGGATCAACTGCTGCTGCATTTACATCTCTAGTTAATGGTGGCGTTCATACGATTAATATCCTTAATGAAGGAACGGGATATACTGCAGATCCCACAGTTAGAATTGCTCCTCCAGGTATAGGTAGAACAGCGCAAGCAGTTGCAATTACTACAGAAAATAGTAGTGGTACAAGATCACTACAAGCGATTTATGTTACAAATACTGGATATGGATATACAACAATACCAAAAGTTCAAATTATTTCTACAGATGGAAATGGAACTGGTGCGGTTGCGGTAGTTGGAATTGGAACGACTGGTTCTGTTGGCGTCGTAACAATAACTACTAGTGGTAAAAACTATGTCTTACCACCAACAATTACATTTACTAATGCACCTTCTGGTGGAGTTACCGCTATTGGAACTGCAGTTCTTAATACGCAAAATAATCTATCAGCAATCAGAATTATTAATGCGGGTTATGGATATACGCAAGTACCCACAATTACAGTATCTGCTGCAGGAACTATTGGTGTGGGAACATATATGTTTGGAGATATTATAAGGGGAGTTTCTACTGGTACAACTGCAATTACAGCATCTTGGGATAAACCAACTCTAACAATGAGAGCACGTAGTTTGACTGGTAAATTTGCTCCAGGTGAAATGATCATTGGTGCAGGAACTACATTTGGTAGTGTTGCGTACATCCTAAATACAATCAACTATGATGATGACGATCCATTTGAGCAAAATCAAGAAATTCAATCCGCAGCAAGTACAATTCTTGATTTCTCTGAAAACAATCCATTTGGTGAGATATAATAAATGTTAGGAGCATATTTCTATCACGAAATTATTAAAAAGACAGTTATTGCTTTTGGAACACTGTTCAATAATATTGAAATTAAACACAAAGCAGATGACACAGATCAAACGCTGAGTATTATCAAAGTTCCAATTGCTTATGGACCAATTCAAAAATTCTTAGCAAGAGTTGAACAGCAACCAAACTTTGATAGAACTGTTGCTATTACATTACCAAGATTAGCATTTGAAATTATATCATATCGTTATGATCCTTCTAGAAAGGCATCTCCAATAACAAAATTTTGTGGAGTAGAGAATAATAAAATTAAAAAAGTATTCATGCCTGTTCCATATGATATTGGATTTAGGTTGAGTTTTGCATCTAAACTGCAAGATGATGCTCTACAAATTTTAGAGCAAATTCTACCATTCTTTCAACCATCATTTTCAGTTTCAGTAAAACTAATTGATGAAATTAACGAAGTAAGAGATATTCCATTTACATTAAATAATATTTCATTTAAAGATGAATATGAAGGATCTTTTGATAAAAGAAGATTTATTCAGTATGATTTAGATTTTACTGCAAAGACATATTTCTATAGCGAATTACCAACTGACGAAAGTGGTGGTATCATCAAACGAGTTCAGATTGATTATGCTTCTGCAATTAGAGCACCAAGAGAAATTAGATATGTTGCAACTCCTGCTGCAACAAAAGATTATACTAATGATCAAACAACTGCATTGACAGCAACACTAGAAACTTCTAAGACATTAATGAAGGTTACAAGTTCTGCTTCATTAGAAGTTAGAAAATATATTCAAGTCAATGAAGAGGTAATGCGAATTGAAGAGATTGATGGAACAAACATTATTGTATCCAGAGGACAATATGGTTCATCAATTCAAGAACATTACATTGGTGATAAAGTTGATCGCATTACAATTAATGATGACGCTTTGATTGATATTGATGATGACTTTGGTTTTAATGAAACTAGAACATTCTTCCAAGATTTTAAGTCATTTAGTTCAAGTCAAGGAAATGATGTATAATTTATGGAAAAATCTTTCGATGCTATTGATAAGGCGCTTGACATAAAAGCGGAGATAGTGGAGACTGTTAAAGAAAAACCACCAGTAGAAACTCCTGATGATCCACAAAAAGATTATGAATATAGTAGAAAACAATTATATACTCTTATTGAAAAAGGTCAAGAAGCAGTTAATGGAATACTTGAATTAGCTCAAGATAGTCAACACCCAAGGGCATTTGAAGTTGCAGGACAATTGATCAAGTCTGTTGGTGACGTAACGGACAAGTTGCTTGAACTTCAAAAGAAAATGAAAGATATTGAAAAACCACAAAGTAATGGTCCAAAAACAGTTAATAATGCACTCTTTATTGGATCAACTGCAGATCTTCAAAAGATGTTAAAGCAAGGGTTTCTAAATAATGATAAGTAATACTTAGTTTTTATTGTGAAGGATCACGAAGTTTCAATGGCGAGTAGTCAACTTGACAATGCTATTGCCAATGCTAAAAAACTAAAATCAAAACTTGGCAAGAAAGAAAAAGATATTCCTGCTTGGATTCAAGCAAAGATTACTGACACTGATCATAATATGGATGCTGCTGCAGCATACTCAGTTAAAGAAGATTTGAGAAAGTGGTTTGGAACGGGTGGTGAGGGTGGAGTAGGTGGTGGTGGATGGGATAAATATAATACAAAAGGTGAAAGAATTGGTAAATGTGCTCGTGAACCTGGTGAACCAAAACCAAAATGTTTGTCTAAAGAAAAAGCATCTCAAATGGGTAAAAATGAGATTGCTACAGCAGTCAAAAGAAAACGTAAAGAAGATCCAGTAGCAGACCGTTCAGGAAAAGGAGGAAAACCAATCATGTCATCTAACAAAATTGATGAGCAATCGGAGCAAGAATATCAAAAATTTGATCGTAGAGTAAATACTGCAATGTCAGCAAAAACTCCAGATTTAAAAATCAAATTATTAAAACTTGCTGGACAATCACATCCGGTCAAAACTGCAGAAGAGTTTATGGAAGCTTGTTGGAAAGGATATAAACAAGTTGGATTAAAGAAGAAAGGAACAAGAACAGTTCCTAACTGTGTCCCTGAAGAAACAGAACTTGATGAAATGATTGCACTTGCTGCTCCAATTGTAAGGGGAATTTCAGCAATATCAAGAATTGCACAAGGTGTTGCAAAGGCAGGACAAGCAGTAAAATCTGGTATTGGAGTAGTTAAAACAGGAGTTCAGGCAGCAGGACAAACAGTAAAATCTGGTGTTGATACAGTTAAAACAGGAGTTCAGGATGTTATTAAAAACGTTCCGGGTGAAACAAATAAACAACCGTTTAATACAAAAAAACCAGGAGAACCAGAATGGAAAAAGGGACTAAAGAAATCTGGTGAAACTGCAAAGTCTGCAGTAAAAACTACAGTGAGTGGTTTTACTTCAATGTATGAACCAAGAGAAGAATATATTATGGAAAAAAATGTTCCGACCAATCCTTCTCTATGGTCTAAAGCAAAATCCCAGGCAAGAGCAAAATTTGATGTATATCCATCCGCTTATGCTAATGGATGGGCTGCCAAATGGTATAAATCCAAAGGTGGTGGATGGAAGACCTCTACAAAGGAAAGTTATGACACACAACAATTACTTTCTTTTAGTGATTTTAGGCAGATCAGTAATGATAGCATCGGCAATGAGGAAGAAAAATTAAACGAAGTTGCTGCTTGGCAACGTAAAGAAGGAAAAAATCAAAAAGGTGGTCTCAATGAAAAAGGTCGTAAATCATACGAACGTGAGAATCCTGGTAGTGATTTGAAAGCACCTCAACCAGAAGGTGGTTCACGTAGAAATTCTTTTTGTGCCAGAATGAAAGGTTTAAAGAAAAAACTTACTAGCAAGAAAACAGCAAACGACCCCAATAGCAGAGTGAATAAAAGTTTGAGAGCCTGGAACTGTTAGTTTTCATACCTTTTCATTAATAAAACAAAATAAAATGGTATAAAGTGTTGGAAAAAATTTGCACTAGATGTAAGAATTTAAAACCAAGAACATCCGAATACTTCCCACTTCATAATAAATGTAAAGATGGTTTAGATAGTTGGTGTAGAGTTTGTAGAGCTACATATAGAAGTGAAATAAACTGGGGTAAGTTTAGGGGGCAACTTACAGACGATGAGGTGCGAAAATTAAAACAACAAACCAAATGCAATATATGTGGTAAAGAAGACACTGGTGGTACTAAAAACAATAAGCATGTTGGTAAAACAAAATCTTTAGTTATGGATCATGACCACAATACAGGAAAATTTAGAGGAATGCTTTGCAATCACTGTAACAGAGGATTAGGTAATTTTTTCGATGATGTAAATATTTTGGAGAAATCTATTTCTTATTTAAAAATGGAACTACTAATACAATAGAGATATATTATGGCAGCTGATATCTATCTTGGTAATCCCAATTTAAAAAAAGCAAATACTGCAATTGAATTTACTGAAGAGCAAATTCTTGAGTTTCTTAGATGTAAACAAGATCCAGTATATTTTGCTAGAAATTATATTAAAATTGTTTCTCTTGATCATGGTCTAGTTCCTTTTGAGATGTATCCTTTCCAAGAGAAACTTATTAGGAACTTCCATGCTCACCGTTTCAATATTTGTAAGATGCCTCGTCAGACAGGTAAATCTACAACTTGTGTTTCTTATCTTCTACATTATGCTGTCTTCAATGATAATGTAAACATTGCAATTCTAGCAAACAAAGCATCTACTGCTGGTGATTTACTAAGTAGACTTCAACTTGCTTATGAAAATCTTCCAAAATGGATGCAACAAGGTATTATTGCCTGGAACAAACGATCTATGGAGTTAGAAAATGGTTCAAAAATTATTGCTGCTTCTACTTCTGCCTCTGCTGTTCGTGGGGGATCTTACAATATTATATTTTTGGACGAATTTGCGTTCATTCCTAACCATATTGCTGACGAGTTCTTCGCTTCTGTCTATCCTACTATTTCATCTGGTCAATCTACAAAGGTAATTATTGTTTCTACCCCTCACGGTATGAATCACTTTTATCGGTTGTGGCATGATTCCGAAAGAGAGCGAAATGAATATATTCCAATAGAAGTTCATTGGTCAGAAGTTCCAGGTAGAGATACAAAATGGAAAGCATCTACAATTGCAAATACTTCAGAACAACAATTTAGGGTTGAATTTGAATGTGAATTTTTAGGATCAGTTGATACTTTGATTGCACCATCTAAACTAAAATCAATGGTTTATGATGATCCAGTAAAAACTAACGGAAGTCTGTATGTATATAATGAACCAGATAAAATTCGAGATTATATTATTACTGTTGACGTTGCTCGTGGAGTATCAAAAGATTATTCAGCATTTATAGTATTTGATATTACTACGTTCCCATATAAAGTTGTAGCAAAATATAGAAATAATGAAATTAAACCAATGCTATTTCCATCAGTCATTGAAGAAGTAGCAAGAGCATATAATAATGCATACATTTTATGTGAAGTTAATGATATTGGAGATCAAGTTGCTTCAATTTTAAATTTTGATCTTGAATATGAAAATATATTAATGTGTTCTATGCGTGGACGTGCTGGACAAATTGTTGGAACTGGATTTTCCGGAAAGAAAACTCAACTTGGAGTAAAGATGAGTTCGACTACAAAAAAAGTAGGATGTTCAAATCTAAAAACTTTAATTGAAGATAACAAACTTATTATAACAGATTATGAGACAATCAGTGAGTTAACTACATTCATTCAAAGAAAACAGTCATTTGAGGCTGAAGAAGGATGTAATGATGATTTGGCAATGTGTCTTGTAATATTCTCATGGTTAGTTGCTCAAGAGTATTTTAAAGAAATGACGGATCAGGATATTCGTAAAAGAATTTATGAAGATCAAAGAAATCAAATTGAACAAGATATGGCACCATTTGGGTTTGTTAGTGATGGGTTAGATATTTTTGATAATGAAATTGATAAAAATGGTGATGTGTGGAAAGTTGATGAATATGGAGACAAATCTTACATGTGGGAGTATGAGTGATTTTGAGAATTTATAAATAATTTTAGATTAAAATTAGGGTTACTGTAGGGAGTATAGAATGGCACTTCAGTTAGCATCTCCAGGTATTCGTGTAAGAGAGGTAGATCTAACCCGTGGCGGCGTAAATGCAACACTAAACGTCTCTGCAGGTATTGCTGCACCTTTTAAAAAGGGTCCTGTCAATGAAATAGTAAGAGTTACAAACGAAAAGGAATTAGTAGAAGTTTTTGGTGGTCCTGGTGTTGGTCTAACGGACTATCATTACGAAAGTTGGTACGCAGCATCAAACTTCTTATCGTATGGTGGTCAGTTAGATGTAGTTAGAGCAGGCGGTGGACAACTAACCAATGCAAACGCTGGTGTTGGTATTGCATCAACAACATCTCTAAGTATTAATAATTTTGATGATTACAATAACAACCACACTTCAGATACTTCTTTTTACTGGGCAGCAAAGAACCCAGGAAACTGGGCAGAAAATCTCAAAGTTTGTGTAATTGATGCGGCGGCAGATCAAAGAATTTCTGGAATTTCAACTACAGTTGTTGTAACTACTGGTATTACTACCGCTTTTCATGGAATTCAAGTTGGTTATGCAGTAACTCAAACATTGAGTGGTGTTTCAATTGGTATTGGTACAACTGCAGCGGCAAGCGGATATCTAAAGGGTGTTGTTACTGCAATCGGAGCAAGTTTTGTTGATGTAAAAGTTGTAACTTATGTATCTGGATTTGGAACTGAAACTGCAGTAGATTATCAATCTGGTTCTCTATATCAATTCACTACTGCTAACATTGGTTTCTCATCTTCTACCATAGGTGATGTTGGCATCATGACTGGTGGCAAATCACTAACTGATTGGTATGATCAACAGAACGTTTTAACGAGCGTTGCTGATGGTGGTTCTGATGCAGTAACAGTATCTTGGAGATCGGTTCTTGCAAAACCAGGAACTAACTCATATGTTGCTCAAAGAAACGGACGCAACGATGCACTAAATGTAGTTGTCATTGATGCTTCTGGTTCTGTAACAGGTGCTGTTGGATCAATTTTAGAAAAATTTGGTAATCTTTCAAAAGCAAAAGATGCTGAAGTTTCTCCACAGAAGTCAATTTACTATGAAGATTATCTTGCAGTAAATTCTGAGTATATCTACGCTGGTCTATCTCCAGTGAATGCAACTGATACTTACTGGGGAACAAGATCACGTCCTAGTGGATTTAGTACTGGTGTTATTGCAATAACAGCATCTGCTGGTTCGTGGGGACAGGAAGCAAAAAACATTACATTCTCCTCACTGGGAAATGCTAATTACAGCCTAACAGGTGGTAAGGATTATCAAGGAGTTGGATATTATGATGCTCCACTTGGAGATCTTCTAACTGCATATGATTTGTTATCAGATCCTGTAAATAGTGATATTAGGTTCTTATTACAGGGCGGTGCTTATAAATCTAAGGAAGAAGAACAAGCAAAAGCAAATAAACTAATTTCAATATGTGAAGAACGCAAGGATTGTGTCGCATTTATTTCACCAAATAGAGATAGTGTTGTAAACGTTACAAACACAAGTACACAACTAACGAATGTTCTATCATTCTTTGCTCCACTTTCATCGTCTTCTTACGTCGTATTTGATAATAGCTATCAATACGTTTATGATCGTTTCAATAAGAGATTTATATATATTCCTTGTTCAAACGATATAGCAGGTCTATGTGTAAGAACTGATAGAGATCAATTCCCTTGGTTCTCACCAGCAGGAACAAGCAGAGGTTCTCTAAACTTTGCAGTCAAACTTGCGTTTAACCCAGGACAAGATGCAAGAGATAGATTGTATTCAAACAGGATCAATCCAATTATCGCATCACCTGGTTCTGGAATTATTCTCTTCGGAGATAAGACTGGACTAGGATTTGAAAGTGCATTTGATCGCATCAATGTAAGACGCTTATTCATCACCATTGAAAAAGCAATTGAAAATGCTGCTAAAGCACAATTATTTGAACTCAATGATGCTGGAACAAGATCTAACTTTGTAAATATCGTTGAACCATATCTACGTGATGTTCAAGCGAAACGAGGTGTAACTGAGTTCCTTGTTGTTTGTGACGAAACAAATAACACACCTGACGTAATTGATCGTAATGAGTTTATCGCTGACATCTACGTGAAGCCAGCAAGATCGATTAATTTTATCGGTCTAACGTTCGTCGCCACGAGAACGGGAGTTTCGTTCTCCGAAATCGTCGGCACCGTTTGATACTAGGAGAATAAAACAATGCCATTACAGAACACAAACATCTTTAATACTCCTAATAATGGAAGAACAATTGACAATTTCAAGTCAAGACTTGTTCAAGGTGGTGCTAGAGCAAATCTTTTTGAAGTAGAAATGAATTTCCCATCAGGGAATGGAATTTTTGATGAGATTGGTGACACTTCATATAGAATGCTCATCAAAGGTGCTCAACTTCCAGCATCAAATATTGCTGAAGTTATTGTTCCTTTTCGTGGTAGACAACTCAAAGTTGCTGGTGATAAAAGAATTGATCCATGGACAATTACAGTCATCAACGATGCTGACTTCAAACTAAGAGAAGCATTTGAAAAGTGGTCAAACTACATCACCAAAATTTCTGATGGTTCGGGTACAATAAACCCAGCAGATTATTTTGCTGATTGGGTTGTATCTCAACTAGGACGTGCAGAAACCGTTCCTACTCCTGGTTCTCAAAATGCTACACCAATTCCAGTAAAGCGTGCATACAAGATGCACGGATGCTGGCCAAGTTCAGTTGGTGCTATTGAACTTTCTTACGACACTGCTGACGTTATTGAAGAATTTTCGGTAACACTGCAAGTTCAATGGTGGGAAGCTTATACGGGTTCAAATACAGATTCCGTAGTCTGATAAATAGTCAAAACAGTTTATTATATTGATGGCGAAACTTTTTGGTTTTTCAATTGACGATCAGGAAAATAAGTCTAAAGGCATAGTCAGTCCAGTTCCTCCAAACAATGAGGATGGATCTGACTATTATCTTTCTTCAGGTTTCTATGGACAATATGTAGATATTGAAGGTGTCTTTAGAACAGAATTTGATATTGTTAAAAAATATCGTGATATGTCATTGCATCCAGAATGCGATACTGCAATTGAACATGTTGTAAATGAAGCAATTGTTTCAGATTTAAATGATAGTCCTGTTGAAATTGATTTAGATAATCTTCAAATCGGTGCTTCACTCAAAAAAGTAATTAGACAAGAGTTCAAGTACGTAAAAGATTTACTTGAATTTGATAAAAAATCACACGAAATTTTTCGCAACTGGTATGTTGATGGTAAAATTCATTATCACAAAGTAATTGATTTAGAAAAACCTGATGAAGGTATCAAAGAAGTAAGATATATTGATGCTTTAAAGATAAAATTTATGCGAGTTCGTCCCAATGATAAAAAAGCATTGCCAGCAAGACCTTATAGTGAAGATGTAACAACTACTAAAGATGCTGATATAGTAGAATTTTATACATATTATCCAGAAGGTGTTGCCCAACAATATGGATCAATTACCGGAAAGGGTATAAAAATTGCAAAAGATGCAATTACACATGTAACTTCAGGACTTGTAGATAGAAATAAACATTTAACACTATCATATTTACATAAAGCAATTAAATCTCTCAATCAACTTCGCATGATTGAAGATAGTCTTGTAATTTATAGATTGTCTCGTGCTCCAGAACGTCGTATTTTTTATATTGATGTTGGCAATTTACCAAAAGTAAAAGCAGAACAATATCTTCGTGATGTTATGAGCCGTTATCGTAACAAACTTGTTTACGATGCAAACACTGGTGAAATTAAAGATGATAAAAAGCATATGTCCATGCTAGAAGATTTCTGGCTACCTCGTCGTGAAGGTGGACGTGGAACAGAAATTACTACGCTTCCTGGTGGACAAAATCTTGGTGAACTTACTGACGTTGATTATTTTCAAAAAAAACTTTATAGATCTTTAAATGTTCCTGATAGTAGAATTGGATCTGATAGTGGTTTCAATCTAGGACGTTCATCAGAAATTCTTCGTGATGAATTGATGTTTAGTAAGTTTGTAGGTCGTTTAAGAAAACGTTTTAGTGCATTATTCTTAGATCTTCTTAAAACACAACTTATTCTAAAAAATATTGTAACTCCAGAAGATTGGGAGGTAATGGCAGAACATATTCAATTTGATTATATTTACGACAATCATTTTGCCGAATTAAAAAATACAGAATTAATGAATGAACGTCTCAATCTTATGGTTGCTATTGAACCATATATTGGAACTTATTATTCTAGGGATTATGTAAAACGTAAGGTTCTTCGTCAAACTGATGAAGAAATTATAGAAATGGAAGGAGAGATGGAAAATGAAAATCAAATAGGTATTGGAATTCCATTAGAAACTCAAAATACAATTATGCAAGGTCAAATGCAAAATGATCTTGGTATGAAACAAATGGAACCAAATCTAGATAACAAGAAAGACGGTGGATCAACTAAAGCACCGTCAATAAATATCAAAAAAGCTAAGATATAAATAAATATAGGCATTTTTACAAATTATGAATTCTGCAGAATTAGTTGATATTTTAGTTTCTGATGCTCCGTCATCAGAAATTTCCGATTACATTAAAAGTCTTTTGTTTGCAAAAACAAGTGAAAAAGTTGATACTTTAAAACCAGCAGTTGCTTCTGGTCTATTTGGAGAAGATGATAATATTGAAGATGAAATCGAAAACGAAGAGGAAGCATGAGCGCATCTCAACCATTAAAGTTATATCAAACTGTTGGAAAGTTATCTGCCGCTAATGCAAGTTCAGTAACTTCAAATCCATTTATTATTAGAACTGGTACAATTTTATCAGTAGCTTCGACAACAAGAGGTGGTGGTAGTATTGGAATTTGCAATACAACAACAGATGCTGGAATTGGATCTATTTTTGTAAACAGAGAAGATTCAATTCTTTATCGTTATGGACATCCAGCACAATCGACAGTTATTGGCATAACTACTGGAGCATCAACAGTTCTAACATTAGATCATCCAGATACTAAATTGAGAGTTGGTGATTATATTCAACTAGTAGGCGCTGGATCTACATATATAACATCACTTTTACATAAACAAATCACTGCAATTTCAAGTCCGCAACAGTGGAATAACTACACAATGGCGGTTACAGTGAATGCAAATACAAGTTCTGGTCATCATGCGTTTGTTGGTTTTGCAACTGCAGCAAAATCAGTAGTTTTTGTTCTTGCACCAGAAAATGTTTCTGGATGTGATATGTTCATCCACGAGGTTCAAATAGCATGAAATTAATCTCCGAAGAAATCGAAGCAGTAGAAGTTATTACCGAAGAAAAAAATGGTAAGAAAATTCTTTACATTCAAGGTCCATTCCTTCAAGCTGAAGTAGTTAATCGCAACAAACGTTGCTATCCACTTCAGATAATGATGAATGAAGTAAAGAGATATACTGAATCCTTTATTAATAAAGGTCGTGCTCTTGGAGAACTTGGACATCCTGATGGTCCACAAATTAATCTTGATCGTGTATCACATAAAATTGTTGCACTAACACAAGAAGGAAATAATTTTGTTGGTAAAGCACAAATCCTGAGTACACCAATGGGGAAGATTGCATCTTCACTTATTGGTGAGGGTGTAAAACTAGGAGTTTCTTCTAGAGGAATGGGATCCATTTATATGAAAAATGGTATCAATTACGTTGGTGAAGACTTTATGTTAGCGACTGCTGCTGACATTGTTTCAGATCCTTCTGCACCTGATGCATTTGTTAATGGTATTATGGAAGGTAAAGAATGGGTATGGGACGGTGGAGTATTACGTGAACTTCATTGTGAGCAAATAAAGAAGACAATAAATACTTTAGTAGATCAGGACATTTTAGAGGCAAATAAACTACGTCTCTTTGCAAACTTCCTATCAAATCTATAATTTATAAATAATAACAGAAATTCTAGGTATTCTTGGAAAGAAAAAATGACCGTTAATAACGAACTACATGAGATGGAAAACCAGGTAACCCGTGGTGCTAAGGCTGCTGATTCGATGCCAAAAGCGTCTAACTATGTACCTGATACTAGTTCTATCGAGAATCTTGGTGGTCCAACTCCGCAAAATTCAAGACCAACTGACGATAGCAATAAGATGAAAACACCTTCTGCATCTTTTGCTCAATCTGGTGATGTTCAATTCAAAGGTGCTTCTGGAAAAATACAACTACCTGGTCCTGCTGCTTTAAAAGCAACTGGATATGGTCGTGGTGCTAATGAGGAAGTTGAGCAAGAAGACGAAAGTGTAATTGCTGAAACCGAAGAATTAGAAGATCAAGTTGAAGAAGAAATTGAAGAGGAAGAAGAAGAAGAAGAACTAGATCTTGAAGAGGATGTAAAAGCACTTCTAAAAGGCGAAGATCTTTCCGAAGAATTTCAAAATAAAGCAAAGACAGTTTTTGAAGCAGCTGTTCGTTCAAAAATCGGTTCTCTGAAAGAAACTTTAGAAAACCGTTATGCTACAGTTCTTGTTGAGCAAGTAGAAGCAATCAAGAGCGAACTAACCGAGCGTGTTGATTCATATCTAGAGTATGTTGCTAATGAGTGGATCAACGAAAACGAATTACAAGTTGAGACAGGACTAAGAGGTGAACTCTCGGAGTCCTTTATGACTGGTCTTAAGAACCTTTTTGAAGAACATTATGTAGAAATCCCTGAAGATAAATATAATGTTCTTGAGGCTATGGTCGAGAAACTTGATGAAATGGAGACAAAACTCAACGAACAGATCGACACCAATATTGCTCTAACCAAGCGTTTATCGGAATCTGTTTCTGACAACATCCTAGATGAAGTAAGTGGAGGTCTTGCTCTTTCCCAAAAGGAAAAACTAGCAAGTCTTGCTGAAGGTGTTGAGTTTGATAGTGAAGAACAATATCGTGAAAAACTTGCTACGCTACGTGAAGCATATTTTGCTTCTAAGCCTGTATTAAATTCACAAGAAGTCATTTCAGAGGATGCACTTGCTGATGATGTATCACCAGTAATGTCTGCATATCTCAATGCATTGACTAAGTTCAACTAATTGATTTTTTTGTAAACACTAAACACTAAACACTTTCCAAAACGGAGTAAACTATCATGTTCAATTCTGCTGCACTGCAGAAGAAGTGGGCTCCTCTTCTAGAGGCACAAGGTCTTGATTCAATCAAAGACAACCACAGAAGAGCAGTTACTGCCCAACTTCTTGAAAACCAAGAAAGATTTCTAAGAGAAGAGCGTGCTTTTCTAACTGAAGGACCTCCAACAATTAACACCGACCCTTCTGCAACAGGTAATGCAGGTTTCAGTGGTTCTGGTGCATCACCTGTTGCTGGTTTCGATCCAGTTCTAATCTCATTGATTAGACGTGCAATGCCTAACTTGGTCGCCTATGACCTAGCAGGTGTTCAACCAATGAACGGTCCAACAGGTCTTATCTTTGCGATGAGAACCCGTTACGACAACCAGAACGGTACTGAAGCATTCTTCAACGAACCAGATTCTGCATTCTCTGCACAAAACTCTGCAGCAACTCTTACCCAAGGCGACTACACTGGTGGTTCCGATGATGGCACCAACGTTGGTTTTGGTACAACTGCACAGTCAGGCACCAATCCATCGATCCTAAATGGTGGCGTAAATAATACCTACAACCTAGGTCAAGGTTTTAACACCCAATCACTAGAAACACTTGGTGATAATAGTGCTACTAACGACTTCCGCGAAATGGCTTTCTCTATTGAGAAAGTTAGTGTTGCCGCAAAGTCAAGAGCACTTAAAGCTGAGTACTCGCTAGAACTAGCACAAGACCTTAAGGCAATCCACGGTCTTGATGCTGAAGCTGAACTAGCAAATATCCTCAGCACTGAAATTCTTGCTGAGATCAACCGTGAGATCATCCGTACAATCTACAAGGTTGCTAGAACAGGTGCTCAAACCAACGTTGCAACCGCTGGTATATTTGACCTAGACGTTGATTCCAACGGTCGTTGGATGGTTGAGAAGTTCAAGGGACTAATGTTCCAACTTGAGCGTGATGCAAACGCTATTGCACAAGAAACTCGTAGAGGAAAGGGCAATATTATCCTTTGTTCTGCTGACGTTGCTTCTGCACTTGCTGCTGCTGGTCAACTGGATTACACTCCAGCACTTTCAGCAAACCTACAGGTTGACGACACTGGTAATACCTTCGCTGGTGTTCTAAACGGTCGCTTCAAGGTCTATATCGATCCATTCGCTGCAAACCTAACCGCAGATCAGTACTACGTCATGGGTTATAAGGGTTCAACTCCTTATGATGCAGGTCTATTCTATTGCCCATACGTTCCTCTTCAGATGGTTCGTGCAGTTGGTCAGGATAACTTCCAGCCTAAGATTGGATTTAAGACCCGCTACGGCATGGTCGCAAACCCATTCGCTGAAGGAACTGGTGCTGGCGCAGGTCGCATTGCTGAGAACACCAACCGTTACTACAGAAGAGTAAAGGTACAAAACCTAATGTGATCTTGGATCACATTCATTAGGATCTTCTTTTGTAAGGAGATCCTTTTTTATTGCCTATAAATAATCCTAGCTTGGGAAGTTGACTTGTCAAATAATCCGTGTACCCTACATCAAGTTTCAAATAAAAACTTTCTGTCATTGGGTGGATTCAAACTTATTATCAATAGGTGTCCAAAGGTAGATTTTCTTTGCAACAAAGCAAATTTACCAGGTCTGACATTGGGTAGTTCAACGCAATCAACATATCTAAAAGACATTCCTGTTCCAGGAGACAAACTTAGATATGAAGATCTGTCAGTCAATTTTATTGTAGATGAGGAATTGGAAAATTACCATCAAATCTACCAGTGGATGACATCATTAGGATATCCACAATCAATTGCACAATACTCTGAATTACAAACAAAAAACAGATTTTATCCAAATACAGATGCAAATGATCCGTACAGCGAAAGGTCTGATGCTACATTATTAATTTTGAATAGCAATTATCAAACTGCTGGAAAGGTAGTCTTTAAAGATATATTTCCAATATTTCTTTCAGGAATTCCTTTCGATGCAACGTTGCAAGAACAGCAATACTACACTGCAACTTGCACATTCCGTTATACTATTTTTGATTTGATTGACATTGATGGAAAAAAAGTTTAGTGTTTCTCTGGAAGTAATCCAGGAAATGTGGCAAAAAGATAGTGTGGTAAATCAAGACGAACTTGATACTGAAAGTCTAAAGATACCTCAATTACACGCTAAATATTACCAACTATATAATACTATACTGTTGCTTCGCAAACAAGCAGAGCATCAACATAGCAGTATTCTTTTAGAACGTAGAAAATTTTACATGGGGAAAGCGGAAACGCAAGTTTATATTGACGAACCATTTCCATATAAAGTCAGAGACAAAGAAGATTTAAAACTTTATCTTGAAGCAGACGAAAAAATTAGCAAGATAAGATTAAAAATCGATTATTACGACACAATGCTGAAGTATCTTGAAGAAATCTTAAAACAAATTTCTAACAGAACTTACCAAATCAAAAATGCAATTGATTTCAGAAGATTCACTGCCGGGTATGGTTGATTTAATTATAAGTAAGAAGAATGAAGTTTGGTTGAATATTGAATGTGATCCTCATATCAAGTATGAGTTGCAGGATCATTTTACATTCGATGTTCCTAATGCAAAATTTATGCCTCAGTATCGCAACAAATACTGGGATGGAAAAATTAGATTGTTTAATATTGAAAAGTCTGAAATTTATGCAGGACTGATTGATAAATTACAAGTTTTTTGTGAAAGATATAATTATACCTTTGAATTTGAAAATAATAAATTTTATGGACTACCATACGAGGAAAATGATATGGTGTCTGAAGAGGGCGTTAAAGATTATGTTACAAGCGTCTCTAAGCACCCTCCACGGGATTATCAACTAGAGGGCATTTATGATGCCTTAAGACGTAACAGACGCCTTCTAATCAGTCCTACGGGGTCTGGTAAATCTTTAATGATCTATGCTGTCTGTAGATATCATGCAGAAGCAGGACGAAGAATTTTAATCATTGTTCCTACTACATCACTTGTAGAACAGATGTACAAGGACTTTGAGGACTATGGATGGGATGCAGAAGAAAACTGCCACAAAATCTATTCGGGTAAAGAAAAAATAACAGATAAAAATGTTGTTATTACAACTTGGCAATCAATTTATAAATTAGATCGTAAATGGTTTACACCTTACCAAGTGGTTATTGGTGATGAAGCACATCAATTTAAGTCTAAGTCATTGGTTAGTATTATGACAAAACTTGATGCTGCAAAATATCGTTATGGATTTACAGGAACACTAGACGGTACACAAACTCATAAGTGGGTACTTGAAGGATTGTTTGGTCCATCTTACAAAATTATTAATACAAAAGAATTACAAGATGCTGGATACTTAGCTAAACTAGGTATTAAAGTTATTCTCCTAAAACACGATTCACAAAAGTTTGAAACTTATGAAGACGAAATTCAGTATTTGATTGGGCATGAAAAAAGAAACAAATTTATAAAAAATCTTGCTCATGATTTAAAAGGAAATACTTTAGTACTTTTTAGTCGGGTTTCTACACATGGGCAAGTTCTTTATGACCTCATAAATACTAGTGATAGAAGAGTATTCTTTGTTCACGGTGGCGTGGACGTTGAAGAACGAGAAGAAGTTAGAAAAATTACTGAAAAAGAAAATAACGCAATCATCATTGCTTCTTTTGGAACATTCTCAACTGGCATCAACATCAAGAACTTACATAATGTTATTTTTTCATCTCCAAGTAAGTCCAGAATTAGAACACTACAATCAATTGGTAGAGTACTAAGAAAAAGTGAAAACAAACTCAAAGCAACATTATATGATATAGCAGATGATTGTAAAAAAGGATTAAAATCAAACTATACACTCAACCATCTCATCGAACGTATAAGATACTATAACGAGGAGAAATTTAATTATGAAATTATTCAAATCAAAATCTGATGATTTATACGATGAGTTTTACGCTTCAGTAAAACTTATTAGTGGTGAAGAAGTTCTTTGTATGTTAGTTATTGATAGAACAAATTCCGAACATGTAATATTAGATAATCCTATTATATGTTTAGATATTCGTTCCAGAGGAACGAATATAATTTCTGGGTATAAATTTGAACCATGGATAAAGTTTTCTGATGATCAAACTTTTATTCTAGAAACTTCAAAAATTATAACAGTTAGTAAAATCAAAGATGAAGATATTATTAAAATGTACAAACATGTTCTAAATGTAGGTTTTAAACAGTCTCATCCAGACATCAGTAAGGAAATGGGATATGTTTCTTCCGTAGATAATGCTAGAGTTCTTTTAGAGAAACTTTATAACATTAAAAGTATCTAAGATATATTGATTTCAACCCTAACAGAGTTATTATACAGGCATTTGAATATCTTGTCAAGATATGCTATAATGAATTGTTGATTTGTAATGATAATGACACAAAAAAAATCAGAACACTATGTAAATAACAAGGAATTTTTAATTGCAATTGTTGCTTACAAACAAGATATTAAAGATGCTGAATATCTAGGAAAACCAAAACCAAGAATTACCAATTATCTTGGAGAATGTTTCCTAAAGATTGCAACACACTTATCATATAAACCAAACTTTGTGAACTATATTTTCAAAGACGATATGATTTGTGATGGTATTGAAAATTGTGTTCAGTACATCAATAACTTCAATCCAGAAAAGTCCAGCAATCCTTTTGCATACTTTACTCAGATTATTTACTTTGCTTTCCTCCGTCGTATCCAAAAAGAAAAAAAACAATTAGAGATCAAACAAAAAATTATTGAACAATGTGGATTTGACGAAGTTTTTGTTGCAGATCAAAATGGTAAGTCATCTGAGTATAATTCTATCAAAGATGCAGTACAGTATCGCTTCAACCTATGAAGGTAGCTATCATTACAGATCAACACTTTGGGTTCAAAAAAGGATCCAAACTATATCATGATTTTTTTCTTAAGTTCTATGATGAAGTTTTTTTTCCAGAACTACAGAAACGTGATATTACAACTGTTATCGACATGGGTGATACTTTTGACAGTCGTAAGACTATTGATTTTTGGTCTTTGGATTGGGCAAAGAAAAATTACTTTGATCGTCTTCAAGATATGGGAATTGAACTTATTTCAATTGTTGGAAACCATACCGCATTTTATAAAAATACTAACGAAATCAATACTATCAATCTTCTTTTACGAGAGTACAATAATATTAACATTATTGTTAATGCAAAAGAATTGACTGTTGGTGGTTTAAATATACTATTTGTTCCTTGGGTAAACACTGATAATACTGAGTTTACTTACAATATTATTAATAATACTAAGGCAAAAATTGTCATGGGACATTTAGAACTTAATGGGTTCTATGCACATTACGGATATACTATGGAAGATGGTGCAGATATTCTTCCTTATGAAAAGTTTGATCGAGTATTCTCTGGGCACTATCATACTAGATCTAATAATGGTAGAATTTTTTATCTAGGCAATCCTTACCAAATGTTTTGGAATGATGTTAATGATGCTAGGGGTTTTCATATTTTTAACACTGAAACTTATGAGTTAGAAGCAGTTGATAATCCATTCTCACTTTATGAGATTATCTACTATAATGATACTCCTAGACAAATGTTTAAGTTTAAGAATTATACAAATAAGATTGTCAAAGTTATTGTCAAGCAAAAGAGTAATGAAAAGGAGTATGATCGGTTCTTAGATGCTCTGATGAAAGTCAATCCATATGATGTAAAGATTGTAGAAAAAATTGATAATATTTCTTTTGATGATGAGATTGTCAATCAAACAGAAGATACAATGACACTTCTTGATAAGTATGTTGATGATTTGGAGACAAATCTAAATAAATCTAAGATTAAAAATCTAATTAAAAATATCTATCAGGAAGCGTGTGAGGTTATGTAGTGTATATCATTACAATCAAAAAAAAAGAAGATGAAGGAGCATATTCAGTAAAAGATGAATTTGGAGAAAGGATTGTATTTTTGTTTGAAGAAAAAGATGATGCTATAAGATATGCTATACTAATGGAAGAAGATGGATCTCCAGAAATGAATGTTATCAAAGTCAATGATAATATTGCAATTGCAGCATGTGAAAACGCAGGAATAAGATATACTATAATTACTGAAGATGACATTGTAATTCCACCACGAGATAATGATTGAGTTTAAAAAAATTTGTTATAAGAATTTTCTTTCATCAGGAAACCAGTTTACATCAATCAAACTAAACCAAAATACCAACACTTTAATTGTTGGACAGAATGGTGCTGGTAAGTCAACTATTCTTGATGCTTTGTGTTTTTCGTTGTTTAATAAACCATTCAGGAAGATCAACAAAAATCAAATTATCAACTCATCCAATGAAAAAGATTGTGTAGTTGAGATTAATTTTAATGTAAACAATAACGAATATAAAGTTGTTCGTGGCATCAAACCTGGTATTTTTGAAATTTACCAGAATGGTAAAAAGATGAATGAAGATGCTTCTGCACAGGATCAGCAAAAGATGCTTGAGAATAATATTCTCAAGTTAAACTACAAGTCATTTACTCAGATCGTTATTCTTGGTAGTGCCTCGTTTGTCCCATTTATGCAGCTTCCTGCAGCACATAGACGAGAAGTGATTGAGGACCTTCTTGATATCAAAGTTTTTTCTTCAATGTCTGAGATCTTGAAGAACAAGATTAAAGAATCTAAAGAAACTGTCAAGACATTGGAGTTGAAAAAAAAAGGGATTGCTGATAAAATTATTATGCAGCAAAACTTTATCAAGCAAATTGAAGAGACTGGGCAGAATGATATCAAAAATAAACAAACCCAAATTACTGAGTGTGAAAGTGAAGTTTCTAAGTACAATGAAAGTGTCTTCAGTCTTTTACATGAAGTTGAAAACAAACAACAAGAAATAGAAAAGTACTCGGATGCTTCAGATACTCTTCGTAAACTTGGAACTTTCCGAGGTAAGATTGGAAATAAGAAACAAAACTCCAGTGATGTTTTGGAGTTTTTTAAAGAACATTCGGTTTGCCCAACATGTACACAAACAATTGAAGAAACGTTTCGTGTAAATAAAACAGAAGAGCTCCAGCAAGTCCTAAGTTCTTATGAAAGTAATCTTCAAGAAATTGAAGACACAATCAAAAAAGAAGAAGAACGTGAAAAAGCATTTTTCGGACTTCAAATGGAGATTACAAAACTACAAAATGAAATTTCTCAGATCAACATTCGTATTGCTAACTCAACTAAATCAAAATCAATTATTGAGAAAGAAATTCAAATTATTACCACAAGACTTGAAAATAAAAATACTGAACACGAAAAACTAAGCGAATACAAATCCAATTTAAAACAACTACTGATAGACCTTGAACATCTCAAAGATGATTATGGATACTATATTCAAGCAAATGTTCTACTCAAAGATGATGGTGTAAAGAGTAGTATTATTAAAAAGTATTTGCCACTAATCAATCAGCAAGTCAATAAGTATTTACAGATGATGGACTTCTTCATAAACTTTACGTTAGATGAAGAATTCAACGAAAAAATTAAAACTCCAATTCACGAAAACTTTTCTTATCCTTCTTTTTCTGAAGGTGAAAAGATGAGAATTGATTTATCATTATTGTTTACTTGGCGAGAAATTGCAAGATTGAAGAACAGTGTTTCCACAAATCTTTTGATCATGGACGAAGTATTTGATAGTTCTCTAGATGGTTTGGGAACAGATGAATTCTTCAAAATTATTCGACATGTGGTTAGCAATGCTAATATCTTTATCATTTCTCATAAAAATGAATTGCACGAAAAGTTTGAAAATGTGCTAGAATTCCATAAGGTCAAGGGTTTCAGTCAATTGAAACCTTGACAACTTTTTAGATTTGTAATATAATATTGTTGTAAAACTTTATGATACTCAAATGACGATCACAACCAACGAACGCGGCGAACAAAATGTGTTTGCCCAAGAACCTAAAATGTACATTACGGAGAAAGACATGCAACAAAATGAAGTTGAAACTTATGCTGAACGTGCCGAAAAATTAAATGGTCGTCTAGCCATGCTAGGTTTTATTGCTGCTGTTGGTGCTTATGCATTGACTAAGCAAATTATTCCTGGAGTTTGGTGATAGCGTAGATATATTTTTAAAGGAGGTAAAAAATACCTCCTTTTTTATTAACTATACCAGGGATGTTCAGGATCTTTTTTCAACATATCTTGAGTATAACTTCTTGGTTTAAAACGTAACTCCGAGTTTTCTGCTTGCATTGATTCACAATTCTCCCACCATCTACTAGAAATTTTTTTGTTTATTTTGATACCATATTTATTTGCAAGAATTTCACATTCCTGCAAATTATGTTCATTGTAATTAAAAATTATACAATCCCATTCTGTTTTTATTCCCATTTGAGCACACATTTTCATTATTTCAAACAGTTTCTCTCCATTTTGATTTTTTCTATACAAATGACTTTGACTTGGTAATCCATCCAACGCAAAAACCCATTTAACATTACCCCTTTTAGAAAGTAAAAACGGTTTTAGGTATTGTTTCCTATCTTTTAAAACTGAGGAATGATATACTATAGATGATTTTTTATTATCCACACATATTTTTAATAGTTCATAAAACTTTGGGTGGTATAGAGGATCTGAAACTTGACCACAGAATGTTATATTATCAAAATAATCTACAATTATTTTCATCTGTGCTATGGTTATATCTCTTCCTGGAATTTTTTTAGCATCTCCATCATAATATTTTTGTCTATTGCATCCTGGACATGCTAATCCACATTTATTAGATATGTCTAAATTAATTTGCTTAAGAAGTTTTTCTGGTATCATTTTACAACCATGTTAGGTGTTGAAGTATCACTACAATAATAATGGCAAGGATAAGGCAAACTTTCACTTTTATTTTCTAATTGTTCAAAAAATTTTTGCCACGTTTTTGAGTTGAACACTTCTTCAATTGAATTTACATTATTTAAATTTAATTTTTCTTCAACAAACTGAAGAGCATCATATTTTAATGAGTATTCGTTGTCGTAATAACAACATGGCAAAATAAATCCCCGCGAAGAGAACCCAAAACATTGCTGTTTTTTTAAACACTTTGGATCAATCATAGTAAATGATATTTTTTGTATTTATTTTTATTTTCTTGACAATTGTGCTATAATCTAAATTGAACTTTATTATGATGGAGATGTCTGACAACGGTTTTTGGAAATATAGTGAGGATCTAACACTCAAAGTATTGGAAGAGTATCTTGCAAGTACTTACAATTCTCATTACACTTCGGAGCAATCAAAAACTCAAACTCTAGATTTAATTGAAAGTATTGGAGACGCTGAACCGTTTACTCGATCCAATGCAATAAAATATCTTTCCCGTTTTGGAAAGAAGAATGGCAAGTCTAAAATGGATATACTAAAAGCAATTCATTATTGTATTCTTCTGTATCACTTTTCAGGTCTTCATAACCAACCTACTCAACCTTATATTGAACGATGAAATTTTCTGATAAGACAATCAAAATTCTTCAAAACTTTACTTCAATCAATCAGTCTCTATCCTTCAAAGAAGGTAAAAAACTTCGGACTATTTCTCCGATGCAGAATGTATTTGCGGAAGCTGAGATTGAAGAATATATTCCAAAAAACTTTGCGATCTATGATCTTCCTCAGTTTTTAAACACAATTTGTATTTACAAAGATCCTGATATTGATGTGTCTAGCGAAGAAAGTTATGCTTCCCTTAAAGAAGGTAAAGCAAATCGTTCTAAGTATTTTTTCTCAGATCCTAGTGTAATTATTGCACCACCAGATCGTGAGATGAAACTTCCTTCTGAAGATGTTTGTTTTATTCTTCAGGAAGAGCAACTTCAAAAGATTTTGAAATCTTCTTCAATTCTAGGACTTCCTGATCTTGCTGCTGTTGGTGAAGCAGGAGTTATTAAAGTTGTTGTCAGTGATCGTAAAAACGATACCTCTAATGAGTATTCAATTGTTGTTGGAGAAACTGACGCTGAGTTTTCATTTAATTTCAAGATTGAAAATATTAAATTAATTCCTGGCAGTTACGAAGTTGTAATCTCAAAGAGCAAACTTGCCAGGTTCTACAGCGAGCGTTATAATCTTACTTACTTTATCGCACTTGAACCCGATAGTGTTTATGGATCGTAATGACTTTCTTTGGGTAGAAAAATATCGACCCAAAAAAATTGATGATTGTATTCTTCCTGATGCAATCAAATCTACTCTAAAGGACTTTGTGACTAAAGGAGAAATTCCAAATCTTCTTCTTGCAGGTCCTCCTGGTATTGGTAAAACGACTGTTGCTAAGGCATTGTGCTATGAACTAAAAACAGACTGTTATGTAATTAATGGATCAGATGAAGGACGATTTTTGGACACGGTTAGAAATCAAGCAAAGAACTTTGCTTCGACCGTATCGCTTTCGTCAATGGACGCAAAGCACAAAGTCATCATTATTGATGAAGCTGACAACACAACCCACGACGTACAACTCCTCTTACGGGCAAATATTGAGGCATTTTATAACAACTGTCGCTTTATCTTTACCTGCAATTACAAAAACAAAATCATCGAACCCCTACACTCAAGATGTGCAGGGATTGATTTTACCATCAATGGGAAAGAAAAACCTGCAATCGCAGCACAGTTCTTCAAGCGTCTCGGGACTATTCTTGAGACAGAAGGTGTCAAACATGATCCAAAAGTTCTTGTTGAAATAATCAATCAACACTTTCCAGATTGGCGTCGTATTCTAAATGAATGTCAACGATATTCTGCTGGTGGATCTATCGACACTGGCATTCTTAGTTTATTGTCTAATGTTAATACAAAAGAACTTGTTGGATACCTTTCTAAAAAAGAATTTGCCAATGTTCGTAAGTGGATTGTACACAATTTGGATAACGATCCAAACACAATTCTTCGTAATATTTACGATTGTATTTTTGATACACTAAAATCAAATTCTATTCCTGAAGCAGTTTTAATTATTGCTAAGTATCAATATCAAACTGCATTTGTTGCTGATCAAGAAATTAATTTACTGGCAGCACTAACTGAAATTATGTGTAATTGTGAATTCAAATGACTATTGAACCTGGATATATTATTCGTCCTTTTGGACCAGTAATTTATAAGAACAAAGTATCAGAACAATTGCGGCAAGTTATTATTGATGCTGCAGAAAATTCAAATATTGAAAACAATCATCTTCTTGCAGGCAACATTGATCGAGAAGTTGCTTTTCATACTGAAATTGATACTGTCAACGAACTTCAAGAGTATCTTGGAGATTGCCTTATTCAAATGGGTAAAGTTGGATTATATAACCCACCAGAAGATCATAAATTGGATAGTATTGAACTTGATCGTCCCTGGGTCAATGTTCAACGTAAAGGCGAATGGAATCCACCTCACATTCATGCAGGGGATTTTTCGTGCATAGTTTATGCACAAGTTCCACAGGAACTAAAAGATGAATGGAAACATCCTACACAACGAGGAAGAAATCCTACTGCTGGTATGGTAGAATGGCAATATGGTCAATGGGCTCCTCATAATATGCATACTTTTGGTCCTGTTGCACCAGAAGAGGGTGATATCTATTTGTTTCCAGCATGGTTGATTCATTATGTGTATCCCTTTAATGCTGATGTAGAAAGAATTAGTTTTTCTACAAATTTCTTTTTACATTACGGACAAAAAGAAACTAATTCTTGATTATGGCAAATCTGAAAACACCTCTTCGTTATCCTGGAGGAAAGTCAAGAGCAACAAATAAAATAAATCAGTTCTTTCCAGATTTTTCTAAGTACCAAGAGTATCGTGAACCGTTTCTTGGAGGAGGATCTGTTGCACTTTATGTTACTCAACAGTATCCTAATCTTAATATTTGGGTCAATGATCTTTATGAACCACTGGTAAATTTTTGGCAAACTCTTCAAGATGAAGGAGAAGAGTTATCAAAAGAACTTTTGAGTTTAAAAAAATCTTATTTTAATCCAGATAAGGCAAAAGTTTTATTTTTAGAAGCAAAAGACTGTCTTGCTCACAAGAAGTCAAAGGACTTTGATAGGGCAGTATCTTTTTATATTTTGAATAAGTGTTCTTTTAGTGGACTAACTGAAGCATCAAGTTTTTCTGCTCAGGCATCAGTCAGTAATTTTTCAGAAAGAGGGATTGAAAAATTACCAGAGTACTCTAAAATAATTGAAAAGTGGTGGATAACTAATTACTCTTATGATTGTTTGATTGATGGAAACAGATGTTCTTTTGTGTATCTTGATCCTCCTTATGATATTAAGGATAATCTCTATGGCAATAGAGGAGCAATGCACAAAGGATTTGATCACGATAAGTTTGCTGTTGCTTGTGATATTATTAATATGGATATGATGATTAGTTATAATTCATCACAATTGGTCAAAGATAGATTTTCTAAATGGTCTGTAGTTGAATTTGATCATACATATACTATGAGATCAACTGGAGATTACCTAATGAATCAGAAAGATCGAAAAGAACTTATTCTTCTAAATTACTTTGATGGGCAAGCATTATCTACTTAATTTGTATGGATGTTCATTTGTTCTTTTGGACGATGAACAATACCTTATAGAATTATTAAAAAATGCTGCAATAGCAAGTGGTGCTACTGTACTTCAAACTATTTCAAAAAAGTTTGATCCACAAGGTGTCACTGTCATTTCTTTACTTGCGGAAAGTCATATTAGCATTCACACTTGGCCAGAAGAAGGTAGAGCGGCAGTAGATGTTTATACCTGTGGAAATTCTAATCCAAAAATAAGTTGCGATATTATTATTCATCAATTATACTCACAATCACACACACTATCTTATATTGAAAGATGATTACTAATTTGAATTCTGACTTTAAGCCAGTCGTTCGTTATGGAAAAGTAATTCCTAATTATTATTGTAATCAAAATGGTGACGTTTATAGTACCATTGGTAAATCTGGAAGGTTCTTAAAAGCAAAAGTTAAATGGTCAGCTAGATTGACAATGGATCAAAGACGATTACGATGTCATTCATACACACTTTCTATACCAAAAGATTTATTCGATGATTATAATCATCGGGCAAGAGGTAAAGGACATTCACCAGCAATGTCAATAGATCGTCATCGTATTGTAATGGAGACATGGAGACCAATTGATGAATATCCTCCCATTCAAGTTGTAACATGTTGGAATGAAATTCCAGAACCTGCTAAAGAATGGGTTAGAAGGACAGCATTTGTTGACCATATTGATGATAATCCTGCCAATAATCATGTAGATAATCTTAGGTGGGTAATGCCGATTGATAATCAATCACACAGAAAGAAGGCAAAACTGGATATTATGATAGTTGGAGTGAAGAATTGAAAGATCGTATTCTAAATCGATGATAGAACTAAAAGACTGGTTGAATAGTATTAATACTTCTAAGATCAATTTGATTGATGAAGATCCTACAATTGAAAATAAATATCTTCCATATATTATTAACAGATGTTTATCTGGACATGTTGATGCTGTGATGTTTGCTAACGAAATGAACATTAATCATCATCTTAATAAAAAGTTGCAGTATGATTTTTTACTAAATACTTTGAGATCAAAACGGAGATTTTCTCCGTGGATTAAAAAGGAAGAATTGAAAAATCTTGAATGCGTCAAATCTTACTATGGTTATAGTAATGAAAAAGCCAGGCAAGTTCTTTCTCTTCTAACAGAAGATCAACTAACGTTTATTGGAAAAAAACTTGATACTGGAGGAATAAAATGAGTGTTGTCGTTGAACCAGAATATCATTGGTCTCCTGATAAGATGGTTGAAGTTGTTCTTGCAGAACCTGATGATTTTCTCAAGGTTCGTGAGACACTAACAAGGATCGGTGTTGCATCAAGAAAGGAAAAAAAATTATATCAATCTTGCCATATTCTGCATAAACAGGGTAAGTATTATATTGTTCATTTCAAAGAACTTTTTGCACTAGATGGTAAAAGCACAAATCTTAGCATCAATGATGTGCATAGAAGAAATAGAATTATTCAACTCCTTGCTGACTGGGGATTGGTTGAAGTGATTAAACCAGATACTATTTCTGATATTGCACCATTAAATCAAATCAAAGTGATTCCATATAAGGTAAAAAGTGAATGGGTGTTGGAAACCAAATACAATATTGGTAAAAAACGAACTGAACCAGGATAACCGAATATAACAAGCGGGTTTTTACGACCTGCTTTTTTATTGATTAGTATATAATTAGTAATGTCGCCGTAAGGGACATTTAACACTAGACGCTCAAAGAGGTCACTATGTTTGGTTCACATTCAATTACACTTAGCGTGCCTGAAACCAGGACGTATCTAGACGCAATTACAAATAAAAGTTATCCACCACATAATATTCTTAAGACCAAGGAAGGATACTGTCTTGAACTAGCAGTAGCAGGTTTCAAAAAAGAAGAGATCAAAGTTTACACTGAAGAGGATACTCTTTACGTTGAAGGATTGCGTGAAGACATTCATGATGAAACTGAATACATTTATCGTGGATTAGCATTCCGTCGCTTCAGTCGTGTATGGAAAATGCCAAATAACTTAGAAGTTGACAAGGTTACTCATAGTGATGGATTGGTTTCTGTTAACTTTAAGAAGATTATTCCTGAAGCACAAAGGAGAAAAGATTACCTCTAAATACTTCAAACGAATGAAGTGTTTTGTATAGTCGGATAATAAAACATATTTCAGCGTCAGATTTTAGACGACTAAATGAAAATCTGACGTTAAAATTTAGAGATCAACTCAATCCAACATTCTGGGAGGGCAACGTTCTGAAATCAAATATCAGAACTGCCCTTTTTAAATTTGCTGATGCTTTTGCGGAATACGTTGGGATTGATAGTAAGGCAATCAAAGATGTATTGATGCTTGGTGGTAATGCTGGATATAACTATACGACATATTCAGATGTTGATGTTCATTTAGTTATTGATCCAAAGTATCTTCCTCAGTGTGATCCTGAACTATTAGATGATTATTTCAAGGACAAAAAAACTTTATGGTCATTAACGCATGACGTAAAAGTTTATGGTGCAGATGTAGAACCTTATATTGAAAAACCTGGTATTATCAGAAGAAAAAGTCAAGGAGTTTTTAGTATACTAAAAAACAAGTGGATGCAAAGTCCACAAAAGTTTGAAGGAGAACTTGACGAAGCAGAACTGCAAAAAAAATTAAACAACATTAAAAATAAAATTGATACGTTGATCCAAGGTAATAATGAAACTGGACTTCGTGCAATTTTAAAGAAGTTAAATACCGCAAGAAATTCTTCTTTAGATAAATTTGGAGAATATGGATTTGAAAATCTTGTGTTTAAAGAACTACGTAACAGTGGATACATTGACAAAGTGCGTACATCAGTGGTAGAATTAAAGACGAAAAAGTTGTCTTTGCCATGATCAAAATTTTGTTTTTGAAGACTAATATTATTTTGATTGCTAGAGTTGATGAAGTATCATCAGAACTTGGAGAGCCTGATTGTAAACTAATTAAACCATTTATAGTTTCTCAGAATGGTTTGATTCCATGGATGAATGAGTTTACTAATCAACCTGAAATTATGATTCATTCTGATAGCATTCTAACTATTGTAGATCCTAATAAGGAGTATTTGGACAAATATCAATCGTTGACTGCTGAATGAGGTATTATACAAACGTTCAAATGGTAGGGAACGAATTTCTCGTTCGGGGATTTGAAAATGGTAAAAGTTTTATTACCCGTGAAAACTTTGAACCAACATTATTTGTTCCAAGTCAAAATAAAACTAAGTATAAAACATTAGAAGGAAAGTACGTACAGTCCATTCAACCTGGTAGTGTACGAGATTGTCGTGAGTTTATCAAAACACACCAGAACGTAGAAGGATTTGAGATCTACGGAAATACAAGATATATCTATCAGTATATTTCTGAAAAGTATCCCGAAGATCATATTGAGTTTGATCTTAAAAAGATGAAACTTGTAACAATTGATATTGAAGTTGCATCTGAACGTGGATTTCCTACCGTTGCAAAATGTGATGAAGAAATGCTTTGCATTACTTTGCAAAATTATTCAAACAAAAGAATTATTACTTTTGGGCAAGGTAAATTTAAAAACGATGATCCAGACGTTCAATATGTTGAATGTAAAGATGAATATGATCTTCTCAATAAATTTCTAGGTTATTGGCAAGTCAATAGTCCAGAAGTAATTACTGGTTGGAACTGTACATTATATGATATTCCATATCTTGCAAAACGTATTGCAAGAGTTCTTGGAGAAAAGTCGGTAAAAATTCTTTCTCCGTGGGGACTTGTTACAAATGAAGAAATTACTCTTGCTGGTCGTCATCATTTAGTCTATGATATTGGTGGTATTACTGTTCTAGATTATCTAGATCTTTATAAGAAATTTACTTATAAATCACAGGAAAGTTATCGTCTTGATTATATTGGTGAAGTAGAACTTGGTAAGAAAAAACTTGATCACTCAGAATTTGATACTTTCAAAGAGTTTTATACAAAAAATTGGCAAAAGTTTGTAGAATACAATATTCAAGACGTGCGACTTGTTGACGCACTTGAGGAAAAAATGAAGCTCGTTGAGTTAGCAGTTACTATGGCATTTGATGCTAAGGTAAATTTTCACGACGTTTTTTATCAAGTTCGCATGTGGGATATGATTATCTACAATGATTTGAAAAAGAAGGATATCGTTATTCCACCCAAAAAATCTGAAAGTAAAAATGAAAAATATGCTGGTGCTTATGTAAAGGAACCTATTCCTGGTATCTATGATTGGGTTGTAAGTTTTGACTTGAATAGTCTGTATCCACACCTAATCATGCAATATAATATTTCTCCAGAAACACTTCTCGATAAGAAGTTTGCTGGTGTTAGTGTTGATAAACTTTTAAAAAAAGAAGTTGATCTTAGTAGTCTTGACGGTGTAACTGTATGTCCAAACGGAGCGCAGTTTACAACAAAGAAGCGTGGGTTCCTTCCAGTATTGATGGAAAGGATTTATAATGAACGTGTAGTCTTCAAAAATAAGATGTTGGAGGCAAAAAAAGAATATGAGAAGAAAAAAACTAAAGTACTGGAACGCGAAATTGCGCGATGTAACAACATCCAGATGGCAAAAAAGATCCAGCTTAATAGTGCTTATGGTGCTATTGGGAATAATTATTTCCGTTACTATAAGTTAGATAATGCTGAAGCAATTACTCTTGGGGGTCAACTTAGTATACGATGGATTGAAGCAAAGATGAATTTATATATAAACAACATTCTTAAAACTAACAATATCGATTATGTGATTGCTTCTGATACCGATAGCATATATCTCAATCTTGGTCCTTTGGTCAAAAGTGTATACATAGGAAGAGAGAAAACTACTGAAGAGATTGTTTCGTTTCTTGATAAAGTATGTAAGGTGGAACTTGAAAAATATATTCAAAATTCTTATGAAGAACTAGCAGAATATGTAAATGCTTATGATCAGAAGATGATTATGAAGCGAGAAACAATTGCTGACCGTGGAATTTGGACTGCTAAGAAACGTTATATTTTGAATGCATGGGACGTTGAAGGAGTTCGGTACAGTGAACCAAAACTCAAGATCATGGGTATCGAAGCAGTAAAATCTTCAACTCCGGCACCATGTCGATCCATGATCAAGGAGGCACTTAAATTGATGATGAATGGGACTGAAAATGATGTTATAGATTTTATTGAAAAATCTAGAATTCAATTTAAAAAATTATCTCCAAATGAGATTGCATTTCCGCGTTCAGTATCTGATGTAGATAAGTATAAAAGTAATCTTTCAATTTATGCAAAAGGAACTCCAATTCATGTAAGAGGAGCACTTTTATTTAACCATCATATAAAAGATAAGAAACTTACTGAAAAGTATAATACCATTAACAATGGTGAAAAAATTAAATTTTGCTATTTAAAAAAACCAAATCCAATACATGAAAATATTATTTCATTTATCAATGAATTCCCAATAGAACTTGGACTAATGAATTACATTGACTATGATTTACAATTTAATAAAGCATTCTTAGATCCATTGAAGACACTTCTTGATAGTATTAAATGGTCGGTAGAAAAAATTTCTACACTTGATAGTTTTTTTATATAATGCTATAATATGTAAAACAAACTTGTGCTATGGACTTTTTAAAAGACATTTTAAAGGAAATTAAAGATGAATACACAAATCTTGCTTCAGATATAAATGAAGAAGAAACGTATGTAGATACTGGATCCTATATTTTTAATGGTTTAGTTAGTGGATCTATTTACGGTGGTGTATCTGGAAACAGAATTACAGCAATTGCTGGTGAAACCTCAACAGGTAAAACATTCTTTAGTCTTGCTGTAGTTAAAAACTTTTTGGATACTAATCCTGATAGTTATGTTCTTTATTTTGATACTGAAGCAGCAATTACTAAATCACTTTTAGAAAGTCGTGGTGTTCCTACTAATAGGTTAGTTGTTATCAACGTTGTAACCGTTGAAGAGTTTCGTAATAAAGCACTTAAAGCTGTAGATATATTCTTAAAAAAACCTGCAGATCAACGCAAACCATGTATGTTTGTGTTAGACTCATTGGGAATGCTTTCAACCAACAAGGAAATTAATGATGTTTTAAACGATAAAGATGTAAAGGATATGACCAAATCTTCACTAATTAAAGGTGCATTTAGAATGCTAACTTTAAAACTTGGTCAAGCAAATATTCCTCTTATTGTTACTAATCATACCTATGATGTCATTGGATCTTATTTTCCCACAAAAGAAATGGGCGGCGGTAGTGGTCTTAAGTATGCTGCTTCTACAATTATATATCTCAGTAAATCAAAAGAAAAGGAAGGAACAGAAGTCGTTGGAAATATTGTCAAAGCAAAGACTAATAAATCACGTTTAACTAAAGAAAATAAGCAAGTTGAAGTTCGTCTTTTTTATGATGAACGTGGATTGGATCGTTATTATGGTCTACTTGATCTTGCTGAAAAACATGAAATTGTTAAGAAGATTGGTACTAGATATGAAATTAATGGTGTTACAGCATATGCTAAGTCAATTTATGCCAATCCAGAAAAATATTTTACTAAAGAATTAATGCAGTATTTGGATGCTGCAGCAAAAATGGAGTTTACTTATGGCGGAGAAAGTTGCACTGACGATACTGAAGAACTTGCTAAATCGTGAAGAGTATACTCGTAAAGTATTACCCTTTATTAAAACAGAATACTTTGAAGAACGAACTGACAAGGTAATTTTTGAAGAGATTAGTTCTTTTATAACAAAGTATGATAGTCTTCCATTGAAGGAAGTTTTGTTTATTGAAATTGAAAAGAGAACAGACATAACTCAAGATGAATTTAAGTTATGTGAACAACTTATTGTTGCATTAGAACCATCTGATGTAGACTTTCAATGGGCAATTGATACTACTGAAGAGTGGTGTAAGGAACGTGCCATTTATTTGGCACTGATGGAAAGTATCAAGATTGCTGATGGGCAAGATGATAAAAAGGGAAGAGATGCTATTCCTTCTATTTTGTCTGATGCATTAGCAGTGAGTTTTGATAATCATGTTGGGCACGATTACATAGATGATTACCAAGATCGCTATGCATATTATCATAAGGTTGAAAGTAAAATCCCATTTGATCTTGAATACTTCAATAAGATTACTGCTGGTGGTATTTCTAACAAAACTCTTAATATCGCGCTTGCTGGTACTGGTGTAGGTAAGTCTCTTTTTATGTGCCATTTTGCTTCCAGCGTTCTTGTTGCAGGAAAAAATGTTTTATACATTACACTTGAAATGGCAGAAGAAAAGATTGCAGAAAGAATTGACGCAAATCTTCTCAATACTAACATTGGGGAAATTAGTCAATTGCCAAAAAACACATTCTTTAAAAAAATCAATGCACTCAGTTCACGTACTAACGGGAAGTTGATCGTAAAAGAATATCCTACAGCATCTGCACATGTTGGACATTTTAGATCACTTCTAAATGAATTATCACTAAAGAAATCATTTAGACCAGATATTATTTTTGTTGACTATTTAAATATTTGTTCTTCTTCTAGGTATCGTTCTGCAGTCAATGTCAATTCTTATTCTTATATCAAAGCGATTGCTGAAGAATTACGGGGTTTGGCAGTTGAATTTAATTTGCCTATTGTCTCTGCTACTCAAACCACTAGAAGTGGATCTACAAGTTCCGATCCAAATCTAACGGATACTTCAGAAAGTTTTGGTCTTCCTGCTACTGCTGACTTGATGTTTGCTTTGATTAGTAGTGAAGAATTGGAGCAGTTGGGACAGATTATGGTGAAACAATTGAAGAATAGATATAATGATCCTACTATTAACAAGAGATTTGTTGTTGGTATTGATCGTGCTAAGATGCGTCTTTACGATTGCGAACAAAAAGCTCAAGATAATATTCTTGACAAAGGAGATGATGCGGAGTATAATAATACGGGTGATGATAAATCATCTAAAGCTAAATTCAATGATTTTAAATTCTAATGGCATTTGAAAAATATAAAAAGTTTGTTTCTGAAGTAACTAGTCCTGCTTCTAGTAATAAAGATGCATTTGTTGCTCGTATTCAAGAACTTGAAGATGGTGGTTTAGAAATTCATCGTCTTCTTACTGGTGCAGTTGGAATTTCAGCAGAAGCAGGAGAGTTTATGGAAATTGTAAAAAAAATTATTTTTCAAGGCAAACCTGCTAATGAAGATAATCTTGAGTATTTGAAGATTGAACTTGGTGATATTATTTGGTATGTTGCTCAAGCATGTCTTGCTCTTGATATTTCATTGGAAGAATTGACTGATATGAATATCAAAAAACTTTCAAAGCGTTATCCTGAAGGAACCTTTGATGCTTACTATTCGGAAAATCGAACAGCAGATGATCGATAATTATTGTATTACATGTCTAAAAATTGGCGATAAGTTTGGTTCAGATTATGTAAACAAACTTTATACTATGGTGCGTCACCAAACTGATGCACCATTTTTCTGTTTTACAGATAATGTTGATGGAATTATTGATGGTATTGATATAGTTTTTATTGACGTATCTGAATACTTAACATGGCAAAATTGGTGGGCAGCATGGTATAAACTATGTTTGTTTGTTGCTCCAGAACTAAGTGAATTTGATAGAAAAATATTCTTTGATCTTGATGTTATTATTCATGGAGATATAAGTTCTATTTTAAATTGCAATGATAAATTTTCATTAATTTATTCTAAGTGGAAAGGAGTTATGCATAAAGCAAAATATCCTACCAAATCCATGTTCAATTCTAGTGTTATGATGTGGAAAAATAACACTTCAATTTATGAATATTGGATGAAAGATCCAAAAACATACGTTAAAAAGTATCATGGTACAGATGATTTTTATCACAATGAAAGAATAGAAAGAACTCATATACCAAGTATTTGTTATTCTTATCGAGATGGATGTAAAACCAATCAGGAAAATAGTTTAGTATTACGAGAAGATCATGCTCTAGCAATACTTCATCAACAACCAAAAAATCATGAGTTGAATGTATCACAGCATCCTATTGTTGAATACTGGAATGGAAAGAAACCCCTTCTCTAAATATCTGGAGAAGGGGGATTTTTATGGCAATCGACAGGGGAAAGCAATTTGAATATGCTATTATGCTTGCAGCATATAATAGGATTATTAATCCTACCCTTGGCGAACAAAATGAAATTCGTAAATTATCATTTCAACCAATAGAAGGGGCAGTTCAATCAGCTGCTAATGTAATGATTGATAAAATTGAACCATATAATCCTCAACAATTTTATAAATCATTTAGACAACTTGGTGGTTCTAGTCCAGAACCAAAAACAGATGTCTTGTGTATAAAAAATGGAATGAAACTTAAGTGTTCATTAAAATGGGGTGATGCATATCAACTTTCTAGTTCTGGAATTCAAGGAACAGTAAATGTATTAAACAATGTTTTATTTAAAGTTGCAATAGCAGGAGGGATGGGTGCAGCAGAAGTAAAAAAAGTTGCTATGGTTCTTGATGAATTATCTCAAACTTTAGGTGAAGGTCCAAAGAAACAACCTCAACCAGTAATTAAAGCAATTCTTGATCAAGCAAAAAGATCAGGTGGTTTAAATGAACGACTTCAAGGTATTTTAGGTTCAAGAAAAAATCCTGAAGGAGATAAATTATTTTTAGTATTTAAACGAGAACTTGTAAGAGAATCCTTGACTGGTGAATCGCTTTTTGGAAAATCTAATGATAAAACTGCAAACTATATTTTAAATGAACGGGAGTTAAAACCAATAGATGATAAATTGGTGAATGAAATTGCTGATAAAACTTATGTCGATATTAGATTAAAAGGTCGTGGAACAGATCCTTCAGGTGTTAGATTGAACGAAGCAGTTATTAGAATTGAACCAGTATCATGAACCAACTTATAGATGAACTAATTACTTCATATAAATCTTTAAGAAGACGGAAGCAAATTATGAAGCGTGAAATTGAAGATTTTATGCGATTTTATTTAGCGTCTATTGAAAACTACAAAGAAAACAAAACTAAATATTTACAACATAAAACGCTAGGACTAGCGTTTATTGAGAAGAATAAAACTCAAATCTATCAAAAAATTAGTGAAGCAGTTCAACCAATTCATTCTAGAAGCACGAAACACCCAAGCATCGCAGCAAGCAAAGCGTTTGGGGTTGGTAGGAAACGGGCACGGTGATTGGTACGATAAACAAGGAGCGTTAAAAGCTAAAACTGTAAGGGGTCAACTTAAGATGCTCACCCCAAGACAGGGTGATGATAAAGATGGAGAAAAATCTTCCCAATCGGCAGCAAATTCTGGAAGTGGCAAAGCGAATAAAACGAATGGATCTGAAACTTCTACAACTTCTACAACTACTGCACGAACAGCAGACTATGAAAAACTGCAGAAAGTAGTTCAAAATCAACAAGATAGACAAGAATTTGATGCAATGGCACGTAAGGAGCCATTAACAATTGCTTTTGATAAGTTTGACAGTGATGAAGTTACTAATAATATCTTAGCAGCTGTAGAAGAAACTGCTCAAGGTTCTCCTTATTATATCTTCCCAAGTAGAGATGCAGATATCGCCAAACTAAAAGAAACTTTTGGTGATATTATTATTGACGATGTTAATGCAGAAACAATTTATGATGTCCTACAGTCCATTTATGAAAGTGGATACAATGCAATCAATATTATAGTACGAAAAAGTAGAGCACAAGAGATTGCCAAACTTGCATTAGAGCAGAATGGGGAATTATATCGTTATGTGATGATGAATATTATTCCTGTAGATGAAAGATCTATTAGAGAACAATATATTGCTGGTGATATTTTTAGAGAAGGTAAACTTGTAGAAACTAAAAAATCTTCTGGTGTTATTATAAGGCGTGGAGCAAATCATATCATTTGTCTTGATGAGAATAATAATACTTTTAGATCTTGGATTACTGAAGTAAAACTTGATTACGATACTTACTTGTTACAATAAATAAATACAGAAAAGTATAAATTTATCCAATGAACATTTGGGAGCAGTCTTTTGAAGATCTTCGTCGTCCTCATCTTGAGGAAAAGAAAGGCGACGGAAATCTAGCAAACAATTATCCTCCTTATGGTAAAGTTACTAGAGGAGATGTAATTGCTGGTGCAACTGGTAAGGACCAGATGGGTGGAAAAAAACTTGTTACTGCAAAACGTTACAAAGAAATGAAAAAGGAACACTCCAGTTGGAGATCCGATTTTAAAATTCTTGATGAAGAAGGATGTGAATCTGATAATTCTATAAAACCTAAAAGAGGTATTAAAAATAAAATCACGATTAATCCAGAGTTAAAGACTGAGCAAATTACAACTGGTCCAGTAATGAAACCTGGATCTGGATTGGGTGGTGGTAAATTAGTATATCCAAAAGGTCAAGAACCAAAAACGACTGGAGCAAAACTGCCAACTCTTCAGCAAGCACATTATGAACCAGAAGGTGGAGAGATTTCTGAAAGAGAAATGACTTCTAGTGATATGCAGAAGGAAAAAAATCTAAAAAAAAGGTATGATCCTTCTGGCATGAAATCTTCTATGAAGAAGCAATATGGCACTGAGAAGGGTAAGGAAGTTTACTTTGCTACAATTCGTAAAAAAGCGAAAGAAGCAAATACCAATATAACCAACGAAGGCGCTTTGGGTTGGGCAGCTCTTGCCGCCGGAGCTTCTGCATTACCATATCTTGCCAAAAAGTTCATTGGACCAACAATCAATAAGGCGCTTGATAATGCATCAAGTCCAACTGGTGCTGCACAAAGGGCAGTAACAGATATCAATAAAAAAAATCAAAGTACCGTAGATGCTGTAAATCAAGTAATGCCTGGTAGTGCTTCTATTACATATCCTGGTCGGAAAAAAATCTAAAAAATGATCCCAGGTATGGATCTGTAAAAGATAAATAATTTAGAATTATATTTCAAACTATAAGAGGGTATCATGAACGTAATAGTTGCAGTGGTAAAACCACTACTAATCACAATCGCAACACATCCTGCTGTAAAGCAGTTGGTTGTTGATCTTCTAACCAAGTATGTAAGAACAACCGACAACTCGATTGACGATTTTGTTCTTACATTAGTTAAAGAGAAACTATTCTCACCACAAGCATGATTACTTGCCTAGTTACAAACTGGGGATTTACGATCATATTTGGTCTATTGTTGTCATTTTCTGAATGGTTAGCAAAAACAAAGCGGTTTAAAGAAAATGGAATAATAGATTTTATTTCACATTACTTAAAAATTATATTAAAAAGTAAATAAATAAACAAACCAACTTTGCCACAACTTCGGTTGTGGTATTTTTATAAATATTTCAAGCAAAACCGATAGGGAAAACAGAAGATGGCAATTTGGGGAATTTCAACTCAAGGTGAATATGCTGCTAATTATTATAATGTTCCTAAGCATCTAATTGATGTGGATAGAAATAGAACACCTCATAATTGTTTTGCAGATGAAAGAGGATGGGTATATAGACATTATGGTGATAAAATATATTCTGGACTTTCTACTTCATATTATGATGAAGTTTTAGTTCATGTTTCGGGACTTTGCACTACAAGAAATCCAAACGGAAGCAGAATTACTGGACTAGGTGCTGCTACACCGGTTGCTGTCTTCTTTGAAGATCCAAACGTTGCATCACCAATCAGCATCGGTGCTGGTGGCACTGATAGAATTGTTAGAGCTGGTGGAGCATCAACTACAGGAATTAGTACTGGATTTGTCCATGTTGTTTGGAATGAACCAGTATTCTGTTCTGCTGGTGCTACTGTAAACATTAGAGCAACAACTGGTGCAGGAACTTCGTTTGCTGTTGGTACTGCTGTATCGATGACACCAAACGTTGAAATTCCAGTTTATTTCGGAACTCGTACATCAGGTTCTGATACTGGTTATGGTTATACCATGATGAAGAACTTCAATGGTCAAATTGGTAATATAATTGCTTTCAGATTTACAACCAATCTAGGTATTGGAACTATTTTAAACATCCATGTTGCAGGTAACGTGGTAGGAACAATCACAGACTTCCAAAACACAACTGCAGAAAAAACTTTCACTTCTAACATGATTAGAAATGTTGGCGGTGCAGGAACATTCTTTGGCGGTGGTATTGCTGGAGTTAGCACATATCCTAATGCTGTAAGAGGCGTAGGCATCGGAACAACCACACTAACACTTAAATAATTTTAGATGATATTTGATGAATTGAATGAAGATAACCATCTTCTATTCGCCATAAAGCATTATGAAAACCCTCATACTTCCACTATGGAAGAGTTTGAAGAGGATTTGAAACGCTTCAAATATATCAAGAGATTGCTAAAGAAATATCTTGAGCAGAATGAACTGAGGCACCATTTGATTTTAAACCACTTGATAATTTGCTTCAATGTTTTTGGTGAAGCAACGGTTCCTCTTTTGTTTTTTAAAATTGAAAAGGAATACTGGTCTATTATAAAAACATTTTTAATTTTTTTAAATAAAATCCCAGATTACCCTAAATCAGGATTAGATGATATTTTAATTCATGATGAATGTCACAGAATACTTAGTTCAATCTAATGGATTTTTCTAAATTGAACCGTATCATAAATATTATTAGAGAAGATATTATGTCTACCGATCCTGGTGGCACTAGCAAACCAGGATTTAGTTCATCTGCGGAAAAACCTGTTGCAGGTTTCGATCCTGTTATGGATTTGCGACGTAAGTATGGTAAAAAATTGAATCTTTTTTATCGCAAACGTCTAGGAGAACTAAGAGATGTTAACAAACAACGACACAAAAACTAGAATAGCTGTCTTGGAACAAAAAAGTATAACCCAAGAAAGATTGATTGAAAAAGTTGAAGATGCCATCCAAGTAATGAAGGATGTTGTTGAAAACGTTTCAAAAATGCTTGCCGTTCATGATGAAAGAATAGAGCAGGCATCAAAGAGTGATAGTATTATTATTTCTATGCTAAAAGAAATGAAGCATGATCTTGACGCAGAAGATATTGATCTAAGTGCTAGAATTGATGAGATTAGTATAAAGGTTGAAGAGATCAAAAAAATTAAATGGATGACCATTGGTATCGGAGTTTTTGGTGCTGTATTGGTTGGAGCAATTTCAACTGTTGCTTCTGGGTGGTTGACACCAGGCGAATTGGAGTATAGAATGGAACCTAGGTATGTTCCAAATCCTGAAAACATTAAAAAATGAGTTATGTTGATGTCAAGTACATCTGTTTGATTTCTTCAAGATTACAAAAATTTACTAAGAAAAAGGAAAATTTATACAACTTTAGATGTCCTTATTGTGGAGATTCTCAAAGGAATACAAATAAGACAAGGGGGTATTTCTATCAGTGTAAATCGGATTACAACTTTAAGTGTCATAATTGTGGAGTTTCAAAATCTTTTACATATTTTCTAAAAGATATTGATCAGTCTTTATACGACCAATATCTTTTAGAAAGATATAAAGAAGGATTAACTGGCAGATCCACTAACACACCAGAACCAAAGTTTGAGTTTAAACAACCAGTCTTTATAAAGAAGACAAAAGTAAATCTACCACAAGCATCCGAAAATCCAAGATCAAGTGATTACCTAAAAAAAAGAAAAATCAATCCTACAAAATTTTTCTACGCAGAAAAATTTAAAGAGTTTACAAATAAACTCAAACACACATTTAATGATATTCGTAATGATCATGCGAGAATTATCATTCCCCTTTATAATGAAGAAAAGCAACTTATAGGTTTTCAGGGTAGAAGTCTTGATCCTTGGGCACAACCCAAATATCTTACTGTTATGCTTGATGAAGATGCTCCCAAAGCTTATGGACTTGATACTGTAAATAAAGATGAGACAGTTTATATTACGGAAGGTCCATTTGACAGCACGTTTATCGAAAATTCAATTGCAATGTGTGGAGCTGATGCTAATCCTGTATTGTGGGGTATCAGTGATTGTGTTTACATATATGATAACGAACCACGCAATACAGAAATTGTATCAAGAATTTCCCACACTATTGAAACTGGACAAAAGATTGTTATTTGGCCATCATCAATAAGTGAAAAGGACATAAACGATATGGTTCTGTCTGGACATAATATTCAAGACGTGGTAAAATTAAATACTTACTCAGGTCTAGAAGCAAAACTAAAATTCACTAACTGGAAGAAGAATGAGCAACGGAATAACAGTCAAAAAACGAGACGGTTCTATTGAAGGTCTGAACCTCGATAAACTACATGTGATGGTAGAAGAAGCCTGCAAAGACATTGCAGGTGTTTCTGCATCGCAAGTAGAAATTAATTCCGGTATTCAGTTCTACGATGGCATTACTACGGGAGAAGTTCAAGAAATCTTGATTCGTAGTGCTTCAGATTTGATTGATTTGGAAACTCCAAACTATCAATTTGTAGCAGCAAGATTGCTTCTATTTGCGATTAGAAAGCAGTTTTGTGGAAGAATAAAGGAAATTATTTCTTTAAAAGATCATATCCACAAATGTGTTGCTTCTGGCGTATATGATAAAGAAATTCTTTCTAAATATACCAAAGCAGAAATAGATAAGATTGATACTTTTATCAATCATGATCGTGATTATTTGTTTACATATGCTGGACTACGACAGGTTGTTGATAAGTATCTTGTACAGGATAGAAATTCTGGTAAGATTTTTGAACTACCACAGTTCATGTATATGTTAATTTCAATGACGATCTTTGCAGAATATCCTTATGAAACAAGATTGTCATATGTCAAACGATACTACGACGCAATCAGCAAACACAGAATCAACATTCCTACCCCCATTATGGCAGGAGTTAGGACGCCACTTAGACAATTCGCTAGCTGTGTTCTTATTGATGTTGATGACACCCTCAATAGCATCTTTAGCAGTGATATGGCTATTGGGAGATATGTTTCTCAAAGAGCGGGTATCGGTATCAACGCAGGTCGCATCCGTGGCATCAACAGTAAGATCCGAGGCGGAGAAGTTCAGCATACTGGCGTTGTTCCGTTTCTCAAAAAGTTTGAGTCAACTGTGCGATGCTGTACGCAAAACGGCATACGAGGCGGAAGCGCGACAGTCCACTTCCCAATTTGGCACCAAGAAATCCAAGACATCTTAGTATTAAAAAATAACAAGGGAACTGAAGACAATCGTGTCCGTAAACTAGATTATAGTATTCAACTTAGTAAACTTTTTTATGAAAGATTTATTCAAGATGGTGAGATCACGCTTTTCTCCCCACACAATGTTCCTGGTTTGTATGATGCTTTCGGAACAGACAAGTTTGACGAGTTATATGTCCAATACGAGAACAATTCGTATATTCCGTCGAAAACTGTTAAGGCACAGGAACTCATTCTTAGTCTCCTGAAAGAACGTGCTGAGACAGGTCGTATCTATATCATGAATATTGATCATTGCAATTCACATTCTTCTTTTAAGGATAAAATTGAGATGAGTAATTTGTGTCAAGAAATTACTCTTCCTACTAAACCACTTCAACACATTGATGGTGAAGGTGAAATTGCACTTTGTATTCTTTCTGCAATTAATGTTGGTAAAATAAAATCCGATGAAGAGTTAGAAAATCTTTGTGACTTGTCTGTACGTGCTCTTGAAGAATTAATTGATTATCAACAGTATCCAATTATTGCTGCTGAAAAAGGAACCAAAGCACGTAGATCTCTTGGTATTGGATTTATTGGTCTAGCACATTATTTGGCTAAACTTGGATACAAGTATGACAGTCAAGAAGCATGGAATGCTATTCATGGACTTTCCGAAAGTTTCCAATACTTTTTATTGAAATCTTCTAATCAATTATCAAAAGAAAAGGGTCCATGTTCGCTATTCACAAATACCAAATATGCTGATGGAATGTTACCAATTGATACATATAAAAAAAATGTAGATGAAATTGCTTGTATTCCTTACAACCATGATTGGGAATCTCTTAGGGCATCTATTTTGGAACACGGTCTCCGGCACTCAACATTGTCGGCACAAATGCCTTCGGAGAGCAGTTCCGTTGTGTCAAATGCAACAAATGGAATTGAACCACCTAGAGGATTCTTGTCCATTAAGAAATCCAAGAAAGGTCCACTTAAGCAAATTGTTCCACAGTATCAAACTCTTAAAAACAACTATACGCTTCTTTGGGATATGCCTAGCAATCGTGGTTATATCAATACTGTTGCTGTTATGCAAAAATTCTTTGATCAGGCAATCTCGGGTAACTGGTCATATAATCCAGAGCATTATGCCGATAATGAAGTACCTGTGTCGGTAATGGCACAAGATTTTCTGACTACATACAAATATGGTTGGAAAACTAGTTACTATCAAAATACTTATGATAGTAAAGGTGATGAAATGGATAATAAATCTGATATCAATTCACTAATATTTGAACTTTTAAATGAAAATGAAGAAGACTGCGAAACGTGTAAAATCTAATAACTTTAGAATTAACCCACCGCAAACGAAAAAAATGGCCATCAACGGAATGACCGTTTTTAATGATGCTCAAGTTGACATAAAAAAGGAACCAATGTTCTTTGGACAACCATTAGGTATTCAAAGATATGATACTTATAAGTATCCAGTATTTGAAAAACTAACTAATCAACAACTTAGTTATTTTTGGCGTCCAGAAGAAATATCCTTACAAAAAGATCGTAGTGACTACCAGACACTACGACAAGAACAAAAACATATTTTTACTTCCAATTTAAAGTATCAAGTTCTTCTTGATAGTATTCAAGGTCGTGGACCTAGTATGGCATTTGCTCCATACTGTTCACTACCAGAACTGGAAGGTGCTATGAAAGTATGGGAGTTTATGGAGATGATCCATAGTCGTTCTTATACTTACATCATAAAAAATATATATGCAAATCCTTCTGAAGTTTTTGACACAATTTTAAATGATCAAAAGATCTTAGATCGTGCTAGGTCTGTAACTGAAGCGTATGATGATTTCATCAATGCTGCTCATGCATATGATAGTAGTAATCAATGGAAGTTTGTAAATGAAGGAGTTCCTTCTGCTACGGATGAATTGTATGAACTAAAGCGTAAACTTTATAGAGCAGTTGCTAACGTTAACATTCTTGAGGGTATTCGTTTTTATGTTTCTTTTGCATGTTCTTTTGCTTTTGGTGAACTGAAAGTAATGGAAGGATCTGCAAAGATAATCTCACTTATTGCTCGTGACGAAAATCAACATCTTGTTCTTACTCAGAATATTTTGAACAAGTGGAAAGAAGGTGATGATCCTGATATGGAAAGGATTGTTGAAGAGGAAGAAGAAAATATTGTTGCAATGTTTAGGAAAGCAGTTGATCAAGAAAAAGAATGGGCAGAATATTTGTTCCAGGATGGATCAATGATTGGATTGAATCAAAAACTTCTCAGTTCTTATGTTGAATGGATTGCCAATCGTCGTATGAAAGCGATTGGATTGAAATCAATTTATGATATTTCTTCTAAAAATAATCCACTTCCTTGGACTGAACATTGGATCTCTTCTAAAGGTCTTCAAGTTGCTCCACAAGAAACGGAAGTTGAAAGTTATTTGGTTGGTGGCATCAAACAAGATATGAAGAACAATACCTTTGCTGGATTTCAGTTGTAATGGAAGAGTGGAAAGAGAAGGCACTGAAATACAAAAAACTCTTGGAGTACAACAAACGAATTCTTCGGGAGGGACCAAGAGATCTGTCGGAAGCGTGGTTTCTGGGAGCAATGAAACAAAAATACTACCAACCCCCCTGGTTTAACTGAATAGATAAATACCTCCATATGGAGGTATTTTATTATGAACCCAAGTTCGGCTAAAGCTAAAGGCAGAAGATTGCAACAATGGGTTCGTGATCAATTGATTGAGCACCTTGAAGTACATCCTGAAGATATTGAAAGTCGTAGTATGGGTGCTGGTGGAGAAGATCTTATCATGGCTCGTGCTGCCAGATCTAAGTTTCCTCATAGTATAGAATGTAAAAATGTCGAGAAGCTAAATATCTGGGATGCTTACTCTCAAGCATGTGCAAATTGTGGCGAGTATGAGCCCGTTTTGTTTATAAAAAAGAATAACAAAAACCCATTAGTGGTTGTGGATGCAGAGTATTACATAAACTTATTTGGAGATAAAAAATGAAAATTGATTTACATAACTTCTTTAAGCATTACGATGAAAAAAATCCTAAGCATGTTGCTGGTGTAGAGCAACTGGAAAAGGATCTAACAGATTCTCTATTGATTGATGACACCTCAAATTGGGTTAGGATTTATAGAACTAAACCAAGCAAACCAGTAAATCCATCTATTCTTGATGTGCCTTACTATCCACAGACAGATAACTATACAAATGCAGAACGCACTTGTAATTCCTCTGCCTGTGCGATGTGTCTTGAGTATTTCAAACCCGGAACTCTTAAAGGAGCACAAGGAGATGATGCCTATATTAGAAAAGTATTTGCCATCGGTGATACAACTGACCATTCTGTGCAGACAAAAGTTCTCGCAAGTTATGGAATTCAGTCAAGTTTTAGTTATAATCTTTCTTTTGCTGATCTTGATAAAAGTCTTAGTGCTGGCAAACCTGTTGTTATTGGCATCCTACATCGTGGTTCTTTGTCTTATCCTACGGGCGGCCACATGGTTGTAGTGATTGGTAAGACACAGAGTGGTGACTATGTTGTAAATGATCCTTATGGGTCACTCAATGATGGTTATACGGGTGATGTTTATAATGGCAAAGGTGCTATCTATAAGAAATCAGATCTATCTGCTCGCTGGTGTCCTAATGGTAATGACGGATGGGGCAGAATCTTTGATGTAAAAAAGTAGAAAACTCTACTCCTTCTGGAAGCAAGTATGATGTACCTGCAAAAGGAGTAGATCTTATTAAAGAGTTTGAAGGTTGTCATTTGCAGGCATATCCAGATCCTCTGTCTGGACATCTTCCGATTACTATTGGTTGGGGAAGCACTAGAGATTTGAATGGAAAACCATTTAAACTGGGTCAAAAGATATCACAAAAAGTTGCTGATGATCTTTTGATAAATCAAATTAAAAATGAGTTTCTTCCTACACTTTCAAAAATACCTTATTGGAGTGAGATGACAGATGGAAAACGTGGTGCTCTTCTTAGTTTTGCTTACAATCTTGGAGCTGGTTTTTATGGATCTGGAAATTTTAGTTCAATCACTGCGAGATTAAAAAATAAAGAATGGGATAAAGTTCCTGATGCTCTTTATCTTTATCGTAATCCTGGTTCAAATGCAGAAGCAGGTCTGGCACGTAGAAGAAAGGCAGAGGGAAAACTCTGGAATTCTTAAAGGAGCACAAGGAGATGATGCCTATATTAGAAAAGTATTTGCCATCGGTGATACAACTGACCATTCGGTTCAAACTAATGTGTTGAATTCATATGGGGTTAAATCACACTTTAGTTACAATCTTTCTTTTGCTGATCTTGATCGTGAAATAGCAAATCAAAGACCAGTAGTGATTGGCATTCTACATCGTGGTTCTTTATCTAATCCTACGGGCGGCCACATGGTTGTAGTGATTGGTAAGACACAGAGTGGTGACTATGTTGTAAATGATCCTTATGGGTCACTCAATGATGGTTATACGGGTGATGTTTATAATGGCAAAGGTGCTGTATATAAGAAGTCTGACTTAACTTATAGATGGTTAGAGAATGGTAAGGATAAGACTGGTTGGGGAAGAATTTTTAAATAAAGTTTAAAACAGTAAAATGTTACGCGAATGGAATACTCCCTTTAGAGAACCATGGAACCCTGTTATAAAAAAATGCTTAGATGCAATAGATTTGCACACTAAATTGTATTTAGAAACTAAAAATTCTTTTCATTTATCTCAATCAAATCTTCTTAGAGAATATATTACCAATTTAAAAAATTGGATTATTGAAAATGAACCAGAAGGTTGACATAGAAGTCTTGACAAAAGATAAATAATCACTTATAATGAAACATCGCCTTACAGCGGTTACATCATGAGATTTTGATGTGAAAATTAGAGCCCAGGAGATTGCCCTTTGAAAAAAGGGAAGTGTGCTTTCTCTATTGGGATGTAGAATTCTATTAAACTTAATGCTACTATCAACAATTGCTACCCTTTCAGTCTTAACTGCGTTTCAGTCACCACTCTTAATACCAGTGAGTGCTCCACCAGTTCCTGAGAAAGAAAGTTTAGAACTCACAGTTCAAGACTTCTCAAATCAGAAAGACACCAAATCTGAAAAACTAAACATTACAGAAACGAAGGTCGAAAATAAAGAAAAGATTTGGAAATGTAAAGGGTGTAATCAAACAGAAACTTATGCTTTGAGTTACTTACAAAAACAAGGAATCAAAGATAAGAATGCTCTAGCAACAATCATGGGCAATATCAAACAGGAATCAGATTTTGTTCCTAATATCTGTGAGGGTGGGTCTAGAGTTTCCTACCAAGGATGTGGAAGCGGTGGTTACGGATTAATTCAGTGGACCGATTCTGCAAGATATAATGGTTTAGGAAGACATGCTGCCCGTATGGGTGCCAGTGCTTCCACACTTGACACTCAACTCAACTATATGTTGTATGAGGGTGACTGGAAAATGATTGAACCAAGAATGAAAACTCCTGGTAAATCTATTGACCAGTACATGTATTATGCTAGTAAGTGGATTCGTTGGGGACATCATGGAGCAAGAACTGACTTTGCATATAACTATGCAAAGAAAATGGTTCTTACTGAAGTAGATGCCTAACTGAATAAATATGGGGGAATATATCTTCCCCCTTTGTGGTTAACTTTAATTTTGGCAAGAAGAAACCAGATATAAAACAGTATGCTATCATCGGAGTTGTATTGACAGCAGTGATAGCAACCCTCTCGCAATGCACTAAGATATCTGAAAATAATCTATGGGATATTTTAGATGAGATACAAAGAAAATATTTTCCTCAAACCATATTGAATGAGTTTATAATCAAAGATGATGAAAAACTTCAGAGAAGAATTGGTAGAGATGTAGATCGAGCAATAAATGATATAACTCCGGAGTATGATCGTATTATTTCTGATTATGACAGGAAATACAAACCCAGATACAGCGAAAAACCGGTTGACGAAAATGTGTGCTATACTAAAGACTGTAAGGCATTGGGAGGTGAGATTAGACTAACTGCTCCATGGTACGTGTCTCAGTAACTCAGTGGACTAGAGTAACGCTCTTCTAAAGCGTGAGTCGTAGGTTCGAATCCTACCTGAGACGTTCCTTTACTAAGGAAAATTATATCAGTACTATACCACCCAGTTGCTATTGTAACTCAGATGGATATTTTAGAAATCCAAATGAAACTTATAAAGAACTCCCTTAGAAAAGAATTGATTTCATTATGCAACGATGAAATAGATAAGTTGCTTCCTAGTCGTGCATGGTCCATTAATCAAACCACATGGAATAAAGAATTACTTGGAGATGATTTTCATGGAGTTTGTCTTTCTGCTGATGTTTCTTCCTTTACAGAAAGAAAAATAAAAACTGAATTGTTGAAGTTGCTTCCAGAAGCAGACAAAATTACCATGAATTATAATGTGTTTCTTAAAAATTCTGGCATCCGATGGCATAGTGATGCTAATTATAAATTTGGTGCAACATTATATTTGAATGAATGGAATAATAAGTGGGGTGGATTATTTCTATGGGAAGACAAAGAGGAAAACTTACACGTTATTTGTCCTGAACCAGGCACATTAGTAATAAATACAGAAGAAGAAAACCATTCTATAACTCATTTGTCTTCTATTGCACCATATCCAAGAAGGTCTTTACAGATTTGGGGAACCATGCTATAATGTTCAAGTGTGAAGGAAGTGCAACAGGCATGAGAAATTTGTAAGTCCCTTTTTTGTCGGTGTGGCGGAATGGTAGACGCGCTGGGTTTAGGTTCCAGTGACTAGTTCGTGGAGGTTCAAGTCCTCTCACCGACATTTGCGAAATTAATTCAGCGGTAGAATGTCTGCCTTCCAAGCAGAACGTCAGGAGTTCAAATCTCCTATTTCGCTTGCCCAAAAAATTGGGCACTAAATAAATCTTGTATTTGTAATTTTTTAATACATTCTTATGAAAATCAAATCTATTGTTGCTAGTGCAGTTGCTGTTTCTGCAATGACTGTTCCTGCATTTGCTGGACAATTCTCTGATGTTTCCCCCACTAACTGGGCATATCAGGCAATTACCAATCTAAATGCTCGTTACGGTTGTCTTGTTGGATATCCTAATGGTACTTTAAAGCCTGCTCAGGATGCTACTCGTGCTGAGCTGGCTGCTCTGACGAATGCTTGCCTGGATCGCATTTCCGAGTTCTCCAGTGCTGAAGATGCCCGCACTGCTGCTGCTCTTCGTGCTGAGTTCTCTAAGCAACTTGCTGCTACTAATGTTCGTGTAAGGACTCTTGAAGTTGCTGCCGCTCGTAAGGCACAAGGAGTTGGTCAGTATGTTGGTGTTGGTGTTCTTGTAAATAAGCAAGGTACTGATGGTAATGGTTATGGTGCTAACCGAACTGTTTCTGGTGCTACTGTTCAAGCGCGTTTCCCTGTGGCGACTGTTTGGAGTAATGATGTTTCAGTTCGTCCTTATGCTAACTTTGTCGGTAGTCCTGCTGGACAGATTGGTGCTGCTGGTGGAGCACTTGCTACTTATGATTACTCCATCTCACGCAAGACTCTTGCTAATGGAACTAAAGTAAGTCGTGCAAATGTTTATGGTGGTGTTGGTTATCAAGTTCCTTTCGTAAACAATACTTCTTCTAACTATCAGTCTGCTGTTGGTTCACAGGGTCAAGTTGTGTTTGCTCTGGGTGTTGAAAGTCGCATTACAGATTCTCTGGTTGGTTTTGCTGATGTTAAGTTTCCCACTACCAATGCTACCAATAGCTATGGTGGTTCCAATGGAACTTATAGTCCAGTATTTACAACTGGTCTAGGTATCAAGTTCTGATAAACTACTCATAGGTTGAGTTAGATCACTCATTTTTTGAGTGGTCTTTGAAAGGAAGTTAAGTCAAAGAATCAAGACAAGCAGATAATGCCCTCGTAACTGGTGTAAGTCCAGTAACTTTCTTTATTCCACAATAGCTCAGCGGTAGAGTCGGTGACTGTTAATCACTTTGTCCCTGGTTCGAATCCAGGTTGTGGAGCTTGGGCGATTAACTCAGCGGTAGAGTGCCTCGTTTACACCGAGTATGTAGGCGGTTCAATCCCGTCATCGCCCATATAAATAAATAAAATTGGTGTATAAGCATTAGTAATAAATGAAAAATTTTGCTGAGTTTATGCTAGAATGTCAGTGTATTCAAGAGACTTCACTCAATCGTGTAAAATCTAAATCAGACAAAGGTGGCATGGCAATCATGTCTGCCGAAAGAGGTGATAAGTCTAAGTCTCAAAACAAAGCACGATCCAAGCAATTAACAAAAGACATTCGTGGTGCTGGTCTTCCTGGTCCAACAAAAGTAAAAGGAAGATATACAGAAAATCCTGGCACTAAAGATGAGAAAAAAGTTTCTGAAAAGTCTTATGTAATTTCATCTGGAAAGAAAAGTAAAAAAAAGTTTAAAAAGGCAGTTGCTAAACTTGGTGCTAAGTATGATCAAGATTCCGTTTTAGTTCAAAAAAAAGGAAAGGGTGGTGCAAGTCTTACTGGAACTTCTAAAACATCTTGGCCAGGGAAAGGAAAAAATGTTAAGGTTGGCAAAATGAAACCTGGACGTACTGGTGAATTTGACACTAAAGTGAAAAACAAAACATTTACTTATGAAAACTAAATTTCCTCTTCCACATGTAGTGGACACTAATGAAAAAACTGTATGGGTACTTTGTGATAGTGCCATTACTACAATGGGTATTGGTAGTATTGTAAAAAAATTCTATCCTGGATATACTCTTAAAATTGCAAGTAAAGAATATTTTAAAACCTTAAATGAATTTAAACACACTGACAATACGTTGCAAAACTTGTAACAAGGAGTTAACAAACTCCTCAAAATGGATCGTTTGTGGATGTCCAAATCAAGCAACAATTTATAATGATAAAATTTCTGCAGTAGATCTTTCGCAGATTGTTATCATAGAAGGGTTGACAAAGAAAAAAAATTCTGGTATACTGAGTCAAGATGACCTCGCTTTTCAAGAGGCAAAACGTCAACGAAAAGTTAAAAAACTTGAATTTGAAATTCGTTAATGTGGAAACTTTGGTGTAAAGCATTAGGTGAAAAATCTTCTGATAACAATCATGAAGCAGATCGCATAGCAATTATTCGTACCATAATCTTTCTGAAATTGCAAGATTTAGATCTTGGAAGAATGTTCTAAAAGAACTTAGTAAATGCGAAGTCTTATGTTCTAACTGTCATAGAATAGAACACTTCAAAGAATAACCGAACGTCGCCTAACTTGGTCATGGCACCGCTTTTGGGAAGCGGAATAATCTGAGTTCAAATCTCAGCGTTCGGACTCGGCACTTGACAAAAGTGCCTTTTCATTCTATACTAAAACAGTAAACTTACAACAACAAATGTCTCGCAGTCCATTTTTTTCTAAGTTCAAAACAGACATCAAAAAACTTACTTCTGCTGTAAAAGGAAGTGTTTATCTTGATGAAATGTATCCTAAACTTTATGAAAAACTTTGTAAATACTACAAATCTCGCAATGTTTATTTTTATGACGATGCGGAAAAGGATTACAACGTAATTCTTGATAATCTAGAATATGATCTAATGGACGCGGGCGTTTTAGTCTAAGTCATGGAGAGACTATAAAAACCCTGGTCGGGAGCAACCCAATGCCTAAATCTAGTATTTTACGATACCTAGGCAACATTCTCCTCATACTTGGGTATCAACTTATGTTATGGGGAGATTTTCGTTATGGATTACTTATCAAGTGTATTGGTGGTATTCTAATAATACCGTTTGCAATTAAACTTAAACTTTATGACGTTTTAACCTTATGTGGATTTTTCTCCATAAACGAAATTGCAAAACTGGTAAATTTGTTTTCTTAATTTTTTAAAAAAATAAGTGGTGGAGTCAATTATGACCCTATTGTTTTCTTGCTTTTTTCAAGAGCAAGTGGTGCGGATGGGGAATTCTTTCTCCGCCTGGTTTCCAATTTCCAGTTAAAGAATTGGTGGCGAGCTTGAGAATTTACTTATACGAAAATGGATTGTACATGTGTACGTAGGAAAAGACCTTGGGGTTGGTATGAAACTATTGACAAAGGACTAACACATAAAGTCAAACGAATTTATGTAAATCCAAATCAAAGGTTTTCACTTCAGTATCATAATTATCGAATAGAGCACTGGATTATTGTCCAGGGTTCTGGTATTGTTCAATTAAACGAATATACTGAATGGGTTTATCCTGGAAAACATTTTCATATTGCAATTAACTCCCGTCACCGCATGACTGCTGGTGACAATGGAGTTCTTTTTATTGAAGTTCAACATGGGCAATGCCAGGAGAACGATGTTGTAAGATTGGAAGATGATTATGGTAGAATTGATAACGTGTATTATAACGACTGATGTTTTTAGTTACTGGCGGCGCAGGTTTTATCGGCAGTAACTTCCTTCACTATATGAAGGAAGTTACGAATGAAAAAGTTATTGTGCTGGACAACTTAACTTACGCTGCGGATCTTCGGTTTATTCCTGAAGATCCGCAGTTTGAGTTTGTTTGGTGCGATATCACAAATGAAAATCATGTAAATTATATCTTCAAAAAATATAAACCACGCAAAGTTTTTCACTTTGCTGCAGAAAGTCATGTTGATAATTCAATCAGAAACTATAGACCATTTTTAGAAACAAATGTAATTGGAACAGTCAATCTTTTAAATGCAAGTTTAACAATTGATATACAGAAGTTTCATCATATTTCCACAGATGAAGTCTATGGATCATTAGAATACGAAGATACAGAATTATTCACAGAAGAAACTCCTTATGATCCCAGGAATCCATACAGTGCCAGTAAAGCAGCTTCCGATCATTATGTCAGAACATGGCACAACACTTACGGATTACCTTATCTCATTACTAACTGTAGCAATAATTATGGTCCTCATCAGCACATTGAAAAACTTATTCCAAAGGTAATTTTCAATACACTAAAGGATGAAGTGACTTATATGTATGGTGGTGGGCAACAGATTAGAGACTGGTTATATGTTTACGATCATTGCCGCGCTATTTGGATGCTTGAAGATCAGCGTGTTATGAATGATCGTTTTAATATTGGTGGGGACTGTGAATTAAAAAACATTGATGTTACCAAAAAGATTTTAAAAATTCTTGGTAAACCAGAAAATTTAATTAAAGTATCTCAAGATCGTCCTGGACAAGATAAACGTTATGGTATGAGTTTTGAAAAACTTACACAACACACTGGTTGGATCCCACATTTTGATTTTGATCAAGCACTTAAAATGACTGTTGATTGGTATTTGAAACAATGATTTCTCTATACGGTGGTACTGGGTTTGTAGGTGGTAATTTTAAAAAAATGTATGATGGTTGCATAGAAATGCAACGTGATGAACGCAAACCCAAGACAAAGAATATTTTATATTTTATCTCCACAGTTGACAATTATAATGTTCATGATAGAATTACTCTAGACGTAGATACTAATTTAAAAGTTCTATGTGAAGTATTAGATCATTGTAGATCTGAAGACATTACTTTCAATTTTATTAGTTCTTGGTTTGTGTATGGTAAAACACCATATATTCCAGCAAAAGAAGATGCACGTTGTGAACCAACAGGATTTTATTCCATTACTAAACGCTGTGCAGAACAACTAATCATGTCGTTCGCAGAGACATACGGAATAAAATATCGCATTCTTCGCCTTTGTAATGTTCTTGGTGTTGGGGATCAAAAAGCATCTAGAAAAAAGAATGCTATTACTTGGTTGATTGATGAACTCAAACTTCATCATGACATCAAACTTTATAATCACGGATCACATTGTCGTGATATTATGCACGTTCAAGATGTTTGTCGTGCAATTAAACTTGTAATTGATGGTGGTAATTTAAACGAAATCTATAATATTGGATCTGGTAAACCAACATCAGTTGGTGAAATCATTCATCTTGCTAACCACTATATAAAGTCGAAAGGTAAGATTGAGAATATGGAACCGCCAGCGTTTCATAAAAATGTTCAGACAGAAAACTTCTGGATGGACACAAGGAAACTTCAAATGCTTGGGTTTGAACCAAAACTTTCATTAGAATTTATCGTCAAAGATTTATGTCTGTAAACGGAAAAGTAACAAATTTTATTTCGCAACTGCAACGTGAAGGTGAAAACCTTTTTCCTTATCTTGCTAATAAGAATTGGAAGAAGGGGGATCAGATTTTTTACTCTGGTCCTTACTGGGATGAACGTGAAGTTGCTGCAGCAATTACAACTCTTCTAGAAGGTAAGTGGTTGCCTGCTGGTGAAGAAGTCGATAAGTTTGAACGAGCATTTTCTAAGATGTTTGATTTCAAACATTCTTTGATGGTTAACTCAGGTTCTTCTGCAAACCTGGTGATGATCGCTGCACTAAAAAAATACTTTGACTGGCAAGATGGTGATGAGATCATCGTTTGTGCTTGTGGATTCCCAACTACAATTAATCCTATCATTCAGAATGGTTTGAAACCAATCTTTGTAGATATTGATTACAGTGATTTGAATTGGGATCTAAAACAGATTCGTGAAAAGATTATGACTAGAACAAAAGCAGTATTCTCTTCACCTGTCTTGGGAAATCCCTACGACTTTGATAAGTTTTTTGATATTATCAAGCAGTATAATCTTCATTACATCGCTGATAACTGTGATAGTCTTGGTAGTAAGTGGAGAGGTGATCTTCTTACCAAACATGCCGTCGCAGCGTCGTGTTCGTTTTACCCAGCTCACCATATCAGCACTATCGAAGGAGGAATGGTTTCCTCTAACAATGAAGAGATTGTTCAGATTGCTAGATCTTTTGCCTGGTGGGGTCGTGGATGTTATTGTGTAGGATCCCAAAATAAACTGCCTAACGGTGTTTGTGGTAATCGCTTCGACCGCTGGTTAGAAGGGTACGATAAGGATATTGATCATAAGTATGTCTTTGGCGTTCAAGGATACAACCTCAAACCTGCAGACTTGCAAGGGTCTATTGGTCTTGTGCAGTTGGAAAAACAAATAGATATCCATGATATTCGTCGTATCAACAAATCTCGACTTCATGAGATCTTCTCTAAGATCCCTGGTGTAAGAGTTATTGAAGAAAAAGAACATGCCGAAACCTCCTGGTTTGGAGTTCCTATTGTATATGATGACGGTAAACCACAACTTGTTAAATATTTGGAGGGTTGTGGTATTCAAACAAGAAATTATTTTGCTGGTAATATTCTTGCACATCCTGGATATCGTCACATCGAACCAGCATCAAACTATCCTAACGCATCTAAAGTGTTAGATAATGTATTTTTCCTTGGATGTAGTCCAGTTATTACCAGTGAAATGATCGACTACATAGAAGAGGTTGTCCAAAACTATACAAAAGAAACTTTATTCTATCATTCAGTATGACTCAATATATTAAAAAAGCACTAGTTCTTGGTGCAGGTGGCTTTATTGGAAGTCATATGGTTAAAAGACTACGATCCGAAGGATATTGGGTTCGTGGTGTAGATCTAAAGAACCCTGAGTATTCTCCTACTGAAGCACATGAATTTGTTCATGGGGATCTTCGTGATGTAGATTTTGTTCGTCGTGTTCTGGAATATAAAGGTGATAGAGGAAACTTCTATCAGTCAGTTCCCTATCGTTATATTCAGGCATTTGATGAGATCTATCAGTTTGCTGCTGATATGGGAGGCGCAGGATTTGTTTTCACTGGTGAAAATGATGCAAACATTATGCATAATTCTGTAACAATTAACTTAAACGTTCTTGAGATGCAGCATCAAATGAATGAAAGACTTGGTATTAATAAGACCAAGATCTTTTATTCTGGTTCTGCATGTATGTACCCAGAGCATAATCAACTTGATCCTGACAATCCTGACTGCCGTGAAGAATCCGCTTATCCTGCTGCACCAGATTCTGAATATGGTTGGGAGAAACTTTTTTCGGAACGTCTTTACTTTGCGTACCATAGGAATCATGGCATACCTGTTAGGGTATCTCGTTATCATAATATATTTGGTCCAGAGGGAACCTGGGAAGGTGGACGTGAAAAAGCACCAGCAGCAATCTGTCGTAAGGTAGCATATCTTCCTGCAGAAGGTGGAACTATTGATGTATGGGGAGATGGTGAACAAACTCGTTCATTCCTTTATATCGATGAATGTATTGAGGCAACTCGTCGCATGATGGATTCGGATTTTATTGGACCAGTAAATATTGGTTCTGAAGAAATGGTAACTATCAATCAGTTGGTAGATACTGCTGCCAAAATTGCTAATAAACAAGTAGAAAAAAATCATATTGATGGTCCTCTTGGTGTTCGTGGACGTAATTCTAACAACGATCTTGTCCGTGAGAAACTTGGTTGGGAGTATTCTATGACATTGGAAGATGGAATTTTAAAAACTTATAAATGGATTACTAATCAAATTTTAAAAAAAATTTATAGTGTTGACTGATGAATACAAATTACAATGTGGATTGTGATATCCTAATTAACAACTTCCCTGGGGTTGAAAAAATTAAAAGAAATTTTTCTCAAGCATATCAAGATTTATTTGTTTTGACTATGCTTCAAGGAAAACGTAGTGGTAAGTATCTTGAAGTTGGTGCTAATCATCCAGTAGAATTTAATAATACTTTTCTTTTAGAAGATATGTTTATGTGGAAAGGAATTTCTGTTGAAATCAACAAAGAAATGGTTGAACTATTCAATACCATTCGTCATAACAAATGTGAATATGCAGATGGTACTGTCTTTGAGTTTTTAAAGAAACTGGATGGTCGTAGGTGGAAAGATAAAACGATTGATTATCTTTCACTTGACTGTGAACCTGCGATGACAACTTATAAAATTCTTACTAGAATTCCTTTTGATGAATATAAAGTTTCTGTCATTACATACGAAACAGATGTCTATAAAGATGGTCCTCAAGCAAGAGAACTATCAAGAGAATTTTTGAAATCTAAAGGATTTGAATTGGTTGCTGCTGATGTTTGTAATGGTGACAATCCTTATGAAGATTGGTATGTAGATCCAACAGTCATTCCAGAAACAATCTGGGGACCATTTATTTCTAAAGGTGCTGAAGCAAGAAATTTGTTTGTATGTCAGTAAAAATTTCACATTGGTATGGAAGACTTGGTAATAACATTCAGCAGTGTGCTGTTGGATGTATGGTTGCTGAAGTATTGATGACACAATTTGAAAGTATTGATCATGAAATTATCTCAAAATATCAAACTTCATTTGGATATGGCACTCAAGAACTATCATCAAAGTTCTTCTACTGGGAAGGTATATATAAAGAAGTTGATCTTCCTAGGGATCATATCTATCGCAACATGCGTAGGATTTGTAAAGAATACATTGCACCACATCTAAAATTGCCACCCAAGAAAATTATATCTGACGATACTGTTGTTATTCACCTTAGGAGTGGAGATATTTTTGACCAAGTTCATCCTAACGGTCATCAGTATACTCCTAATCCTCTTGATTTTTACAACAAATTACTTTCTAATTTTGAAAAAGCGATTGTTGTTACCGAACCCGATAAAAACAATCCCATTGTTGAAGTTCTTAGACAAAATCCAAAAGTAACTATTCAATCTTCTTCTGTTGCTGAAGATTTTGTAACCCTAATGTCAGCAAAAAATTTAGCAAATTCTGGTGTGGGAACATTTTGTGTAGCTGCTGCACTGTGTAGTGATAAAGTTCAAAATTTTTACTGTACAGATTTAATGTTGACAGAGCATCTAAATTATAGTATGCTTGTGGGTACAGATATTAAAGTCTGTCAAGTGAAATTAAATGAATATCTTCAAGTTGGTGAGTGGACAAATGTGGAAGATCAACGCAAGTTTATTCTTGAATATGTTTTATGAAAATTTTTGATACATTTACTTTTTATAATGAACTTGATCTGCTAGAACTTAGGATGAATATCCTAGGGGATGTAGTGGATTATTTTGTTATCAATGAAGCTACGATTACATTTACTGGAAAGGAAAAGCCATTATACTTTGCAGAGAATAAAGATCGTTTTAAAAAGTGGAAAGATAAAATTATCCACTATGTTACAGTTGATGATAATAAAACCTTAGAAAAGTATTGGAAAGATATTCCATATCATCGCAACATGATGGAAGATGATATATACAAACTTCCATTGCATTATCAACGTGCTTGCTTTCATAAAGATAGTGCAATTTATGCTCTGTTAGATCATGCACAAGACGATGATATTATTTTGTCAAGTGATGCTGATGAGATTGCTAATCCAGAAGTAATCAAAGCAATTGATGAATGGTTTAAACCAAGTAATCACTATGTTCTCAAGGGTCCAGTTTATTATTATTATCTAAATCTTCTATGTGAGAAAGAGTGGATGGGGACAAGAGTTTCTACCATGAAGATGCTAAAAACTATGAGTGTAGATAAACTCAGACAGTCACATCAAGATGCATGGAAAGTTGAAGATGGATCTTGGCATTGGAGTTTCTTTGGTGATGCTGATACTGTTCGTGCAAAAATGGATGCATATGAACACCAGGAAAACAATCTTCCACAATTTAGAAATACTATGGAAGAACGTATTGAAAAAGGTATGGATCCTTTTGGTAGAGATTATCTTTACACTCCACAAGTTGTTCCTATTGATGATACCTTTCCCGAATATATTATTAAAAATTCAAGTAAGTTTGCAAAGTTTATCAAGTGAATATTATTGAAGGCGTAGCAGTTTCTAATCACTGTGATTATTCTTTTGGTGATCAGTCTGGATGCATTGGACGTGTACCCGGATCGTTCATGAAACAAGCAGATCCATCTAACTCAGAATTCTCTGAACTTGTAAAGGGAAAAGAATGGATGACAATTTTTATTGATAACATTCGCCTTTATAATCGACAGATCAAATGCACCAATGACGAAGATCAGAAGTGGGTTGATACTTTGCTTGAGACAAATAATATATTGGAGACATGTGCATCATTTCCAGAGACAAAATTTATCATCTTTACTAATCTAGAAGATACTCCTATCAACGATGATATTCATGATTTAATTCCTGATAACGTAAAGTCAATTTATGGTGTTAATGCTATTGGATTTGGTGGTAAAGTTCACCCATTTCCATATGGTGTTCAACGTATTATTCATTCCTCTGATAATCGAATTGCTATCTTACACAATGCAATACAGCAAGATGTAACTCCAACAAAACTTCTTTACATCAACCATGCTGAGCACACAAATATTAGTGAGCGTGGTAATATTCGAGAAAAATTTGCAAAATTAAAGTATGCTACTGTCGATAATCGAATATCCTATGATATCTACTGCAGACAAATTCAAAACCATAAATTCATGATTTGTCCCCAGGGTAATGGTGTTGACTGCCATAGAAACTGGGAAGTTCTTTACCTCAAAAGAGTTCCTATCATGAAAAGAACTCCATACTTACAAGAACTATACAAAGAATATCCTGTGCTTTGGGTAGATGATTATGCAGAAGTGACCAAGACACTTCTTACAAACAACGAAGATCTTTATGATCGGTCTAGACATTTAGACAACAATCTGCTAGACTTATATTCAGTATTCAATCGAGATGTGAAACGTGCTAAAAATTCCTGATGTAACATTATTGATGTTGGCAGATATTGATATACCGGATGCGGTATATGCTGTTAATAAATCTTGTGAAGAGATTGAATGGGGTGCTGTAAAGTTTCTTGGTAGTAATGGTAAACCAGAAGGACTTTGTGATCAAGCAACTTTTGAGTTGACATATCCAATCCAAAGCATTAACGATTTCAACTTCTATTGCATTTATAATCTTGGTAAACATGTAGAAACATCTCATGTATTGTTGATCCATCCTGATGGATATGTTATTCGCCCTTGGTTGTGGGATAACGACTGGCTTCAATATGATTATATTGGAGCCCCATGGAGAGATGATCCTACAGCATACTTAGATCCTTGGGGTAAAAATCATCGTGTAGGTAATGGTGGATTTTCATTGAGGAGTAAGAAATTATTGGATCTTCCAAGCATAGTAGAAGTGCCTTGGGAAGTAAATGCTAGTAATTTTTATCACCACATGAATGCTGGGCTATATAATGAAGACGGCAACATTTGTGTTCATAACAGACACATTTTTGAAGAAAACGGATATAAATTCGCACCCGTAGAAGTTGCATCTAAATTCTCCAGAGAAGAAACTTTGCCTGATAGCGAAGAGGAAACCTTTGGATTTCATTATCATTTTCAAGAGATCAGATGAAGGCAAACATATTTCCATTATGGTGGAACCCTTGGGGTGAAAATGGACTTGATCTAGGAAATACTGTAGTTAGTATTTCGATTGATAACTTATCTTTTAATCCAGACGCAGACTACAGAATTCTATTTCTTGCAGAACCTTATGCTATTGCACCGACTGTCAATGAAGGTGCTCTAAAAAACGCTCATGCGTTTGATAAGATATATACGTTTGGACAAGCAATCTTAGATAATTATAAGACTGCAGAACTTTTCCCTTGGGGGTCTTCTTGGTTAGATTTTAAAGATCTTAAAGTCAATAAGAAACCACATATTACTTTTGTTACTAGTAGTAAAAGTCAAGCACCAGGACATGGACTAAGGTTAGCAATTCATGCTACACTTGCTAGACTAGATGAAGTCAATAGACTGGAAATCTATCAACACAAATCACCACCGTTCCACGAAAGGCGGAATGATTTTTTTGAAACTGCAATGTTCCATATTGCAGCAGAAAATTCTCAGCAAAAAAATTATTTTACTGAAAAAATTATTGATTGTTTTGCAAGTAAAACTATTCCCATTTATTATGGATGTCCAAACATCGGTGACTGGTTCAACATGGATGGCATCATTACCTTCAATGATATTAAGGATTTAGAAAATATCTTTGACTATATTGATGAAAACTACTATAATAGTAGGCAGTCAGCTATTGAAGAGAACTATGAGATTGCTAAACATTTTCATAGTGACAACGATGTTGTTCCCAGATTAACCAGACAAATTATTCAGGACGTGAAAAACAATGCCACTCAACGGATCTAATCAAACCAATTATATTCAAAAAGACTACAATTTTCTTCGGGTTAGACCTGAGGGGATGAAAGAATTAAAGAAAAACCATTCTCAAGTATGGCAAGATATTTTTGCTTTGGTTGTCAACGATGCCAAACAAAATGGAACATTCATTGAGATTGGTGGAGCACAACCTTGTATTGGTAATAATACATGGTTGCTTGAAGAACAATATGGATGGAAAGGATTTTCTATTGAATTAGAAAAAGATCTCTGTGATATGTGGACACCTGGATTGAGACCTAATACACAACTTTTTTGTACAGATGCATTGGAGTTTGATTACGTTGGAACAGTAGATACTCTTGGTCTACCACGTCATATGGATTATCTTTCATTTGATCTTGAACCACCTGCGATCACATTAGAAGCACTGAAGAAGTTCCCTTTAGATAAGTTATCGTTCAATGCAGTTACTTATGAACATGACGCCTATCGTGGATGGGGAGATATCTATGCTCATCGAGAAATTTTTGTCCAGCACGGTTACGATCTTGTAGGAGAAAATTTACGTAACAATTCATGTACTATGGAAGAGTGGTTTATTCATGAAAGTGTAGACAAGGAAGTTCGTGATGTATTGCGTCATGGTAACTGTGAAGCATATCAACTTCTTCTAGATCTATGAGAGTAAGTTTTTGTATTCCGTGCTATGAAAGTCATGGTAGATCCAAACAGTATTTGTTTGAAATTTTTCATGCACTAACTCAACAAACATGTAAAGATTTCAATGTATGGATTTCAGATCATAGTCAAAATGATGACGTTTTAGAAGCATGTCATGAGTATGCTGATTTATTTGAAATCAATTATGTAAAAAATAATAATTCCTTAGGAAATATGTCTGCTAATACCAATTGTGTTTTAGGACATGCTGATGGGGAAATTTTAAAAATCATGTTCCAAGATGATTTTATTTTAACTAAAACTTTAGTAGAAGAGCTTGACAAAGTATTTCATAATGATGTATTATGGGCAGTAACTGGGTTTGCACATACTATTGATAATGGGCATACACATTACAATCCAAAACTACCCCAATATAATGATCGTCTTTTAGAAGGAGTAAATACATTGAGTTCTCCTTCTATTCTTGCTATAAGAAATGGTCTCAATGAGTTTTTTGATGAAAAACTTACCATGCTTATGGATTGTGATATGTACTATCGTCTCTATAAATATCACGGTGAACCTGCAGTTTTAACTGATTATCACATTTCTAATAGAGAACATAAAAACCAAACACAACGTTCTCACGAACATCTTTTACCATCTGAAATTAAGTATTTGAAGGAGAAGTATAAATGATAGGTTTCAATCATCTAGGTCGTCATGGTCGCCTAGGCAATCAAATGTTCCAGTATGCTGGACTTCGTGGTATTGCTGCACATCGTGGATTTGATTTTGCTATTCCCCCCAGTGATTTCAAAGATCCTTGGACAGACCATCAACTATTTGAAGCATTCAAATTGGTTGGTCTAACAAATATTTCGGTTATTCCTGGACCATATGTTCAGGAAGCATCGTTTAAGTTTGATGAAAACCTATTCCTCAATATGCCGGATGGACATAATGTATATGGATATCTTCAGACAACAAAATATTTTTCGAATATTGAAAAAGAAATTCGTGAAGATTTTCAATTCAAAAATGATATCTACGGACCATGTAAAGAACTAATTGATAGTGTTAATGCTCCTATCGCATTACATGTTCGTCGTGGAGATTATCTTGTAAACTCAGATAATCATCCTCCATGCCCAAAAGAATATTATGATGAAGCATTATTGAAATTTGATCCTTCTCGTAATGTTATTGTTTTTTCTGACGATCCTGAATGGTGTGGGACTGTATTTACTGATGACAGGTTCCTTATCTCTGAAGGTGGGGATAACTTAGCAGATTTGTGTATGATGACACTATGCACAGACTTTATTATTGCAAACTCATCATTCTCTTGGTGGGGATCGTGGTTATGTGAAAATAAAGATAAACGTATTATTACACCTAAGAAATGGTTTGGAACTGGTTATACTGCAGCACACGACACATCTGATTTATATTGTTTAAATTGGGAAATAATTTAATGGAAGAACTAGAATTTGTAAAACAAGAATATGTACCACTGAAAGAAGCAACATTTATTATTCCGTTGAGAATTGAAACAGATGATCGAATGCGTAATATTATTACGACGTTGATATATCTTCTTCGTGGTTTTGACACTAATATTATTGTAAAAGAATTTGATAGTGTATCTACCTTTGAGCAGTCTGTTTTGCCTCAACTGCAACAAGCGTTAACTAAAGACCAATTAAAAAATCTTGTTCATGTATTTGAACAGACTAATGACTATACCTTTCATAGAACAAAACTACTCAATGATATGACAATGATGGCAACAACGCCAATTGTTGTCAACTATGATAGTGATATTATTCTACCTAAACATGTCTATAAGCAAGCGGTAGATTTAATCATGAATGGATTTACTAATCCAGAATTTCCTAATACAGAACCAGAACCAATCAAGGTAGTTTATCCTTATGGGTATGGTGAATATCAACGTCAGATTTTCTTTGATGATGAGCAAGCGAGTAACTTTGTCAATTCTAATTTTAACTTTTTAACATTTACTAATACTAGACCTTGGGATGCTAAGTTTGGGTTCTGTCAATTCTTTGATAGAGAAGAATATATTCGTTTAGGTATGGAAAACGAAAACTTTGTTTCTTATGGATACGAAGATGATGAAAGATATAATCGCTTCAATCAACTATCTCATGTAGCACGAATTGATGATGTTGTTTATCATCTAGAGCACAAAAGAACTTCTAATTCTTGGTTCAACAATCCTCACATTGAAGAGAATAGAAGTTTGTTTGGATACTTATCTAGAATGTCTCCAGAAAATATTTTGAAGTATTATACAAATCAACCATACATGGCAAATAGAGGTATCGTTCACGGGAAGAAGATTGGTGGATAAGAATAAGTCTGCATATAAACTGAAAGAATTTCCAAAGTGCTTGTGGATTAACCTCGATAGATTTCCTGATCGTAGGAAATATATGGAAGATCAATTTTCTTATTGGGAAATTGAAAATCATCATCGCATTTCTGGCATTGATGGTAAAGAAGATGATCCAACTTCATATTTAAAAGGAACTATTCCGCATAATATGAACCAAGGTGAGATTGCTTGTGTGCTTTCTCATTTAAATGCAATCAAATATTTTTTATATGAAACAGATCTTCCTGAAATTATGATTATGGAAGATGATGTTGATCTTTCTACTGCGAAGTATTGGAACTTTACTTGGAAAGAAGTTAGGAAAAGATTTCCTATCAATTTTGATACCTGTCAGTTTACGATTATCAATCCAAATGGTATCACTCTAAAATTACATCATAGATTTATCAATGATTTTTCTGCTGCATGTTATATAATTACTAGACATCATGCAGAAAAAATTTTTAAACTTCATAACAGAGGATCTTGTTGGAAGATCGATCAAAATATCAAACCAAGAGCTGTGTCTGAAGATTTAATCCTTGATAGTGGTAAAGGATATTCTACTCCAATATTCAATTATAGGATTGATCTTGGTTCTGCAATTCATGAAGAACATATTGATGTCTTTCATAAGGATAGCAGAAATGCTCTTGCTGAATTTTGGGAACTTCAAGGTCCAGACCAAAATGTAGATCAAATTATGGAACTTGATGAATATTGTGGTAGAATTCCACCACAGGTATATTTAAATCAACAACAATGAAACTTATAGATCATATTGGTATTTTTGATAATGCTGTCCCAGATGATATGTGCGACAGCATTATTCTTGCATTTGATAATTGGACGGATAAAAAATTTACTCCTGAAGTTGGAGAATGGATTTCTTCTGGACAAGATCAATTTCAAGATAAAATTTTGAGTAGAAGCGATCATCAATTATATCTTGAATATGTTGATCTAAAAATGGCAATGCAACTCAATACATTTATTGGGCAGTGTTTTGAGCAGTATGCAAAACACTATCAGGGAATTGTTCAAGATAGTGATCCTGTATCATCCTGGACAACTAAAGTTCAAAAAACTGTGGCGGGTGGTGGTTATCATAAGTGGCATTGTGAAAATGGTGTTTTTATGTATCGTGATCGTGTTTTGACTTGGATGGTATATCTGAATGACATTTCATCTGAGAATGGAGGTGCTACAGAATTTCTTTATCAGAAACTAGCACTGCATCCAAAGAAAGGAACAGTAGTTCTTTGGCCAGCAGCATACACTCATATGCATCGCGGAGGATTTTTGACTGGTCCTATTGATAAATACATTGCAACAGGTTGGTTTCTGAGAGAACCTGGAAACGTCAGTAGTAAAGTTCTTTCTGAATTGTGATCATTTACACTTGTATTACAAATGGATATGATAGTATCTCTGATGATAATTATTATGATCCAGATGTTAGATACGTATGTTTTTATGATGACAAATTAAAAAAGAAAGGTCCTTGGGAATTCATTAAACTTGATTTAAAAATTGAGTGCCCTGTAAGAAGATCTTATCATCCAAAGCATCTCCCCAATCATTATTTTGATGAGGGAGAATTGACAGTATGGATAGATGGATGTTATCTTCTCACAAAAGAATTTACAAATTTTTCAAAAGATATTTTTTTAGAACATGATTTTTGCTTACAAAAGCATCCAGATCAGAGATCTTTATTAGCTGAATTTTCTAAACTTTATTTTCAAGGATTTTCTACTTTAGAAGAAATTCTTGAAATGTCTAGAAATATAAAAGATATTGGTTATACTTTGTTAGACTATCATCAAACAATCAATTGTGCTATTTGGAGAAAGATTTGTCCCACAGTCAATGATTGGAATGATCTTTGGCGTGAATGGTATGATACTGGTGTAAATCGAGATCAAATTTCTAGCTCGATTGCAGAATTTTTAATTTCTAAAAAATATAAATCACCGCTTAGATATGTTGTAAACAAAGTTACTCCACAATTAAACTTTAAACTTAGCATTACTAGAAAAAAGGAGTATAAACAAGCGTATAAACTCCACAAAATTCCAGGAATGAAAGAAAGAATTGGATTACTAGATAAACTAAAAGAAATTTTTGGAGAACCCGTTGATACATTTACCGTCAATAGAATGTATGCTTGTGTTAGATACACTCCGTTTGAACTTAATGATTATGTTGAAAAAAAAGATATGGTTGTCTACACATGCATTACAAATGGGTATGATGAATTTGTTCCACTAAATCATTATGATTCAGATGTAAGGTATGTTTGTTTTCATGACGGAACAATCAATACTTCAATAGAACCATGGGAATATATTGATATCAGAGACTATCATCAAGAAGAATGTCCTCGTAGATTATCTTTTTTCCCTAAAGCTAATCCTCATATTTGGTTTCCTAATGGAACAAATACAATTTGGATCGATGGTTGTTATCAACATACTAGAGAGTTTATTAATAGAAGCCAAGGATGTTTTCCTTTTACCATGCTAAGACATGCATCAAGATTTTCATACTTTGATGAAATGTTAGAAGGATTTACTTGTGCATTTTTTTCTTATGAGGATGCAATTCGTCTTACAGAGGAATTGAAAAAAATAAATTATAATTTTAGAACTTATGGAAGTCCTTTAGGTACTATTGTATGGAGAACTATGAGTGATCAAATGACAGAATTTAATAAACTTTGGTATAAATGGTCTCTTATTGGTTGCAATAGAGATCAAATATCTTTTGATGTTGCATTGAGACTTTCTAATGTGGATTTACCATCAGTGTATGAACAAAGAGAACACTCTGGCATTCCTTTAGGATACTTCAATAAAAAAGGAAGAAAAGGAATGCATCCACAAAAAGGAGATAAAAGTCAATATTTAAGACAAGATGAATTTTTGAGTGACTTAGAAAAACTAACTGGGTTAAATCCTAAATTATACACAGGATATCCAGCTCACGATTTTTACATGAAAGTTTACGGGATTATATAATGATTATTTACACTTGCATTACAAATAACTATTGTGAACTTCCTGAGATTGAAGATCTTGGGCATCAGTATATTTGTTTTCACGATGGCACTGTGGAACCAAAATCTCCTTGGGAACTAAGGGATATTAAATATCAACATAAGGATCCTGTTGTATTATCCAGGCATCCAAAAATCATGTTTCATGAATATTTTGATGACCCCTGTGTTTATGTTGATGCTTCTCGATTACATTTAATTAATAATAAACAATTTTTTGATATTTCTAAAATAATTTTAGAAGAAGAACTGCTTGTGATGGATCATCCAGAACATCATAATTATTTTGAAGAATGTTTAGAATATTATTTAAGATCGTGGGTAAATGAAAGTGATATTTTTAAATTAACAAATTATTTGCGCAAAGAAAATTATGATTTCAATAATCATAATACAATTTTTGCATGTATATTATGGAGAACTCCAAATGTAGAAACAATACAGTGGTCAAAACTTTGGTGGGATCTATACTTGGATTGTGGTCCTAGAGATCAGTTGTCTGGTTCAGCATCTTTGAAATTATCTAATATAGATTATATTAGAGAGCATCCAGTTTCTATCATTTCTAAGTTTACTTATTATAGAGATTGGTGGAACGATCTCATAGGAAAATCTGGTGAGTATACTTTAAATAAAACTAATGAATGGAATTGGAAAAGTTTTATTGATGAATTATCAAAGATTTCTGGACTAGATTGTAAATCCAAAATATCTTTGGAACATCTTAGATATCTGTCTGATCTTAAGAATGGTAATATTTTTAATCAAATTGTTAATTCGTTTGATTATAAAATTTATAATGACATAGAAAAATCTGAGGAACAGAAGGAAGCATATCGAATTCATTTAGAAGAATTAACTAAACAAAACGAGGTAAGGTTTACTGTATATAGTTGCATTACCAACAATTATGATAACATACCTGAAGAAAATTATTATGATCCAAATGTGAGATACGTCATGTTCCATGATGGAACAATTGACACCACAAAGGGTCCGTGGGAATATATTGATGTTAGAAATTATTGTGATTTAGAATGTTCAAGAAGACTATCTGCTTTTCCAAAAATAAATCCTCATAGATTATTTGAACCAGGTGAGCACACAGTGTGGATAGATGCTTGTTATATACAAACAAAAGAGTTTATAAAATTTTCAAAGACAGTTTTTCCTACAAAAGGAGTAACAACCTTAGAGCATTGTTATCGATTTAGTTATTATGATGAAATGCTTGAAGGATTTATGTGTGAATTTTTCTCTTACGATGATGGTATAGAATTGACAAAAAAATTATCAGAAACAAACTATAATTTTAAAAATTACATTAGTCCTTGTTGTACTATAATTTGGAGAACTGTAAAAAATACAAAACAGTTTAGTGATTTTTGTAATCTTTGGTGGAAATGGTCTTTGATTGGATCTAACAGAGACCAGCATTCATTTGATGCTGCAAGACAATTCACTGAAATACATATTACTCGTGTTCAGAACAAACCACCATCGACAATTGCTGGGGGAATTGACTTAAAATTTGATTTAAAAAATAAAAATAGAAAAGGAAAACACCCTAAAAGAGGACAAAATTCTCAGTGGAAACGTATGGATGAATTTTTAAAAGAAATGCAATTATATGCAGGGTTAAGTCCGAGAATTTATGCAAAACATGAACATATAACAATGATGGATTGGAATAATGTTTTTGAAGATGACATGGATAGACAAAAGTATACAATCCAATCTTCAACTATGAGAAATTTATCTCATCAACGCAGTTTGTGGGGGAGTACAAAATCTTTAAATGATGCTATATGGTCTGATCATAAATCATCTCATATTAAACGCCTTGATGCTGATAGACTTAAAAAAATTAAAGCACTTCAAAAAAAATGAGTATTTATACTGATTGACTTTTTATTAAGATTGTATTATACTAAATAAGTTAGGAAATGAAGACAAAACTTTACGATTCCTCACATTCCCGCTAACCAAGACCTATGGGAATTGAAATACGTCTTTCTACCTACACTGGAGGGTGGTGTAGGAATACTGCCAACAGTTCGTTCCCCCGAACTCATAACTACCCTTTTAATTCAATGACTACTGCTACAATTGCTACACGCTCTAATACTACTAACTTATGGAACGATTTCTGTGAATGGGTAACCTCAACTAACAACCGTTTATATGTTGGTTGGTTTGGTGTATTGGGAATTCCAACTTTATTAGTTGCTACAACTTGCTTTATTATTGCCTTCATCGGTGCTCCTCCTGTGGACATAGATGGTATTCGTGAACCTGTCGCTGGATCTTTACTCTATGGAAACAACATTATCTCGGGAGCGGTCGTACCAAGCTCCAACGCAATCGGATTACATTTCTACCCAATTTGGGAAGCTGCTTCTGTTGACGAATGGCTCTACAATGGTGGACCGTTCCAACTTGTTGTCTTCCACTTCCTCATTGGCATCTATGCTTACATGGGACGAGAATGGGAACTTAGTTATAGACTAGGTATGCGTCCTTGGATCTGTATTGCTTACAGTGCTCCTGTTGCTGCTGCCTCTGCTGTATTCTTAGTGTATCCTTTTGGTCAAGGTTCTTTTAGTGATGCGATGCCTTTGGGTATCTCAGGCACCTTTAACTATATGCTTGTATTCCAGGCAGAACATAACATCTTAATGCACCCCTTCCATATGCTTGGAGTTGCTGGTGTCTTTGGAGGAAGTCTATTTTCTGCGATGCATGGATCTTTGGTAACCTCATCATTGGTTCGTGAAACCACAGAAACCGAAAGTCAGAACTACGGATATAAGTTTGGTCAAGAAGAAGAGACCTATAATATTGTTGCTGCTCACGGATACTTTGGAAGACTTATTTTCCAATATGCTTCGTTCAACAACTCTCGTTCACTTCACTTCTTCCTTGCTGCCTGGCCTGTTGTAGGCATCTGGTTCACCGCTCTTGGTGTTTCAACCATGGCTTTTAACCTTAACGGCCTAAATTTCAACCAGAGTATTCTGGATAATCAAGGACACGTTATTAATACGTGGGCTGATGTTCTTAACCGTGCTGGACTCGGTTTAGAAGTGATGCATGAACGTAATGCCCACAACTTTCCCCTAGATCTTGCTGCTGCTGAAGCAACTCCTGTTGCTTTGACTGCACCTGCTATCGGTTGATAAATAAATCATTGTCGTGCAAAGGATCCTTCGGGATCCTTTTTTTTTATAAATAATAATGCACGACAATGCACGAATACTATGACTAAAACAACTCAAACATCTGGGACTAAAACTTGTACTAAATGTGGTGCAAGTAAAGACATCGCAGAATTTTATAAGAGAGGTGGTAAAACATCACCTGAAACTAGGCATAATCACTGTAAAGAATGTACTAAATCTAGAGTAACTTCAAAGTATAAAGAAGATCCTTCTCTTTATAGAGAACAGCATTTACAGAGAAGTTATGGAATTGGTAGAGATGAGTACAACAATATGTTGCAAGAGCAAAATAATCAATGTGATATTTGCAAATCATTAGATCCAAAGGGCAAACATAACAATAATTATTTTCCCGTTGATCATTGTCATTCTACAAATAAAGTTAGGGGATTACTATGCCATAACTGCAACACCGCATTAGGACTTGTGGGGGACAATATTAGCACACTACAAACAATGATTGAATACCTGAGTAAAAACACCTATTGACTTTTTTATTAACAAATGTTAAGATAAATATGAGAAATAATGAAGGTGCTTATGGTTGGAAAGTTAGATCCTGAGGAAAATGTTCTTCAGTGGTTTGAACAAACTTCTAATGAACCTTATAATCGTCATGATTATAAACTAGTATACACTAATGGTAATATAAAAGTATTTGAGGATTATCAAGAGTTTATGGCAGCATGGTTTCAATATCCAAAACAACTTCTAAGTCACGGAGAAGTTTTGAATAAAAAAGTAAAAAAAATTAAATCTGGAGGATTTATGTAATGGTTTCTTCAACATTTACTCAACAAACTCAGAGAGGATGGTTCGATGTCTTGGACGACTGGCTTAAACGAGATCGCTTTATCTTTGTGGGGTGGTCTGGACTACTTCTTTTTCCCACTGCTTATTTGGCAATTGGTGGCTGGCTTACTGGGACAACGTTTGTTACAAGTTGGTACACCCACGGGTTGGCGTCTAGTTACCTTGAGGGTGCTAATTTCCTCACGGCAGCTGTGTCAACGCCTGCTGATGCTATGGGTCATTCTCTTCTTCTACTTTGGGGTCCTGAGTCTCAAGGGGATATTATCAGGTGGTTCCAACTTGGGGGACTCTGGGCTTTTGTGGCACTCCACGGGGCTTTCGCTCTGATTGGATTTATGCTTCGTCAGTTTGAGATTGCTCGTTTAGTAGGGATTAGACCGTACAATGCTATTGCGTTTTCTGGACCGATTGCAGTATTCGTTTCGGTATTCTTAATGTATCCTCTGGGTCAATCCAGCTGGTTCTTTGCTCCTTCTTTTGGTGTTGCTGCTATCTTCAGGTTCCTGCTATTCCTACAAGGTTTTCATAACTGGACACTCAATCCCTTTCACATGATGGGAGTTGCTGGTATACTGGGAGGAGCATTGCTCTGTGCGATTCACGGAGCAACTGTAGAAAACACTTTATTTGAGGACAGTGGACAAGCAAACACATTCAAAGCATTTGAACCTACGCAAGAAGAAGAGACTTATTCAATGGTTACTGCGAACCGTTTCTGGTCGCAGATATTTGGTATCGCGTTTAGCAATAAGCGTTGGTTGCATTTCTTTATGCTATTTGTTCCTGTCATGGGTCTTTGGACCGCTTCTATTGGTATTATTGGTCTTGCTTTTAATTTGAGAGCATATGACTTTGTAAGTCAGGAGATTAGAGCTGCTGAAGATCCTGAATTTGAAACATTCTATACAAAGAATATTCTTTTGAATGAAGGACTTCGTGCTTGGATGGCACCAGCAGATCAACCTCACGAGAACTTTGTATTTCCAGAGGAAGTACTACCACGAGGAAATGCTCTTTGATTATCCAGGGACCTTCTTGTAGGGTCTCTTTTTTTATAAATCTCCCAAGTAATATTAAAAAATGTCTTATTTAAATCATAACTTACCTGATTGGAGTTGTTATATTCGTAATGAGTTTCTATACAATCACAAAAAAGGACACGGAGAAATTACAAAATGTGATGTTCATTCTGTCGCAAGTATGGAGAAACGAGTTCCATTGTTTGAATGTTTTCTGGAGAATGGTGTAAACTGGACCCGAAGACCATTACATTCACTCTGCTGGAAACCTGATGCAGAAATAGAACCTCTCAATCAAATTATGTATTGGGATTGCTTCTCTTCTTATGTGGATGTGCAACGAAGAAATCGTCTTGCTGGATTGAAAGCAGAACTTATTCGTCCTGATAATACTAAAGTTCATGGTGAGTATATGTTTACTCTTGACTGGGGATTTGAGAATAAGGGAATGACGGATTTTAATTACTCAGAAACTCCAGAACATAAATGTGCTCATTTGTTCAAGGTGGAAACTGGTAACTACTATGCATACCCAAATAATAGAATTATATGGTATGATAGTGCCTGGACATTCAATCGCATCAAGTCAAATCCAGGATATGAGATTGATACGAATTTGTATTCTGTAGAAAATACAAGAACCTTTGAGACTTCTGATCATTACATTTATCAAATTGAGGAATGAATTTAGGTTATGATTTCGTCTACAACTCCATACAAACTCACAGAAATTATTCGGGATACTTGGCCCAATCTTTATAGACCACCAGCAGATTTCAAACCACCATCACTTTATAAATCAATAGATATAAATAACTAAAAAGTAGTTATAAGATGAGCCCACAAGAACTTCGTGCCCTTCAAGAAGCATATTTAAGTGTTTATGAACTTGATGAAGCAACTGCCATGGCAAAGAGGGGCAAGGATGAGACTGAAATTCGTAACCAAATTGCATCAAAAACTCGTGGTGGGGAATTTGCAGACAAAGCAGGTAAGTTAGCAGATCGTGAAACTTATGGTAATAAGGAAATGAAAGCAGGTAGAGAGAAACTTGCAAGAAAGCAAAGAGGTGATTTCCGTGATACAAATTCTTCAAGTCCTGGTCTTCGTGGATATGGTCATCAATCAAGTGACCCTGCTGTAAAAGCAAAACAAGACGCAAGAGGTAATCAGAGAGCTCGTGCTGCATTAACTCCTAATGAGAGAAAGCAATTAAATATGGAGTTTGATCTCTATGATGTAATCCTTGCACACTTACTTGCTGAAGGTTATGCTGATACTAATGAAAATGCACTAGTGATTATGGCAAATATGAGTGAAGGTTGGAAGGATAATATTCTTGAGGCAAGAGTAGATGATAGTCTTTCTGATGAGGAAAAGCAAGATGCAAGAAATAAAAGATCTGGTGGACAATCTGATTTTACTAGAAGAAATTTAACTAAGGCAGGAAGAGGTAAATCTCCAAAAGGACTGAAACCTGTAGAAACAACACCAGCAATGACTTCGGTGAGAAAATTTGAAATGTCACTCAATCAACCAAGAACATCTGTCGGAAAAAGAGTTCGAGGTGAGATTGAAATGAATAAGGCAGAAAGAGGACCCTCAGGTCGTCGTGGATCTTAAACACTAAAAATAGTGTTTAACTTTGGAAAGAAGAAACTAGATATAAAACAATATGCCATAATTGTTGTGGTTTTTTTATAAATAACTAAAAAGCAGTTATAAGATGAGCCCACAAGAACTTCGTGCCCTTCAAGAAGCATATTTAAGTGTTTATGAACTTGATGAAGAAAAGGTAGAACTCAAAGATAGAAACAAAAATGAAATGCAACGCAAGGCAGGCAACCTTGGTCGTGAAGTAGTTTCTACTCCTAACACGAAGAAGAATGCAGTAAAGAGAACTGCTGCAATGGATAGAATGGGTAAATTGGTAAGTGCAATTGCTAGTGATGATGAAGATAAAAGATTTGATAGGATGCCTACTAGAGAAGAGTTTGTTGATGAAGCAAAGAAAAAACCAATGATAAAGGTTGGGGTTCCCAAGGAAAAACTTGGATATAAAGTTGCTGATATTGGACCTGGTGGTAAAGAGTATAATGTAAAAACTTATGGTGCCTATAATGAACAAGCAGACCTCTACGACATCATTCTCTCACATCTTTTAGATGAAGGTTATGCTGATACTCAAGAAGCAGCAATCTATATTATGGCGAATATGAGTGAGGATTGGAGAGAGAGTATTCTTAGTGAAGACCCAGTTCAAGATTATAGAGATATGAAAAGAGCAGATCAAAATAGAAGTGGTATTAGAGGTCGTGAATTGAGTCACGATACAACTCTCGGACTTAAAGGCAAACCACAACCAGGAAGCGGATCTGTTACTCAAAAACTTACAGTTAGAGGAAGAGAATTTACTATTCCCCCATCCTGATCCCAAAACCACTTTCTGAACTGACACAGAGACCTCTTCCAAGGGGTCTTTTTTATGCTATAATAAAGAAGTAAATTTGAAAAGATCTCAAGTGTTAAAAAGCACTCAGTTCACTTACATTTTTCTTGGTGTCATTGCTATTCTTGGATGGAATATTTGGGCAATGCAAAAAGATGCTAAACTTATCAGAGCATATGATGATCAAAGAGCAAAAATAGAGTTCTGTAGTTCGCAGGCAGGATGGCATCCCGATTGTAATGATGATAAAATATACAAAAGATAAAAACTTTGATGTATTATTATAAAAAAGAAGGAAGTAATTATTTTTTATGAAATATGTTTCTGTAATGCTGTTATTAGAAAATAAAAAAATTGAATGGATAGATATTCCTTGGGGTAAAAAATACTTAGATGTGATTAGAAAATTTGGCACAATTATTATGACAGTTGTAAAATATCAATGAAAGCAATAGTTTATAGCAAACTAGAATGTCCATATTGTGAAAAAGTAAAAACCATACTATTTCATTGTAATATTGAGTACATAGAATATGTGTATGGAAAAGATTTTATCAGAGATCAATTTTATGCAAAATTTGGAAATGGATCTACTTTTCCCCAAGTAATATTGGATGATAAACATGTTGGAGGATGCACAGACACAGTAAAATACTTGAAAGAACAGAACCTCTTTCGAATTATACAATAAATAAAGATGTATAACTTCTACTTAGGAGTAAGAAACCAAAAATAAAAATCATAAGATTTGGAAAGTGGTTTCTTCCTTTTACAAATAAGGAATTTACCATTTGCTTAGAGATAAGAGAACGGTAATCCCAGGAGAACAAAAATGTTAGCAGCTATTATTGGTTTAGCAACTTTATGTTGCTTGTTGACATTAGGTTTTGGGGTTGTTATTGGATATTTGGTTAGACTATATTTACAAGATGTGACACCACAGTATTCACATCCTGAAATGTTTGACCCTAATGGCAACCCACTTCCAGACGAAATTATTGCTTTCAGGTTTGAAGGTAACACAGAACACTTAGACGAATTTAATGACTAATTATGACAAAACTACCAAATAACCCTTTAGTTTCTGAAGTTTTTAAAGCTGCACACGGCGGTAAAACTATAGAACGAAAGATTGAAATCTTACAAGAACACAGAAGTAATCATATCAAATCACTTTTGATTTGGAACTTTGATAAAGGAATTGAAACTATTCTTCCACCTGGTGAAGTTCCTTATAGAAAGAATGAAGCACCTGCAGGAACACCAGGACATACAAGACTTGCCCATGAATGGAAGGTGCTTTATAACTTTATCAAAGGTGGCAATGACAAGATCTCACATATGAAACGTGAGCAAATGTTTATTCAACTTCTTGAATCACTTCATGCTGATGAAGCAGAGATTGTTACTCTAGTAAAAGATAAGGAATTGCAGTCTAAGTATCGCATCACCAGGAGTGTTGTTGAGCAAGCATATCCAGAAATTGTTTGGCTAGATAAGTGATTGGAATTTTCATTGATATAACAGATCATTGCAATTCTAAATGTCCTCTTTGCACTAGACACAAAGTTTCTAAATTTACAAATGTTGTAGATTTAGTTCCTACAACATTTGTAAATAGATCATCAGTGTCTATTGAAACTTGGAAAACTTGGTTTTCCCCAAAAGTTCTTGAGAATATTTCTTTTATAAACTTTCAAGGATCATTTGGGGAACCAAGTTTATGTGAAGATTTACTAAAAATAATTAAGTATTCAAGATTTATCAATAAAAATATTAATATTTTGATGAGTACTAATGGAGGAACAAGGGATAAAAATTTTTGGAAGTCTCTTGGTAGACTTTTATTTTTTTCAACTCCCAACTCTAGAGTAATTTTTTCTATTGATGGGTTAGACGATACACTAGCAGAATATAGAGTTGGGGTTGATTACAATAAAGTTATAGATAATGCCACTGCTTTCATTTCTGGTGGTGGTAATGCAGAATGGAGGATGCTTGTCTTTAAGCATAATGAACATCAGATTGAAATCTGTAAACAAATATCCAAACAACTTGGATTTAAAAAGTTTTCCCACCAAACGGTGAATGGGTTTTGGGATACTTCTGGCATGGGAAGTGGATCTTATAGTTACGTGTATAATGGTAAATTAAAAACTTTACAAGAAGCTTCTGACCCTAAGTATACAACTAATCGAGGAAAGACAGAGAAAAATTCAGATATTCATTGTGACTTCAATCACAAAATAAATTCTATAGGAAATCTCAGAATAGATAGCATGGGGATAGTTCATGCTTGCTGCTATCATCAATCTAGACTAAGGTATTTTTATCCCGATTATTATATCAATAAAAATCCAGACGCAAAACCAGTTTATGATGAAAGTATTGATAATCCTAATATGGGATCTGGTGTAAAATATTTGCATAAAATTTTTTACGATAGTATTATACCTTTGATAGAAGAGCAGGGTGGATTAAAAAGTATTAATTTAAATTACTTTTCTTTAGATGAAATTATTAACACTCCATTTTTTCAGCATAGTTTAATTTCATCGTGGAAAAATCCTGTACATATGTGCAGAGAAAATTGTGGTATTTCTAGAATAAAATAAGTAACAAACTATACAAAATTACTTGCATAGATAGTGTATAGACGCTATAATGTGTCTACGTTCATTCGCAAATAGCGAACGCAAGTAAGTCGCGGAACGGAGCGTTCATCTATGGAAGCAGTTCTTATTACTTGTTTGCAACTTGGACAATTAGTTGGCAGGGTTAATCAATCTTATGCTCCTGCCATAGTGAAGAGGTAAATTATAGAGGAACTCGTAAGAGTTTCGCCAAAGAAGTGCAGCATAAATGCAAACGGATGAAGGAACGGACCTAAAAATCCATTCATTCAGGAGAAACAAATGACTACTGCAACGTATAGAGGAGTAAAGTATGACGTTGAAGAGCGTAAATTAAATGTTCTTCAACTTCTTAAAGATCAAATTGAAAAAGCAGAGCGCCTTAAGCAAGCACAAATGCAACTAAAAGGATGATTGATTGGGAGAATTGACTTTCCCCTTTTTTATTGGTATAATTATTATACGGGAGGTACTATCTAATGCGGTACAAGGAAACAATCCGCCTAGTCAAAAAAGCACTAGAGCAACCTTGGAAATATTCTGATGCTGAACTCTTGTACATGAGAAAGGCTTTAGATGATGCTACCTTAGGATTAGCAACAAAGAAATTTAACAAGAAAAAGAAAAAAGGATTTGGTTATCATGACAGTGCGATTGATTAGTGCGACATCAGATGCAGAAAAAACAATGGCATATATTGCTAGAGTTTCTAATCCTGCAAATCAAGATAATGAAAACTATACAGGTTTGTTACGTTATTGTATCAAGCACAATCATTGGTCTGTGTTTGAGCACGCTTTTATGACTTTGGAAATTGAAACGAACCGTGGTATAGCGGCTCAAGTGCTCCGACATAGAAGTTTTACATTCCAAGAATTCTCACAACGTTATGCTGATACAAATCTTTTAGCAGAAGAAATACCATTACCAGAACTTCGTAGACAAGATACTAAAAATCGTCAGAATTCTATTGATGATATTGATGAGGAGAAAGTATTCGTAATGAATAAGATGATTAGAGACCTGTTTAAGGACGCTCAAGACACGTACAACTTTCTTTTGGAACAAGGAGTAGCAAAAGAATGCGCTCGTTTTGTGCTTCCTTTGGCAGTAAAAACAAAAATTTATATGACTGGATCTGTCAGGTCATGGATTCATTATATTAATCTTCGTTCTGCAAATGGAACTCAGAAGGAGCATATGGATATTGCAAATGAGTGTAAAAAAGTATTTGTGGAACAGTTTCCTGCGGTATCCGAATCACTTGAGTGGTGATGAAAGTATTAGGAATAAACTTAGCAAAGAATGGATCTATTGCAATAGTCAATGATGGTAATCTAGAATTTTATCTTGAAGAGGAAAGAGTTACTAGGAAAAAACGTGACGTTGGTGCATATGCACTATGTGAAAAGTTTGTTGATAGCACTGTTGATGTTGCAGTTTATTCTGATTGTTTTACGCGATATTCATTTAAAAACAATCTAGAAAGAGTTACTGCTAGAAAAAAACTAGAACAACTTTTACATTCTAGGGGTGTAAAAGAAGTCTTAGATTTTTCTGATCATCATCATGAGTGTCATGCAGCATCTGCTTTTTATGGATCTGGATTTGATGATGCCGTTTGTGTTGTGATGGATGGGAAAGGATCTGTAATCCGAAAAAATGGGACTTTATTTTGTGAAACAGAAAGCATTTATAACTATGTAAATGGAAAATTTGTTTCACTATTCAAACACTATTCTTGTTTTTATAATCGTGCATTATGTGAAAAAATTGACAAACCTTTTTGGGACGGCAACAACTTATTCAGCAATCGAGTAAGTATTGGGCAAGCATTTAGATGTGTTTCTGGATATTGTGGATTTGATGAAATTGAAGCTGGTAAAACCATGGGATTATCTTCTTATGGTTCTGGTCCAGTCAATCTTTTCAACGAAGAATACGGACATAGTTTTTGTAGTAAAGATATCTATCCTAGAGATAATACTGGATGGACAAAATATTATGGTGAAGAAACTACAAATGAAAATTTAGCATACAATCTACAGAAATCTGCTGAAAAACATGCAATCTATATGATCAAAAAGGCAGTTGAACTTTCTGGAAAAAAGAATGTTGTAGTTTCTGGTGGGTTTTTTTTGAATTGTGTTTCCAACTATAATGTGTTAAAATCTTTAGACATAAATTTATATGCTGATCCGCTGTCATATGATGGAGGACATGCATTTGGATCTGCAATGCTAGTTTCTGATAAAAAGACAACTATGAAAACACTATACTTAGGACCAACTTATGATCTTTCTCACATTGAAGGAAAGGATACTTCGTATAGTGAAGTTGCACGACTAATTTCTGAGAAGAATATTGTTGCAATGTTTCAAGGAAGATCTGAAGCTGGTCCTAGAGCATTGGGGAACAGATCTATTCTCTATGATCCTAGAGATCCAAATGGAAAAGATCACGTCAACACAATTAAAAAACGTGAGACATTTAGACCTTTTGCGGGAACAGTTCTAAATGAATATGTTCATGAGTGGTTTGACATGGCAGGTATGGAAGAAAGTCCTTTTATGATGTATGCTGTTGATGCACATCTTGATGCTTGGGAACATATTCCTGCAATTCTTCATGTAGATAAAACCTGCAGAATTCAAACGCTAACTAAGGAACAGAATGAACATTACTATAATTTGATTGAAGCATTTTATGAAAAGACAAGAGTTCCTATTTTATTCAATACATCTTTCAATCTTGCAGGCGAACCACTTGTAGAGACACCAGAAGATGCATTGAAAACTTTTTATAATAGTGATATCAAGTATCTTTATTTTCCCGAAGTTCAGAAACTTATAATCAAATGAATATCTTAGGAATAAATCTTTCCAATAATGGATCTATTTGCTTACTCAAAGATGGGCAAGTAGATTTTTATTTGGAAGCAGAAAGAATTACAAGAAAAAAACTTGATTATATTGTCAAAGATCTTGTAGATTATGTATCTGATGTTGATGTGATTGCAACAGTTGATGCTCATTGGGTTGGAGCTGAAAAAAATATGCTTAGCGCAAGAGATATCGCACGGTTCAGACGTGCATTTCCCAATGCTAAACACGTTGATTACAAGAAGTCTCATCATCTAGCACATGCTGCAGGAGCATTTTATAGTTCTAGATTTGATGAGGCAGTTTGTATTGTAGTTGATAGTAATGGATCTAGTATCGCAGATAAACTAGAAATTGAAACCATCTTTCATGCAAAGACTGACAACAGATTTCAATGGAAAACTATACATAAAAAATATTGGGATCCACCTGAAAATGGTATAGGAAAACTATTTGAATATGTGTCTAAGTTTTGTGGATTTGGTCGAGATGATGCTGGTAAAGTTATGGGATTGTCATCTTACGGATTTAATAAAGTGGATCTAAGTAATCTTGCACTTAAATCAAAAGAAGACGCTGCATATACAATTCAAATTCTTTGGGAAGAACGTGCATTAGAACTTGCTAATCTTGCAATCAAAAAAACAAAGTGTAAGAACCTTGTATTATCTGGTGGATGTTTCTTGAACTGTGTTGTTAATTACAAACTTCGCAAACAATTACCAAAAGATGTTAAAATGTATGTTGAACCAGTTGCACATGATGGTGGAACTTCTATAGGAGCTGCTTACCTTGCCTATTACAATCCCAAAATTAAAAATTCTTGATATCAGTGCAACGATTGGATGCAATCTAAGTTGTAAAGGATGTAATCATTTCAGTAATTATTTTGCCCCCGGTAGCAAATTAGATACAGATAAACTCATTCAAGATATCCACACCATCCTGCCCAGGATAGACGTAGAACGTGTCTCAGTCATTGGCGGGGAACCATTGCTCAATGTACGCTGCCGAGACATCTTACACGCTTGTCTAGAGCATACAGAGACAGTCTATCTGTATACAAATGGCATACTTCTTAATGAAGAAAACCGAGAATGGATTGAAGAAGACTTAGAAAAATATCCTGGCATGTCTTTACGTGTTAGTATTCATACTCCAGATGTTATTGATAACATCAACAAGGTAAAGAGTAGCAAAGTTTTTGTTACAGAACACCATGATGGCAAAGATCGATGGTTCAGTTCTATCAAACAATCTAACGGTAAAGTATACCCTTATGTTCATAATAACATAAAACAAAGTTATGAGTTGTGCTCTTGTCCCAATACACAACTATTCGATGGTAAACTTTGGAAGTGTCCTAATGCAGCATTTTTAAAAGAACTTCTTTATGTTACTGAACAATTAGAAGAAGATTTTTGGAAACCTTTTATTGGTGATGGATTACCAGTTGACTGTAGTGATGAGGATCTGGTAAAATTATGTGATAACTCTAGTAAACCTGAACAAATATGTAACATGTGTACTGCTAGACCATTGAAGTTTAGCGCAGCATTACAAACCAATAATCATAAAAAGATTATTACAACACAATAAATATTTACGAATTGAAATAATTATGCCCATATATCCTGTAAGACATTTAGAAACTGGGGAAACACAGGAACTTGCTATGTCTATCTCTAATTACGATCAGTGGAGAAAAGACAATCCCGAATGGGATAAAGATTGGTCTGCTGGTGTCGCTTCTGCTGTGAGTGCTGTAGGTGACGTTTATAGTAGAACTGATGGTGGATGGAATGAAATCCTTCACAAAGTCAGCAAAATGCCTGGTTCAAAAGTAAAACCTCAAAAAACAACGCACTTCTAAAATGACCTCAAGGAAAAAAAGAACTCCTTCTCAAGTCGGCGCTGGCATGTCTGCAAAACAAATATCCAGAAAAAAACCTTTCAATATCGATATGGTGGTTGATATTGAACCACTTACAGAAAATCAAACAAAAGTTTTTGATTCATATAAAGAAGATAAAAACTTATTTGTTTATGGTGCAGCAGGTACGGGTAAAACATTTATTACTCTTTACCTTGCATTGAAAGAAGTCCTTAATCCTTTGACTCCATACAATCGAGTTGTAATTGTACGATCATTAGTTGCAACTCGTGAAATTGGTTTCCTTCCTGGAGATCATGAAGATAAATCTTCTCTTTACCAAATTCCTTATAAGAATATGGTAAAATATATGTTTGAGTTACCCACTGACAATGACTTTGAAATGTTATGGGGTAATCTCAAGACGCAAGAAAGCATAAAGTTTTGGTCAACATCTTTCATTCGTGGTACTACTCTTGACGATTGTATTGTAATTGTTGACGAATGCCAGAACTTGAATTTTCACGAATTAGATAGTATAATTACTAGAGTTGGTGAGAACTGCAAGATTCACTTCTGTGGTGATGCTTCGCAGTCAGATCTTGTCAAAACAAATGAGCGACATGGAATTCTTGATTTCATGAAGATCATTCACGCAATGCCCGAATTTGATTCTTTTGAATTTGGACCTCAGGATATTGTTAGATCTGGTCTTGTCAAGAGTTACATTCTAAACAAAATTAATTTGGGTCTCTGATGTTTCAACATGTTGATATTGAGTTTCCCGCACTTAAGCGGGAAACAATTGATGGAGTTCGATATTATGATGTAGAAGGTAGACCGATGGTATCTATTACCTCGGTCACCTCGCATTACAACAAAGAAATTTTTGTCAAATGGCGAGCGAAGATTGGTGAAGAAGAAGCAAACCGTATTTCTAAACGCTCCACAAATCGTGGTACAAAAGTACACACTTGTATAGAAAACTTCCTTTGGAATAAGAACGTTCTAGATACAGATCCTTTGCCAATGATGTTATTTACCCAGGCAAAAAAAATTCTAGGAAATATAGATAACATTTACGCTCTTGAGAAATCTTTATACAGTAAACATCTGGGTGTTGCTGGTACTGTAGATTGTATTGCTGAGTACACGGGAGAAAGTGGTGTTCCAGAACTTGCAATCATTGACTTCAAGACTGCAGAAAAACCAAAACCAAGGGCATGGATCGAAAATTATTTTGTACAAGCAGCAGCGTATGCTTGCATGTTTTACGAAATGACTAACATCCCAGTAAAGAAACTTGTCATTTTGATGACTTGCGAAAACGGGGAAGTTGAGGTTTACGAAGAGTATGATAAAAAACAATACATAGAAAAACTAGTTAAATACATTCAAAAATTTGTGGAAGACAAACTAAATGACTACAAAAACTGAAATCAAATCTGTCATAAAAAGTAAATTTTTATGTCAAGATAAGTTTACTAATGACATCGAAAACATTGTAAAAGATAATTCTGACATGAATTATATTGAAGCAATTTGTTTTTATTGTGAACAAAATACGATTGAACTTGAATCGATTATAAAACTTATTTCCAAACCACTAAAAGAAAAACTCAAGTGTAATGCAACTAATCTAAATTATTTAAATAGAACTTCTAATGCGAAATTTTTTATCTGATGGACAAAGAACTTAAAGCAAAAGTTGATTATGTAAGAGGTTTAAAAGGATTTTGGGTAGATAATTTTAAACAGATTACCGTTGAGCAAATTGCAGAATTAGAAAAACAAAGACCCACTACAAGACTTCTTAGTATTCATACAATAAACGGTTGCAATCTTTCTTGTAGAGGTTGTAATCATAATAGTAGTTTGCTTTCAGGAAAAAGTACTGTAAATATTGATCAACTGATAGAAGATATTGAAAATATTCTTCCTAAAATTTATGTTTGGAGCCATGTTAGTATTATTGGTGGAGAACCATTATTAGAACCGAGGACAAAGGAAGTTACAAGAATTGTAAGAGAACTTTGTTACGGTGAACGTGGATCACAACCATGTAATGTAAAGTTATTCAGCAACGGATCTAGACTTCTTCAGGAAAAGGAATGGATTGCTGATGAGATGTTGAAAGGAGTTATTTTTAGACTTACTTTTCATCGTCCACCATATACACAAGCAGGTAAAAAAGATTGGGAGAATGGGTATGAGTTCACTCATTATCTAATTGAACGTGGGGTTGATATTGACAATAAGTTTGAGTTGAGTGAAGCGTATTTACAACCAGACAACACTCCAAGGGTATGGTTTGATCTAGTAAAGTATGAATTCAATGAAGATGGATCAGTAAAATATTACCCACATGAAGATGGTAATCCATCTTCTAGTTTTAAACATTGTACTTGTGCTAATTCACAATTATATAATGGACATCTATGGAAATGTCCGATGGTAGCATATCTAAGAGAATCTTTAGCAGCAACTGATCAGTTAGAAGATCCTGAATGGCAAAAATATCTTGGATATAAACCAACTAATATCAATGACACTGAGGAAGCACTTAGAAGTTCATTCAAAGAAGTTGTAGAACCTGGTTGGATCTGTAACATGTGCCCAAGCAGACCAAAAATTGAATATGCTGCTAAAATACAATTGAAAGGACAGAAGAGGACAGTTGAAATGTTCGATCCTAAAAATTATGAACCCGTTTGATACTTATAAACAATATCTTGCATTCAAACAACATTTTACTAGAAAAAATTATGATTACTTTAGATATGGTGGTAAGTCTAGAGCAAGTTTGAATTCTTTTTACAAAAGAAAAGACAGATACTTCTTTGAAAAAATGTCGAGGAAGTATAATGATGATGAGATCAAGTTATTTTTTATTGCTAACTTCGTAGCGTGTGACAATCCAAATTCTTTATGGATTGGTGAGATTATTCGATCTGGTGAAAGTGTTTATTCTTCTTGGCAAGGAAGACAGCAAAGTTTGTTTTATCAGTTCAAGCAACACACAGAAGATTTGTTGTCTGAATACAACCTAGAAGAACTATTTGATGCTTCAAGGCAACATCCACCAGTTTTAAAAAATTTCTTGAGTGGGAATATTAGCATCGAAACCATTACAATATACGACAAAATATTCCTGTTTGGCAACAATCTTGATAAGAAATTGACTGACCCAATTTGGGAAGCGATTAGTTTAAAACTAAAAAAGTATGCACCGTTTCTAAATATTGATGCCGTCAAATACAAACAATATTTGCGGGAACGACTATTGGAGAAGACGCATGGGTAAGTTTTTTCAGTCTGAGATTATCCGTGAAGAGATGGAAGACATCTTTAGAATTCAAAAAGAATTATATGAAGTTATTATTCAGTTTAGTTCGTTTAGTGATAAAGAAAAGAATGAACACATTGAAAAACTAAAGACACTTTTAGATAAACAAGAAATCATGTGGACAAGACTTTCATTGTCCGATGATCGGGAAGCATTAGAAATGAAAGAAAAAATCAAGATAACATCAGCAGCAATGGGGTTTAAAGATGTTGATATGTCAATCATCTTCAATAACATGAGAAGAACCTTGGAAGGTTTACAAAAACGCCTTGACACACCCTAAATGGTATGTTATAATATAACAGGTAATCAATCCACCCAATCTAAAAATACAAAAATCTTATGTCTTTTGCAGATCTAAAAAAACAATCTCGCCTTGGCAGTTTGACTTCTAAACTGACAACAGAGATTGAAAAAATGAATAAGAGCACCACTGGTGGTGCTGATGATCGTGTATGGAAACCTGAAGTAGATAAAGCAGGCAACGGTTATGCAGTAATTCGTTTTCTACCTGCACCACAAGGTGAAGAATTGCCTTGGGGAAAAGTGTGGTCACATGCTTTTCAAGGTCCAGGAGGTTGGTATATTGAGAACAGTCTGACCACGCTTGGTGGTAAAGATCCTGTTTCGGAGTACAATCGTATTCTTTGGAACAGTGGTAGTGAAGTAGATAAAGAACAAGCACGTAAGCAGAAGCGTAAACTATCTTACATTAGCAACATCTATGTTGTGAAGGATCCTGCTAATCCCCAGAACGAAGGCAAAGTTTTTCTATTCAAGTTTGGTAAGAAAATCTTTGATAAGATTACTGCTGCCATGCAACCTGAGTATGAAGATGAGCAAACGATTGATCCGTTTGACTTCTGGCAAGGTGCAAATTTCAAGATGAAAATCAAGAACGTTGCTAGTTATCGTAACTACGACAGTTCTGAGTTTGCAAAATCTGAACCACTTCTGGATGATGATGATGCACTTGAAGCAATTTGGAAAAAACAGTATTCTCTTGAAGAGTTTACTCGTCCTGATCAGTTCAAGTCCTACGAAGAACTTGAAAAGCGTATGAATATGGTTCTAAATCCTAACGCTTCTAGTCGTCGTGTTGATCCTGATACGTTCGATGAGGAAGAGCAAGTTGTGATGAAGTCTCGCCAACAAATCAAGGAAGAAGAGCGTGTTGTTAAGTCATCTCCTGCTCCTGTAGCAGCAGATGATGATGACGATACACTGTCTTACTTCCAGCGACTTGCTGAAGAGTGATTTCAAAATCAATTTTTGTTTTCAAAAAAGTCAATTAAAAAATTCTGGGTAAAAATTTCAAAATATGTTTTTGGAGTTATCTTGAGGATAAAATCCTTAAGTTAGCTCCTTTTTTTGTACGTTTATCAATATATTGAGAACTATCGGTATAAGTCATGATTTCACGCATATCATCAATTATGGTTTGGATGTAATTTTGTCTCAAAACGTAAATTGTGCGTTTTTCGTCGTTTTTCAAAACTTCGTAATCATAGTTACTGACTGAAGTTAGTATATTTGCCCCAGAAAGCACTTTATACGTGCCAAAGTTAGAATACTTAAATTGGAAGTTTGCATCAACAAATAATCCTGCCTGTAAAAGCAAATTTCCTTCACTATTACGAACTTCTTTGGTTTCATAATGATGAATTTCCTGTAAAAGTTCAGATCCATACTTATTCATCAAATAATTGTTTAGATCTGTTTGTGACATTGGCCATTCTTCTCTAACATTGATAATATTGTTAGAAATTAGGATAATCCAGTCTAATTGTGGACTATTGTATAGTATTCCCGCAACATTATCTGGACGATTATCACCAACAATGGAGTATTTGTCAAATACTATAGCATTTTGAAAAAAATCATCTCTAATTTTAGCACGTTTGAAAAGATTTTTTACACGGACATAATCGTAACTGGAATTACGATTGTCTGAAAACGATGGTAATAATAGATCTGGAAATAAGTCAAAATATGCCATTTTAGAAACCTATATCGTCGAATGTAATTGCATCTTGTGGAGCAAGTGTAGATACAGACTGTTCAAATACATCTATAACACTAGGATCATCTTGATTAATGTAATCTTGCTCAAAGATTGGAGTTAGTTCTGTGAATGATAATGTCATATTTGTTCTTACTGGCATTGATACGGCATTTGGATCATCATATGATTGATAAACTCCTTCTGGTGTATAATTTATTTCGCATGAAGTCAAAGCACATATTTTGAATTTATTCAAACCTTTTATACTTTTATTACCACTTCCTCTATATGAAATTCTAAAAACGTTAGGCGATCCTATAAAAATAGAAGTGCTTTCAAATCTTTTTGCTGCCATTCCTTGCTTAAAAAATCTCATTACACGTCTTGCTGCTGTAGCATCATTTAATCCGATTGGAGCAAATTCAAAAGTAAATGAGAATGACCTAAGTTTAGGACCATTGAATAATAATTCGAGGTTTGGATTGATTGTTGTTCCTGTTCCTCTTGCAATGAATTGTGCAGGATCTACATTGATACCAACTTTACCCAAAGCATATTGTGCAATGAATGAAGATAATAGTAATCCTGCAGACGTGTTTGCACCAAAATTTCCTTGCCCAAATTGGTCCATGAATTGTCCAAATCCACTAAAAGTACCACCTAACAATCCGCCAACATTTCCACCTATTGCCTGCTGTGCAAGTGGAAGAGCACCAAAGAATGCAGCAGCTTCTATAGGATTAGCACGATCTTCACCCCAACTTACACCATTTGAGATTGCTAACTGGTTTGGTATTGGTAATTTTACCATTCCTATGAAAAATCTAAGATTTGAATTTCTAGTTAATCCTTTAGTTACAATATCGGCAAAATTTGTAGTGAATTCATTTTGTCCAGTAATAAAAAGTTCTTCTTGAGGTGCTTTGTATGTAAATTGCTCTATAATAACGTGATCTTGTGTATTGGAAAAAGATGCATCGTTGGGATATGATATGATTAGTGGACCAGTTTCGTTTGGGGCAAGTAAGGATTTTATTGTTTCTTTAGAACTATTCAAAAGTTCTTTGATTAATTCTGGATCAAGAGTTACGGCTTGTCCAGTTATAGGTGCAGACTGTGGAATTGCAGGTGCTTCTGGAGGTGGTGTTGGTTCTGGTGGTGCTAGTTGTTTTGTTTGCTTGGAAGCATCCCACACATCAACTGTTTTTGCATCTGCCAATGCTTGATCTATTTGAGCTTTTGTTGATCCCCCAGGCAGAGATGGGGTTTTATTTTGATTTTCGATGATAAGTTTTAATCTTCCTATCGCATCATAATATGAAGCTTTACCAGGATTACCATCTTCCATCAATTTTTTGAAGTCAGATTTATCTGGAGTTGTAAATTCCCAAGGAAGCAGCCCAGTTTTTACTTGATATACTTTTAAGAAATCGCCATTTGCAGTATCTTTACTGTAAAATGCAGTAAAGTTTTTCCCAGGATATCGTGGGTCGGTGAATTCAAACAGGCCGAAATGTATTCCAAGTTTTTCTGCTGGTCTTACTGGTTGTTTTTTTCCTGGAGGCTTATATGGATTTGCCATTATCCTAAACTCCTAAGATTAACTGTAACTTCTGCACCACGAAAACTTCTAACAAACTCTTCTACAGTTAATAGTGATGCAGCTTGCCATTCTTCCATTGCTATATCTATGAAATTACTTTCTACTTCTAATTTCAAGTATTTATGGAACCCAGTGCTGCCAAATAAAAATTCTTCCCAGTTTTGAACATCACTTGATTGTGCTTCTTGAAGCATATTTACCACATCCATTCGTTGACTTTTTGGATAATAGTGTAAGTTCATGCCATAGAACACTTCGTTCAAATCTAGAACAATGAAGCACAATGGATTTTTGTCATAAAATCGTTTTTCTGCAGTCACTGCACGATAACGAAATAACATTAAATGTCCTACTTGAGGAATACTTGTAACTGTTGATTTTGGAAATCGTGACTTATACTCCAAGATCGTGCTCCGTTAATATTTTAAATTCCCATTTTCGATCATCGCAATATTCTTTTGCTGCTTCCCATTTTGCCATATTTTTAGCATATTCATAAACTTCAGAAAGATATTTGTTAGATTTTAATTTCTGTGGTTTTGGACCTGCAACTTGTTTTGCTGGTTTTATTTCAATCAAACTTTCTATAATTTTTCCAGAAGTATTTTTATATTTGATATAAAAATCTGGAAAGTATTTGTGTAAACGATCATCAATTGGAGACTTATAGGGAATCCAAAGTTCTTCTGATGCCCATTTCAAAATATCTTGATTTGTATCACAATATCGCATAAATTTTAATTCCCACAAAGATCTATAAATGATATTTGTGGGATCACCTTTATATTTACTAGAATTAGAAGGTCGAAATTTTCCCTTATAACTCATACATAGTATATAAACGTCTTCTATTTAGATGAGCGATTTAGAAAGATCAAAAAATAGAATTTATATTCCAACATATGAACTGTACAATACTAGAACAAGTAAAACTGGATCTGGTATTGTACCTGCTTTTAATAACATATATGATGTATGGATAGATTTTAATAGTGCTATAATCCAGGGTGGTGGTAATAGTTTAGTTGGATTTATCAATCAACATGGTTTTTATGAAAACAGTTTGTCAGAAAATCCAGGAAATTATCTAGCACTATTTTGTTCAGAAGCAGTTCTACCAGGATCACAAATTCAAACATCACAAGTTGACGGACTAAGGCAAGGTGTATCTTCAAACTATGCAGTTTATAGAAGATATCCAGATATTACATTAACATATTATTCTCAGAAAGATTATTTTACAAATGAAGTATTCAATGCTTGGATGGAATACATTTCGCCAACAGTTTTATCGTCTGGTGGGCATGGCAGAAGTACAGGTGAAAGAAAAAAAGATAGAGCATCTTATAGGAAATTAAAATACCCATTAAGTTATAAATGTGACATACAGATCACAACATTTGGTGGAGATATTCTTCCAAAACAGTACAGATCTAAAGACTATACTACTATTAAAAATAGCAATGCTTCTAGAATATCTAATAGTATTACATACCATCTAATGGATGCTTTTCCAGTTAACATTGTTGCTGCACCATTAGCATATGGTAATGCAGAGTTGATCAAAACGGCAGTCACCTTCAAGTATGATTACTATTATACTGATAGAACTTCCAGATCTTTTAATCAAGATGTAGTTGCGAGATCAGATTCTGGAAAGAACGTCAGAAATCCATTCTAAATAAAGACAATGATGTGAATTCTTATGCCATTACCTAAAGTTGTTACTCCTACATTTGAACTAGATCTTATTTCTACTGGTAAATCAATTAAATATCGACCATTTCTTGTAAAGGAAGAGAAAGTTCTTCTGATTGCACTTGAGAGTGGTAATGAAAAGGATATTTTGAACGCTGTAAAAGATGTTTTAAAATCCTGTGTTCTTACTCGTGGTATCAAAGTTGATGATCTTCCTAGTTTTGAACTTGAATACCTTTTCTTGAATATTCGCAGCAAGTCTGTGGGTGAAAGTGTAGAACTTCTAGTTACTTGTACTGATGATGGAGAAACTCAAGTTCCATTAACAGTCAAAATCAACGAAGTAAAACTCGTTGTTCCTGAAGGACACGCTGATATTATTGATCTTGGTGATGGGCTGAATATGAAGATGAAATATCCTTCCATGCAGCAATTTGTTGAAAATAATTTTTCTGTTACTAAGTCTGGAACAAATCTGGATAAGATTGATAGGGCATTCAAATCTGTGATCTCATGCATTGAACAGTTATATAATGAAGATGAAGCATGGTCACATTCTGATTATACTGAAAAAGAATGGGTTGAGTTCCTTGAAGGACTAAACAGTTTTCAATTTCAAATGATTGAGAAGTTTTTTGAAAGTATGCCAAAGTTATCATATTCGACAAAAATAACCAATCCCAATACTAATGTTGATACTGATGTCCTAATTGAGGGTTTGACAAATTTTTTCGCATAATGTTATATCATACAGATATGACTTCATATTACGAAGACAACTTTGCGTTGATGCATTATCATAGATGGAGTTTATCTGAACTTGACGATTTGATCCCTTGGGAAAAGGAAACTTATATCAAATATCTAGAGAATTATTTGGAGAAGAAAAAGTTAGAGGCAGCACAAGCAGCAAACGCTAATGGCTAATTTAGAACCACATCAATATTTTGGAATTAGAGTTCCTTCAGCTGGAACTTATAGGCATCCTGGTGAAATGAATGCATCAGACTATGCTAAAAAAATGATCAATCGTTATGGTGATCCTTTAGCAGATGTTGCTACAGGAAAACCTGTGGAAGGAATAAAATCTCTCCTTCCACAGAGAATGAGTAAGGAATATGATAAACTTTTGATGAGTGCAGAAGAAAAGGCATCAGCACTTACTCCACAATCAATACGCACATTAGGAAAACTTGTATTAGAATTTGAACAAGTCAACAATAATCTTGGTTCAATTCAATCACAGATTAGAGAAGACATTAGTAACAAGAAGAAATATTTTAATGAAGAAAAGAAGTTATATAAAGAAGAAGAAGATAATTTAACTAGTTTACGTGGATCGTTTTTTGATCTAAGATCTAAGTTTGCTGGGTTATCTGCAGTTCTAAGTGGTAAAGCATTATCAGAAGGTCGATTTGGTGATGCTGCTGTTAATGCTGGAGCTGCAGTTACTGCAATGCTCCCAGAGATCGTCAATATCGTTTCTGGATTAGTCCTAGCAAGAATGGCACTTGGTGGTAGGGGAAACGCCGCAGCAGGTGCTACAGTCGCTCGTAGACCTGGTATGGGTGGACTAGGGATGCTAGGACTTGCTGCTGCAGTACCATTGACAATGGGTGCTGCTGATGTAAGAAGACAGGAACTTATAAAAAAGCAGACTGGATCTGCAGTAATTAATCCAGAGGATGTTGATAGATTTCAAGCAACCGTAACTCGTTTTAATGAAATCCTAACACAAAGAGGTGGTGGAAAAGCACAAGAACAACCAAAGGTTGCAGTTGAAGATTTGATGAAAAAAAGACCAAAGAATTATCCTGGCGGTGGGGGTGGTATATCTGGTGATGTAAATGCTGCAGATGTAATTGCAGATACACCACAAGAAAAGGCGTTTATTGCATCTGTTAGGGAAGTTGAAGGAACTTCTAGTGCAAAAGGATATAATACATTCTTCGGTGGTTCTCAATATGGAGGAGATTTATCTAAACTAACAGCAAATCAAGTTGCTGAACTGCAAAGAAAGTTTCTAAAAGAAGGTAGAGGATATTATTCTGGTGGAAGATCTGCAGCAGTTGGTGCTGGGCAATTTATGGAACCAGAAAATGTTGTTAGTGCGATGGGATTAGACCCTACTAAGGAAAAGCTTACTCCAGAATTACAGAACAAAATGATATTATTCCTTGCAAAAAAGAAAAGAAGAATAGATGTATCAAAACCACTATCAATTAATGATCTTCGTGTTTTAAATGAGGAATGGGCTGGATTTGGACCTCGTTATGGACAAACAAAGAGAACATTGCAACAAAGTTTAGATATTTACAACCAAAACCTTAGAGAAGCACAAGGAGCACAGACAAGTCCAAAACCAAAAAAATCTGCTCAAAATAGTAAGATTGATGGTAAACCTAGTGAGCAAAGTTCAACTGGCAGACCTGCAAGTTCTGATGTTGCTTTACTAACAATTCCTGGTAAGCAATCAGTTGTTAAACCACAAGGACCAAAATCTGCTCCAGCATCAAGTGAAATTGCATTCAACACTACTTTTGAAAGTGTTGATAGATTTACTTCTAATCTCATTCTAGGAGTATACGGAGCATGAATTTAGAAAGAGTATTACAAGCTGCTTCATCTGCAAGTAAAAATAGTGTTAATTTAGAAAAATTATTTTCTAAATCTGTTGCAACCACCAATCAAATTGAAGAACAACGTCTTCGTGCTAGAACACAACTTTTAGAAGTAAGACAAAAAACCTACACTGCAATTCAGCAGTCGGAACAAGATTCAGAAAATAAAGACGGAATAGTAGAAAAAGTTCTTGGAACACTTGGACTGGCAGGACTATCAAAAGGTCTAAAAGGTGCTAAATCACCAAGTGGAGTTAAAGGCATAGGAATATCACCAAAACCTAGAGCAGGTGTAGGAAAATCAATTCCTTTATTGAGTGCTGCATTTACTGGAATAGACTTTTTACAAAGAAAACAATCAGGACAAACAAATGTTCAAGCTGGCGTAGGTGCTGGTGCTGGATTATTAGGTGCATTGGGAGCAGGTGCAGCTGCTGGGGCAATTTATGGTTCTGTTGTTCCTGGAGCAGGAACTCTTTCTGGCGGTATTATTGGTGGCACAATTGCATTAGCAGCATCTATTGGTGGTGGATATCTAGCATCTTCAGCAGCAGATAAATTGACTGGTGTTGATGCTGGAGAACAAGAAGTAGAGCGTAGAGTACAAGAAGAGGAAAAAAGAACTAATTTACTGATTACTAAAACACCGTTTTCTGGTGCATTGGATACCTTTGATGCTGCTTTAGATAAGCTTGCATCTTTCCCTGGTGGTATTTGTGCATGTGCTGGTAGAGAACAACCAGCAAAAGCACCTAGTATACAAAGGACAGGTGTTGATACTCTTATTGAAGATCTAATACCAAAACCAAAAGCACCACCTACACCAAAAACAGATCCGGGTACTGGTACGGGTGATACAACAGGTACTGGTAAACAAACACCAATTGAAGTTATACCATATGACCCTAATAAACCTAAAACTAATCCAAAACCAAAAGCACCACCTACACCAAAAACAGATCCGGGTACTGGTACGGGTGATACAACAGGTACTGGTAAACAAACACCAATTGAAGTTATACCATATGACCCTAATAAACCTAAAACTAATCCAAAATCTGAAACATCATCTGAACCAACTAAACCTAAACCTGAACCTAAAAAACCATCTGAAACACCATCTGAACCAACTAAATCTGAACCTAAAAAACTATCTAAACCAACACCAACTCCCCAATCGATCATTGGAGAAACATCTGCTTCTAGATATACTCCAAGAACACTTGGAGATCCTAATACAGAAAGACCTCAAGAAATGGTTGAGGAAGTCATTGATACTCCAGAAGGGCAGGTTAGTATTAGAAAACCTGCATCTAAAGTAGAACAATCAACTCCAGAAGAATTCTTCCAAAAGCAAGAATTAAAAGGAGTAAAGAGGCAAATCAATCCACTAAAAAGAATACGAGAAACACTATCACCAGAAAAAAATTCTTCTGTTGGTTTTCAAAATAATATGGGTGGACAAAATATTATTGCATTAGCAGAACCAAATACCACGATTGTTCCTGTTCCTGTAGGTGGTGGAACGCAGAGTATTGGTGGTGGTGGTGGAGCATCTCCATACCAGGCTGCTGCTAAATATGCACAGATGATGTCACAGATAACCGCATAATGTCCAATTTCCTAAAAGGACATAAAGTAATAGAACTTTTAATTGCTTCTCCTAAAGGTGATAAGTTTGAGGATGTTCGTTTACAGTCTGGTCTCATCAGTTATTATGAAGATATCGTAGATAGTTCAATTCACTTTGAAATTGACATTCTAGACACCAGTGGTAAGTTAGCAAAACTTCCTGTAAGAAGTGGTGCGGTTGTATATCTTACAATTACACACCCTTCTGGGGAAATGAGATTTGATCAAAATAATCCATTAGTCATCAGTAATATCAAAACAGGAACAGCATCAGCAAAACGAGAAGTTTATACTTTAATCTTAGAAACCCAAGGATCATTCAGCAATCATACAACTAGATTATATCGCAAATACACAGGTAAACTTGATACAATTATCAGAAAAATATTAGAAAAAGATCTTCGCATCAATCCATCAAGAATAAAAACACTTGAGGAAACTTCAAATACTTATAGTTTTATGGGAAACTATAAGAAACCTTTATTCACTTGTACTTGGTTATGCCCAAAGTCTATTCCTATTGTCAATAACGGAAAAAATTCTGGAACCGCTGGATATTTTTTCTATGAAACATTAGATGGATATTATTTCAGAAGCGTTGATAATATTTTCAATGAGGCAAAAAAGAATAAAGATAGAATTCTGAAATATGATTATGACGAAGCACTAGATGCACTAAGTCCAAACAACAATTTCAAACTTGTTTCACCTCCAGTTTGGAAAGAAAGTCATGATATCCTAGAAAAACTAAGACTAGGTATGTACAGATCTTCTAATTTGTTTTATAATATCGTTACAAGATCGCCAGACTTTCAAGACTATTATTTTAGTTACAGCATAAACAACCAACTGACATTATCGAATGAAGTTGAGAATATTCCCAATAAAATCGATATGTATCCATCAAGAATTATTATGGGAGTAATTGATACAGGAACATTATCTGCAAAAGGTGAATTAGATACACCACAATATCAACCATTGTTTCAATCGCAAGGAATTGCAAGATATGCATCACTGTTCTCTCAAACATTATCAATAACAGTGCCAATGAATTTCAATTTAAGAATTGGAGAAGTTATATTCTGCAACTTTTCTAAGATAAATAAGCAAGAATCTGATTTTGGTTCCGATCCTAGTTCGGGATATTATATGATTAAGTCATTGGCACATAAATTTTCCTCAAGGGGCGATTTTACTGGATTGACTTTAGTAAGAGATTCTTACGCACAACTAACATGATAAACATCGAAGACCACATAGAAAAAAATATCACAGATCTTTATGATCCTGGCATTTCTTTACAACGTCTTCGTTTTCTAGAACAAGAACTAGAAGACTTGAAAATGTATCAGGCAAATCATCCTGAAGATCCACACGATCCAACTCAGTTTGAGATATATTGTGATCAAAACCCTAACGCACTTGAGTGTAGAGTTTACGAAAACTAATGTTAGATCAACGCCTATCTAAGATTAACTTTATCGGAGAAGATGGATTTCATTGGTTCATTGGACAGGTAACCGCTGATCCAAATTGGCGAGAATTTAGCACAAAATACGGATATCGGGCAAAAGTCAGGATCTTAGGTCGTCATCCAGCATCGAATGAGGTTCCTGATAGTGAACTACCATGGGCACATTTTCTAGTACCACCAACATTAGGTGCTGGCAAGAATTTTGGTGGTACTAGTTTTGCACTGCAAGGTGGTGAAACTGTCCTAGGATTTTTTCTAGACGGTGATGATATGCAACAACCCATTATCATGGGTGCATTGTTTAGTGGAGAAGCAGAAAAAAATCTTGTTGCTTGGCAGAAAGCGGTAGATAAAGGGACTAGTGGTTTCCAACCAATTGATTTTAATAGGCAATTAAAATATTCAACTGCAGTAAAACCTGCTACTGGAGGATCTCCAACGGGGAATGGAGTTCCTGGACAGGGTAAAACTGCAGATGGGAAAGAAAGTATTCAGGGAAAACAAAACAACGACGCAAAGAAAAAAATTGTAGGACGTGCTAAAAAATGTAAAGATGGCAAAGGCTTCATGTGGGAAGTCGCACGTTCATTATCAACATTTATTGAGGTTGTTAATGATTTGAAAGCATTTAAAGATGGATACATTGATCCAGTTTTGAATGAAATTGCTGATATCGGATCATTAGTTAATCAAATTGCAGATTTAATTTCTGGAGCATTTTCAGAATTAATCAGACAAGCACGAAAGTATCTGTTTAAAAAAATCTTTAATACTATAAAGGATCTTTTAAACTTCATCTTACCAGAAAGTTTCTTAAAAGATATCGCCATTAAGAAATCAATGGATACAATCTATTGTGTGATTGAAAATATCATCAAAGGTCTTAAGAAATTTATTGGTGATTTCTTGATGCAAATGGTTGGTAAGATTATCAATATTCCACTATGTGCTGCTGAACAATTTATTGCAGGATTAATTTCGGAGATTGGAGAATCAATTCAAAAAGCAATTGGTCCTGCTATGAGTGCTATTGGACAAATTTTAGGACCAATTGGATCATTCATGGGATTTATTGATCAAGCAATTAACTATGCCCAAGTTGGTCTAAACTTCCTCAAGTGTGAAGGTGATATATGTGAATCACAACCATATAATTGGGCAATCAATTTTGGTCCAGTACCACAAGAAACTGCAGACTTTAAGAGAACAATTAATATTTCTAAGTATATTGGTAATCTGAATAAAGATACTAAGAATACAATTGCAGGATGGTTCCCCAAAGATGATAATCCTGCAGATGATGAAGTTGTTGCTAGTCTTGTAGGTGGTTGTGATCCATATAATATTACATGTGGTCCACCAAATGTTCTTATCTTTGGTGGTGGTGGTTTTGAAGCAGCAGCTAGAGCAGTTGTAAACAGTTTTGGGCAAGTTGTTGGTGTTAATATGACTAGTGTTGGATTTGGTTATACTAGTTCACCATATGTACAGTTTATTGATCCTTGTGATAGTGGATATGGTGCTACTGGACAAGCAATCGTTCAAAATGGACAAGTCACCAATATTGTGATGCTTGAACCTGGTGGTGGATATATTCCAACATCAGAAATTACACCAGATAGTCGGGGTGAAGATGTTGTTGGACAACTCTTTGGTGTTAAAGTTGTCAATACAGGTATTGGATATTCGCCAGACGATATGATCGAAAGTGAATGTGGTGTTCTGAAACCAATCCTAGATGGTGAAGGGAGAGTTGTTGGTGCCGATATTATTTCGTCTGAACTTGGATGCACAACGCTTCCTAACCTAGCAATAAATAGTGCAACTGGTGTTGGTGTAATCATCAGACCTGTTATGAAGTACATTAGAAGAAGTGAGATCAAAGTTGATATTCCACCAGAAAAAGTTCTTCGTGTTGTAGATTGTGTGAGTAAATAAATGAATAATTGCCCTCCCATCAATTTTCATAATCCAGAAGCAGGATTTCTTGAAATTGGTGAAGAAACTGATGATAAAATCCTAAGAAAACATCATGTTCAGTTAGGTGGTGGAACTGGATCAGCATTGCACATATACAAAGATGGCGGATGGTGCTTGTGGGCTAAATCTAATGAAAAAGGATCTTCCTTAATTCAAGAAGGATCTGGTCCAATCAATATTATTTCGGATGGAGATGTTAATATTGAGGCAAAAGGCGATATTTCAATGAAGGCTAGGAATATTATTATGCAAACAACAGCATCAGATGGTGATGTTGTTGTAAACTCAAAGCGTAACATAAGACTTGATGCTGACAATAATGTTACAATCCTTGGTACAAATGTAACGATTAAGGCATTTTATAATATGCTTCAGGTATCTGATGGATGGAATATTATTTCTGGAAATCCAGTTCTTTTACATGAAAGTAAAACAAAACTTATTCCAACCTCAGTTGCAGATATTGTGAATACATTACTAAAAGAAATTATTGTAGGATGATAGTATGGCAATCGCAGGCGAACTTTCAGCAGGAAAACTTTATATTGGACCAGAAATTCCAGCACGATTAGATCAATCTACTCTGACACTAGATGATGATGCTAATCCATTTTCAGGTACGTTATCAGTATGTGGTCCTGCATTTTTTGGTCTCCCAACTAATATTGGATTTGCTCGGGCAGCAGTCAATATTGGACCTGCACTTCCACCATTTGCACCAGGAATTCCTACATTAGGATTAGATGTTACTGCAGGAACTCAACATACAGGTTATATGAATAACCTTGGTTTGAGCAACTTTTTTGGTATGTCAAACAAACTTGGGATCCTGAACAAAATTGGTATCAACAATGCACTTGGCTTATCGAACAGAGTGGGGTATAATGTAGCAGTAGGTGGAGAAACAAACACTCAACCAACTCAAGAAGACATTTGTCTTGCTAAAACTTCAGCAGCACCACTTTATACACATTATGGGAATATGCATGTGGCTGGATCATTTTCGGCAAATAGCAAAGCCTTTGAAATTGAACACCCTTCCAAACCAGGGAAGAAACTATATCATGGATCACTTGAAGGACCAGAACACGGTGTCTATACCCGTGGTCATGTAAGGGCTGATGGTATTATTGAACTTCCAGAGTATTGGAAAGATCTTGTAGATCCTTCTACGATTACTGTTCAACTAACACCACATCGTTTTTATCAAGACCTTTTCGTTGATCATATTGAATGGGGAATTCGAGTTGTAATTCGTAATTCTAGTGGCGGTGCCATCGATGCATACTATCTTGTTCAAGCAGAACGTAAAGACATAGAGAAACTTCAAGTTGAGGGTTGACATGCCTAGGGTTTCATGTTATGATATGACCTGATGAGCAAGCACTATGGATCTTCACCTCACTAACGAGCATATTGAATGTGTCAAGATAAATATCAATAACAGGACATTTTATCTTTATGGCACTGATGGGTCCTATGAAGAAGTGCTTTGCAAAAAATCAGATCAATTCTTGAGTGTGTTAGAGTTTACTAAGTCACATTCAAACGGGGTACGTATCGAGTATGTCGCAGATTAGATGCCCAATGTGTGGACATCTATGTAATGGTAAAATTGATTTTGGGTCACACATCAAAAGATGTCAAGAAGCAGACACCAAATTTAAATTCAATCAAAAAAAAAAATTCTAAAAAGAAATAAAATAATTGATTATAAGGGACTGTTGCTTATTGGTTAAATCCGTCGCCTTATAAGCGGCAGAACTGAGTTCAATCCTCGGCGGTCCTACCATGGGAGCGTGGTGAAATTGGTAGACACAACAGACTTAAAATCTGTCGAACGTAGAGTTCATGTCGGTTCAAGTCCGACTGTTCATATTATCTAAATAAAAAAAATTACTTGTTATAAAAATGTTGTATAGAATTGCTATAAAAACTGTTGATGGAAGCCTGCACTATTTGGTAAGTGATCAAGATTTACCAGAAACTGATTCTGAAATAAACTATAAAGAGATACAATTTCTTTTTAAATTAAACCCAAATCACGCGCATACATTTAGTACTTTAGAATTAGTTACAAATGTTTGTAAAAATTTACCTTATCCATATAATGAAAAAGCAACTATAATATTAACAGATTCTAAAGAAACTGTACCACCAACAAAAATATATTATCGTATTGCACAAATGAAATTTAATGAATTGTGTCTTATTAACCAGAACAAATCATTTACGCAAACTGTTACTCCACAAACTTTGTCATTTATAAACATAACAGATGCTAAAGTATTTTTCAATTCTTTAAAAAAAATTACTAAAAAACTTTCTTGTATTGTAGAAGTTCATGATTTTGGACCTCCAAACTATAACTTTAAAAATCATTTTATTGCATCAAATGAAGAATTTACCAAAGAATATACCAAAGAATTTCAAGCAGGTGTTTTCTATTCTTGAAAATATATTTGATTATTAGGATCTTCAAGAGCACTTATCAAAGTGTTCTTTTTTTGTATCTGAGCATCTAACTGTGATTTTGCAGTTTGATAACCATATCTTTGCAATTCATAAGACGCTCTAGCTTCTTTAATAACATTGATTTGAACAATAACAGTATCTCTTTCTGCTCGATAAGTTGTCAAACTATTATTAAGTGTTGTAATGGAGTTAGAATATCCTACACAGTCACCAACAATTGATGTTGTAAATCCTAGATAAGTTCCAATAGAAACTTGTGTTACAACATCATAAGTTCCGACACCAACAGTATTTGAAACAAGTTCTTGAGTGCTTTTTAAAAATGGGTTTGGTGATGTAAAAGACCAAGAATGAAGAATAACGCGATCTTCAACTACATCTACAACTGCAACGGATGTTGTTCCACATCCAATTACATTTGCCTGCTGTCCAAGAACAAGAATTTGATTTTGTACTGTTTTAATTTGATTATTAACTTCTAAAATTCTTCTATCTAATCCTTTTGTTGCAGGATCAAATCGATTGATCTGGTTATTGATGCCTTCAATAACATATTCAGGATCTTCATCGTCTGCAGTTCTTATTTCAATCCCAGCAATAACTTGATCGAGTTGTTCTTTTTGTTTGTTATCTTGAGTAATTGATTTTTTATATGATGAAATCAAATATTTTGTATTTGGACCACTTGCCATAGTATAAATATAATGAAGAACGGTGTCTCAGTATTTATAGGTAATGCCACTAAGTAGACTGGAAAATTTTCTCAAGAACGTTCAGGGAAGTGTAATATACGTAAATCCTGAAGAACTTGACGCAACAGATGATATCAGTAATACTGGTAATTCAAGAGCACGTCCTTTTAAAACTATTCAACGTGCTCTTTTAGAAAGTGCTAGGTTCTCATATCAAGTAGGACAAAACAATGATCGGTTTGACAAAACCACGATCATGGTTTCTCCTGGTGTTCATTACCTTGATAATAGACCAGGACTTGCAATTGATACAAGTGCTAATCTAACGGATGCTAATGGATCTGCAGCGTCGATCAATCAATTCTCTGTAGGCACTAATTTTGATATTCAAGATCCAGATAACGTATTATACCTTTTTAACTCCATTCATGGTGGTGTAATTCTGCCTCGTGGTACTTCTATTATTGGATCAGATCTTAGAAAGACAAAGATTAGACCAAAATATGTTCCTCAACCAAACAATGATAACATTCCAAGATCTGCAGTTTTTAGAGTAACTGGTGGTTGTTTCTTCTTTGGATTTTCTTTATTTGATGCAGATCCTGGTGATAGAATTTATAAAGACTTTACAAAATCAGTTTATTCTCCAAACTATTCGCACCACAAACTGACATGCTTTGAATATGCTGATGGTGTAAACACTGTTGCTGGAAAAGGTGGTACAGATCTTGATATGTACTATCGTAAGCTTACTTTAGCTTATGGTGCAAACTCAGGTAGATCACTTCCAGATTATCCTGCAAATAATGATTTCCAAGCAACTGTTGATGAAACAAGAATTGTTGGTGCAATTTCTCAAATTGGTGATATTGAAATTGAAGATATTTACTCGGGATCTAATCCATCAGCATCTATAGCAACACCTGTTGTTACTGTTGTCACAAGAACAAATCATGAGTTATCTGTAGGAACCCCAGTTCTTATTTTTGGTGTAGATAATGCGGAATATGATGGTGGATATATTGTATCTCAAATTATCAATGATACTACGTTTACATATTCTTTATCATCTGTCCCAAATTCAACTGCAAATCCTAGTTTAGTAGGAAAAAATCCGATTGTAACAGTTGAAAGTGATACAGTAACGTCATGTTCTCCATATATTTTCAACTGCTCAGTTAGATCAACGTTTGGTCTAAATGGAATACACGCAGATGGTGATAAAGCCACTGGTTTCAAATCAATGGTTGTTGCACAATTCACTGGAATTGGACTAAACAAAGATGATAATGCTTATGTCAAATATAATACAACTTCTGGTATTTGGCAAGATCAAGCAACACTAGGAACTTCTGTATCATTACATACGGACAGTAGAGCAAGACATAAACCAACCTGGCAAAATTTCCACGTTAAAACATCAAATAACGCATACATTCAGTGTGTTTCTATCTTCGCCATTGGTTATGCTACACACTTTGTTGCTGAAAGTGGTGGAGATCAATCAATTACGAACTCAAACTCAAACTTTGGTGCAAAATCATTAGAGGCAGATAATTTTAGAAGAGATGCATTCTTGAAGGATGATCAAGGATATATTACAGAAATTATACCAGCACAGAAAAACTTTGCAAAACAAGGTGAAGTCAATTATCTTCCTCTTGATGTAGAAGTTACTGTTGGTTTATCAACTGATATCAAATTATATTTCTATGGATATAATCAAAGAGATACTGTTCCACTAAAGAGCACTGGTGGTTATATTATTGGCAATAAAGTTGGTGAAACTATTCACTGTAATATCGATAATGTTGTCTATGGTGCTAGAGTTCTAATGCCTGTTCCTGGATCTAATCCAGATAATAGAATTTCTGCAAAAAAGGAATATCTAGTTGGTAGATCTGCAGGCATCAACTCAATCACTGGAAACACATTTACTCTACAACAAAATCATAGACTTCTTCCTGGAGAAATAATCCGAGTTTATTCCGAAACTGGATCTCTTCCAGATGGACTAGAGCACAAAACAGTTTATTATGCAATCACTGGTGGGGTGAATGCGGATCAAATTCAAATTGCAACAACTTATAATAATGCATTGTCTGGTGATGAACTAACTGGGATCAATAATCTTGGTGGACAACTAAGAATTGTTTCTGAAGTTGCTGATAAGAACCCAGGAGATCCTGGACATCCAATTCAATATGATAGTAGCGGATGGCACATCAATGTTGGTGCAGGAAATAGTTTACGTGCTGCACTTGTAACTAATCAAACAAAAGTTACTCCAAAAACAGGTAATGCTTTTATCTTCAGAACACCTGATAATAGAACCAATAATGATAAAATTTATCGTCTAAGATATGTTATCCCAGATAATGCTACAATTGCATCACCACCCCAAAACGGATTTTCAATTGAAGAAAGTAGTGCTGTAATTGATGACACAAATTATAAAAACGACAATACTACACTTACATCAGTAACAAATCTAAGAACAAAAACTAACATCATTAATGCTTCTTGGTCTTCAAACGTTGGTGTTGTTACTACACAATATCCACATGGATTGAAAACTAAACATCTAATTGAGATCAATCGTCTAAGAAGTGTAAACAATACTAGCGGTTCTACAAATTCTGGATTCAACGGATTATTTGAAGTTTTAGCAATCACAGATAGTAAAACATTTACAATCGGTCTCAATACAAACCCAGGATCAATTTCTACTGTAACAACTGGTATTCCATATACAGTATTTGATCAATCTATTGTGGGATCTGGTAGAACCTTCAGTCCATATTTTGTCAAAAAAGATTTTGGTCCCTCTTATCAAATCTATACCAATAGTGAAGTTCAAAAATATAAGAAAGATATTCAAGATGGTATCTATGATATAACAATCTTAGGATATTTAAAAACCCCAGATGTAACTCCATTTTCAACTGCATCAAATAAGTTCTCGCAAAATATCAACGATATTATTCCTGCAGTTGGAAAAGATACTCAAAAAGATGATCCAAATGCAACAATAAGTTATGCATTACGTGAACTTGTTGGACAAGTAGAAAGCAGCGATCCTTCTGATAGTATTTCAAAGGAAGCATTATTCTCATTATTTGAACAAACTGGTATTGGTATTGGCATCACGGGAGCATCAGTTTCTGGATCTACTCTAACAATCAATACTGATGTAGAACATGGACTAAGTGGTATTTCTAATTTTACAATAGTTTCTGGTGGAACAAATTATGGAACCAATAGTGGCGGTGTAGAAAATTATTTCAATATTAGATTAGAAGGTGGAAGTGGTAAAGGTGCAACAGCAAATGTAACTGTGTCTGCTGCTAGTGTTATCACTAATATTACACTTGTAGATAATGGATCTGGATATGTAGTTGGAGACACTGTTACTGTAGGAGGAGTTCCTTTCCATGCTTCTGGTACAAATGCTACCGCTACTGTATCTGCAATTGATAATAGAATTGGTGATGCAATTCAAGTTGTTGGTGTAGGAAGCACTGCATACAATGGATTGTTTAGAATTGCTTCTGTTCCCAACTCTAAAACGATTACATATACTGGCACTGCATCTGGTGTTTCAACTGGTGGATTTGTTTATCATGTTGGTATTGCAACAAACGTTACCAACATTACACACGATGCACTAAGTGGTATTGCTACTGTTCTTCTTACTTCCGATATTGGATTGAGAAGTGGAGATCAGATTGTTATTGCTGGATGCACAGGGTTCTCTACCATTTACAATGGTACACATTTTGTTAGTGAACGAGTAGGATATGGTTCTTCTTTACGTGTCAATATTGGTGTAACAAGTAATGCTCCTGCATATGCTGGTGTTGCTACTGCACATGGAACTGGTATTTCTATTCGTGGAAGAGGAAGAGGAATTCCAATCTATGATGGGGTAACCACAAGATTAACTTCTGGTATTACAACTACAACAACATCAATTTCTCTTGCTGATACATCTATGCTCAAGAGAGGTGATTATCTCTTGATTGAAGATGAAATCGTAAGAATTTCTAATACTGGTGCAACAAATATTATTCGTGGTGTATTGGGATCTAATGCTGTTCCTCATGATGTTAACGTTGCAATCAAAAAAATTAATGTTCTTCCAGTAGAAAATAGAAGATATTCTATTCTTCGTGCTTCAGGACATACATTTGAATATCTTGGATATGGTCCTGGAAACTACTCTACTGCGATGCCACAATCTCAAGATAGGATTCTTGATGATAACGCAGTGCTTCTTGCCCAGTCGGTTCAAACCAGAGGTGGACTAGTTGTTTACACTGGTATGAATGATACTGGAGATTTCTATATTGGTAAGCGTAAAATCAACAGTGTTAATGGACTTTCTGGTATTGATGGTGGTATTGGTGATGATACTGGTTCAGAAAAAACAACTTTTGCAATACTTACTGTTGATGATCTAACAGTCAATGATAACCTATACAGCAAGGGTAACACTGAAGTCGTCGATTTTGCCCTAAAAGGTAATCGTGCAGGAGATATTGCACAAACAGTTTATGTTGGTATTCGTGCTGGTGATACTTGTCCATCAAGTTCAACCGATAATATCCTACTGAGAACCACATTTACTCGTGGTGGATATATTGGATGGGTCAAGACTAATGAAGCAGATGCTAGTGTAAGATGGAAGCGTTGGGGTAAAATTTCCCACGAATGTAATAGTGATCATTATGTATTTGATAAAATTGGTATTGGTGTAACGTATTGCGCTGATCAATACAAGTTCCAGGTTACTGGCATCAGTACATTCAGTGGTAATGTATTTGTTACTGGCATCAGTACATTCAGTGGTAATGTATTTGTTACTGGTAATACTACACTTACTGGTAATTTGGCAGTCACTGCACCATCAACAATTAGTGGATATGGCACCATTCCAATTGGTGGAATTATTATGTGGTCTGGAACGATTGTAAATATTCCAACAGGTTGGGCACTTTGTGATGGTTCAAATAATACTCCAGACTTAAGAAATAGGTTTGTTATTGGTGCTCATAGTGGTGGTGGAACTGGTATTACTTCTACTGCTGGTCCTGGATTTAATGCAGATAATGGAACTTTAGATAATACTTATACTCCAGGAAACACTGGTGGTAAGACTGCACACCAACTTACTATTGACGAACTTGCTTCTCATAGTCACACGGTTTCTAATATTTGTACTTTTCCGGGAAGTATTTCAGATCCAGCTGGCGGAGGAAATAACCATGAGAATACATCTTCACGCGGAACTTCTTCAGTAGGCGGCAGCAAATTCCACGAAAACAGACCACCATACTATGCTCTGGCATTCATTATGAGAACTCTTTGATAAATACTGATAACGAAGAAGTGTAATAGTAGATGGCATCAGTAAATAAAAAGTTTGCTGTAGAAAATGGTCTGGAAGTAGGACAACAGGCTCTTTTTGTCGATGCGGATACCAATAAAACTGGTGTAGGTAAAACTGATGCCAATTACCCATTAGATGTTGCTGGCACGGCAAACTTTGATGGTATTGTTGCTGCTGGACAAATTGGTATTGGTAGCACTCAACCAGTAAGAGGTGCAGATTTTCGTCAAGATATTCAAATTTATGCTAAATTATATGATAGTAATAATGGAGCAGGAAACAACGGACAAGTCCTAAGATCCGTTGGTACTGCTGTTTCTTGGACAGATATTGCAGAAATTCAAGTCAATGCTGAAGGCACAAGTTTCCAAGTTCAGTATAGAAAAACTGATGGTAAGTTTGGTGGTGCTAATCAACTTTATTATAATGATACAACAAATAGAGTTGGTATTGGTACATCAGTTCCACAATATCTTTTCCAAGTAAAACGTCCAAGAGATGATAGTGGCAATGGATATGTTCAGATTGGGGGAACATTCTTAGACGTTGCTGGTTCTGTTGGTGCTGCTGGTTCTGTTTTAGGAACTAATGGATCTGGAGAATTACTTTGGGTTGGCGCAGGAACAAGTGAATATAATGTTATTTTTGTTACTCAAGTTGGAAATGATAGTAATGATGGAAGATCTCCAGCAACAGCAAAGAGAACAATCAAATCTGCTTGTGGTATTGCAACAGCAGGGCAAGTTATTCGTGTAACTGGTGGTGTTTATCCAGAAAATAATCCAATTATTGTTCCAAAGAATATTACAATTGATGGAGATGATCTAAGAAACACTCAAATTATTCCAACAAATCTTGGACAAGATTTGTTTTATGTTAATAATGGTAACTTATTACAGAATATGTCATTCGTCGGTGCAGCGAATACTGGTTCAATAATTGCATTCAATCCAGCATCAAACACTGGCATTATTACACAATCCCCATACATAAGAAACTGCACAAACTTTGTTCCAAATAGTATTGGAATGAAGATCAATGGAAACCATGCAGAAGGCACAAAGTCTATGGTGGTTGATAGTTATACACAATACAATCAAGGTGGTATTGGCGTTTCTATCACAAATGATGGATATGCTCAGTTGGTTTCTATCTTTACAATATGTACTGATAAAGCAATTACTTGTTATTCTGGTGGTACTTGCGATCTCAACAATTCAAACGCATCGTTTGGTAACTTTGGATTGATTGCTTCTGGTGTTGGTACAGTTCATTATACTGGTATTTTAACATCTACTGGTGTGGCAGACGATAATGTTATTGTTGTATCTGGGTTAGGAACAAGAAGACCATTTACAGGACAAGCACTTTACATTGGAGAACTCTTCAATGAAGTCATTCGTGTTAATGTAACATCTACCGGTGCTGGATATACTTCAGCAAATCCACCCGTAGTTACAGTTAGTAGTCCTACTGGTCCTAATGGAATTACTGCAGAAGTTGTTGCTAATGTTAGTGGATTTGGATCAGTTACTTCAATTGATTTGATCTCATCTGGTACGCAATATAGAACTGCTCCTACAATTACGATTGGTGCTCCAATTACAGGCATTGATACAGCAACTGCTACTGCAGTGATTGGTCCATCATACTTTACTATAAATAGTGCTACAACGCCTACAGCAGGCGTATCTACGATTACTCTTGATCAAAATCTACCATCAAATATTGGTGTTGGATCTACAGTTCCATTTGCAAAACAATCATTAATTCTTGCTTCGTCATATACATTTGAATATATTGGTTCTGGTACAACAATTACAACTGCATTTCCTGTAAATGGTGGTGTATCAATTCCAGAAAATATGGTTGTATCTGAATTTGGTGGTAAAGTTGTTTATACATCAACTGATGAAAAGGGAAATTTTAGGATTGGTGATGGATTTACAATCAACCAACAAACTGGAACTATCACTGGGGATGCCTTTAACAAGAGTATTCAAGCAACTCTAACTCCGCTTATAATTGCACTAGGAGCACAATAAACCATGGCTGCCATTCCATTAAATAAGTTTAAAACAATTACGCATACACTTACAACAGGTGCTGTTGGAATTTATACCTGCCCACCAGGTGTTGCCGCACTTTTGATTTATGGTAATGTCGCTAACGTTGGTTCAGGAACATCAGTAACATCTTTCACTGCATATCATAGTAGAAGTGGTACTGATACTGAAATTATTAATCTTGGTAGAATTCCTTCCCAAGATTCTATGTCATTTATTGAAGGTAGATTGGTTTTAGAAGTTGGAGATATTGTAAAGATTAAGGGCGATTTTTCTAATACTATGAAATGCATTATTAGTATACTGGAGAACGCTAAGTAATGGGAAGACTTCTTTCTGGTAGAGTAGGATTAACAAGTGCTTCCGGTTTAACAACAGATAGATATTCTTTTATTGGATTAGAACAGGTAGAACCTAATTTAGGAAATCCTGGAAATAATAATTATGTTCTTTATAGTGATACCAACGGAAGTAGATACTGGAACCCAATTACTCCAGCTGGTACAGTTGATGGTATTACAGTAGAAGAAGAAGGTGTAACACCAGTAGGATTTGCTGGTTCAATCACCATTATGAATTTTGTTGGTACTGGTGTTACTGTAACACAAGCAACAAGGGTTTTATCTGGATTGAACATTGGTGTTGCTACAGTAACAGTTACATTACCAGAACAAGGAATTGGTATTGGATCATATATTGATGGTGCTTCTGGTATTATAGAATATCTAAACACGGATATAGGTATTTCTAATGTAATTGTATTAGATTCAGCAAACATGCCAAATGCAGAGCGTGCATGGACAACATATGAAAATTTAATTATAAATGAGGGTGGAGATCTAACCGTTGGTGATGGTAGAATTTTCACAATAGATATTTTAAATCTTGCTAGTATGTAATCATAAATAAAACAAGCAAAGTAGAAAACTTCAGGGACTTATAATGTCAAAACTTCGCGTAAATACGGTTGTAAATAGAACAAATAGTGATAAGGTTATTTTTCCGTTTGGTATTGGTGTTACGAATGGAATTATTGTCTCTGGTATTGTAACGGCAACCGGATTTGTTGGTAGTGGTGTTTCACTGACTGATGTTCTTGGACAAGTAACAATCCAGAGACCAAGCGGAGAAACTGCTTTTACTGGTATTACCACTATTAGAGTTGGAACTGGAATGACAATCACCCAGCCTAGTGCTGGTATTGCATCAATTAGACCAACTGGTAATTTAGAAAGTTTAAGAGTAACTGGAATTGCAACTTTTGGTACGACTGGTCTTACAACAGTTTCTGATGCAGGACAAATAAGATCTCAAGCAGTTGGAACTCTTATTCGTCAAAGTGTTATTAACCTTTCAGATTTAACTATTCAACTTTCTACAGACTATCCTGGTGCGATTGTTAGATCAATAGAAGATGGACAAGTATATTCTTCATCAACTACTTCTGGTTGGCAACAAATAGCAAAGGCATTTCATGTGGGTATTATCACTGCTATTGGTGGATTTGTTGCTACTGGTAGCTCTGTAGGATTTACTGGTCCTCTTAACTCTACTGGAGTTTCTACAGCAGCGTTCCTACAAGCAACAACAATAAATGTTAGTGCTGCAGCAACTGTTGGAACTGCACTAACAGTAACTCAAGATCTAAAGGTAGGGAGACATGTTCTAGTTTCTGGTGTTACTACAGCCACTGATTTGACTGTCAATAACATTACAGTCAATGGTGGCATCACAGGAAAAATCAATTCATCTGGCGTTTCTACAATTACGCAACTTGTAGCAACTACAGTAAATGCTTCTGGTATTGTCACTGCATCAACATTCAGTGGTCCACTTACAGGACAAGTAACTGGTAATGTTACTGGAGAAATAAATTCTACTGGCATTTCTACATTAGGAAGAATTTCCGTTACTTCGATTAACCAATCCAGCGGTATCTCTACAATTTCCCAATTGAAGGGTGATACAATTAACATCACAGGTGTTGCAACTGCTACCACTTTCAGTGGATCCTTTAGTGGAGGATTGTCTGGTAATGCAACTGGACTATCAGGAAATCCAGATATTACTGTTGGATTTATAACTTCTAAAACTATTTTACCAGTTACTAATAATACTTTTGATTTAGGATCTTCTTCTGTTCGCTGGGCAAATATCTATTCTGCTGATATGCACTTTAGTAACAAAGGTGGTGCAAACAGCGTAGATGGAACTTGGGGAGATTGGACATTACAAGAAGGTGAAAATGATATCTTTATGCTGAATAACATCACTGGTAAGCGTTATAAGATTAATCTAACTGAAGTATAATCTAAATACTCTTGTAGTATAAAATCATAACCAATTATGTCTAGAGCCAGAGAACTGGCGAAATTTGGTGGATCTGGTCAACAAGTAATTGCAGGTGTATCCTCGCATGTTGGCGTATCTACTTTCGCCGCAAAAGTTTTCATGTATCAAGATCTTTCCGTTAGCGGAAACATTAACGTTACTGGAGATTTATCTTATGATGAAGTTTCCGCAAGAAACCAGTTTACATCTGGTATCACAACAACGGCAGATCTTATTGTAACAAGAAATGCTAATTTTTCAGGTATTATCACGGCTTCAAACACTGTTGCACCAAACGCAAACAACACAGTTTCTTTAGGTACATCAGAAAACCGTTGGTCAAACGTATTTTCAAACGACTTAGACCTGTCAAACGAAGGAAGTACTAATGATATTGATGGTACTTGGGGATCTTTCTTAGTGCAAGAAGGTGAGGAAAGTCTATATATTATTAATAGAAGAAGCGGCAAGAAATTCCGTTTTGTTCTTGAAGAGTTGGTTTGATATTTCTATAAATACACAAGAAGGAGAGTAAACAATGGCTTTATTTGGAGACGGAGTAAACGTAACAAAAACCACTAGTGCAACAGCTGCAACTTATGGCGATGCTACAAACGTTGCTCAAGTAACAATTGACGCTAACCAAAGACTTAGTGGTATTACCAACGTTGCAATCACTGCTGCAGTAAATGCTAACGCAGCTACGGGTGATATTGGAACCTATGCTTTCATGCAACAAGCAACTGGTGACACAATTTATAACCCAGGTAATACGCTTGCTGGTTCATCACTTCGCTATTCTGATGCTACTGGTCGTATGTATACGGTTAGTAACCCATCAGGAAACTGGAGATGTATGGGATATGATTCTGGTGCAGCACTAGTTAACACTGGTACTGGTACTGGATCTGGTACTGGATCTGGTACAATTGCGGGTACTGTATCTGTTTCTGGTACTGTTACCGTTCCTGGTAAACCTGCAACAGCGTATACAGGTACTGGTACTGCAACAGGTACTGCAACAATCACCACAGTTACAGTAAACAGTGTTACTGTAAACACCACAGTTGCATATTCGTCAACCCTTTGGTTACGATATTCTTAATATATACTAAGGAGAAATAAAAAAAATGTCACAGTATTACACAATTAGAGATGCTCGTAACCCAAGATGGGCTAATCCTGAGCATAACACAATCGACTTAGAAGTTGATTTTACCGATCTTCCTGAAGAGTACCTACCTTATACTGCTGCACCAACGGATGTTGTTGAGCATTCAAGAGAACTTTATAACAGAGCTCTTGCTGGTGAATTTGGTACTATTGCAGAATATGATGGTCCTCTAAAATGGACACCAGTTAATAAAACTACCATTCAGGTTTCTACTGAAGGTTTAGTTCAACTTCTACTTGAAAAGGGTATCCTTACCGATGAAGAAGTTGATACAATTCTTATTGAAGAAACAGTAACAGTTGGTTTTGCAAGAACCACATTTAACGGTTCAAATCCTGTTTATACTGGCGTTTACTAATATAAGTGTTCGCTGATCAATCTGATAAGTGGCACCATTCAATCTGCAGGTATTTGGGGTTATCCTCAGATACCTCTTTTTTATTTGGTGTAATTCCTGGTGTTTGTCGTGAAGTTCTCGGCAGACGTGATTTTATGTATACACAACCAGAATGTTTTAATGCTACTAAAGTATATTGTTTTACTGAACCACACAACAATAAAATAAACAACAGTAAAGTTGTTCGTTCATACTATGGTGTTTGTCCATTTTTATGGGATCTTGGTGTAACTGCAATTAAAAAAGAATACGATCCTAAAGGTTCGTTATTTTTTTTACCAAGAGATGATGTAGGAACAATTCGTAAAGACGAATGGCAATCGGTGCAAGATGTTATTGATAATGCACCAAAACCAATTACATTCTTATTACCTTGGAGGCAGTGTGATATATGGAAACATTGGAATAAGTTATCTTTACCGGAAGATTGTAACTTTGTGCAAATGTCCGATAAAGAAACAAGACAATTTGTTTTGTCCGAGTTATTTTTAACCCACAAAAACATTTATATTCCTTGGCCAGGTACAGATGTTTATTTTGCAGAATTTTTAGAAAAAAATATTATTATCTACGATGACATCAAAAAATATAGGACTAAGACTGTTGATGAAGGTGGCAAACAAATTCAATCAAAAGTTCTTAGATTTTTAAAGTGGGGGTATGATTATCTAAATGATACACAAAAACAATTTTTTCACTGGACAGAAAAGTGGAATGATTTATCTTTAGGCGATAGAAGATTTCTTACAACAAAAATGTTAGGACTTGATGTATTGAAATCGCCTAAAGAGTTATTTGATGATATGAAATTAAACGGATTTCTTCAAGAAGAATTAGAATTTGTGTGTGATGAAAACTATCAAAAGTCTTATGAGTGGTTGAAAACTAAATCTGAAAAATTTGTCAATTCTAATTGTAGTAGTGAGTGTGCTACCATATTGGGTAAACTTTAGAATTGCCGAAAAAAATCGTTGTCTTCCCAACCTTTATCATCAACGTAATGTGCTGCACGAGGTTTACCAAAAAACAACTGATGATATAAAACACCCCATTCTTTTAGTTGTTTTTCCGTAAATTCTCGCATTAATTTATCTGCTTCTGCTTGATTGTTGTTAGATCCAAGCATACCACGAGCAGTCATCAGGTAAATCTGAGCACCTTTTTGATATAGACGATTAACAACACTAATTCGTGAAAGAATTGGTTGAGCATCTTTAAGGTTACAGTTTTCTTCTGTGCAAAGAGTACCATCAATATCAAAGCAGTAGATCTCTGCCTTATCATCAATATCAGAAACAATCATGGCAATTTAGGAAGTGTAATCCCATTATACGACATAAGCATATACATTGTCCAGAGTGCATTGACTTCAAATTCGTGATATGTTTCTACATCAAGAACAATTGTCTCAATGGTCTTATGTTTTTGTGGTGCAATCAATACAACAGGCATACCATACTCAACATCTTCTAGAGCAGTCACCAATGAAGATTGCATCCTGCAACTAATACCAATAATTAGATCTGCTGTATGACAAGCATAATCTACCCATTTTTCATGCCATCCACCATCAACATCAAATGCAGTGATTGAAATACTATCAGGAGCAAAACAGAATTTATCTGTATGGCGATAAATATCAGATGCCATATGTTGAGCAACTGCTAAGTTGCCGCCATTACCAATTAGAGCAATTTTAGATGCTTTACCAAACATCTTTGCTGCTTGTTCAATATTGCCGTTTTGAAAGTTCATGTTCAATTTCTTGGATGTGAGATTGTCTATCTACTGCTCTTATTTTACCACATTTTAGATCATATGGCAATACTTCATATTTTCCACAAAAACCAATCGTATCTAATCCTTTCCAATATTCAACAAATCCCATATCAAGATTAGGAAAATCACAGATTACATCTCGTTTATAAAAATATAATCCCAATTGCACCGTGATATTTTTGCACATTACATCTGGTGTTCTTTGCATATGAACAACTCTACCATTATTTTCAATCATCTTAACAACATCTTCGTCTTCAAGATCATCAGGTTCTAGTTGTCTTGATGCTTGAACCATATCATAATCGTTATCAACACCAAACTCAATAATGTTATCGATCCATGCAGGATTTGTTAACGGTTCGTCTCCTTGCAAATTAAAAACATAATCACTTTCTAGAGTTTGAGATACCTCTGACACGCGATGAGTGCAGGTATAGTGTTGATCTGTAAGTTGTGATTGATATCCATTGATTTCACATAAGCGTTTGATGATTTCGTCTTCTGTAGCTACAATGATTTGATCAAAATACTTAGATTGTTTTGCAATATCTGCAACACGTACTACCATTTCACGTCCTAGTATCCTAGCAAGTGGTTTGCCATGAAATCGACTAGATTTCATTCTTGCTGGGATGACACAAGTTATTTTTTTATTGTTATACATACTAAAATAGTTTTTCATATTTATTATACCATATTATGACAATTCTATCCAAGTTGGGACAAACAAATACTATCTGGCACATGGCATTTACATGTCCAGATATTGATGCTGCAATAGAATATTGTTGTGATGTCCTTGGATGTAAATTTTGTAGAAAGTTTGCCATTACTGTCGAAGACGGTTCTCATAACTTAGGATTTATTTTTTCATTTGCTGGACATCATATTGTTGTTACACAAGGGGAAACATCTATACCACAACCAGATAATAGAATGCCTAGACATTCTGGACCTATCTTTTTAGATAAGAATGAATATTTTGAAGTTGTTAATTATGTTAAGTCACATCCAAAGATTAATGTAATTGAAAGTAAATATACTACATTTATATCAAAAAAACTTTCATCAGAAGAAAAAAATTTACATGGACAAAACGTAAGGTGTCATAAGACTACTATAAAGGATCCATGGGATAACTGGATTGAAATGAAGTATTATTCATATGCGGATCAAATTTATACTTGACAAATCCCGCAATTACGACTAGGATAGCTCTGATACCGATGACAAATCATGTTCCAGTTGGGTCAAGAAGTTCAGTATAATGGGCATAAAGGCATAGTAGATTTCTATGACAAACATTATATTGGAATATGTATTAGTGGATGTACAGATCGGTTGCGTTCTGTTCGTTTGATTGTATATCCTTGTGATTGGGATAAAGTTAGTATAAATACCGATAGAACATAATTTCTATTGGTAATGAACCCCCAAGAATTATACGAAGCATATATGACAGTCTACGAAAGTGATGATCGTAGAGAAATGAGAAAACTTGCTTCACAAGAAAGACAAGCAGAAAAGAAATCTGAAAATGAATTTAGAAATAATGGTGGTATTGGTGCTAAGAAATCTGGACCAAAAATGAGCACCACAAAATTGTCTAAGAAGGAGGGTGAAGAATATTCTAAGCAGACAATGAATACTGCCGAGTATATTGCAAAAAATGCAAAAAAACATACTGTAGGTAATCTTTTTCCTGAGCAAGTAGATTATTTTGATAAGGTTCTATCAGAAATTACTGCTGCTGGTTATACTGTATACCAAGCATTATCGTATATGGTTTATGAAGCACAGCACGCTAGAAACAATCCAGAGAAGTATGAGCGTGAACAAGAGAAAAGTCAATCTTCCCGTGACCGTAAAATGAATGATCCTAAGACTGGTATCAAGTCTAAAGCGTTCAATGATTTCTATAATGCTCAGATGGCATCTAAAAAGAAAAAGCCCTGAACCAGTTTTTAAACTGTCCACTAAACCGCCCTTTCAGGCGGTTTTTTGCTATGATACTGTCAAATCAAGAAAAACAATGTCAGTCAATATCGAAATCAAGGGCAATCTGGCACGGTTGCTTGCTACTGAAAACCTGATTGTTGAACATAAGCAGGTAGAAACTGCTATGTTTGATGTTGATCGCCGTGTGTTGACGTTACCGATGTGGCAGAAAGCAAGCAATTATGTTTATGATATGCTTGTTGCACATGAAGTTGGTCATGCGTTGTTTACACCATTCCGTGGGTGGAATTTTGAAGAAACTTATAAAAATGTTCCTCCCGATTATGTGAATGTAGTTGAAGATGCTCGTATTGAGCGTTTGATGAAGAACAAATTTGCAGGTCTATCGCGTGATTTTTACGCTGCATATAATGAATTACACCATGATAATTTTTTCTGTGTAAAAGATGAAGACATCAATCGGATGAAACTGATTGACAAAATTAATTTGTATTTCAAAATTGGTGCATATCTTTGTATTGACTTTGAAGATGATGAAGAACAGTTTGTAACTGAAATTGTAAAAGCAGAAACGTTTGAGCAAGTTCTTGATATTTCTAAACGTATTCATGAGTATGCTAAACAACAACACAAACAGAAAAAAGTTCAACCTCAAGAAAGTCAAGATGATGTTTCTGATGGACATCAAACTTCTCAACAACCACAATCATCAACTGATAGTGTAAATGATAAAGATGACTTTGAAAATCTTGAGCAAAATAACAATAGCATCAAGGAAAGTAAATCTGAAGTTGGTAATAAAAAAGTAGAGAAACCAAAAGCAAATCTTAATTCAGAAGATGAAGGTGATCTAGATAAATCTGACACTCAACAATCATTCTCTAATAAGAGTAGTGATTTGATTGATCATCGCTTATTTGAAACTCTGTACGTTGGAGTTCCTAAACTGAATATTGATAATGTTGTTGTTGATTTTGACACCGTTAAGAAGTATCTCGATCTTCATTATCAAGACGAAGCACTAGTCAATTCTGCACGGGAAGATCTGATCAAAGAAGAGATCCAACGTTATATTCAATTCAAGAACTCTGCTGCTAAGGAAGTTAACTACTTGGTAAAAGAGTTTGAGATGAAAAAGTCAGCAGATGCTTATGCTCGTGTTACAACTTCACGCACTGGTGTACTGAATACAGGTAAACTACATTCATATAAGTACAATGAAGATCTGTTTAGAAAAGTAACATCCATTCCTGAAGGAAAAAACCACGGTCTAGTGTTTTATCTAGATTGGTCTGGTAGTATGCAGCATATTATGCTAGATACTATGAAACAACTATTTCAGTTGATTTGGTTCTGCCGTAAAGTTAATATTCCTTTTGATGTGTATGCGTTTACCAATAACGCTTATAGTCTGAACATTGGTGATAATACTACGCCAGCTCATGATATTTCTAAAATGGATGTGTGTAAAGAATGGAAGGAAAATGATATTGCTATTGATGGATGTTTCCGTATGGTCAATGTTCTTAGCAGCAATGTGAAGAATGATGATCTAAATAAAATGATGCAGAACTTGTGGTTGACTGCTAAATCATTCAGCAGCAGTCACTATGAGTATCCTCTTCGGTTTTCGCTTGGTGGTACACCTTTGAATGAGTGTATTATTGCATCTGCTCAACTTATGAAACAATTTATCAATAAGCATAAAGTGCAAAAGTGTCATGCTATTGTTCTTACTGATGGGGAAGGTTACAGTCCATCTTATAATTTTATTCGTAAATACGATAGTGATGTTAAAAAAAGTCGTCGTCGAATTTATCATAATGCTGTAATCCGCAATTGTCGTAATGGACGTACATATTCCCCTCACAATACAGAGGGAGATTTCACAAGCAAACTGATTGAATATGTGAAGGATGATGTTCCTGGTGTGAGTTTTGTTGGGTTCCGTGTTCTTGAACGAGGTTCACTTAGCAACTTTTTTCATTGGTATGGTATTAATAGTCAATACAAAAGTCTTGATGAAATGCGTAATGATCTAAGAAAAAATAATAGTCTTTGTATGAAGACTAAAGCATTTGATTTGTTCTTTGGTCTGCAACAATCTTCATTAAGTGTTGATGCTGATTTAAAAGTAGAAGACGATGCTTCTAAGCGAGAGATTAGTAATGCTTTTCGTAAGATGTTTAAGGGTAAAAAAACTAATAAGTTTGTACTTCAAACATTTGTAAAGCAAATCGCATGAACACACCTAATTGGCAACACAATTCTAGTAAAGATCCCAAACGTAGTCTCAAACCTCAAGCGTTGAGACAAGCGAAAGCACGTCGCCAAGCATTACTGAGACAGTTGATGAACCGTCCACCAAATTCCCAAAACCATCCCAATTCCTGATAAGATACTTTCAGTTCAAAAAAAGACATGCCACGCACTATCGACTTTACGCACCACTTTGATAACTTGAGTGACAACTTTGGCACTGAGATTAATGCTGATATGCTGCGAGCATATTGCAACACTCATAGTGTTTCTTATGCTACAATTACAAAGTATCTAAACCAATATAAAGTTGGTCGTGGTAAATGGAACTTGACTGTGGAACAAGTAAAAGAACAATTGGAAAGTATTGTGGATACCAGTGTGCCACTTTGTAAAACTGCTAAAGTAGCACAAAATCTTATTCCCAGTAAAGATGATACCTTCATCCAGTTTGGTAATTTTAGCAGTCTTAAAAAAGTTATTGCTTCCCGTATCTTTTATCCAGTATTCATTACGGGTCTGTCGGGTAATGGTAAGACGTTCAGTGTGGAGCAAGCGTGTGCTCAACTTGGTCGTGAATTGATCCGTGTCAATATTACAGTAGAAACTGATGAAGATGATCTGATTGGTGGATTTCGCCTTGTCAATGGTGAAACTGTTTGGCATAATGGTCCTGTAATTCAAGCATTAGAACGTGGTGCAGTTCTGTTGCTTGATGAGATTGATCTTGCATCTAATAAAATCTTGTGCTTGCAATCTATTTTAGAAGGTAAAGGTATCTTCTTGAAGAAAATTGGTGAGTACATTAATCCTTCTGCTGGATTTACTGTAGTTGCTACTGCAAATACTAAAGGTAAGGGTTCTGATGATGGGCGATTTATTGGCACTAATGTGTTAAATGAAGCGTTTTTAGAACGCTTTCCAATTACCTTTGAGCAAGAATATCCTACACCTGCTGTAGAATATAAAATCTTACAAGCATTGTGTGAGCAACTAAATGTTCCTTTCATTGGTGAACACGAAAAGTATATCTTACATCTTTGTTCTTGGGCAGATATTGTTCGTAAGACATTTGCCGAAGGTGGTATTGATGAGATTATTTCTACTCGTCGCTTGACACATATCATTCGCGCTTATAGTATTTTTGGAGATAAAATGAAAGCAATTGAACTGTGTCTGAACAGGTTTGATGAAGAAACTAAGCAATCTTTTGTACAATTGTATACCAAATTGGATGATACTGTTGTGGTTTCTGCGGATTAATTATACATAGTATTACCCAAATTTTTTGGATTTATGTCAAAAGAATTTTATTTTGAAGATACGGAGGATTATGTAATTGAAAGAGTTGAATTACATTTTCAAGAAGAATATCTTGATGAGGATGAAAGATCCTCTCAGGCAGATTATGAAAGATTAGCAAATCGTTTCAACGCTTGACAATTTACCATGTCTATCGTAAAATCTAAGTTCAAATCAAGAGATTTCATCATGCTGACTGAAAGAGATTTGAGATTACACGATGACTATGAAAACTTTGCCAAATATCTTGGCATTGATTATGAAGACTACTATGAGACAGTAGTAGATTTTTTTGTACCAGAAGAAGATTTTGAGTATGTTGGCATCAGATGTTGACATTGGCGGTAAACTGATAATTAATCCTTATCAATCAACCCCTTGACAACCCACGATTTTCGTGGTATGATTACTAAGTAATCAAGGGAATGAGATGCGCCCTAAAGACACTCATTGTCAAACCACAACTTTACTTTTTTATCATGACCGTTCTTAACATTGCTAACTCGACTGCTGTTGCTTCCGTGTCTTTTGGTGATAACAACGCTGTTGGCGTAAAGTTTACTTCAAACGATACTGAATACGGTTTTATCGCCAAGGATCAAACTCTTGTGCGTGAAGGTCTGGAAGGTGTTATTTCTGGTGGACAAAGTGTTGGCAAACTGATCGCTCAGTATCGCGCTGACGGTCAACTGCAAGCAGTCTGATTGTTTTAAAAAACTGAATATTTTGACAATCTGCTAAATCTTGCAATAACCACCCTCATAAAGGGTGGTTTTGTAGTATATTGTTAAAGCAATAAATATCAAAATGCAATATTGAAGCAGAGTATAATAATGAACATGAAAACATGCCCTAAATGTGGTGCTACATGGATCAACGATCAACACTACTGGTTAACTGGTAAACAAGGTGACCCACATGATCTTGCTGGGTTAGTATGTAATAACTGTGGTGATGATACTTGCATAAATCCTTGCAAAGGATCGACAAGTGGTGTAACATGGGAGAAACGATTAAAGGAATTAAATGAAGATTTCTTTGATAGATTGAAAGACCTTACTGATGATGTGGAGTTGGATGGTGAAACTTGAATTCAACTTTGTGAAACCTGGTGTTTTTGATTTACCCGAAATCTTCCAATGGGGATTTGAGAAGGAAGATAGTATCGAAATTCAATCACACTGGACAATGGCAAATCTTGCTGTGGAAATGGGTTTATTTCCATCACTTGGACAGGCAAAGAAGAATGGTTGGGGTGACCCAATACCAGAGGGTTTTACAGAAAAACGAAATCTTGGTAAAATGAAAAAAGCACTTTTTATTCACAATGGAGTTTTTGAATGACGGAGAGGTCACAGGCACTTATGGATCAGATTTGGAACATTAGATACTCAAATCCTGATATGACAGAGGAACAACTATTATCAGCAGTATTGAAACTTGCCGCAGAAAAAGTTACATCTTATAATGCCCAGAATGATATGATAGTTCTGGATAAAAATGACTTATTACAACTTGCCGAGGAACTTAAAAGTGTTGAAATCACAACGACAAGCACAAAAACTTCTTGATGCGGCACATCGTGTTGCTGATGGTGAAGTGCCTCTTAGGAAACTTATTCGTCTGGAACATAAAGACCCTATGAGTGCTCGTGTTCGTTATGAATATGGTGCAATTCTTCTTGCACTTGTAGAAGAATGTGCTTATAAGAAGGATGAATTGTATTTGGTAAATGTTCGTGATATACTGGATATTATTGAGGTCTTAAATAATGGATGCTGATGAAAAAGTATTGAAGATTGGTATTGAATGTATGGAAAGATATGATGGGGCATTAAAACAACTTGCTGCCATTGAGAGGGAAGAGTTAAAAGAAGAGTTGGAAGTATTGAAAAAGAAAAACTTCCAATCAGTTGCTATTGCTTGTATGGCAGAATACACCAGAGCATATGGTGAGATGCCAGAAGACGAGAGTTGGATGTTCCTGGAAGCAGAATACTATGGCACTGGTGAAGGACAAACTGTTTGTTTACAAATGACACAGGCAAATCCTCGTGGTGGTGATAATGGTGATTTTGATAGAACACTACCATACCCTGACAACTATAAAACACTCACCACTCAAGCATATCGTGCTGTCAGAGGGTTTCATAAATTGTTTGGAACTTTTTTCCTTCACGGATTGAGATTTCATACTCGTGAGGCATTCTTCACTAGATATGCAAATCAACTACCAGCAACATTAGTACAACTCAAAGACCAGCAATGCTTTCTTGAGTATCACTCAGAACTTTACTACAACTTTGCATAATAACAACAAATGACTGATTACGAATATCAAAAAACACTAATGGTTGGTGCGATTATTGGTGCCTGTTTTACATTACTTGCTTTTTATATGATAAAACCATCCCCAGAAAATCACACAGTCACACCCGAAAAAGACTTTGCCATCGTGTCTTCATACAAAGGGTGTGATGTCGTTCAGTGGTCTGAAAGGAACCAAGCAACTTATAAGTATTTCCTACACTGCAACAACACTCGTCCCGTATACGAAACAAAATGAAAAACTCTTTGATTATCTGCGACAAAAGAGAAGACTATGGGACGGATTGGTATGCCTCCATTATAAACATAAGAAAGTGGAGTTTATTCCAAGTTTCTATTAGTTGGAACGATTACCCATCGTGGCCTTATTTACAAATCCGCAGTGGGTCTGGAGATGTATTGAATGTCTTATTCTGGGCCCATAAGTTTGGGTTGGACTTTGCTTTTATGAGTAGAACTTGGAACTGGACACGTTACGACAACTTAAAATGAAAATCAAAGTTGTCTCTGATCTTCACCTAGAGACGTGCGAATACGGTCATGGAGTTCCTGACCTTGGAGAAGGTGAAGTTCTTATTCTTGGTGGAGACATTCTCTGTGCCCGTCACTTTAAGAAGAATGGTAATCTTAAGAAAGTTTATAATGATTTTTTAAAAAAATGTGTTGATAACTTTGATGAGGTTCTTTACATAAATGGTAATCATGAATTTTATGGGTATAATGTGGAGGGAACCTTTGATGTCCTAGCAGAGCATCTTCCAAAAGAAATCCATTACCTTGAGAATGACTTTGTAAAAATCAAGGACTGGGTATTTCTTGGAGCAACTCTATGGACTGATTTTCGTAATGAGAATGCTCTGGAGATGATGGAAGCTTCCCAATGTATGAATGACTATAAGGTCATTCGTATTGGTTCTAACTATCGTAAGTTAAATCCTGATGATACTTTGGGGCTTCATAAGAAATCTAAACAGTTTCTTTTGGATACTCTACCGATGTTTAGTAATCAGAAGGTCTGGGTGCTCACACATCATGCACCGTCGTATAGATCTGTTCATCCAAAATACAGAAATTCTGGTATTGCTAATGGTGCCTATGTGAGTAACCTCGATGATCTTATTTTTGATAATCAAAACATAAAATACTTTTCACACGGACACACCCACGAAAGTATGGATTATATGATTGGTGGATGTAGAGTAATTTGTAATCCTCGTGGATATTATCCAGCAGAAGTTAATCCAGAATTTGATCCAAACTTTGAAGTAGACACTTCTTGGCCTGGCACAAGACCTCCCCAAAACCCCCTGTGATGCCTTATAATACACTCATACACACAAAAAACTTATGAGATTTCGTAACATTGAGTTCCGTTGGAGCACATTAAACAACAAGTATGAACTCGTCAATTGGTATCCAAATCTTAATTGGGGGATAAATGAACCTGTAACTTATGATCAGAAAGAACACTGTTGTGTCGTTGCTTTCTTTGATAAAACCGAAGAGGGTTATGATATGAGAACTGTGGGGAGTAGGTTCTTTGAGAATAAAGATGCTTGGGTGGTAGGTAAGTATGGTCTGAATTTTCTAAATGCCATCTTTTATATTGAGAAGGATGAGGAGGAACTAAAATGACCCCCAAATTCCGTGTTATACTAGAACAGGCACTTGAAGAAGGTATCCGTCGTGGGTATCGTCGTGCTTACAAACATAATGAGAACCCAACTGAAGAAGCTATCTGTGAGCAGATAGAAGATTGTGTAATGGGTTCTCTGTATGAATACTTTGACTTTCCAGAGGAGCAACTCAAATGACCACACTAGACACTACACAACTCTGCCTCACTGATAGACAAACATCTATCATTAATATTGCTCTCACCAATCTTTATGATGTGATTGCAATGGGAGGAGAAGGAAAAAAAATGAGAGATGATATTATGGAACTCTCTAAATACATCCAAAAACAATATCAGTATTATCATGACTAAATCCTATTCTCTATTCGCAAATAGCAAATGACTATGAAACCACAAAAGTTCAAACACATCTCACGATGTATTGATGACCATGGAGTTCATTACTTGGATGCTCTTGATGAGTATGGACGGCACTGGTATGCTACAATGCAACAGAAAGAAGAACCCTGGTTAGTTTACACTCAACAATGGACTCTGAAAACACACTGATGACTATATTGTATGAACATGGTGGTTATAAGATTAAAGAAATCTTTGACCCAGAAACTATGAGAGCATATTTCTGTGTTTATTGTATGATACCAACTCCAAGTATTATTGGTCCTCAATTTGAAACTCTTGACGAAGCAAACGATTGTGTTAGACGATGTATGAGAGATGTGTATTGGTGAAACAAAATGACTGAAATAAATATCAAGGATTATACAGCAGAAGGCTCTTTGGTGTATTATAGTATCAAAGTAGGTGACTGGGAGATAGATGACCATGCAACCACACTGGATGGTGCCTTCACACTTATCAAAAATCACCTCAAATGGGATTATAGAGAATATGAGAGGGATTTGGAAGTATGAAAAGAACCTGTAACTCTTGTAATAAGTCACAACCACTTAACAAAAAACATTTTCAAGTGGTTAAAATGTTTAAGAAAGGTTTCTCATTTATGTGTATTGACTGCGATGAGAAATCAAAGAAACCAAAGCCCAGAGATAAGAAGGAAGAAAAGTTTCTGCACGAGAAAGTAGAAGTTAAACTACAACATAAAGACATTGCTGAGATTGTTAATATTCTGGGATACTACAAGGGAGAGTTACAATCCACTCAAGATTATGATATACCCACTCACGGCCTTGATAAACTGATCAAAAAACTTCAACACCAACTTGAAAAGCACACAAAATGAACACCTTTGTTCATTATCTTCATGATGTATCAAATTGTAAGTGTAAGACACTTTGCCTAGGAAAGAAGTTTGTGGTAGAATTATTTCCTATTCGTCCTGACTTATATCACAAAGTCACAGGAACTCCCATAGACCCATTTTATAATGATGATAATATTCCAGAGTTTCTTATATTTCTAATGGACAACTGGGACTTCGTGGATTATAGTTATTTTACACAAAACACTACATTTTTTCCAAAATGATAAACGCACTCAAAACTTGGGTTGATAATGCTTGGTGGTCTTGGGGTAATGCTATTCACTTTAGATTAGATAGATACGAAGACAACATAGATCGTTGTGCATTCTTTTACGAAATCAATATTGGATGGTACGATATGTATGACCAGGACGATATTGGTGATAGAGACCCTTGGAACTTATCGGGAAGAATTATGCATCTAAAGGTGCCACAAAAGGATTATGATGCTATAATGAAGGCACTTGACGAACCTCCCAAATATATTGAAGGACTTGCAAATCTTATGAAAAAGAAACTTCCATGACTGACGAACAAATCAAACTACTACGACTTGCCATTCAAAGAGAGGTTGAATATGCAAGTATTGATGGTATGGAACATGGTGCCTGGGGATGGGCAGAAAAAGATGCAGATGTATCCTGGAAAAGTTTTCAGGAGAGTTTTAATCCCGTGGAAATCAACGGAATTAAAAATGAAAATGCCGAAGTTGCATTTGTGGAATGGTTTACTGGAAATTATGGTAAATTCTCTTGCCGTTCTGAATGGTTCTATGGAGATTGTGAAGTAAAAGACGAAAAAATACGCAAAGACCTGTTATATAATTGGGTCCGTTCCGCATATCTTAGTGGTTATGAACTGGGAGGAACTGACAAATGAAAATTGAAATCACACAAGACATTTCAGGAACAGGAGATTATCACTGGATACTTTATACTGGGCCAGAACATATTGACGAATGCACTGGATACTGTTATACTTTGGGAGAATGCTTTGAAAAGATTGTGAGGTGGGAAACACTCAATGCACAGAAGTATTATGGAGGAACAACAAATGACTGAACAAATCTCACTCAATCTTACAATTGAAGAACTTGAAATTATTGATAAGTATATTGAGTTAAATGATGATACAAGACAACTCTTTGATAAAATCCAGAAGGCTTATCCAAGATCACCAGTAGAAACAGCATATAAAAGAGTTTTTGGTGAGTATCCTCCAACCGATCCAAGTGTTCATAATTTTGATGATAATCAGTGGTTTGCATTTCATAGGGGTTATAGTTGTGGATATGGGGATAGCTTAAAAAATGATAAAGAAGAGAAACTATTGTTAAAGAAAATTTTCCAAGAAGAAAGGGAAAGACAAGAAGAAAATGAAAGAATTGAAAGAAATCTTAAAACTTCTCTTCAAGAACTCTCAAATGGTGATGTGAGACCTATTGATGATGTTGTGAAAGAAGCAAAAAAAGAACTTGTTGAGAAACCAACAAAGAAGTTTCTGGATGTCCTGGATGATATTGCCTTTCCAGAGTGGGGGACTGTAGATAAACCAGAAGAGAAACAATCAAAAACCCTGACTGATATTTTATATCGTTGGTGGGATGATGTATTCACAACTCATAGTGATTGGGATAAGGAAACTTGTGTTGAGGATTTGATAGACCAAGTAGAGCAATGGTTGCCTAAACAAAAATCTGCTAGTTCACAAAATGTTCTTGATGATGCGGACATAGTAAAAGGTTTCAACGATTGTCTCAAAAAAATCAAGAGCAAACTACGATGACTTATTCAAGACCACTTTTAGGAACTGATACAAAGAAAATTAAACTTTCTTGGTTTGAGTACATTGTATTCTCTTGTCTTAAGCAAGGGTGGTATAATTGTTGGTACTCCTTTAAGAATTGGGGTGATTTGATGGGAAACTCATATCAGGATTATGCACTACTCAAAGATGATGACCCATTGGAGCAATGTACCTTATACTTTTGGGATAGTTTAGAAGATGAGATTTATCCTAAATCCTTTTTGGAAAGTCTCTTACAGATGGTTGATGATATTGACACGGGCAAGGAAAAAGTTTATCCTATGGATGATGTAATGGCAAATCTAAAAACTTGGTTAGAAGAGGAAGATGATGAAGTTGAATAATAACCCTGAATATCCACATTCAGAATTTCCTGTGCGTCTGGAACATATGGAAGGCAAGGACCAAATGGATAAAAAAGTCTGTTTCTTTCAAAGCCAAGAGCACTTGCAAAAATACCTGAATAATGCTAAACTTAAGGAGAACCAGTATCAGGCATACTACAGAGATAATGATTTACAAACCACCAGTAGAAGTGCGAATGCAACAACTGGAAGACGAAAACGTGGGAATGACAAATGAACTCTATGAACTTCAAATTGAGATTGATATGCTCAAAGAACGTATAAAAACTTTAGAAAACCTTGTAATCGGTGATGACAAATGACTGCTTATTTCAACCATGCAAAACATACACTTTCACAACTTCAAGCATTTTTGCACGATGCAATGAACGAAGAAAATCTCAGTGCTGAAGAAATCTATGATGTAATTATAGAAAATGTTGCATCAGATGTAGAACACTATCAGATGCAGTATCAAAAGTCAGAAAGACTTTTTAATTTACTGAAAGGTTATGTGAAACCTGAAGAAGAACCTGAAGAGTATGATTATGATGATATGATTGCTAAAGGGTATTGGATGAATGCTGATGGGTTCTGGATGCCTCCAGAAAAAGAAGATAAGGTAATTCGGTGGTCATTACCAATAGAAGAAGCGGAAGATGGTGAATATTACATTACTTTTCCAGAAGACTTATTAGAGGCATCAAAACTTGTTCCTGGTGATAATGTAGAGTGGGTGGATTTGACTGAAAATACTTATCTGTTGAGGAAAGTTTGATGAGCCTATCTAAATCCGTGGAAGAAAGTATAAGAGAGGCAGAAAGTCATTTAAGAAATGCACTTTCATATTCCGCACGTCAAGAATCTCCATATGTATCTTGCGTAATTGCAGATATGATCGCAAAATTAGATCAACTCATTGAAACAGATAAGTTTCTGGATAAGGTTAAGGGTATGATGAAAAAATACGAAGGAGGACCACATAATGACTGAACAATTTGGATTTAATGAACCAGCATCACAGTATATACCAAAACCAAATGCTGTTTCGACGGGAGAACTTATCGACTCTCCTAAATTTCAAGAAGAACAATCAAAGAAGAATACTCTTCTAGAAAGTCTCAATTCACTAGAAATGGTGAAGATGAGAGAAGACCTTGCAAAAGCACATAAAGATAGTATTGAGGCATCTGTTGGATGGTATCATATGCTATCCGCCGAGGATAAGTATAAGGCAGTAGAGGCATTTTGTTATATTATCTGTAAGGCAGAACGAGAAGGAACCTCTCATAGAGGTCTAATGGATACTCTTGGTGTATATCCAGAAGCATTTTGGATTGATCACTTGATGGACTTACATAATGCGATGTGGACTTTTTATCATGATAAAAAAGAGAAACGAGAATTGCAGCAAGACCTTGATACCTTACAATAAATGTTTCCAATTTGAGAATAACGATGTGCCAGTTTGTCAAACTGTCCACCATTTGCCCCTGAGCACCCGTTGCTGTGGTATGATTACTTTGTAATCGAAAGAACACAAATGTGGGACGAAATTGCTGACATGCCTGGTGAAATCTTTGATATTAGTGATGAAGATCGTGAGGAAATGGTAAAAGAGTTTAATAAACCTGTAGAAGAATATAACGTCTATTGGAATACTGATCGTGAAGAATTTGAAGTCGTAGCATGAAAACAACTTACATTTTCCTGGCATTCATTGCCATTCTTGGTTACACTACATTTCTAGCAAAACGTGACCAACAATTGTTTCAAAAATACAATCATGAACAAAGAACCGTCAGTCAATCTGTTACCCTATGAGATGAACATTATCATGGCAGCCTTGAACAATTTAACGCTTCCTGATGAAAAAAAACTAGAGGAAGAGTATGGAAGTGTGAGTGCATTGTATAATAAGATTTACAGTGTATGGGAAAAGTCTGGTGGTAAGACTGAAAAATATGATAAATTATTAAATCCATCTTACTGATAACTATCATCGTATCAAATGAAGTATCTTGTTTCTGGTTTAGTGAATGGTTGGAGAAGCGAAACTTGGATTAGTGCTCCAACACTACATCAAGCAATCAAATTGTTTGAAAACATGTATAATGGTGCAAGAAATGTTTATGTTCTTGATCAAGAATGATTGAACTTGCTATGATGTATGGACTGCTTGTAGGTAGTGCTCAAGTTGGTCCATATTTTATTCAAGAAAATTATCTTTATTACAATCACATTTACACCGTCGTTGTTGACACCGAATGATCCCTGATAACATTGAAGAACTCGCAGCAGAATTGGAAGTCACTGTAGACTATTATCTTGCAGAGTTCTTTATACCATGTGACAGTTGCGAGACTGCATACTAAATCGCCTACGAGCGATTTTTTCATGTTAATGTAACTAACATAATCAAACAATTCAAATGACTACCTACCTAGAAGACAATCTGCTTCCGCTGATTTTGTCTATCAAAACTCCTAAAACTGATAGTTACATTATGATCGCTTCTGGTCTTGGTGATCGCACATCTCAAAGTAGCATTCTAATTCAAGTTGGTAATAAACTTGAAAAGTTTTGGAACAATGTTATTAGTAAATGTGCTCATAATTTGATCGAAGTTAGTAATAAAATTAAAGTCAATGGCAAAAATCGTCAACTCGATCATTTGTTTGAGTGTATGCCAGATACATACCTTTTGTATTTGGAATCGAAGTGCAATCTAAACTTTGATACTGAAAAAAAACCTGCCAGCAATGATAAAGTTGAAGCAGTGTGTGATGCAATTTCTGAGAAATACAATAGCGAAGTAACTGCTGGGTATTTTGTTCCTTGCATCCGTGAAGTTCCTGATGGTGTGAAGAAAAAGTATCCCGACATTAACATCTATGGTGTAGAATGGTTGATGAATACTATCAACTGTGATCTGTTTACTGTTGATGAGTTTTTTACATTCTTTGAGGAAGTTATTGGTCCTATTCTTGAAGAAAAGATTTATGGTTAAACCTGTCATCAAATATCAAGGCGGTAAAACTAAAGAATTGCCGTTGATTAAGCAACTCGCACCTGAGCAATTCTCCCGTATTATTGAACCATTCTGTGGTGGTGCTGCGGTATCATTTAAATATGGATATTCGTGTATTCTCAATGATGTGAACCCTGCGGTAATTAATCTGTATAGGGTGATTGCATCCAAGGATTATGCTACCGTACAAAATAGAATTGATACGATCAAATCGTATGATCACGATGCGCTTGAGAAAGCATACTATACTGCCCGTGATGTAATCAATCATCCTGGTGATTACAGTAGATTAGTGTACGCTATCTCATATATCATCGTTAGGCAATTATGCTTCAGTGGTATGGAACGGTATAATGCTGCTGGACAATTTAATGTGCCATTTGGTCATTACAAAAAACTTTCTTGCAATCTATCACCAGAGCACCATCAATTCTTATCAACCAAGGTAGAATTGCGTGAGGAAGATGGTGTCGAACTAATAAACCATTGTGATAAGAATGACTTTATCTTTCTAGATCCACCGTACATTGATCGTTTAGGATATACAACTGGAGACGGTGGAAATGATCTGCACGATAGACTACTCCAAGCGATGAAATCTACTAAAGCGAAATGGTTATTCATTCACACAGATTGTGACTATTATCGTGATAACTTGTCTGAGTTTGATATAAAAAGCGAAGAGTTTCGTTATGCACAGAACTTCGGTAAAGGTAAAGATCACTCAGGAGCAAAAGTATCACACATTTATGTAAAGAACTATTGATGGTGTGCCAGTTTGCGAACTGTCCACTAAATCGCCAACTGCCCCCAGCACCGTGTTATGGTATATTCATACAAACAAAGGGAGAAACCCGATGACCGCAACTTTCCAAATGAACAGAATCGAAATCAATATTTCCATCCTGCAACTGAACCAACAAAAGGAAGTTCTTCAGAATCAAGTGGATAATCTTCAGCAACATATCAACTTTCTTGTTGCTGAACGTGAACAACTTCGCTTTAATGATACATCACTTTTCGATGAACTGTTCGGCGGTTAATTAACTTTTTTCAAACCTTCTCTAAACAAACAAAATCATGGCAACTCGCTCACGCATCGGTATTCAACTTGCCGACGAATCTATTCTTTCGATATACTGTCATTATGATGGATATCCTGAGTTCAATGGTGTAAAACTCCAAGAACATTTCAACTCTCGTGATGCTGCCACTGAACTGATTGATGGTGGTGATATAAGTTGCCTGTGGACAAATGCTGGATTTTGGAATGGTGAAATTCGCCCTGAAGTTGGTCCTCTTTACTATTCTTCCAGGTTCCCCTCTGATAACACTGAACCTCGTTATGATATGTCTCTGGGGACTTATCTTGCGAATGGTGAAGAGTATGCCTATCTATTTGCGAATGGCAAATGGGTATGTTACAATACTAAAGATTGGAGTGAAACATACCTTCAACAAGTAGAAATTCCTGTTCCTGTTGCTGCCTGATTATGAATCTCTCACCAAAGTATTTCATTACTTTTGCCCTTCTATTCCTTGCTATGGGTGCATGGCAAGTATTTCTTATTCAACGAGATGATAAGATGTTTGGTGCCTATAAGAATCGTCACCAACAAATCTGCGAACAAATTAAATCCTTTTCCCCTGATTGTCACATCGAATAATGACTGCTACTTTCGCTGACTATGTTGCCGAGCAAGATGCAAAGAACACTATTAGTTTGAAAGTGACAGAATGGTGCCTAATGTTATGTGATGCACTGAAAGATAATTATATTAAGTATGCAATTCGTGGGCATCAACAAAGGTTGCATGTCGATAGTCACAATTATCATAAAGAGCAAATTGAGAACTTGAAGGCAGGTAATTGTCCGATTGATTATGTAATTGAGAGCGGCAGAAAGTATCATAAACTCATTTTAATTGATGGTAGTAGTGGACGATCTGTCCACGCATTTGTAGATCGTAAGAGTGGCGAGGTTTATAAATCTGCATCCTGGAAGTCTCCTGCTAAGGGAGTAAGATTTGATATGAGATTGATAACTGATAGGGAGTATCTTCTGGAGAATGCTGATTGGGCAGGCGGGTATCTTTACAAATAAAAGTAAGAAATGGGGATTTGATGTGCCAGTTGCCTAACTGACCACTAAATCCCCAAAGGGTTCTGATCTGGGGTATATTACTAAGGTAATCAAGGAAACGAACCAAATGCAACTCTCGATCCGATGTTCTTCTGCCCCGTGGGAGAACGAAACCACTGATGAAGATCGTGCTATTGATCTTGCATATTCTCTCTCTGAAGAATACTCTTGCGATGTTCAGTTAGTATACACTTCAACTGGAACTATTCACTCTGTTGTTTCTAACTACTAATCAAACAAAATGACACTCACCACTCAACAAATGACATTCACCAAAAAGCAACTTACCAATGCTTATATTACTCATATAGTAGAGAATATGGAACTTGAAACTCTTATGGGTTTCGCGTGTGATTACCTTCAAGATCATTATGCAGGTTTGTCTGTAGATGAATTGATTGCTGAAGTTGATGATATTGCCCCTGAGATATTAGAAGAATTAGCAGAAGAAATTGGAGCAACTAAATGACACAAACCATTTATGTTAAATTCTCTTATGAGAATAAAGTTTCAGAATTAGTTCCCATTCACACTCAGTTAGATCTATCAAAGAACTCTAACAGAACAAGGTTACTCAATCGACTGCTAAAATCAGTTCCTGATGGCACTGAAGTCTCACTACCTAAAATGAGTAATGTTCTCTACAAATCACCACTGAACAAATGACACTCACAAACAAAATGACTACTAAAACTTGGGTTATTAGACTTGAAATTGAGATTGATGAGAATGATCATCCTCGCAAGTTTATTCCTGAAGCAATCAATGAGTGTCTGAATCTTGAAGAAGGTGAAGACC
>Ga0247834_1000062_pt1 | contig 166834 bp, 174 predicted proteins | sample LaCruzMarch2015__8_FD_187118 | JGI IMG/M metagenome (GOLD analysis project Ga0247834, IMG submission 187118) | Freshwater microbial communities from meromictic Lake La Cruz, Castile-La Mancha, Spain - LaCruzMarch2015_12m | ecosystem: Environmental > Aquatic > Freshwater > Lake | place: Spain...
CTGTATCACTGGATGCGTTCTGCGAGAAGATCGTTGAGTGTCAGTTTGAGTGGAATGGATACAAAACTTGGTGGGATTACTCCGATTAACTCTTAACCACGATATTCACAATTGCTTCAGGAGTCGCACCCTCTCCTAACTCCACACTCACATTGGTGGGTATGCCATTGATCTGTGCTGCAGCAAGGATTGAGAGTTGGGCTGCTATCTCAGTCATCCAGTAGAAAGATGCTGGGCCTGCGCGATCAAGGATGAGTTGGGCTTGCTTGATGCGGGTGTCAGAGAACTTCTCTAGATCATGAGCGTCATCGTTGATGACATCTAGGAGGAAGCGTTTGATGTCAGAGCCAATAGCAGTTGCATCATTGGATTCTTGGATCAGTTGCTTGAGCTCGGCATCTAATGTACGGGGCTTGCCCTTGGCTTTGCGCCTAGAGAAGGAGTTAAAGAGGAAGTAGAAGAAGATGAAGAGCAGGATGAATTCGACCATGAGGCCAAGTTACGTTAAGTGACTGACAGATTTAAAGAGTGTTAATTACACCTACTGCTGCCGTTGCACCTGCAGCGATAAAGAAGATGGCAAGTGGGACCCAACCAAAGATTTGGTAGGCGGTGATCTTGTCCTCGGTTAGCCCGGTTTCATTTTCTCTGCTCATGGTGTGAAGGTTAGCGAAGTTGCTAGGTGATTTCTATTTAGAGCGAGCGCTCAATCAACCTCGTTGCACTCCTAATCAGTAAAGAGTTTCGATGTCCTGCCACCCACCTATAGCCAAAGCGACCCAGTGGTCCTGATGCGCGCACGATGAAGCCAAGTATCCAATTGCCTCTGCGTCCCAGTAGGTATGCAATGGCATCTGCTCCGACATAGGTTTTGCCGGCATGGAGAACATGGACAGCCTTGGAGCATTGCTCATAGCTAAGTCCATATTGGGATAGCTCTGCACTTTGGTAGGCAATGGCGTTTACATCTAACTTCTTAGCTACCCATGCCATGGTGGCTTCACAGAAGCGGCACTGGCCATCGGTCAGAACAGTGATCTCAGGCATTGATTGGCTCACTTGGATTTCTTTAGCTCTCTATAAAAGTTCTCATGTGGGCCGATCAGTAGGAGTGTGATCTTCTTAGAGGAGACTAGGCGATAGGCCAAGAGCCATTGCTTATCAACTAACTTAAATTTATGGACATAGATGCCCTCTAGATCTCCGACCTTTGCATCGCCTAGCTCAGGCTTGGCTGCGATGGCTTTGATCGCTTTATCTAAAGATTTCTTTTGATTGGCGTGTAGTTTTTTGATGGCTCGTTCACATGAGTGGGTTACAAGGATTTGCATTAACTAAAGCTGTACTCGCTTGTGGCTTCCTCAGCATCGGCAAGTAAGAGTTCGCGGATTAGTGAAAAGGGAAGGTCAGGGTTTTCCTCAGCAATTTGAGCAAGGCGGTAGTAGTACTCGATCTGTTTTGGGACAGAGCGGTGTTCTGCAGCTGCTGTTCTGCGAGCTTTCTCGACTAGATCATCTGCCAGTTTCACATTTGTGGCCATTAGGGGCTCCTGTCCTGTTGCCGGAACTGTATCAGAAGATGGGTGCTTTAGGTAACATTTAGGAACCTACCTGATTTTGTCGGTGGCTGGGCTTAGGTTCAGTGCTATGAGAAACGTGCGGATGTGGGTCAGCCTGGTTGGGCTCTCTGTGTTCTCTTTAACCATCCTTAATTTCTTTCCCGGCAGTTGGGTTACCGATGATTACTTCCTAAACGGGACCTTGGGATTTGCAGCTGTTGCACTTATCTTCTACCTCGCAATTTATGTGTGTGGACTTCCCACACTTGAGTACTTCCGCTTACCTCGGCTAAGCCTGAAGACTCTCTTTGCAATTATTGTTGCCTCTCCCCTGGCGTTAGGTGCCATGTTCTTTTCCGGCAATGAGTACAAATCCTGGGGGCTAACAATCTCTGGTGCACTCTTTGTTTTATCTATTGGCTTTGGCGAAGAGATGATGAGTCGTGGTTTCGTCTATGGAGTCTTGAGCAAAATTGGGCGATATAAGGCAATGCTCTTTTCATCCTTCATGTTTGGCCTTATGCATATCAATGTTTACTTTCCCAACGATTTAGGGTGGCTGACGTATTGGCATGTGATGAGCACCTTTAGCTTTGGATTAATCATGTGCGCGCTCATGATCGTGACTCGAAGCATCTGGGTTCCTGTTGTTTTCCACGCACTTGCTGATTGGAATATTCCCTTTCAAAAAGAGATTACAGATACTGAAGAAGCAGAAGGAGATACCTACTCATTATGGGACAACCTCACCCTGCCCTTTATTGAGTTCTCTTTCAATCTCGGACTCTTTACAATAATCATGCTGATCAATCGTGCTCAGCCAACTAAGTGGATGTATCGCCTTGCCCTAAAGTGGAAATTAATCCATCCACCAGCAGACAATTACGCCCTTATCGGAGAGAATTAACCATGGGATTTTGGGCTAACTTCAAAGCAAAGCGTGAGCACAAGAGCGCGATGCGCCAATTTGAAATAGATCATGCCAACTGGGTTCAAGATGTGGCGATCTTTAATCAGATCCGTGATGCCTTTGAGTTAGCTGCAAAAGGTGAAGACGCAGTTGCTAACTTAACTGTGCAAAAGAAAGGTGAGATTGTTTTGTGGCGTGGGCAAGGTCAACTCCATGAGGCTGGTCGCACAGCTGGGCAGTATGTGGGTGGCTCTCAAGGCTTATCCATTCCTTTGTTTGCAGGAATTCGCTATCGCGTGGGAGCACAACGTGGAACATTTGTTTCAGGAGATCCCATCCAGGTCTATAAAGAGGTTGGCGATGTAGTGCTGACAACTGATCGAGTTTTGTTTAATGGCATGATGAATACCAAGGAATGGGCTTTTGCCAAGTGGAATGGTGCTGCAGCATCTGAGGATGAGACTGATTACATCTTCCATGTGAGCAACAGACAAAAGACTTCTGGGATCTTGTTCTCCCGAGAAGATGGCCGATTGTTTAATCGCTTCTTGGCACAAGCCCTTAACTGTGAAGAGCAAGGCATTGAGTCTGTCTTTAACTCATTAGATGGTGTGCTCAAAGAGCTGGCAGAGGATGAACCGAAGAAGATTGTTTTAGCGCTGCCTGCGCCGTAATTACTTCTTCTTATATCCAGCCGGGCACTTTGGCTTAACTGCAGTCACTTTCTTTGTCAGTTTGCCCTTAACGCAGGTAATTGTTGTTTTCTTTAGAGCAGCTGCTTTCGCATCTGCTTCTTGCTGGGCCTTTAAATCAGATGCAGCTTTAGCCAATGCTTCTTCCTTGACCCTTAATTCTTCAGCAGCCTTTGCGTCAGCCTCTTGCTTCATTTTTAAAGCTTCAGCCGCCCTGGCTTCGGAAGCCGCCCTGGCTTTTGCTTGAGCTTCTTGGTCCAACTTTGATCTTAGTTCAGTGCTCTTAGTGACAAGATCTACAAATTCGCTTGATGAAGTTTGAGTAGATGAAGCAAAATGTACCGTGATTGACGATGAGTCCATGCTGCTAATCAACAAGGTGTGCTTATTAGACTTCAACGGATTCCCAATTGCTTTGTAGTCACCAATGACGATACCTCGGTATTCACCTTGATATCCATTCTGGTAAACAGTTATTGGGGGTCTTGCCTCATTGTTTAAAGAATAGAAAGCGAGATATTGCACTCCTCTCACCTTTGTGGTTTCCACAATAAAGTCTTCACCGGTTTCGGCTCTAATTACGAGAAGTTGATCTGTTTTTGCATAGTCAAATGAGAATTTATAGATATTGTTTTGGGACACACTTGAAAGACATTGAACATCATTATCTGGAAGCCATCCTAAAACCCATTTTTCATAGCTAAGCAAATTGATTGTACTATTTGACATCAGGCTAAGGTCACCCGGGCCATTACTACTTCCATAAAGATCTGTTAAGCCATAGAGATGCATGACCTCATGTGTGATTATGTCGGCATTCTTGTGTTGGTCTAACAAAGAAAAGTTATAGATCTTTCCTTCCTGAGTTTCTACTCCCTTGAAATAGGGATCCCGCGGATTTGAAGACATCATCATCGCCTCTCCAATAGAAGAATTAAAACTTGTAGATGATCCCTCTAAAATGACTCCGGTTACTCCTGTGAAATCTATAGTCGAGTCATACGCTGCAATGAACTTTCGAACAAAACCCCATGTCGAAACTGATTCATCCTTCCACTGATTAGCGTTCTGCTGAACTGCCTTGAGGTCTTCCATTGTTTTGTTGGTGAAATCAGTCTCTACGGTAGGCAGAATCACAAAATCCGGAGTTGATTTACCATTTGAAAACATTCCTATATTTGCAGAAGCTTCTTCATAATCTTTCTTGAACTCTGGTGTGAATTTGTAGTTTGGATTATCTCTCAGTTTAAAGGGGATGACCAAGATCTTTGGTTTTGTTAACTTCACTAACCGCTCGGGAGCTACAGGAAAACCAAGTGAAACCGTCTGCCATGGGGATGCTTTAATTCGGCACAGTTGGATATCGTCGGCAACGGCACTTGCTGGAAATACAAGAGAAATGATCAGAGATCCGGCAAGTGCAAACGCTCCCCATTTACGCATAAGTAAATTATGCGGCACCGCGATTAAATACTTCTAGAGGCAGGCGGTCATTGATTCTGCCCACCGCCCAGGATTACCTTTAGGCATGCGGATTAAGCACAGCTAAAGAAGGCAATTAATCCTCTTCATCTAAGCGCTTAGGGTTTGTAAAGTTCGCCACCCTGCGCATCATCTGACCGTTTAATCCCCCAGCTGCTCTGTTTTCAAATTGCATGCGGCGGTATTGGTTATCAAGGGGATCTAGACGTTCTTCATGCAAGTCATTGCGTGAGCCTCTAGAAAAGAGTTGCTTGAGTTTTTGTGTGAACCTCATGGGACAAGTTTACGCAGAGTGATTACAAAAAAGTAGCCCCGCGCGACGAACTGCGGGGCCACTTCACGTGCGTGCGATTTGTGGGAATCGAACCCACTACCTCAGATATCGTCAGAACTGCGCTCTATCCGATGAGCTACAACCGCACGCAATGTGCAAATTAGACTCTTCCGTTTTTCATCTGCTTCAGCATTATTTTCTGTGGATATCGGTGATACATTTTGATGTGTCAGAACTGTGCTTTAAAGCAAAAGCCCCGCAGAATAACTTCCGCGGGGCTTTTGTCTTACTTAAATCTTTAAGGCATAACCAATCCACCATTTGTTTTAAAGCCCTAGCTTTTTCTACCAAGCTCTCACAGGGCAAGAACTTGAGAGAATTCTGAGAAAACTTGGTATCACAGGTGTCTAGAGAATGAATTAACTATGTCTAGGAAATGTAATGAGCATTTTCAAGTTGCTGGCCCACATACCCGAACCTAGGGTTTGCCCGATAGATAAACCCAGACTAAGGAGAGAGTTATGAAGATTTTGCGTCGTAGCGCACTAGTTGCTGCAGCCCTTGCCGCATTGTTGACTTTGTCAGCATGCTCAAGTGATTCAGATTCAGCAAGTGACACAATGACAGAAGAAACAACTGTAGGAACAATCGTTGATGTAGCAAGTGCCGATGCAAGTTTTTCAACTCTAGTTGCTGCCGTTTCAGCTGCTGAGCTAGTAGAAACCCTGAGCGGAACTGGTCCATTCACAGTATTTGCACCAACAAATGACGCATTTGCAGCATTGCCTGCAGGTGTATTAGATGCACTACTTCTACCAGAGAACAAGGCGCTACTTACACAGATCCTTACCTACCACGTTGTTTCAGGCAAGGTAATGGCAGCTGATGTAACAGATAGTGATGTTGCAACTGTAGAAGGTCAGAACATTAAGCTTTCAACAGCAGAGGGTGTAACCGTTAACGGTGCAACAGTTGTTGCTGCAGATGTTGCAGCATCAAATGGTGTAATCCATGCAATTGATGCAGTAATCCTTCCACCAGGAGTGGATGTATCAAAGTTCGTAAAGAAGTAATTGATTAAATAGTTCGAAGTTTCTTCACGGTTAGGGCCGCCCCAGATATGTGGGGTGGCCTTAACTTTTTAACTCAGCCAGCTTGTCTGTTACCTGCTTGGAAGATGGGTTAGTCATTGCAACGCCATCACTAAAGACCAATGTGGGTACTGTGCGATTGCCACCATTTACCTTTTCAACGATCTCTGCGGTGCCTGGAACCTCTTCAATGTTGATCTCTTCAAAGGTGACAGCAAGGTCTGCTAACTGGGACTTAAGGCGCTTGCAGTAACCACACCAGGTAGTTGAGTACATAACAAAAGACATTGGGTTCACTTTCTGTTGAAGTAAAGAAAGTTTAGTGTTTCAAACCGCTGTGCGTTGCAATAGCCACTCCCATACTGCGCGTATGGGAGATGCGAAGGGACCGTCGGGCTAGACCCGACGAGACCGATCAGTTGGACGACTGAGTTCGTATAAGGCAGTTGGGTCGGGATTGGCACCCCGGTTAACTTCATTAAAGCATACTTGCGTGTTACACACAGTAACTTTCACTAAAGGCAAGAGTCACTTAATAAAGGTGATTACCTCTCCATCACCTAACTGTTGATCAGGCATTCCCTTTAACACATGCACCTTGGCCTCACCGACAACTACCCAGTGATCATCTCCGCTGCGCTTAACAATGGCTGTTAACTCATCAACGCCAATAAGTATTGAGTCATCAGGAACATGGAGTAACACCTTGGCTGCGCTCTCTGGAATCCATCTAAAGAACTTATTGAAGTGTGGAATCACGCGGATCTCTGGAAGCAGGTTCAGACCAGCTGTGGGTGATTTTTTAAGTAAACGAAAGTTTGGGATATGAGAGCTTAAAACCATTGCACCTGCGCTGCACCCAGCAAGTGAGGTGCCTGTGCGCCAGTTCTCTTGGATTGCACTCCATAGCGCGGTGCCCATAAGGGTTTCTGCCAAATAGTGCGGGTCTCCCCCGGACATATAGATCAGTGCCGAGTTATGAATCAGCGTTGCATACTCAGGATTGTTGGCATCTTCTCGTGTAAAGATTGGCAAGAAGATTGAGTCAACACCTAAGCGATCTGCTTGGCTCTTTCCTAATTGTTTCCAGTACTCAAGTCGATCATCACTTTCTTGACCAGCAGCAGTTGGGATTTGAACATAGATGGGTCTTTTGCCGTTTTTGATTCCATCATCAATTAAGGATTTTTCGAATGTGGCCATTGCAGGCAGGTATTCACCAGAGCCAACTAGGGCGAGTGATCCATGCATGTGGTGAAGTCTAGGTGTTAAAGGCTTAGCCGGCAGTGCTCACATAATCTTTAAGAGCCTGACGCTCAGAATCAATTTCACTCACGTAGTTCTTGACTACATCGCCAATAGAAACAATAGAGAGCAGGTTGCCTGTGGCATCGACAACTGGCACGTGGCGAATGCGAAGCGAGGTCATCATTGCCATTAATTCTTGAACCGTTGAATCTGCTGTGCAGGTGTGAACATCCACAGTCATGATGTCTACAACATGCATGCCCACTAGCTGATCTAACTTGCCTGGCATCGCCCGCACAACATCTCGCTCAGAGACAATGCCATCAATAGTCTTGCCATCTCCTGAAACAACAAGTGCACCAACATGGTGGGTGTTAAGTGAGTTCACTAAATCATGAACAGATGCACTTGCCGAAATTGTTTCAACTTTCTTACCTGCAATGATGCTGCTGATCTTCATGGACTCCCCCTGCACTAGTAGGTGAGGCAATAGTGCGCTTGTGCAAGGTGGAAATCAATAGGTGCGTTGCTTTGATTTTTCATCACTTGTTCACACCATGGCCCCTTGATTGTCACCTGAGAAGTCCATGATGCGGTCATACCATCCAAGGTCAGGGGTTAATCATGAAGTTTTCACACACCAACCGAAGAATCATTGCCGTGAGCGTTGCCCTCTTGCTCGGCGCAACCCTTCTAAGTGGTTGTTCGCAAGACGCCGCCACAAAGGCATACCCGGTAGGCACCATTCATGAAACGTTAGGTGCCACCACGGTTAAGGTGATGACCTTTAATATCTGGATTGGTGGATTTGTCGTTGATTTTACAAAGGTAGTCGAGGCAATTGAAATTTCTGGCGCAGATGTTGTTGGATTGCAAGAATCTGATGGAAACGCAACTCGTATTGCAAACCTATTGGGATGGCCTTACGTTGATGAAAGTTTGCAAATCATTTCTAGGTACCCACTGATACAGCCAGGTGATGGCTCAGGCCTCTACACCTATGTGCAACTTGCACCTGGACAAGTATTTGCAATGTCAAACATTCACCTGCCCTCTGATCCCTATGGTCCCTACCAGTTAATGGAAGATATGGGGTTAGAGGAGGTTTTAGCATCTGAAGAAGCAACCCGCATGCCTGTGCTCAATACCTTTATTCCAACCTGGAAGAGATTGTTGAAAGAGAAAATGCCTCTTGTGATTGTGGGCGACTTTAACTCTCCAAGTCATCTAGATTGGATTGATTCAACTATCGGAGTTAGAAATGCAAATAAGTTTGCCATCCAATGGCCGCAATCCAAAGCTGTTGAAGATTTGGGAATGATTGATACCTACCGTGAAATTTACCCTGATCCAAAGAAAGTTCCTGGAATCACATGGACTCTTGGATACCCATATCCACGAATTGAGGAAGACGAAGTTATAGACCGCATTGATTTTATCTTTGCGCCAAAAAGCACAAAGATTCTCTCTAGTGGAATCATCGGTCCTAATGGTGGTCCAGATGTTACTTACGGATTAACTCCATATCCATCAGATCACTTAGCTGTGGTTTCCGAAATAGAGATTATTCCGGTCGAGCCACCTGCATATATTGCAGTGAATAAAGTTCGATACGAACAAGGCGATTTCCTTAATGTTGCTTATCACGCACCTAAAGGTGATGAAGACAGTATTCGTATAGTTAAAGTCGGAGATGACCCCATCAAGCAAGCACTAGTCGCTTCGCCCCCACAAGAAGCGGGATACTTCGGCGCGCTAACATTTGGTACTCAAATGTTGCCCGTGGGTAAGTATGAAGCGGTATTGGTCTCCGATGGAAAGAATGTGCAACGCTCAGCGTTTTGGGTAGTGGCAAAAGGTGCGGTGCCAAGAATTAGTAGCAATAAATCTACCTATGCCTCGGGTGAATCAATAGTCGTATCTTGGGAAAATGCCTATGCACGCAAATTCGATTGGATAGGAATTTTCTCGGCATCAAATCCTGATATTTACTACACCTCAACTAGCTTCACCTATACAAAGGCAGCGGTGAACGGGCAGATGGTCATTACATCAGAACAAACAGGTGGTGCGCTGCCTGCCGGTCAATACGAGGTACGTTATTTATCTGATGATAGTTATATTGTTTCTGCGGCACAGAAATTTACTGTTAAGCAGTAAAAATAGTCGCCACGCCAAGGGCGATCAGTCCTACCGCAACCAGAATTGATTTCTTAGTTCCGAGGCGCTGCGGCAGACCTTGGATACCGCTTACTTGATCCTGTTTCATATCTTTAATGACATTGATGAAATGGGCTGCCATTCCAAGTAGCGCCCCGCCTAGCCACATCCATAGTGGCGGGGTTATGTCCTTTGATATCGCAACAGAAGATGGCAGGGCGGCAAAGGCAATTGCATATGGAAGCGGAGAGAGAATTGAGAACTTAAAGTGGAAGTTGTAGGCAACTCCGCAAGCAATGCCGAGCATATAGACAAGGCCACCTTTTATTCCGAGTGGTCCCAGTAGATTTGCAACAAATGAAAACGGAACCATGAAGCCAAGCCACTTAGTTAAGTACTGCGGTGTGATGAGCCCTGAAACTAGTGGCTTGTTGGTGCGGTTATGTGCAAGGTCGTCTTTGTAGTCATAGAGATCATTGCTCCAACCAACTACTAACTGACCACATGCCACAGTGAAGGCGATGACATAGGCCGGGCCTTCCCACCAGTAATAGTTGGCAAATCCAAATGCGATTGCAGTAACGATAAGGGTGGGTCCAAAGTGGCACGCTTGCCTTAACCCGCGCAGCCTTTTCATGGTTTTAAGTCTAACCAACCCAAGCGTTAGAATGCCCCTATGGATCTAGACAAAGTAATTCTGTTCTATGGCTTCACGCCAATAACAGATACTGATGCCCTTAAGTTGTGGCAGAAGAGTTTGTGTCAATCCCTAGGAATTAAAGGCCGCATCATTGTCTCTCCTCACGGTATTAACGGAACGTTGGGCGGCAAGATGGAAGATCTTAAGAAATATGTCAAAGCCACCAAGGAATATCCTGGCTTTAAGGAAATTGATTTCAAATGGTCTAAGGGCACAGGAAATGATTTTCCTAAACTAACGATCAAGGTCCGTCCAGAGCTTGTCGCCTTTGGTAATCCAGATGAAATCAAGGTTAATGAGAACGGTGTTATTGGTGGCGGAGTTCATTTACGCCCTGAAGAGGTAAACAAGCTTGTTCAAGAACGCGGTGATGAGGTTGTCTTCTTTGATGGCCGTAGTGCATTTGAAGCCAAGGTTGGAAAGTTCAAGGATGCAGTTGTGCCAGATGTGGAAACAACACATGACTTTGTGGCAGAAATTGAAAGTGGCAAGTATGACCACATGAAAGATAAGCCAATTGTTACCTACTGCACCGGCGGTATTCGTTGTGAGATCCTGTCAGTTGTCATGAAAAACCGCGGATTCAAAGAGGTTTACCAAATCAAGGGCGGCATAGTCCGTTACGGCGATGCTTTTGGTGATGATGGATTATGGGAAGGCTCATTGTTTACTTTTGATGATCGCCTCACTCTTGAGTTCAGTGATCACACAAAGCCAGTGGGAGAATGCGCTGCCTGCGGCGGATCTAGTCGACAGTTTAGAAACTGCCAAAAGCCGGAATGTCATCAACTAGTTTTGTTGTGTGACCCTTGTTATGAGACACACACAGAGCGTGCTTGTAACCATATTCGTGAGTTCAAGCGCAACCGCGAACTAATCGGTTAATTATCTATCGTGCGTGCTGTGCGCCAGTGATAGAGATACAGCGGAGCAGCTATAGCAATCGTTGTAAATGAAGTAAAGATTCTCTTTAGCGCCTGAACCTGATTGTTCTCTTCTTGTTGGGCAAGCAAATCTGCCGATGGGGCATTTTCAGGCTTTGCGTAGATGTCTATGTAGCCAGGATCTGGAAACACAGCATTCATGATTGCGTTGATCAAAGAGACGGTAGCAAACAAGGTAACGAGCAAAGTAATCAAGCAAACCGCATATAAATACAGCGAACGCCAATCAACGCGATCATGTCGAGGTTGAACGACAGGGGCTGCTGCTCGCTTTGCAGGTGCCTTCTTTGCAACTGCTTTCTTTGCTGTGGCCATCGTTGTCTCCTTAGTAAGTGATGTCCTTATCTTCCCACATCCATTCAAGTATCCTTCCTTTTATGGCTATCAATGAAGTGCTGGCAGTGGATCTAGGCCAGTCAGGATCTCGTTTTAAACAAGGCGATCTCTTGATTACCTCTGATCGCGGCAAGGTTGCCGGTGAAAATCCACTCCCAGCACTGCGCGCAGTCTTTGAATCATCACAAAAATTTCAAGCAGGTGTAGTTGCACTCTCTTGTACCGGTTTTTATGGTGTGGTCTCAGAGCCACAAAAATACTTACAACTGTGCCAAGAGTTCTTTGGTGCCAAGGAAGTAGCTGTCATAGATGATGGTCTAGCTGGTTTCCTTGGCTCACTTGGAGGCCGCAACGGTGTTGTGCTCTCAGTGGGCGGCGGCGTTGTTGCTATTGGTGGTTTAGATGGAAATTACGCACATCGTGATGGCCTGGGAAACACATTCGGTGATGAAGGTAGTGGCTTCTGGTTAGGTAAATTAGCAATTACCAAAGCATTAGCACTTCGTCAGGGCCGCGGCGATGACCCTGAAATGGTTGATTACTTTGCAGATGAGATTGCTGCCTACTTTGCACTAGAAATTAGGAACAGTGTTGATGCGGTGAACCTTGCGACAAGGACTGCAAAAAAGGTTTTGGACGCTGCAGATGCTGGTATTTCAACGGCAACTGCAATTGTTGATGAAGGTGCATACCTACTTGCCCAATCTGCCGTTGCTGCTTGGTATGGCTGTGGTGGAAAAAAGGCTGATTCACCTGAAATAGTTATTCAAGGTGGTCCAGTGCGCAATTCTTCCTATTCAACCAAGATCGCACTTGAAATCAATGCCAAACTTCCTAACGCAGTAATTGTTGAATCTTCTGGCGATAATTTAGATGGAGCTACCTGGATTGCAGTGAACATGCGTCAAGACGCGCCTCCCCTACTGCTTTGGGCTAAGTAGCCTTTTAAAGAAGTCCGTATTCGCCAGCTTTTGCCGTTAACTCTTCTCGCACCGATGGATGAGCGGCGTTATTAATGATGTTTTTCGCCTGATCTGTTTGGCTGTGACCAAAGCAGGCGGCTACGCCTTGTTCTGTGACAACGTAGGAATGTTGAAAGTGTGTGACATTTGCTTGCAGCCTTGGCACGATCGTTGAGACATTTGCCTTTGGATGCCACGAAGGCAGAGCCACAAATGATTGACCTCCGCGGCTGTGGAGTGCTCCAACAATGAAATCTGTTGATCCACCAAAGCCGCTATAGATCTTTCCCCGCACATAGCTGGCATTTGCTTGATCAAATAGATCTACTTCAAGTGCGCTATTAATCGATGTCATCTTTGCTTGACGTGCAATTTGGCTTGGATCATTAGTGCGCTCTGTGCGCAGCATCCGCACCTTCTTATTTAGGTCTAACCATTGATACAACTCTTGGCTGCCAAAAATAAAGGATGCGGTAATTAAAATTTCATCATCTAACGTGCCAGCCTTTGATAGCTCTAGCACTCCATCTGAAAACATCTCAGTCCAAATCCGCAAGCCTTTGCGCTCTTTAAGCGCCAGCAGCACCGCATCTGGCACACCACCAATACCTAACTGAAGTGTTGAATTATCTTCAACCAGCGCTGCAATACGGCTGCCGATCTCTGCCTGAACATCTGTTATTTGAGTAAGTGGCTTTTCTTGTAGTGGCTCATCGACTTCTACAAGGTAATCAATCTCGCTGTCATAGATCTGTGAATCACCATAGGTATAGGGCATCTGCTTGTTGGATTGTGCGATTACCAGTCCCCCATGCGCCCGCGCAGTTTCAATTGCTCTGGGCAAGATATTAACTTCGGTCCCTAGGCTTACGGTGTCAAAGCGTTGCTGGGAAGTGTGGATCAGAACTACATCTGGGCGATAGAAGTTACGGATTAATACCGGTAGTAATGAAAGCCGAGATGGGATGTATTCAAGTCGAGGGTTGTTGCGCATGGCAGGACCCACAAAAGCTGTCTCGTATGTGACGCCTTCACGATTTGGAATGCCATCCCCATGAGCATTTAGCATGTGTAATTTGAATTCTGGGATTACTTCATCGGCGATGGCAAGCAAGGTGCGCGGTGTGGAGAAGTTACCTGATGCAATAATGCGTGGATTGCTCGGCAGATTTGCGAGAATACTCTTTAACTGTTCTGTATTAATTACTCGCATGTATGCAATCTACACTTAGATACAAAACAAAAATCTCTCCCCTCACACAATTGCTGTGTGAGAAGAGAGATATCAGTGGTAGCCCCGAAGGGATTCGAACCCTCGTAGCTGACTTGAGAAGCCAGAGTCCTAGGCCGCTAGACGACGGGGCCACGATCCCTTTGACGGGAAAGATTTCCTAGAACGATATTAAGTTGTAATGCTGTACTGCGCTGGGGTACCAGGACTCGAACCTAGACTTACTGAACCAGAATCAGCAGGGCTGCCAATTACCCCATACCCCAAGGTTTTTTAGGCCTTGTATTGCAAGAGCAAAGAATACCAGCGGATTTATAGTGCCAATCCCGCGTTAATACGCAGTAAACAGGCCTCTTTGCCGAGTAATTCCATTGATTCAAATAGTGGTGGAGAGATCGTGCTGCCGGTGGTTGCAATACGAAGTGCGGTAAATGCAATACGGGGCTTCAGTGCCATTTCCTCAATCAGAGATGCGCGCAGAACAGCTTCGATATTTTCGTGGTTCCAGACTGAAACTGTTTCTAGCTCCTTAAGAGAGCGCTGCAAAATCGCCTTAGATCCCTCATCAGTAATCTTTGCAACAGATTCGGCATCTACCGAGAAACTCTTTGTGAACAAGAACTTGAGCATCTTTGGCACTTCATTGAGCATAATGATGCGCTCTTGAATCAAAGGCAGGGCCTTTTTTACTAATTCGATCTCTGCATCAGTACCAGTAATTACATCTGCCTTTGTTAAAAACGGCAAAGACCACTGTAAGAACTCATCTAATGTGAGTGCGCGGATCTTGTCACCATTGATCGCTTCTAGCTTTTTCATGTCAAAGCGGGCAGGAGATGAATGAACCTTTTCAACTGTAAACATCTCAGTTAACTGCTTCATCGTGATGTTTTCTACATCATCCCCCGGTGACCAACCAAGAAGTGCAAGATAGTTACAAATTGCCTCTGGCAAGAAGCCCATCTCGCGATACCAAGCAATAGATACCTCGCCATTTCGCTTGGAAAGCTTTGCGTTGTCCTGGCCCATTACAAAGGGCAGGTGAGCAAATACTGGGTAATCCTCAAGTGCAACACCCATTGCTTGATACACACGGATCTGACGAGGAGTTGAAGAAAGTAAATCTTCTCCGCGCAATACGTGGGTGACCTTCATCAAGATGTCATCTACGGCAACAGCTAATGTGTAGAGCGGTGAACCATCTGCTCGAACGAGTACGAAGTCTGGAACAAAGTTGTGATCAAAGGAAACATCCCCACGAATTAAATCGTTAAAGGTTGTGCTGCCATCTGGCATACGCATGCGGACTACTGCCCCGCGTCCCTCGCCCTTATAGGCTGCAATTTGCTCCGCAGTTAACTCGCGGCAATGCCCGTTATAGCCAGGTGCCACATTAGCTTTGCGTTGTGCTTCTCTTACTGCTTCTAACTCATCTGGTGAGCAGTAGCAGTGATACGCATCTTTTTGATCTAGAAACTTTTGTGCCCACGTTGCATAAATATCTAAGCGCTGTGATTGCAGGTATGGACCGTTGTCGCCACCAACTTCTGGACCCTCATCCCAATCAAGCCCAAGCCATTTAAGAGTATCTATGGCTGCGTTGATGTACTCATCTGTAACACGGGTGGTGTCGGTATCTTCAATCCGAAATAAGAAGGTGCCACCTGTGTGACGGGCATAGGCCCAATCAAAAAGTGCGGTGCGGATGTTTCCAACGTGTAGATCACCTGTTGGAGATGGTGCGAAACGAACCTTGACCTTGTTAGCCATTTACTGTGCACTCACCTTGTTAGTTAGTTCGCCAAGTCCTTCAATTGCCATAGTTGCCTTTTGTCCTGCAACCATGGGGCCAATGCCCGCTGGTGTGCCGGTCAGGATGATGTCACCAGGTAGCAACGTCATAACACGTGAAACAAAATTAACAATCGTTGGCACATCAAAGATCATGTCGCTGATCGACGCAGATTGCTTTACTTCACCTGCAATGGTGGCTGTGATCGTTTGTGTCCCAGGAACGAAATCAGTATCAACCCATGGGCCAATTGGACAGAAAGTGTCAAAGCTTTTCGCACGGGTCCACTGTCCATCTTTCTTTTGCAAATCACGCGCTGTCACATCGTTGGCGATGGTGTATCCAAAGATCACATCATTAACACGCTCTTTAGGAACATCCTTGCAAATACGTCCAATAACAATTGCAAGCTCTGCTTCATGATCAATGCGCTCTGACATCTCTGGCCACACAATTGTGTCGTTAGGACCAATCACAGATGTGTTTGGCTTTAAGAAAATAATTGGTTCATCAGGAACAACCCCACCCATTTCAGCGGCGTGATCGGCGTAGTTCTTGCCCACACAGACAACCTTTGAGCGCGGGATAATTGGCGCTAGTAAACGTACTTTGCTCAGTTCAATTGTTGCTGCCGTCTTTTGGATTCCAGAGTAAATCGGATCACCACTGATGATGCTGATAAGGTCATTATCTTCAAGGATTCCAAATAAAGGATCTTGGCCTAAGCCAGCATCTGGACCTGGGGTGAATCGAACGATACGCATGAGCGCATTCTATCGTTACTCAGCGTCCACAATCTCTTCCACAAGACGCTCGACAAGAACAGATGAAATTCTGCGACGACGCCCCTGTGGGCGCTCTGATGTGATGGAGAAGCCATGCCAAGAAATTGTTGATCCTGCGATTGGAACACGGCCAAGTTTTTGCGCCATTAATCCACCAATACTGTCGATATCTTCATACTCTTCTTTTTCAATCTCAATTTTTAACTCATCAGCTAAATCTTCAATATGAAGTGTGGCCTTTGCGCGGCCCTTATCAGGAGTAAGCCAGGTGAAATCTTCTTCACCATCATCAAACTCATCTTCAATTTCGCCCACAATTTCTTCAATGATGTCTTCAATAGTGATGATTCCTGCTGTGCCACCATACTCATCAACCACGATTGCAAGGTGGATCTGATTCTTCTGCATCTCTTTAAGCAGATCATCTGCCATCTTGATTTCAGGGACAAAGTTGGCAGGACGCATGTGCTTTTCAATTGTTTCGGTGTGCTCAGACTCATGGTGGTCAAGTGCGCGCTTTGCTAAGTCTTTGACATAAACAATTCCGACAATGTTGTCGATGCCATCGCCAATAACTGGAATACGTGAATAACCACTTCGTAGCGCCAGTGATAACCCTTGGCGCAAACTCTTATCCTTTTCCACCCACACCATGTCGGTGCGAGGCACCATTAATTCGCGAACCAAGGTGTCGCCAAGTTCAAACACTGAGTGAATCATCTCGTGCTCATCAGATTCCACTAGGCCGCGCTCGTGTGCTTGATCTACGAGATCTCGGAGCTCTGCCTCAGATGTGAAGGGTCCTGATCTAAATCCCTTGCCTGGTGTCATTGCATTGCCAACTGCGATCAGCAGCTTTGTCACAGGGCCGAGCAAGAATGCCAAACCGTAGGCAACGATAATTCCATAGCGTGCGTATTTGTGTGGCTGCTGCTTACCTAATGTGCGCGGACCAACACCAACTACAACGTATGAGAGCACAACCATGATGACAACTGTCAGAGCCATTGCTTGGGCACTTGAGTAATTGCGCAGCAAGATAACTGCTAATAAAACAGTGGCGGTGAACTCACAGAGCTTTCGAACCAGCAAAATCACATTCAGGTAGCGGGCAGGTTGGGCGGTGTATTTGCGCAGCAGAGCTGTGCCGCGCTTGCCCTCGATCTCTTCAATGACAACGCGTGAAATAGAGGTCAGTGCTGATTCAGAGGCAGCTAAGAAGCCCGCAAAAATGAGCAAGGCAATAATGCTGACTATCGCTATGGGGCTCATAAACCTTTCTGCCAATCTCTTACTATTTTTTCTTGCAGATCAAACATGACTTTTTCTTCTGCCTTATCAGCATGGTCGTAACCAATGATATGTAACAAGCCATGTACAGCCAAAATGTAAATCTCGTGCTCTATTGAATGACCTTGAGCTTTTGCCTGCTCTGATGCAACAACTGGACTAATAACAATATCCCCCAGTGTGACAGCCTCACCTGGAGTCTGTGGCATATCCATCGGAAATGAAAGAACATCTGTGGTGCCTGGTTCATCCATCCACTTGATATGAAGCTCGGTCATGTAGTCATCATCGACAAAAGAAACGCTGACTTCACACTCAGGATTGAGCGCTAGTTCTAACAAGGCAAAGGTGAGTAGGGAGTTTATTTCAGTAGCTGGAACTAGTTGCCCTGAAGTGTTTGTTACTTCAATTGTCATTGTTGGCGAATTGGTCGCAATCCCAATCGGGCTTCATCAAACTTGTCATAGGCCTTAACAATGTCGCCAATGAGGCGGTGGCGCACAACATCTTCTGCTGTTAATTCTAGGAAGGCGATGTCATCGATTTCCTGCAAAATATCGCGAACCACTTTAAGACCAGATTTTTGGGAGTTTGGTAGATCGATCTGAGTCACATCGCCTGTAATAACCATTTTGGAACCAAAGCCAAGACGGGTTAAAAACATCTTCATCTGTTCTGGTGTGGTGTTTTGTGCCTCATCCAGGATTACAAAGGCATCATTGAGTGTGCGACCACGCATATAGGCAAGCGGTGCTACCTCAATAATTCCTGATTGCATCAGACGCGGAATTGTGTCGATATCGATCATGTCATGGAGTGCGTCAAATAATGGGCGCAGGTATGGATCAATCTTTTCACTCAACGTTCCAGGCAAGAAACCTAAACTTTCGCCAGCCTCAACAGCCGGACGTGTCAGAATAATTCTGTTGATCTTCTTTGCTTGTAGCGCCGCAACAGCCATCGCCATCGCAAGGTAGGTCTTACCCGTTCCAGCAGGGCCAATACCAAAAGTAATTGTGTGATCTTCAATTGCATCCACATAACGCTTTTGGTTAGCTGTCTTTGGTCTAATGGTCCGACCGCGATTGCTAACAATGTTAAGTGACATGACCTCTGCTGGATGATCAACTGGATCATTTTCCAACATGGCAATGGCGCGGTTGACCGCATCGACATTGAGGATGTTGCCGCTGCGAATAACAACCATCATCTCGTTGAACAAGTTTTCTAGACGTGCGCAATCAATGTGAGGACCACGCAAAGTAATCTCATTGCCGCGCACAGTGATGTTGACAGATGGAAATGCTGCTTCAATAACTCGTAAGTTGTCATCATGCGGACCCACGACAGCAACCATTGAAATGGCGTTAGGGACAGTGATCAGCGTTCGCTCCATATAGGTGTAAATCTATCTTTAACCGGGTGGCCATGCCATGGCGCGCCCACCCAGCAGGTGCAGGTGAGCGTGGAAAACACTCTGACCTGCCTCTTCTCCGGTGTTAAAAACAGTTCGGTAGCCGTTAAGACCACGCTCTTGTGCGATCTGATCGGCTGCCAAGAAAAGGTCTGCGGTAATCGTCGCGCTATTGCGGGCAATGCCTGCAGCATTTTCCGTGTGCAAAGTTGGCACGAGCAAGACATGCGTGGGTGCTTGAGGGTTTAAATCATTGAATGCAACAACGTTTTCATTGCGCAACACAATGTCAGCCGGGATTTCTCCTTCAATGATTTTGCAAAAGATGCAGTTGGGATCTAAGGCCACGCAATTACCATACCTTTAAAAGTGCAGAGACGGCTGAAACGGCTGCAATACCAGCATGTGCCGAACGAAGAATAGGACGACCCATGAGGGCGACCTTGGCACCAGCTTCTGTAAATGCGGCAATCTCCTCATCGGTTATTCCACCTTCAGGTCCGATGATGATCAACAAATGTTCAACGTTGTGGGAAGAAACTTGATCAGATAATTTACTTGTAGCACTTTCATGAAAAGCAATTGCAAGATCACTGAGCTTGATTGCTTCACAGATTTGAGCAGTTGTTGCTACCTCTGTTACTTCAGGGATTCTAAATCTGCGTGATTGCTTGCTTGCCTCACGCGCTGTGATGGCAAATTTCTCTGAGCCCTTACCGATACTGCGAGCAGATGCCCACGGAACAATTCGATCAACGCCTGCTTCTGTCAGTAACTCGATAGCCTCTTTGGCCCGATCACCTTTAGGTAAGGCTTGAATAACAGTAATTGTTGTGGCAAGTGGTGCTTGAAAACCTGAATCCATCACCCGCACCTGCATGGACTTTTTCTTGACCTCTGTTGCCACAACCTGTGACCATGAACCATTGCCATCGCTGAGCATAAATTCTGCGCCAACCTGCATACGTAATACGCGAATTGCATGATTGGCATCATCGTTTGCAAACTCGTAAGAACCACCCACTGTTGTTGGCAGATCATCTACGAAAAAGAGTGTGAACATTACTTGTGGAACACTCCCTTGAGTTTGCTAAAGATTGAGCCATCCTGGCCCTTCACATGGGCTTCATTAGCTTTTTCACCACGCACATCAGCAAAAGAGCGCAAGATCTTTTCTTCTTCCTTACTCAATTTTGTTGGAGTGATCACTTCGACATGAACAATTAAATCTCCGCGATCGCCTCGGCGAAGTCGGGTCATGCCCTTGCCCTTAATAACAAGTGGAGTGCCACTTTGTGTGCCGGGCTTTACATTAACTTCTACTGGTCCATCTAATGATTCAACTGTCACTGTGGTGCCAAGGGCAGCAGCAATCATTGTTACCTCAAGTGCCATATGTAAGGTGTCGCCATCTCGGACTAAATACTCATGGCGCTCTTCTACGATTTCAACATATAAATCACCAGCAGGACCGCCGCCAGCACCAACTTCACCGCGGCCTGACATCTGAATTCTGTTACCTGTTTCAACACCTGCTGGGATCTTCACATCAATTGTTTGACGACTACGTACTCGTCCTTCGCCAGCACATTCACGGCAAGGACTCTTAATCACACTGCCATATCCCTGACATGCATTACATGGACGAGAGGTCATTACTTGACCAATAACAGAGCGCACAACTTGTTGTGTTTCTCCCCGACCCTTACAAGTCATACAACTTTCAGGATGCTGACCATCTAAACAACCAGTACCTGTGCACTTAGGGCACACAACAGCTGATTCAACTGTTATTTCACGCTCTGTTCCAAAGCATGCTTCATTTAGATCTACCTGAATTCTTATGAGTGAATCTTGTCCAGCACGTGTGCGTGGACGTGGTCCACGTGATCCCCCGCCACCAAAAAAGGCATCCATGATGTCGCTAAATCCGCCACCAAAGTTTGCTCCCCCAAATTGATTACTGCCGCCCATGTCATAGGACGCACGCTTTTGTGGATCGCTTAAAACATCGTAGGCCTCAGTTACTTCTTTAAACTTTTCCTGCGTATGTGGATCAGGGTTCACATCAGGGTGGAGTTCACGGGCTAGATTGCGATACGCCTTTTTAATCTCATCAGAGCTAGCACCTTTTGTAACACCTAGCGTTTGGTAATGATCTGCCACTTACGCACCCTCAGTAATAAATCGTCCGACATAACGGGCAACTGCATCAACTGCTGCAATTGAACCTGCGTAATCCATACGTGTGGGTCCTAAAACACCCACTGCGCCATGTTGGGAAGACTCAACGCCATAACCAACTGTGACAAGTGAGGTTGTTTGTAGGTTTGTCTCATTCTGTTCGCTGCCAATTCGAACGTGCACAGTTGAACGTGCCTCATCTAGTAAACGCAAAATAACTACTTGTTCTTCTAACGCTTCAAGGATCGGTGAAAGGCTAAGACCTAAATCCTCACCAGATCGTGCCAAGTTGGCCGTTCCTGAGATTGCCATCTTCTCGCGGCCTTCTCCAATAATTGGATAGGTAACAACTGCCACCTGCTTTGTAATATCTGCCAATAATTTTGCTGATCTTTTAAGCAACTCTTCAAGATCATTAGAGCCTTGCAGAAATGTTTCAATCGCTCTGCGCTCTGCCGTTGAGAGCTGCTTAACAGTTGCTAACTTGTCCACAAATACTCGATATCCAAGATCTGTGGGAATGCGTCCAGCACTTGTGTGAGGCTGAGTGATCAGGCCTTCATCTTCTAGAACAGCCATCTCATTTCGAATCGTGGCAGGTGAAATACCAAGACCATGATGATCGGCGATTGATTTCGAGCCGACAGGTTCTTGGGTCGCAACGTACTCATCGACAATTGCGCGGAGGATTTCAAGACGACGTGATGACATTTGTTCCAAGAGTACTAGATAGTTATTTCTCGCACGATTCGATCAGCGATCAAGCGACCCGCAGGGGTCAAGAGAACGCGATCATCGTGTAACTGAACAAAACCATTCTCACGATAGATGGCCAAAATCTCCAGTTGATGGGGTTCAAGCAGCTCAATCTTCAGGCCATCGCGCATTCTGATGCTGAGCAAAATTGCTTCATCCTTAATCTGCTCTGCTGTTAATTGCTCACTATCTGCAATAGGAGACTCCCCTGCAAACAACTTTTGTTTATAGGTTGTTGGGTGCTTGAGATTCCAGAAACGTTTTGCATCAACATGTGAGTGCGCCCCAGGCCCAAGACCCCACCAGTTTTTGTTCTCCCAGTAGGCAATGTTGTGTCGGCACTCATGACCGGGCTTGGACCAGTTTGAAAGTTCATACCAAGTAAGTCCTGCCTTTTCACACATCTGATCAACTAACAAATACATATCTGCCATCAAATCATCATTAGGCATTGTTAAATCCCCGCGCTTGATTTGCGCTGCAAGTTTTGTGCCGGTTTCAACAATAAGGGCGTAAGCGCTGATGTGGTCGATATCTAAAGCAAGTGCGGCAGCAACCGTTTCTTGCCAATCCTCTAGTGATTCTCCGGGTGTTCCATAAATCAAATCAACACTAATTGACTTAAATCCAGCTGCGCGCGCCATAGTGATTGCTTTTTCAACATTGGCAGGGTTATGTGTGCGATCAAGGGCAGCTAATACATGTGGCTTTGCCGATTGCATGCCAAAGGAAATGCGATTAAAACCCACTTCTAGATATCTTGCTAACTTCTCTTGAGTTACAGAATCTGGATTTGCCTCTAGTGTTATTTCACAATCAGGTGTCAAACCATTGCGCGCTTTGATGGCGGTGATTACGCGACCCAAATCATCTGCGGGAAGTAGTGATGGTGTTCCGCCACCAAAAAAGATTGTGGGGACAGCATCTTTTGGAGCTGCATCCAATTCGCGCAGCACCGCATCGATGTAATCGTTGCTTACGATTTCAAGGGTTGCACCATCTTGAAGTTCAGATGGTGTGTAAGTGTTGAAGTCGCAGTAGCCGCAGCGCTTTATGCAGTACGGAATATGAACATAGAAAGAGAGCATCATTGCCCTGCTTTACGCGCAGCCTTTATCTGTTCAATATCGGCATCGGTGGCAAGGGCTGCTACGAAGGCCTCTTGTGGCACTTCAACGCGTCCCACCATCTTCATGCGCTTCTTACCCTCTTTTTGCTTTTCCAAAAGCTTTCGCTTACGTGAAATATCTCCACCGTAACACTTAGCCAAAACATCCTTACGGATCGCCCGAATACTTTCGCGAGCAATAATGCGCGCACCAATTGCTGCCTGAATTGGAACTTCGAACTGCTGGCGCGGGATGAGCTCGCGCAGTTTGCCGGTCATCATCACGCCATAGGCATATGCCTTATCGCGGTGAACAATTGCGCTAAATGCATCGACTGCCTCACCTTGTAACAAGATGTCGACCTTAACAAGATTGCCTTCTGCCTCACCTTTTTCTTCATAATCTAAGGATGCATACCCCTTGGTGCGGCTCTTTAACTGATCAAAGAAATCAAAAACAATTTCAGCTAACGGCAGGTCATATCTGATTTCAACTCGATCTTCAGAGATGTAATCCATACCTAGCAATACTCCGCGGCGATCTTGGCAGAGCTCCATGATGGTTCCGATGTAATCAGAGGGTGCAAGAATTGTTGATTTAACAATAGGTTCAAAAACTGCTGCTACCTTGCCATCTGGAAACTCTGAAGGGTTTGTAACCCGTACTAATTTTCCATCATCTAGCGTTACGTTATAAACAACGTTAGGCGCTGTAGAAATAAGGTTGAGTTTGTGTTCGCGCTCTAGGCGTTCGCGCACGATTTCCATGTGAAGCAGACCTAGGAAGCCACAACGGAAACCAAAACCAAGGGCAGCAGAGCTTTCAGGCTCATAGACAAGTGCAGCATCATTTAACTGCAACTTATCTAACGCTTCACGAAGGATAGGAAAGTCAGCACCATCTAATGGGAACAGGCCTGAAAAAACCATTGGCTTGGGATCTTTATAACCAGCAAGTGCGGTCTTTGTTGGGTTGTTATAGGTAGTGATTGTGTCACCCACACGAGATTGGCGAACATCTTTTACACCTGTAATTAAATAACCTACCTCGCCCACTCCAAGACCCTTGCCTGCAAGTGGTTCTGGTGAGATCACGCCAACTTCAAGTGCTTCGTGGCGCACGCCAGTTGAAAACATTTGAATTTGTTCGCGTGGTGAAAGATGACCATCAACAACTCGAACATAGGTAACAACACCTCTGTATGCGTCATACACAGAGTCAAAGATCAGTGCGCGCGCTGGTGCGTTGGGATCTCCCACAGGTGCTGGGATTTGAGCAACAATCTGGTCAAGTAGCTCTGCAACACCATCGCCAGTTTTTCCTGAAACACGTAAGCAATCTTCTGGTTGGCAACCAATCAGGCGGGCAAGCTCTGCGGCAAACTTTTCTGGCTGTGCGTTAGGTAGATCAATTTTGTTGAGGACAGGAATAATTGTTAGGTTGTTTTCCATGGCCAAATAAAGGTTGGCAAGTGTTTGGGCTTCAATTCCTTGGGCGCAATCAACTAGAAGGACTGCGCCTTCACAGGCAGCTAGCGAGCGCGATACTTCGTATGTAAAGTCAACGTGACCTGGTGTGTCGATCATGTTGAGGATGTATTCGCCGCCATCGATAGATGAGCGCCAAGGCAAACGAACTGCTTGAGACTTAATAGTGATTCCGCGTTCGCGTTCGATATCCATGCGATCTAGATATTGCGCGCGCATATTGCGAGCTTCTACAACTTCGGTGATGCCCAACATGCGATCGGCAAGTGTTGATTTACCGTGATCAATGTGGGCAATGATGCAGAAGTTACGAATCTGCGCCGGATTAGTTGATGCTGGTTGTGGCGCCTTAGCAAGTGAAATTGCAGGCATGAACCTAGCCTCGCTTTAAAGTAGTAAAAGGATTAACGTGCGCCGGCTTTGGCAGCTGCCTTAGCCATTGAAGACTTCTTGTTTGCTGCTGAGTTCTTGTGAAGAACACCCTTTTGTACTGCAACATCTAGTGACTGTGATGCAGCGCGAAGTTCAGTTGTGATTGCTGCGGCATCGCCTGCAGTTACAGCGTCGCGGAACTTACGTACGGCTGTCTTGATAGATGAGCTCACAGACTTGTTACGAAGGCGTGCCTTCTCGTTGGTCTTGATGCGCTTGATCTGAGACTTAATGTTTGCCACGTGCGTAGTTCTCCGAACTTTAGGTTTTTGCGTTGAGGGGTAAGGGTACCGAGTTGAGCGCTTATGCTCAAATCGGGGCTCCTGTTAAGCGGTAATCACACCTGATGAAGAGGCACGGCGGCGCTTTCGCCCACCAGCCTTTACCTCGACCTTAGGAGCGCCAATCTCTTGTGGATTGGACACCTCAGTCTTGGCATCTTGATTAAGGGATTCATGGAACTCGTGAGCTGTCGCATCCTTTTCATCTGCATCTTCATGCTGAGAAGAAGGTGTGTCGATCTGAGGTGCTGGTGCTTTCATCTTTACTGGCTCCATATGAATATGAATTCCGCGTCCGCTACATGAATCACAAGTTGTTGAGAAAGCCTCAATGAGTCCCTGTCCAACACGCTTACGTGTCATCTGAACAAGACCAAGGGAAGTTACCTCTGCGACCTGGTGCTTGGTGCGATCGCGACCAAGACATTCAACTAAGCGACGCAATACCGCTTCACGGTTTGATTCAAGAATCATATCGATGAAGTCGATCACAACGATTCCACCAAGGTCGCGAAGACGAAGTTGGCGGGCAATTTCTTCTGCTGCCTCTAAGTTGTTCTTAGTAACAGTCTCTTCCAGATTGCCACCCTTACCGATGAACTTACCGGTGTTAACGTCAATAACAATCATTGCTTCTGTGCGATCGATAACAAGGGAACCACCTGAAGGCAGATAGACCTTGCGATCAAATGCCTTAGCAAGTTGTTCTTCAACGCGGAAGTCAGCAAACAAGTCGCCAGTTCCGGTGTATTTCTCAATCTTTTGGGTTAACTCTGGTGCGATGAAACCAAGGTAGTTTGTTACTTCATCCCAGGCGGTAGATCCCTGAACAGTTAACTTGCGGAAATCTTCATTGAAGATATCGCGGATAACACGAACAGCTAGATCTGGCTCTTCATAGAGAGCGGCAGGTGGGTGGAAGTTAGCGTTCTGGCTCTTGGCATAGATGTCATCCCATTGGGCCTTAAGACGTGCCACATCATTTGTTAAATCTTCTTCGCTCACACCTTCTGCAGCGGTACGAACAATCACACCAGCTTCTTCAGGAATTAAGTTCTTTAAGATTGCTTTCAAACGTGAGCGTTCTTCTTCAGGCAGACGCTTTGAGATACCTGACATTCCGCCACCTGGAACATAGACAACGTAGCGTCCAGGCAATGAAATCTGGCTTGTTAGGCGTGCACCCTTTTGGCCAATTGGATCCTTAGTAACTTGAACAAGAACAGGCTGGCCAGTCTTTAATACTGTTTCAATCTTGCGTGGTGCTGACTCTGAAATACCTGCAGCATCCCAATTAACTTCACCAGCGTAGAGAACAGCGTTACGTCCCTTACCAATATCAACGAATGCTGCCTCCATTGAAGGAAGCACGTTTTGCACGCGACCTAAGTAAACGTTACCAACGTAAGACTGGTTGCTATTTCGGTTGACGTAGTGCTCAACCATGACGCCGTCTTCGATAACTGCAATCTGGGTGCGATCAGCAATCTGTCGAACTAACATTTCACGATCAACATTTTCGCGGCGGGCTAAGAACTCGCCATCAGTAATGATTGTTCCGCGCTTGCGATATGGCTCGCGGTAATCACTGCGACCACCTCGGTCGTTACGGTCATAACGATCGTTGCGATCATTACGGTCACGACGGTTGCGGTTGTTGTTACTTCGTTCTGTGCGCTCAGCTCGTGCTGGGCGTTCGCGCTTTTCGCGGACCTTAACAACAGTGATGACACCATCTTCTTCAATGGTCTCCCCTGGTGTTACACCCTCACCTGTTGCGCGACGGCGACGGCGACGGCGTGTAGAAGTTGAACCTTCAGCTGATTCCTCATCTGTTGACTCTTCACTTGAATTCTCATCATTGTTTTCTGAATTTGCTGAATCTGCAGCACCTGGCTTGCGGCGACCACGGCCACCACGCCGGCGACGGCGATTACGGTTGGCACGCTCTTCTGAATCACCAGAGTCTGCATCTGCTGAAACGGCAGGCTTTTCTGAAACTTCAGGTGCATCTTTTTTGGCAGCAGCCTTCTTGCGAGGCTTTGTGTCTGCTACCTCTTTCTTTGCAGCAGGCTTTTCAGGTGCTGCTTGAAAGATTGCAACGGGAATAGCCACAGCCTTCTTGCGAGGGGCTTTCTTTTCTTCCGTTACTTCAGTAACTGGGGCTTCTGTTTTTGCAGAAGCTTTCTTAACCGCACGCTTGCGCGGTGTTTTAGGCTCAATCGCCATGGCACCAAATCCTTTATGTTTGCATTTGCAAACTGTTTTCTTAAAAAATCCTGTTGGGTTTTCCGTACCGTTCGCGCTGGGCTTGTTTCGCGATTGATCGCGAGCCGCGCTGAACTGGTGAGCTAATTATGGCAGAGCAGGGGCAAATTGCCTATTTAACCTCTTAAACGAGCGTGAACGTTCTGCAGTAAGCCGATCCCGATCAAGGTGGCAAACATGGAGGATCCACCATAGGAAATGAACGGCAATGGCACACCGGTCATCGGCATCAACCCCAACGTCATTCCTATGTTTTCAAATATCTGGAAGGCGAACCAAGCATTTACCCCTGTGCACACCAAGCGCCCAAAGGGGTCATTGGTTCGACGAGCGATTGAAAAACCGCGCATCAATAAAATCAGATACAAAATCAAAATCGCTCCACTACCAATAAAACCGAGCTGTTCGCCGGCCACTGTGAAAATAAAATCTGTCTGCTGTTCTGGCACAAAGCGACCATTTGTTTGTGGACCATTAAATAATCCTGTGCCAATTAGTCCACCAGATCCAACAGTGATGCGGGCTTGGCGTAATTGATAACCAGCACCTTGGGTGTCGGCGGTGGGATCAACAAATGTTTGCAAGCGATTTACTTGGTACTCACTAACAACTCCGGCCTTTACCGCAACAAAGCCACCTAATACTGCTAACAAGAGCAATGCAACCACCCAACGCGCAGGAGCACCAGAGACGGCAATGATTGTGACAACTGCTGCAGAGATAATAAGAACTGTTCCCATGTCGGGCTGCAAAATGATGAGTAGAACTGGAATTGCAGCCACGGCAAGTGATTGCAACACATCTCTAGTTGTCGGTCCATCACTGTCATGTGAGCGCTCAGATAAAATCATTGACATTCCAATGATGATTGCAATTTTGGCCAGCTCTGCCGGCTGAATCTGAAAACCACCGGGCAGGGCAATCCATGCCTTTGCGCCATTTATTTCTGCGCCAAGACCAGGAATTAAAACAATAACTAATCCCAGTACGCCTGCGCCCCATAAGAATGGTGTGTAGGCACGGAGCAAGCGGTAATCAATAACTGTCACGCCATATGCCAATACCAAACCAATCAAGATATTGATGATGTGGCGCTTGAGGTAGTACTGACCATCTAAACCGTTGCGCGTATACCAATCACGGGTTGCTGCCCACACAAGCAAGGTGCCAATAAACAAAAGCAACCCAACAACAGCTGTTAATACTGGATCAAAGCCATGAACTAAGGATTGACGGTTACGTCGATATAAACGCTGGCGAGCATGGATCTGACTCACTTGTTCGCCTCCTTCGGTTTAGTAGCAGGTGAAATCTTAGGCAACTGGGTTGGTGGTTTTCCTTCTGGGAACAACGCCGCGCCAGGAACAACTTTATTTCCTGTTACACCAAAGAGAGTTGAGTAAATCTGTCGCACGCCAACACCAGATGTTGATGCACCAAATCCACCTTGACCAACCATCATGACAACTGCATACCGTGGGTTCTTGGTGGGTGCATACGATGCAAACCACGAGGTGTCATCTTTGAGGGAACCATTTGGATTTCGACCAAAGACCTGTCCTGTTCCGGTTTTGCCGCTTACTTCAATTGGGAAACCTGAAAACACCCCAGCACCAGTACCGCTAACAACTACTTCTCGTAATGATTTTTGTAGGAACTTAATTGTTGACGGCGCCGCTGTTAATGTTCCTAATTTGTTGGGTGTAAATGTTTGAATAACTGTTCCATCTGTTTTCACAATTGCCTTGGCAATCTTGGCTTGCCAGATAGTGCCACCATTACCAATTGCCGCATACATTTGAGTCAACTTAAGTGGTGTCACAACAGTGTCACCTTGACCGATAGAGAAGTTAACGGCATCTCCTGCACGCACCTTGTCACCATCAACACAGTTTTCAGCAGCTAGTTGGAGCAAGAATGGAGTCTGCTGCGCCTTTGTTGCACGCTCTTTATAGTTGCAATAGAAATCTTTGTTCTGTTCATACCAGCTCTTTTTGTAGGTGCGATCTGCAAGGCGAGAGGTGGATTCTGAAGGCAAGTCGATGCCAACTTTTTGTGTGATTTTAAATGATTGAGCAGCCTTGAAGAAGTAATCATTAGGGCTGGCCTTTGGTCGCAAACCACCATCTCGAAGCCATTCATCAAAGGCGATTTGATACCAAATGGTATCGCAGGAGACGGCAATAGCTTTATTCATATTCATTGTGCCTTGATTTTTACTATCAAAGTTCTGAAATACTCGTGTTCCAACCTGCACCTGTGAAGGGCACTTGTAGTTGGCATTTAAGTCATATCCGGCAGCTGCTGCTGCGACAACTGAAACGACTTTAAATGTGGAAGCTGGTGCAAACAATCCTTGCAGCGCGCGGTTAAGTGCCGGCACTGATTTCTTTTCACTAAACAAATCTGATGCTTGCTGAACAGTTAATCCCTTTTCCCAAGCATTGGGATCATAGGTTGGGTAAGAAGCAAGAGCCAAGATACGCCCGGTCTTGATATCCATAACAACAGCTGCACCTGAATCAGATGTATATCCATTAGCACGACCCCGCAGCACCGCATCCTTGAGTGCTTTTTCTGCAGATGCCTGCAAGCGCACATCCAAACTTGTCACTAAGTGATCTCCTGCAACAGGTTTAGTATTTTGACTCTCCCTAGTTACCGCTTCCTTGCGATCAACAATGACTGTGCGGATTCCTGGTTCACCGCGCAAGAAAGAGTCGTACTGGATTTCAAGCCCAGTCTTACCAATTGTCTCGCTGCGGAAGTATTGGTTGCCATTATCTTTGAGTAAATCAGATTCGGTCAGTGGTCCCACATATCCCAGCACATGTGCTGCGTTCACATCTAAATAACTGGGATAACTACGGATTGCAGCAGGTTGGGCATCAACTCCGGGAAATGCATCGGAGCGCTCAACAATCTGCAATGCAATATCAGGGTCAGCAGATTTCGTAATTGGAATTGGTTGGAATCTAGATCCCTGCCAACATCCAGCCTTTTGACCCTTTGGAAGCTCACCACATAGCCGAGTGTTTTGATAAATATCGGCATAGTCAAGTGTGAGCAGTTTTGCCAAGCGTTTCATAACGCCCACACCTTTGTCCTCTAACTTATCAATTGCTACTCGATCAATTGTGATCGTCAACCCAGCCTTATTCATAGCTAATGGCACGCCATATCCATCAACGATTAAGCCTCGTGTGGCAGGGGCTACAACATCTCGGCTTTGGATACTCAGTGCTGCGTCGCGATACTTTGGACCTGCTGCCACCTGCAAGTAAAACAAACGGCCAAATAGTGCAACCATTAAAGACACAACAAGAATTTGAACTACAAGTAATGAAAGGCGTGACTTGTTGTTCATAGCGCTGACCGTGAATCAAAAACAAGTGCATGCAAACGAGAAAATACCGGTAGCAGGATTGGTGAGACAAGAAGTGCCCAGATACTCATCCCAAACAAGGTAATGAGCACTTGAATAAATGAGCCGGTAGAAACACCGAGGAGCGCCCCGGTTGCAACGTAGGCAATTTCCACAAAGAGATTTGCAATCACGACAAAGAAAATAATGCCAGTGGCATTTGCTCGCACATTGTCATCGCCATAGCCAATATAGGAAATTGCATATCCAGCCATCAACATAATCAAAGTCCATTGACCAAATGGCCCACCAGCACTTTGTGACAAGTCCATTAGGAAACCTGCTGCAAAGCCAATAACTGCTGCTACTTCAGTTTCACTCAAAACTGCCCAGGTGAGTGCAAAGATCATCAGAACAGAAAAGCCACCGCCAGGTAAGCGAAACTGAGAAATAAGTGATTCTTGAATTACAAAGATGAGAAGAAAGATTGGCGTAGCAATTGAAAGCTGGCGGGTAAGCATGGTGGCTACTTAGTTGGAGATGGTGATGGAGTGACGAAAACTGTAACCGTTGGAATTGGTGTCACACGTGGCTTAACTGGCACTAGCGCATCTCCAGGATTAGATGCTGACCCACTCACAACAACTGCCACAACACCTAGGGTGGAAAAGTTTGTGTAGTAGCGAATCGTTGCTGTCTGTGCCACTGCACCTGCCGAGTTATCTACACCTGTCACATATCCCAAAGGAACACCTGGAACAAAAGGGCGGTTAGCAATACTTCCGCGAGAGAGCAGCACATCGCCCTCTTTGACAGTGGTCGAATTATCCAGCAATTGCAGGCTTGCAGAACGTGTTCCGCGGCCCGTCAAAATGCCGATCTGTTGTGAGCCTGCAATACGTGCGCCAATTCTAAAGCTGGGATCACTTGCTAATTGAATAAGTGCAGATGTTGGATACACATCTTTAACAACACCTGCAATGCCAAACTGCGATAACACCGTCATGTTCTTCTTGATTCCAGCGTTAGCACCTGAATCAATGGTGATTGTTTGTGAAAATGACTGACTAGAGCCATTGCTAATTACCTTGGCATTAACAACTTTATATCCAGCAGTACCTGCTAAATCCAAAATGCTTTTTAGCTGCTTGAGCTGAGCATCTGCATTTTTACGATTTATGAGCCTTTGCTTCAAATTAGCATTTTCTGCTTCAAGCTTTTCAATTTGATTGCGCGTGCGACCTAAGTGGGTCACATCTGAAAAGAAGTTTTTAACGGGAGTTAAGACAACGCTGCCAGCACGTTGAAATGGGGAGATGATCGTTTGTGAACCTTGCTTAAAGCCATCGATGACTTTAACGCCACGAAGATCTAAGGTAATGAGGAAGAGCGAGGTGACCATTAAAATCACCAACAACAAACGTGCGCGTCCACCATTACGCATTACGCAAAGACCTTATCGACGAGGCTCGGAGATTAGAACCTTCTCAAGTGCTTCAAACTCTTCGATGCATTTTCCAGAACCTTCAGCAACTGCGTCCAATGGACGTTCTGCAATGTGGATTGGCATTCCGGTTTCTTTGCGAAGGCGCTCATCTAGACCCTTAAGAAGTGCTCCACCACCGGTAAGAACAATTCCGCGATCCATCAAATCTGATGCAAGCTCAGGAGGTGTCTTATCAAGTGTGCTCTTCACAGCGTTAACAATTGAGTTAACTGGCTCTTCAAGTGCCTTGCGAATTTCAGCAGCTGAAACAACGATTGTCTTTGGCAGACCTGTTGCTAAGTCGCGACCGCGAATTTCTGCATCATTTTCTCCAGCCAGTGGGTAAGCAGATCCGATCGCCATCTTGATCTCTTCTGCCGTGCGCTCACCGAGAAGTAGGGAGAATTCACGCTTAACCCAGTTAATAATTGATTGATCTAGCTCATCGCCACCCACACGAATAGAGAGTGAGGTAACGATTCCGCCCATTGAAATAACAGCAACTTCTGTTGTTCCGCCACCGATATCTACAACCATGTTGCCTGTTGGCTCGTGGATTGGAAGACCAGCACCGATTGCTGCAGCCATTGGCTCTTCAATGATGTAAACCTTACGAGCACCTGCTGCATAACCAGCATCTTTAACCGCGCGCTGTTCCACACCAGTAATACCTGATGGCACACACACAACGATTCTTGGCTTAGCCAAGTAACGACGACGGTGCACCTTTTGGATGAAGTAACGGAGCATGCGCTCTGTTGTATCAAAGTCTGCGATCACACCATCTTTTAGTGGACGGATAGCAACGATGTTGCCAGGAGTACGACCAATCATCTTCTTTGCTTCAATACCAACAGCTAAAATTGCGCCTGTATCTTGGTTCACAGCAACTACTGAAGGCTCGTTCAAGACAATGCCACGTCCGCGCACATAGACAAGTGTGTTCGCTGTGCCTAAGTCAACGGCCATATCGCGGCCAATGAATGACATTCTGCTTCCTTGTGACATTTTTACTCCTTGTACTTAATTGCTGGGGAAGAAAATCTGAATTTCACGTGCTGCAGATTCTGGTGAATCCGAGCCATGAACAATATTTTGCACAACCTTTGTTCCTTGATCACGAGCTAGATCACCACGGATTGTTCCGGGCGCTGCAACAGTTGGATCTGTTACACCAGCTAATGAACGGAAGCCTTCGATAACACGATTGCCAGATGCAACGATCGCAACAATTGGACCAGACATCATGAACTCAACTAGTGGTTCGTAAAATGGCTTACCAACATGTTCTGCGTAGTGCTTTTCTAGTAATGCACGATCTGCTTGAAGCATGCGCAAAGAATCAATTGCATAACCCTTTGCTTCGATACGTGAAATTACTTCGCCAACTAAACCACGGGCAACGCCATCTGGCTTGACCAGGATTAGGGTTTTCTCTGTGCTCACTCGCCTAGTCTATTAGGGTTTTTTAGGCTCTGCAGCCATCAAGGCAGCGCGAGCAGCCTCACCCTTGCGGCCCACAACGATGGCTGCCACCCAGAGAGCAATCAAAACCACCCCAATAATGAAGAAGGATGGCTCAACAAATCCGAAGCCGATCATCGCTACCTGCATCAGAGAACCAATTACAAATCCACCTGGACGTCGAACTAGACCAGCTGCAACAAATAACAGGAATGAAACTACGCAGCCATAAATAATCGCAGCATTTGATGCATCTTTCATTGCTAAAAGGATTGCAAAACCCATAGTCATGCTCTCAGCTATCAGAACTGATGCTCCAAGAATTTTCATTGGGCAAACTTCTTTCGCAAGTATGTGCGCGCTTCGCCAACTGTGACAACAGATCCGGTAACAAGAATTCCAACAGTGTCTTCACTCAGCGGACGCACAGCATCCCCAACTGCCCTATCCAATGCAGCACCTAAATCTGATACTTCAAACACTCGATCTGCACCAAATATCTTTGATGCAATCTTTTCTAACTCACCAGATGGCATTGCTCGTGATGAAGAACTTTGCGTAACAATGACATGGTCAACAATTTGTTCTAACTCCTGGAATATTCCTGTTGCATCCTTATCCCCAAACACGCCCACAACAGCGATAATTTCATCAAAATTAAATTCATTGAGCAATGTCTCAGCCAACGCTTTGGCACCATGTGGATTATGTGCAGCATCTAAAATCACTGTCGGATCGCGATGGACTACTTCACAGCGTCCAGGTGATGTAACAGCTGCAAATCCAGCGCGCACGGCATCAATATCTAGTGGCTGATCTCCAAAGAATGCTTCAACGGCCACTAGAGCAGATGCAGCATTTGCTGCTTGATGTCGACCATGTAGCGGTAAAAAGATTTCATCGTAAGTGTCATGAATTCCTTGAATAGTCAGTAACTGACCACCAACAGCAACTGCTCTTGATGCAACTGAGTACTCAACGCCTTCGCGCACAACATCTGCGCCTACCTCGGCAGCCTTTCGGATTAACTCTTTGGCAGCTTCTGGCTCTTGCTGGGCAAGCACAACAAAGCCACCTTCTTTGATAATTCCAGCCTTAGTCGAGGCAATCTCATGCAATGTGTTGCCTAGGTACTCCATATGATCAAAACCAATAGGCATTAATACAGAAACATCGGCCTCAACAACATTTGTTGCATCCCACTGTCCGCCCATGCCAACTTCAATAACTCCAACATCTACAGGGTGCTCAGCAAAGGCCGCAAAAGCCAAAGCAGTTATTGCTTCAAAGAAGGAAATTGGATGTTCAAACTTTGTGTCCATTAAATCTAGGTATGCAGCAATATCGTTATAAGAAAAGATTAATTCCTTAGGATCAATAGGCACACCGTTAATGGCAATGCGTTCGCGGTAGGTTTCAAGATGCGGGCTAGTAAAACGTCCAGTGCGCAGGCCATGGGCAAAGAGCAATGAGTCAATCATGCGTGATGTAGTTGTCTTACCGTTGGTGCCACCAATATGAATCGTGGGATAGGTCAACTGAGGTGAACCTAAAAGATCAACGAGTGCTGCAATGCGTTCTGTAGTTGGAGCAATACGAGTCTCTGGCCAACGAGCAAGCAGGGCTTGCTCAATTGCATCAACTCTTTCTTGATCGTCAGGTGAAATCATCATGCTTGTGGCAACGCTGCTAATGCTGAAGTAATTCGCGCAATATCTGCAGTTGTCTTTTCAAGTCGCTCGCGAATCTCAACGACAACCTCTTCTGGCGCTTTTGCCATGAAGCCCTGATTATTCAACTTCACTTCAGCTGTTTGCTTATCCTTTGTAGCTGTTACTAAATCCTTTCCAAGACGTGCCCGCTCTGCAACAACATCTACTGACCCTGTTAGGTCAAATTCAATTGTTACTCCTGCTGCTTCACACTTTGCACTAGGTGTTATATCGCCAAGTTCCATGCGCACGACAAATGCAACAGCAGATGCGTATTGTGCGATGTCACCAGTTGCTGTGATGCGACCTGGAATCTTTAATGAACTCTTTATTCCTTGATCATTACGGAAGCGACGAACCTCAGTAATGATCTCTTGTAGCTGACCAACAAGGTTTTCCGCCTTTTTATCAACGTGGGCAGCGTTAGCCACAGGCCACTGGGCAACAACTAATGACTCTCCCCCAGTTAATGTGGTCCACATTTCCTCAGTAATAAATGGCATCACTGGGTGCATCAAACGGAACAACTGATCCAAAACATAACCAAGCACGCGCTTTGTTCCTTCTGCATCACCTGATGCTAAGGCTTCCTTGGAAAGCTCTAGATACCAGTCACATAAGTCATCCCAAGCAAAGTGATACATCAACTCACAGGCACGAGCGAACTCATACTTTTCCAGAAGCTCTGTTGTCTCTTTAACAGTTTCGGACAAGCGACTAAGGATCCACTTATCAATGGCGTTGAGTGACTCAAGTGGTGGTAACTCTCCTGTGACTGTTGCACCGTTCATCATTGCAAAGCGAGTTGCATTCCACAGCTTGGTTGCAAAGTTACGTGATCCACCGATCCAGTCCTCGGCAAGTGCCTGATCTGTACCCGGGTTAGCACCACGTGCCAAGGTAAAGCGCAGCGCATCTGCCCCGTATTTATCCATGAATTCAATGGGATCCACAACGTTTCCGCGACTCTTTGACATCTTCTTGCCAAATTGATCGCGTACTAAGCCGTGCAGCATGATTGTCTTAAAGGGTGCAACACCATCCATAGCAAAAGTAGACATCATCATCATACGCACAACCCAGAAGAACAAAATGTCATAACCAGTAACAAGGACAGATGTTGGATAGAACTTTGTAAGGTCTGCTGACTTTTCTGGCCAGCCAAATGTAGAAAAAGCCCATTGCCCAGATGAGAACCAGGTATCTAGAACATCTGGATCTTGTGTCCAACCAGCAGGTGCAGTCTCATCAGGACCAACAACTTGTACTTCGCCATTTGGTCCATACCAAACAGGAATGCGGTGACCCCACCATAACTGGCGCGAAATACACCAGTCATGCATGTTGTCGACCCAATCAAAATAACGTGGCGCAAGTGCTTCAGGTTCAATCTTTACCGCACCGCTTCGCACCGCGTCGGCAGATGCCTTTGCCATTGGGGCAACCTTTACAAACCACTGCTTTGATAAACGAGGTTCAACGGTTGTGTCGCAACGAGAACAGTGTCCAACTGCGTGCATGTATGGACGCTTCTCAGCAACGATTCGTCCCATTTCCTTTAACTTAGCAACAACAGCTACCCGCGCATCAAAGCGATCCATGCCATCAAACTCTGTGCCAGTTCCATCCATTACAGCGTGCTCATTCATGATCACAACAAAGGGAACGTTGTGGCGCATCGCCATCTCAAAGTCATTTGGATCATGTGCGGCTGTAACTTTTACTGCGCCAGTTCCAAAGTCAGGATCTACTAATTCATCAGCAATAATCGGAATCATTCGGTTAACGAGAGGTAAGAGAACTTCAGTGCCTACCATGTGCTTGTATCGTGGATCATCTGGGTGCACGGCAACTGCGCCATCTCCCAGCATTGTTTCTGCTCTAGTCGTTGCAATCACAATGCTTTGTTCACCCTCGCCATAACGAATCTGAACGAATTCACCTGCATCATCGCTGTGCTCTACTTCAATATCTGACAACGCTGTTAAGCATCGTGGACACCAGTTGATAATTCGTTCTGCGCGGTAAATTAAATCTGCGTCATACATGCGCTTGAATATTGCAACAACAGCCTTGGACATTCCTTCATCCATAGTAAAACGTTCGCGAGACCAATCAACTGAAGATCCCAAACGCTTCATCTGTTCAAGAATGGCTCCGCCTGATTCCTCTTTCCATTCCCACACTTTTTTAACAAACTCTTCGCGACCAAGATCATGGCGTGATTTGCCGCTGGCTGCTAATTGTTTTTCAACAACATTTTGAGTTGCAATACCTGCATGGTCCATGCCAGGTAACCACAAGACTTCAAAGCCTTGCATGCGCTTCATGCGCGTTAAACAGTCCTGCAAAGTTTGATCTAGTGCGTGACCAATGTGTAAAACGCCGGTGACATTAGGTGGTGGTAAAACAATTGAAAAAGGTGGCTTGCTAGAAGTTGCATCTGCTGTGAAATGTCCGGCCTTCATCCACTTTTGATACAGCGGAGCTTCAATCTCGTTGGGCGAGAAGGATGAGGCTAATTCACGGCTTGAAGACATAGTGCGCAGTCTAGATTATGCGCTCTTCTCCTCTGCACCTTTTGGTGCTCGTGAGCGCTTTGGACCTGTGTGATGTACCAATGTTGGCGCTCCACCAGATGTGATGCATTCCTTGGTGATAATCACCTTTTCAACATCTGTGCGGCTTGGCACGTCATACATCACTGTAAGAAGTACAGATTCCATGATTGCGCGAAGTCCACGGGCACCTGTGCCACGCTCTTGTGCAAGATCTGCAATTGCAAGTAAGGCTTCTTCATCAAAATCTAACTCGACATGATCAAGGTCAAACAGACGCTGATACTGCTTCACAAGAGCATTCTTTGGCACTGTAAGAATCTGCAACAATGCAGGCTTATCAAGGTTTTCAACACTAGTTAGTACTGGCAAGCGACCAATGAACTCTGGAATCATTCCAAACTTCAATAAATCCTCTGGCATCACATCAGCAAAGATGTCCTTGCGGTTCTTATCATTTGCATCCTGCAAGGTAGCATTAAAGCCAACACCTGATTTACCAATACGACTTTCAATAATCTTTTCAAGTCCAGAAAATGCACCACCAACAATGAACAAGACATTTGTTGTGTCAATCTGGATAAATTCTTGGTGTGGGTGCTTGCGACCGCCCTGAGGTGGCACAGATGCAACAGTTCCTTCAAGAATCTTCAATAGCGCTTGCTGAACACCTTCACCTGACACATCTCGTGTGATTGAAGGGTTTTCAGATTTGCGGGCAACCTTATCGATCTCATCGATGTAGATGATGCCGGTTTCAGCCTTCTTCACATCGTAATCTGCTGCCTGCAAAAGCTTCAGCAAAATGTTCTCAACATCTTCACCAACATAGCCTGCCTCAGTTAACGCTGTTGCATCTGCAATTGCAAATGGCACGTTAAGCATGCGAGCTAAAGTTTGTGCCATTAGAGTCTTACCGCAACCAGTTGGCCCCAGCATCAAAATATTTGATTTTGCTAATTCAATTCCGCTTTCACCTTTTGCTTCACCACTTTGCACACGCTTGTAGTGGTTATAGACGGCAACAGATAAAGACTTCTTTGCACGATCTTGTCCGATTACATATTGATCTAGAAATTCAAAGATTGCTTGTGGCTTTGGAAGCTCTGCCAAACCAAGAGATGCTGCCTCGCTGAGCTCTTCAACGATGATCTCGTTACATAACTCAATACATTCATCACAGATATAAACGCCAGGACCGGCAATGAGCTTTTTTACTTGCTTCTGAGTCTTGCCGCAGAAGGAGCACTTCAGTAGATCGCTTGTTTCACCGATTCTTGTCATGGCACTCCCTATAAGCCCTGGCAGGGGAAGCCAGAGTCTTCTCAGAGATAACTGTACTTTTCGCTCTGCCTGCCTGCATTCTTTTTAAGCGCCATAAGTGTTCGCTCTTAGAATAATTACTTCTTGGCTTTGCGTGAGGCAAGAACCTGATCAATGATTCCGTACTCAACAGCCTCTGTTGCTGTCAGAATCTTGTCGCGCTCTATGTCCTTGCGAATTTCCTCCGCTGACTTCACCACGTGGCGTGATAACAGATCTTCCTGCAAGCGAGTGATGCGATCGATTTCGCGAGCTTGAATTTCAATATCAGATGCCTGACCGCCACCTTCAGATGATGGTTGGTGAATCAAAATACGTGAATGTTCTAGTGCATAACGCTTGCCTTTAGCGCCACCAGCAAGAATTACCGCTGCTGCAGATGCTGCTTGGCCCAAGCAAATTGTGCTGATATCTGGGCGCACAAACTGCATAGTGTCATAAATTGCAGTCAGTGCTGTAAATGATCCACCAGGTGAGTTGATGTAGATCATGATGTCGCGATCTGGATCCATTGACTCCAGAGTCAAAAGCTGTGCCATGACATCGTTTGCAACGGTGTCATCAATTGGCTGGCCCATGAAAATGATGCGCTCTTCAAAAAGCTTTGTGTAGGGATCTTGACGCTTGTATCCATATGCTGTTTTTTCTTCAACAGTTGGAAGAACGTAGCGTGCATTAATTTCTTGGAATGTCATTACGCTTTGCCTCCAGTGATTTGTCCCAATGAAGTAACTACATGATCAACAAAACCATACTCTTTTGCATCTTTTGCATTAAACCAATTGTCACGATCAGAGTCAGCAAGAATCTTTTCTAGGCTTTGACCGGTATGCAAGGCATTTAACTCTGAAAGAGTTTGCTTTGTAATAGCCATTTGCTCTGCCTGGATACGAATATCAATTGCATTTCCACCAATTCCACCAAGTGGTTGGTGCATCAAAATACGAGAGCTCTGAGTTGAGTAACGCTTACCCTTGGCACCAGATGTTAGAAGGAACTGACCCATTGAGGCGGCCATTCCAAAGGTAACTGTTGCAACATCATTAGGGATTAGCTGCATGGTGTCATAGATCGCCATACCTGCTGTGACAGAGCCACCAGGTGAGTTGATGTACAAGAAAATATCTTTCTTTGCATCAAGTGATGACAAAAGAAGTAACTGAGCACAGACCATGTTTGCCATGTCATCGCGGACTTCACCTGACAAGAAAACAATTCGCTCTTCAAGCAGGCGGTTGTAAATCTGGTCTCTCATCTTGCTCTCTGTATCCACGTCAATTGCCTCCCGTATTTTTACCTGTAGTGACCTTAACAATTAAGCAGCCCAAATGCTTCCCGATTATGAGAAATACATGCGTGAACTGTGTCGTGTTCGCTGTAGGCGGAGAGAAAAAGAAGGTTTAAGCCTCTTCGACTAGATCTGCTGGGTTTGGCTGTGGAGCAAGGGCTTCTAGGTCAATGACATTGCCTGAAGCATCCTTAACTGTGATGCGACCCAAAACAGAGGCAAGCGCCTTAGCTCGAGTCACCTCGGCTACCAACTGCTGAATCTGTCCAGCTTTTTGTAGCTCTTCAGCAAATTGCTGTGGAGCCATTCCGTAACGCTGTGAGGTGCGAACTAAGTACTCAGTTAACTCAATTTCAGTGACCTGAACATCCTCAGTTGCAACAATTGCATCGAGCAAGAAATCTGATTTCAGAGATGAACGAACCTGGCCATCAACTTCTGCGCGGTGCTCAGCATCTTCCAAGCGGCCTTCACCCTCAAGGTGATCATTGACCTCTAGTTCAACAAGATTATCTGGCACAGGAATTTCATTATCTGCAAGTAGTTTTTCAACTAGGCGATCGCGTGCTTGTGCACCTTGTTCCATCTTCTTCACGCGCTCTAGACGCGTAACAAAATCTGCCTTTAACTCTGCAAGTGTGTCGAATTCAGATGCCAGCTTGGCAAATGCATCATCAACTGGTGGTAGCTCACGCTCTTTAACAGCCTTAACTGTTGCTGTTACCTCACCCTTTTCACCCTCTTGCTGTCCAACTAGTTGAGTTTCAAATGTCTTAACATCTCCGGCCTTCATGCCGATCAACTTCTCATCAAGACCATCAATCATCTTGTCTGAACCAACTTCATAGGAGATGTCGTTAGCTTGTCCGCCATCAACCTCTTTGCCGTCAATAAAGGCTGTCATATCAAGAGTTGTAAAATCACCATTCTCAACTTCGCGCTCAACTGTTGTTAGAGTGCCAAAGCGTGTGCGCAACGATTCGATCTGCTCATCAACATCTGCATCTGCAACTACCACGTCATCTACTTCGATGGTGATCTTAGAAAAATCTGGCAATACAACCTCTGGGCGCACATCAACCTCAACGGTGAAAACAAGCTTGTCGTTATCTACAAACTCTTTAACATCTACTTCTGGACGACCAATAACTGCCACTGAGTGCTCACGAGCTGCTTGGCCATAGAACAAAGGAAGAGCTGTGTTGATTGCCTCATCGATTACAGCTCCGCGTCCCACGCGCTGATCAATCATTGATGCAGGAATTTTTCCCTTACGAAAACCAGGAATGTTTACCTGCGCAGCAACCTTCTTATAAGCGTTAGCAACATGTGATTCAAGCTCAGCATAAGCAACTTCAACATCAAGACGAACACGAGTTGGAGAAAGAACTTCGACTGAACTTTTCACTAATTGCTCCTAATGGGATTGAGGAAGAACCGAGACAAACTGGTCGGGGCGGGGAGATTCGAACTCCCGATCTCCTGCTCCCAAAGCAGGCGCGCTAGCCACTACGCTACGCCCCGAGGCGCAAAGCAGGAGTCTAAACCAGATTTCGTACTCTGATTACCGACCCAGTACCTTTAGCCCCTAAGCACCTGCGGGTGTAGCTCAATGGTAGAGCCCCAGCCTTCCAAGCTGGCCATGCCGGTTCGATCCCGGTCACCCGCTCCAGTTTGTTTATCCGATAGATCCGACCTTGTTAATGAGGGCTCGGCCGCTGAAATTCAGTAGAACTGAACCAGTCGAGCCATTCTGATCAATTGAATGAAGTCTCAGAGTAGAAGTACCAGTGCAAACTAATTTTCCAATTATCAGGAATTGAATGTGACGACTGCCTGCGCCATTTATGTAAGCAGTTGAATCGCTGGCGAAAACCCGATAATCCGGTGTTCCGTTGCTTGCGACTAGTTGCATTCCAATGGAAGCTGCACTTGTAAAAACACTTGAGAATGTTCCGTCTATCAAAATTTCATACGTATATGTACCTGCAGGCAAACTTCCAAAAGGATCTGAATCTGCTGCGCCCATACTTGTTCCAGAAGTTAATGTCCAAGTCCCTGTATTCACAAAGTATGAAATTGAAACTCCATCTGCACCAGCTGCTCCAGTAGAACCATTAGTTCCATTGGTTCCATTACTTCCTGCCGCACCTGCAGTTCCGGTATCACCTTTTACTCCTGCAGCACCGGCTGCACCATCAACACCATTCGTTCCATTTATTCCATTGCTTCCTGCAGCTCCAGCTGAACCAGTTGCCCCTGTAGCACCTGTTAAACCTGTGTCACCTTTCAAACCAGTCGCGCCAGCAGGCCCAGTTGCACCATCATTTCCTTTGGCACCTGTTGCACCAGATGCACCTGTGAGTCCAGTAGAACCATTTGCACCAGTATTACCAGTTGCACCTTTATCACCCTTATCTCCTTGTGGACCAGTTGCACCTTTATCACCCTTATCTCCTTGTGGACCAGTTGCACCTGTCGCACCTATTCCACCCTGCTCACCAACAACCGTTGTCACAGATTTTGTATCGGTTTGTTTAAGAGAAGTAGTTAACTTCCAAACACCTTTTGTTTTGGGGCCGTAGAGATTTGCATTCTTTGTGTCTATATAGAAATCACCATCTTTTCCAATTGCTTTCGTTGGTATTGCAGCACCACTTAGAATCGTGTTAACAACAGTTGTGACTACGCGGCCAGCTGCCTTTACTGTTGTTTTCGGTGCAGCAATAGCTGACGGAGATATCGCAAGAGTTGTTGCGATAGTTATTGCTATGAAGGATTTGCTGCCTTTCATGGGGACACCTTTTTCTTTTGGGGAAAACAAGTCTGAACCTGTGAAAAAGATGGGCGAATAAGGGATTCCCGCGGGCGATTACGCGTGGATGGCAGGGATCCCCTACGTGTCCGCTCTATTTCTCTAAGGGTGTTTTCAGGTTGGTTTGCTATCTTCCTCAGTATGAAGCTGTTAGTTACAGGTAGTGGTTGACGAGGGGTCAATGACAAGAACATTTAACGAAAGGACATGAATATGTCATCAAAGAAGAGAATGGCAGCTGTTGCACTCACTGTTGCAGCGCTATCACTTGGTTCAATCGGTACTGCCTCCGCACATGACAAGGGAGCTCCTAAGTCTGCTGCTGAAAAAGCTGCTCACGCTTCACAACATGCAGCTAAGGAAGCACTTGTTGCAACAACAATTGGTTTAGATGCAGCAACTATCAAGACTCGTCTTGCAGCTGGTGAATCACTTGCAACAATTGCAGGAACGAAGAAAGATGCTTTGATCGCAGCCCTAGTTGCCTTCAAGACAAAGAACATTGATGACCGTGTTGCAGCTGGAACTATGACTGCGGCGCAAGCAACTGCTAAGAAGGCAAACTTGACCGCTCATGTAACAGAGCGAGTCAATGCTGTTGGCGGTAAGGGAATGGGCCACAAGGGTCCTAAGGGTCCAAAGCCTGCAAAAGCACCACGTCCATAAGTAACTCTCTCCTCCTAAGGGGTTAGGAAAACCCGCCACGTGAGCAATCACTTGGCGGGTTTTTCATTGCTCATGGCAAGATGCACTCATGCGCATTCATATCGGTAGTGATCATGCTGGGTTGGAGCTAAAGGCCGCACTCGTTGAATATCTACAGAGCAAAGGTCACGATGTGAAAGACCACGGTCCACATGAGTATGACGCAGTAGATGACTACCCCGATTTTTGTATTCCAGCTGCAATTGCAACAGTTGCCGATCCAACTTCACTTGGAATTGTCCTAGGTGGTTCTGGCAATGGTGAACAGATTGCTGCAAACAAAGTTAAAGGCGTGCGGGCAGTTTTAGCGTGGAGCGTGGAAACAGCCAAGCTTGGCAAAGACCACAACAACGCAAATGTTGTTGGCATTGGTGGGCGCATGCATTCAATTGATGAATGCAAAGCCATTATTGATGCCTTTATTGAGACACCGTTTTCAAATGATGAGCGCCATGTGCGCAGAATTAACAAGATTGCTAAGTATGAAAATGAAGGAAAGCTTTAAACCTTTGTATACAACATGTCGTTAACGGCATGATCTTTATCAATACCTTGTCCTTCAAAGCGTGTGACAGGACGCCATTCAGGTTTATCAATTACTCCCCCAACAAATAAGGGTGAGGCTGCAAAGACTTCCTGGATGCTAATCGCATATGGAACCCAATCAGTTGCAATATGTATGAAGCCACCTTTTTTGATCTTTGGGTGAATTAATCGCAAGAAGCCTTCATTAACAATGCGGCGCTTGTTGTGCTTCTTCTTTGGCCAGGGATCTGGAAAGTAGAGATGAATACCATCTAATGATTCATCAACAATCATGTGCTGTAAAACCACATGCACATCATCTTCAATTACCTTTAGGTTTGTTAGATCATTTTCGGATATGCGAGCCAACAGCTTGCCGATTCCTGGTGGATGAACATCAACTGCGATGTATCCGTTGTTGGGGTGATTCTTGGCGATGATGGCCGTGGCCTCACCCATGCCAAAGCCAATCTCCATGATTACTTTTTCACTTTTTGGAAAAATAGCCGCAAGGTCAATTAACTCTTGCTTGAATTCAATTCCATGTATTGCCTGCAGGGTGGTCTTTGCTTCTCTTTGGGCAACGGTTATGCGGGATCCACGGATGCTGTAGCTGCGTACCGATGGGCGTTCCATGGGGTAACTCTGTCATGGTTGGATTGGAACCTACAAAACACCGAAGGAGCAACAAGTGCCAGGTCTAAATTTGAGCCGTGCTGAAGCAAAAGATCGTGCGGACCATCTGCATGTAAATAGCTATGTAGTAACCCTTGATGTCACAAAGGGCGAAGAGACTTTTTACTCAAAGTCGCAAGTTTCTTTTACATGCAATAAGCCTGGTTATTCAACATTTATTGATGCTGTCGGTCGCTCGGTTATTAGCGCCACTCTCAATGGCACACCAGTTGATACAACCAACTTTGATGGCGAATCAATCTTTATCACCAACCTTGCAGCAGACAATCTTCTTGTAATTGAAATTGAAGCTGAGTACTCAAAATCAGGTGAAGGTCTCCAGCGCTCAGTTGATCCATCAGATGGTGAGATCTACCTGTACTCACAAGGAGAAACGGCTCATATCCGCAATATGTTCCCTTGCTTTGATCAGCCATCATTGAAGGCAACATTTTCTTTAACTGTTACAACACCTGGGCACTGGGAAGCAGTTTCAAACAACCCAGTTGAATCAAAGGTGGCAAAGGGCGATCTAACAGAATGGAAGTTCTCGACGACCCCTCGCATCACTACATATTTAGATTGCCTAGTGGCTGGACCATATTCACATGTGCATGATGTTTATAAGGGCGAAAAAGAGATCCCGCTTGGAATTTACTGCCGCAAGTCCATGATGCAGTACTTGGATCCAGAGGATATTTTCTTAGTTACCAAGCAAGGCTTTGAATACTTTGAAAAGACTTTTGGTTTGGCATATCCATTTGAAAAGTATGACCAAATTGCAGTTGTTGACTTCAACTTTGGTGCCATGGAAAACGCAGGAGCGGTTACCTTCCGTGAAGATGTGTTGGTATTTCGCAGCCACATGCCAGAGAAGGCATACCTAAGCCGTGCAAACACAATCCTGCACGAGATGGCACATATGTGGTTTGGTGACATGGTCACCATGTACTGGTGGGATGACCTCTGGCTTAACGAATCATTTGCTGAATGGTCTTCATATTTAGCCTTGTCAGAGGCAACTCGTTTTAAGGGTGCTTGGTCAGAATTTAACTCTGCCCGCAAAAACTGGGCATATCGCCAAGATCAGCTCTCATCCACCCACCCCATCATCGCTGACATGGTTGATATGGAAGCGGTAAATGCAAACTTTGATGGAATTACCTATGCAAAGGGTGCCTCTGTGTTGCACCAATTAGTTGCACACGTTGGTCGCCCAGAATTTATTGCAGGTCTGCAAAAGTACTTTGCTAAGCATGCCTGGGGCAATACAACTCTTAATGACTTATTAGTTGAACTAGAAGCAACTAGTGGACGAAAGTTAGATGCGTGGGTAAACACCTGGCTACAAACTGCAGGTGTTAACACCTTGCGACCAGTCTTAGATATTGATGGTGACACATACAAGTCAGTGACTATTTCCCAGGAAGTACCTCTTGTTCCTGCAGGTTCGAAAGAACTTCGCCCACATCGCCTTGCAGTTGGTCTCTATGACATCAGTGGCGGTGCGTTAAAACTGCGCAAGAGCGTAGAGCTAGATGTTGTTGGAGCATCAACTGTGGTGGTAGATCTTGCCGGCGAAAAGGTTGCTGACCTATTACTGATTAATGACCGCGATCTTTCATATGCAAAACTGCGCTTTGATGAGCGTTCGATTGCAACCCTAAAGACTCACCTTGGAAAGTTTGATGATGCCCTTGCACGTGCTCTCTGTTGGGCTGCAATCTGGGATATGCATCGGGATGCTGAAATCTCTTCAGCAGATTTCATTGAAATTGCGCTCAACGGTCTTGCAGGTGAAAGCGATGATGCAATTGTTAACATCGTCCTTGCTCAGTTAGGCACCTCTGTTGAGGCATATACAAAGGATGCAAACCGTAACGCGGCGCGTGAAAAGTTAGCCGATGGATTGTGGGCTCTGACAACTAGTTCAGCCGCAGGCAGCGACCTCCAATTACTCATCTCTCGTGCATTTGCAATCAACGCACACACCGAAGCACAAACAGCCAACATTCGCGCACTTCTAAATGGCAGTGCACCTGGACTAAAGGTTGATGCAGATCTTCGTTGGTACTTCCTGATTGCACTCACAGAGCGTGGCGCAACTACAAAGGCTGAACTAGAAGCCGAGCTTGCAAAGGACAACACAACTACTGGCAACCTGGCATTTGAAACTTGCTTAGCTGCAATGCCAACAAGTGATGCCAAGGCTTATGCCTTCAACAAGGGTATGGATGTAGATGCAGCGACATCTGTTCGAACAGCTTTAGTTGCTGGTTTCCAACGCCCTATCCAGGGGCACCTACTGGAACCATTTGTCCCGCTCTACTTTGATAACTTAATTTCAGTGTGGGAATCACGCTCGTATGAACCTGCTGCAAAGTTTGTTACTGGTTTTTATCCATCATGGATTGTGAAGCAGTCAACTGTGGATTTAACAAATGCATGGCTAGCTGGTGCAGGAAAAGAATCTCCTGCCGTCTTGCGAAAGCTTGTTAAAGAGTCACAGGATGGATTAATTCGTGCGCTTAAGGTGCAGGTACTAGATAAGTAATTAGTCGATTTCAGTAATTGAGGTTGACTTCTTCTGCCTTGTAGCAGTGCCGGCATAGGTAAGTACTGAGATCACAACAAACATCACTGTAGGAATTACAAGGAATGTAACAACGGTTTCAAAGACAGATAAACCTGGAGCCGACGTTACTGGACCTTCAAAGATTGTCATGGTTGTAAGTGTAAATTACTTATGCAGTCGCTGCTGCCACGCCAAACGGCTGCAAGTACGGCAACCATCTGTGATCTGTGCGACCTGTGCCCAAAATTCTCCATGCCGCCCCCACTGGCTCACGTGGCAGTGTGCGCAAACGCCAGCCAAGTTCTTTCAGGTGTTTGTCAGCCTTCACGTGGTTGCACTTGTGACACGCAGAAACAACATTTTCCCAGTTGTGTCCACCGCCGCGACTACGTGGGATCACATGGTCAATAGATGTTGCAGGTGCTGCGCAGTAAACACAACGACCGCCATCTCGGGCAAAGATTGCTCTGCGTGAAAGTGGCACAGAGTGACGATAAGGAATACGAACAAATTTTGTTAGGCGCACAACTGCAGGCAAAGAAACTTGACCACCAGCAAATCGTAGAATTTCGCCAGAGTCTTCAACCATCACAGCTCGGTGATTTAAGACAAGGATCAGCGCGCGACGCTCCGTTATGACACCCAACGGCTCGTAGGTGGCATTTAAGACAAGTGTGCGCGACATGTATCGCTCCCGATCTAGCGCCTGGCTGGCACCGATTGACATATCTTGCACCAAAACACCCGACCTCGTGGGTATTTGAAAGAGGCTTTTAGGTAAAGATTTGGATAAAGTCTTGTCATTATGAATGACTCTCTGCGTACCTTCCTCGAATGGATGGCTGGGACCCCCCTGCGCATCCTGATCATCCTTATTGGCGCTGGCTTGATTCAATCCTTCGGCTCACGGGCTATTACCCGTGCCATGAACAAACTGGCCTCGGCTGACTTAGTACCTGGTCCCCGCAACATCGTTGCTCGTCAAAAAGAACGTGCCACAACTATTGGTGGCGTCCTGACTGCGACGTTACAGAGTGCAACCTGGATTATTGCAATTGCTATGGCCCTGGGTGAATTTGGTTTTGATCTGGGCCCATTGATTGCATCTGCCGGTGTCGTTGGCGTTGCAATCGGACTCGGTGCCCAGACCCTTGTTCGAGATGTTCTATCTGGAATCTTTATGTTGATCGAAGATCAATATGGCGTTGGCGACTCAGTTGATGTATTAGACATTGAAGGAGTCGTTGAAAAAGTTGGACTGCGCGTCACAACTGTTCGTGATGGTCAAGGGACCTTGTGGTATTTGCGTAATGGTGAAATCTTAAAAGTTGGTAATCAATCTCAATCTGGTTGATTCACCATTGAGTTAGCCGCCATCTCGCAATAGCTCCATAGCTGTGTTTTCAACTCTTCCTTAATTTCCACGCCATCAACGGCCTTTCGCATTGCGCTAAGCCAAGCATCACGAGCCTTTGTATCAATAGAAAATTGCGCATGGCGCATGCGTAGACGTGGGTGACCGCGGTTTTCTTGGTAAGTATCTGGTCCGCCCCAGTATTGTTCTAGAAACCATTGCAGACGTTGGGCAGCACCTTGTAAATCATTGTCTGGATACATCGGACGCAAGATTGGATCAGTTGCAACGACAGCGTAGAACTGAGAAACCAAATCTGCGAAGAACTTCTCGCCACCTACTTGTTCGTAGAAGTTGCTCATGGAAGAAGGTTAATCTCATTGCTTGCTTGTGGCATAGATTTGAATTTGAGAGACATGACACCTAATGCAAGGACTGGAAGGGCTGCAGCTAAGCAGAGCCAGCCATAACTGAGCGTTCCGATGATTACACCGGCAATTGCGCCTCCGCCAGCTCCTGCAAGATTCATGACTAAGTCACTTGCACCTTGAGATGATGCTTTAAATTCTGCCGAGACACTCTCTGATAGAAGTGTCGATCCAGCAATGAGCGTGCAGGACCAACCCAATCCCAGTAAAAACAAACCAACGCCCAAGGTATAGGCATCATCGGCTTGGGCCTTGCCGGAAATAATTGTTGACAGCAAAAGCGTCAGTATTCCGATTTGGATAATACGCACCCTTCCAAAGCGATCACTGAGAGATCCAACCAGCGGTGAAAATGCATACATACCCAGCACGTGAACACTAATAACTAAGCCGATGATAGTAAGTGACACATCAACATGTGCCATATGTACTGGAGTCATCACCATGACTGAAACCATTGCAACATGTCCTATAGCTATTGCAAGAATCGCAAAAAGAGCTTTTGGATTATTGCCAATGTGCTGAAGAGCTAGTTTTGTGGAGCCCTTTTTTCTCGTTTCAAGGTTTTCCTTGTTAGCAATTAGGTAAGGATCGGGGCGTAGGAAAATTAGAATGACGACAGATGCACAAAGAAGAGTTACCGCTGAAATCATGTAAGGGCCAACAAGTCTGGGTAAACCAAAACCCTCAGCCAAATTTCCAGCAGGCTCCATCAGGTTTGGGCCAGTCACCGCACCAATAGTTGAACCCCATACGACAAATGAGAGTTGCTTGGCTCTTGTTTGAGTCGTCGCTAGATCAATAGCTGCAAAGCGGGCTTGATATCCTGCAGCAGATGCTGCTCCAACTAAAAATGTTCCGATCAGCATTAAGAAAATATTTCTTTGAGCCCCACCCGTGATTGCAAATATGGAACCAATTACTCCAGCGATATAGCCAACAGCTAAAGCTAATCGCCGACCACCTTTTGCAGTTAAACGTGCAAGTGGCAGAGCCAATGCAGCTGCCCCAAGTACGGCGCTCGTTTGTGCCAGCCCAGCTAAAGTTTCTGAATCTGTAATTGAGGACACTAAAAGTGATCCAGCAGCAACAGTTCCGGCAACGCCAACACCGCTTAAAACTTGGGCAGTTGCTAATGTCTTAACAACTTTGTTTTGAAGCTGCGTGTTAGGCATTATGGAATTAAACGAACCCAAACAGCAGTATCTGTTGGCAATGTATGTCCTGTTACCGGTCCGCTTGCAATCAAGATCTGGCTATCACTGGGCAATTCAATGGGTGCGCCAAAGTTGATATAGCAGGCAAAATTTCCTGGACGCTTGAAGGCAACAACATCTTTGCCAGCTTCAATCCATTCCATTGGGCCATCACCAAGACCTGCTTCTTCTTTGCGAATAGCCAGTGCTTGGCGATACATCGTAAGTGTTGAACCTTCAACACCATCTTGTGTATCAACTGCGTACTTACCCATCCAAGGAGACTGTGGCAACCAAGATTCATCAAGTTTCAAGGAATCATTTGCTGAAAAACCAAATCCACCCTTGGGATTTGCAGTCCAAGGCAATGGAACACGACAACCATCGCGGCCACGATCTACATAACCACTCATTTTCCAACGCGGATCAGTTAGACGATCTTCAGGAAGATCGCGCACTTCAGGCAAACCAATTTCTTCGCCCTGATACAAATACGTTCCACCAGGCAAAGCCAGCGTCATCAACGTTGCACTACGTGCACGCAATGTTCCGCGCGCAACATTGAACTTTGCAGGATCGCCTTGGCGAGTAAAGGTAGAAGTGCCATCATTTGTCAGACCAAGATCTAGACGGTCAATTGATCGCACAACATCGTGGTTGTTAAACACCCACGATGTTGGTGCTCCAACTTCGGCCAACGCTTCTATAGAGCTATCAATCTTTGACTTAATCTGCTTGACATCCCACAAGGTTGTAAGCATTTCAAAGTTAAATGAGTTCTGAAGCTCATCAGGGCGCACATAACGCGCTATGCGTGAAGCCGGACTTACCCAAGCCTCTGCAACACCCATGCGATCTCCTGGGTAAGAATCAAAGATTTTGCGCCATGAACGATAGATATCGTGCACACCTTCTTGATCCCAGAAAGGTTTGTGCTCTGTTCCAAGCATTGCTGCAGTTGGATCATGCCGAATATCTGGTAACCCTGCTTCTTTGACCATGCCGTGTGCAACATCGATACGGAAGCCATCAACACCGCGATCTAACCAAAACTTCAAAACATCCTCTAGGTGATCTTTTACCTCTTGGTTTTCCCAGTTTAGATCTGGTTGTTCAACGGCAAAGAGATGTAAATACCACTGCCCCGCTGTTCCATCTGCTTCCGTAATTCTTTCCCAGGCTGGTCCACCAAAGACTGATTCCCAGTTGTTTGGTGGAAGTTCTCCGTTTTCACCTTTTCCATCGCGGAAGATGAAACGTTCACGCTCCTGTGAGCCAGGTGCAGCTTTTAACGCTGCTTGAAACCACTTGTGTTCACTTGATGTGTGGTTAGGAACAATGTCCACAATAAATTTAATTCCGTGCTCGTGTGTTTCTTTGATCAGCTGTTCTGCTTGTGCCAATGTTCCGTAGGCAGGCTCGATATCCATGTAATCGGCAACATCATAGCCATGATCATGTTGTGGTGATGGATACCAAGGAGAGATCCAAATTGCATCAATACCGAGTGACTTTAAATACGGAAGACGTGAACGAATACCTTCAACATCGCCAATGCCATCACCATTTGCATCAGCAAATGAGCGTGGGTAGATCTGGTAGGTAACCGCATCTCTCCACCATGGGCGTTCTGTGCGTGGGGCTAGTGGTGCCATCATTAGTTCTCCAGATATTTGTTAAGGAATTCGCGCTCAGCATCATTGAGGGGCCGCGACTTTTTGGTGTCCATGGAAACAGTAACTTGAACAGTTTTCACAACTGCCAAGAGCTCATCTCCATTCTTCATTTCATAGGTCATACCAAATGAAGATGTGCCTATTTTGTTAACCCAGATATCAACATCTATATAGATATCGCCGGTATAGATCGGTGCAATAAAATCAACCTCAGCCCTGGCGACTACCATTGCAATCATCTTCGACCAGGCAAAGCGAGCTTCTTGAGCATAAATTAAATAAGTTGCGTTATTGACATGACCAAAAGCATCTAGATCGCCCCAGCGCACATACTGCTTGTTCTGAAACCTCATTAGCGGGTTAACTTTCGATATGTCATGCGATGTGGACGAGATGCTTCTGCGCCCAAACGCTCACGTTTGTTTTCTTCATAGCTTTCAAAGTTACCTTCAAACCAGAACCACTTTGCGTCCCCCTCATAGGCCAAGATGTGAGTTGCTACGCGGTCAAGAAACCAACGATCGTGAGAGATCACAACGGCGCATCCTGGAAACTCCAGCAACGCATTTTCAAGTGATCCCAAGGTTTCAACATCAAGGTCGTTTGTTGGCTCATCCAGCAGCAATAGGTTTCCACCTTGCTTGAGCGTTAGTGCCAAGTTCAAACGGTTACGTTCTCCGCCAGATAAAACTCCTGCAGCTTTTTGCTGATCTGGGCCTTTAAAACCAAAGCAGGAAACATAGGCACGTGATGGCATTTCAACTTGGCCAACCTTAATAAAGTCATTGCCATCTGAAACAACTTCCCACAAAGACTTCTTGGGATCAATGCCACCGCGGCTCTGATCAACGTAAGAAATCTTTACAGTCTCACCGATTTTTACATTGCCAGAATCGGCCTCTTCCATACCCATCAAAGTCTTAAACAGCGTTGTTTTACCGGCACCGTTAGGACCAATTATTCCAACAATTCCGTTACGTGGCAGAGTAAATGAGAGATCTTCAATTAAAACTCGATCTCCATACCCCTTAGTTAAGTTATTAACTTCAATAACAACATTTCCAAGACGTGGGCCAGGTGGAATTTGAATCTCTTCAAAGTCGAGTTTGCGCATCTTGTCTGCTTCAGCGGCCATCTCTTCATATCGGGCAAGGCGAGCCTTTGATTTAGCTTGGCGCCCCTTTGCATTTTGTCGAACCCAATCAAGCTCTTCGGCCAAACGCTTGGCGCGCTTTGCATCCTTTTGACCTTCAACCTTTAAACGAGCTGCCTTTGTTTCAAGATAGGTCGAGTAATTACCCTCGTATGGATAGGCACGACCACGGTCTAATTCAAGAATCCACTGCGCAACATTGTCCAAGAAGTATCTATCGTGCGTGATCGCAACAACTGCGCCAACATACTTATTAAGGTGTTGTTCAAGCCATAGAACTGATTCTGCATCAAGGTGGTTTGTTGGCTCATCAAGTAGAAGTAGATCTGGTGCTTGCAAAAGTAATTTACACAGCGCAACACGGCGCTTTTCTCCACCAGATAAGACTGAAACATCTGCATCAGGTGGTGGACAACGAAGTGCATCCATCGCTTGTTCTAATTGTGAATCAAGCTCCCACGCATTGCGGTGATCTAGTTGCTCCTGCAGGTTTCCCATCTCAGCCAACAAGGTGTCATAGTCAGCATCTGGGTTTGCCATTTCGGCGCTAATCTCATCAAAGCGCGCAAGCATTGCGACGGTTTCTGCAACGCCCTCTTTCACGTTATCAATAACATTTTTTGTCTCATCAAGGTGAGGTTCTTGCAGCAAGATGCCTACGGTGTAGCCGGGGGTTAAGTAAGCCTCACCATTTGATGGTTGCTGTAAGCCGGCCATGATCTGCAAGACAGTTGACTTACCTGCACCATTTGGACCGACCACACCAATCTTGGCCCCTGGATAAAACATAATCGTGACGTCATCAAGGATGACCTTGTCACCATGCGCTTTACGCGCCTTCTTCATCGTATAAATGAACTCAGCCATGGAATGAAACCTTAGTGGTAGTGGCGGGTAGACTATGTATTACGACCCTCCTACAAGCGCCTGTAGCTCAGTCGGATAGAGCACCCGCCTTCTAAGCGGGTTGTCGCAGGTTCGATTCCTGCCAGGCGCGCAGTGGCATTAAAACATAAAAGAACCCAGGGCTACCCTCGCGGCCCTGGGTTCTTTTATTTATTTATTGAGTTTTAGATTACTTGTTTGCTCGTGCGAGTAGGTCTTTCGCCTTAGCAAGGAATGTGCCCTCGATAGCGATGAAACCACTTGGAGCTGCAGCTGTTGCACACTCTGAAGACAAGAAGTACTCAGCAAGTTCTTTGACGGCTGTTCCCTTTGTCTTGTCAGCATATGAAGTTTCTAGCAACATGTAGCTGATGATTCCTAGTGGGTATGCACCAGCAACCTTTGTGCTGTAGTCAAAAGTAACAATTCCGTCAGCAGCTTGCTTTGCCTCACCTAGGAATGCTGATGTTGCAGCTGAATCTGGGTATGTGAAGTTTCCTGATGCATTACCAACGTATGCAGCACGAAGACCAAATGATGTTCCCCATTGCTTTTCTGCATATGTGATTGAGTATGGAGACTTCGCAGCAAGTGTTGCAACACCCTGTGAACCGTTTGCACCAACAATACGACCGATGTTTGCAGAGTCGTTGATGTTTCCTGGGAATGCAGTTGTGAATGCATCGTTAGCTGGCTTTGTCCAAACTGTTGGAGCCACACCATTCATAAAGCGTGTGAAGTTGTTTGAAGTTCCTGATGTATCTGAACGGAAAACAACCTTGATTGGCTTGTTAGGAAGTGAGTAGTAAATGCTCTTTGAAGCGTTACGCAAAACAATTGGCTTGCCGCTCTTATCGACAGCAACGTTTCCGGATGCAGTCTTCTTGTAAACAACTGACTTAACCGTACGGTTGTTGTCTGCAACGATTGCTGGATCGTTCCACTTTGTAATTTGACCAGCAAAAATCTTTGCAACTGTTTCTGAAGAAAGGTAGATGTCCTTCTTTGCAGGTAGGTTAACTAGAACTGCAATTGGAGCTGCAACGATTGGTGCATGGAAAATTGTTGAGCGCTTGTTAGCACCTGTGTGTGCTGAATCTGAAAACCAAAAATCTCCAATTTTGTTATCGGAGTTGTTCTTGCCTGTTCCTGAACCGGTTGATGTATAGACAAATGAGTGTCCGGTCTTCTTAGCAAAGCCTGCCTTACAAGCTTCTACTATAGGAACCACAAATGATGCACCTGAGCCCGCTAGATCAACAGCGTGTGCTGGTTGTGCAGATGAAACTGCGATTACTGCGGCAACAGCGAATGCTTTTGCCTTAAGTGAAAACTTCATTTAATACCTTTCGTAGGAGGGTCGGTCATTTACATCTGCAAAAGTAATCAGCCAGAGTTACCTTTAGGCAAGAACTAAGTTAACAATTCCCCTAACTTAGATGAACAACAGGTGTTATCCGAAACGCCCTGTTACGTAATCTTCAGTGCGCTTATCAGTTGGTGAAGAGAAGATCTTGCTCGTTGGAGCGGTCTCAACCATGACTCCTGGGCCACCGTCAGATAGGAAGAAGGCTGTGTAGTCAGCCACGCGAGCGGCTTGCTGCATATTGTGAGTCACGATGACGATCGTCATTGACTTGGCCAACTCGGAAATTGTCTGTTCAATTCTAAATGTTGATCCTGGGTCAAGAGCAGAACATGGCTCATCCATCAAAAGAACCTGAGGCTCTACAGCCAATGCTCGCGCAATACACAAGCGCTGTTGTTGTCCACCGGAGAGTGCCCCGCCGTGCTCGCCAAGGCGATCCTTAACCTCAGTCCAAAGACCTGCACGTACCAGACATGACTCGAGCAGTTCATCGGTATTGCTCTTCTTGAGTTGGGCAAGCTTGAGTCCAGACAAAACATTCTCACCAATGGTCATAGATGGGAATGGGTTTGGCTTCTGGAAAACCATGCCAACGCGCAAACGAATCTTTGTCACATCAGTTCCTGGTGCGTAAATATCCTTGCCATCTAGTAGAACTTCACCAGCAAGTGCAGCTGTTGGAATGAATTCGTGCATACGGTTAAGTGTGCGCAAGTACGTTGACTTTCCGCAGCCTGAGGGTCCAATTAGCGCGGTGACGGTACCGGCAGCAAAATCTAATGAGACATCTGAGAGCACATGCTTAGTACCAAACCATGCGTGCACTCCACGTGTCTCAAGACCTGTACCAAGCAGGTTGGTCCCTGGGACTCGTTGCTCACGATTGCCTGCAACTGATGCAAGAGATGATGGCGTCGTTGTCTGCATTTTTTTCTCCATGTTTTCGTTGTTTGAATTTCCTGTTGGCGTCATCTCAAACTACCTTTCTACCGCTGATGTACCGGGCAAGTCCGAACAAAACCATAATCAGAATGAGCAAGATCAACATTCCGCCCCACGCTCGTGCATAAGCCTCTTCTGTTCCACCTGTGAGGAATGCCTTCCAAATATAAAACGGCAGTGAGCCCATTGGGCCAGAAGCCGGATTGAAGTTCAGTGCATCTGCACCGCCCGAAACAAGAAGAATCGGAGCTGTTTCACCGATGATGCGAGCGATACCAAGGATTACCGCAGTAACCAAACCACTCTTGGCGGCAGGAACCACAACTCCAGAAACGGTGCGCCACTGAGTAGCACCCAGTGCAACTCCAGCTTCACGAAGATCATTTGGAATTAAAAGAAGCATTTCTTCTGCTGTTCGCGCAATTGTTGGAATCATCAAAATACTTAATGCCAATGACCCCATTAAGCCATTTAACTCTTGCGTTACAGGGATAACCAAAATCGAAAGAATGAATAATCCAGCAACAATAGATGGCACACCACTCATTGCTTGGACAAGAAACTTAATTGGGCGAGCTAAGCTGCCGCGAATCTCAGTTAAGTAAAGCGCTGTTAAAAGACCAATTGGGAAACTAAAAATGAGCGCAACGCCCACCATTATGATAGTTCCGATTAGTGCGTGTAAAAGTCCACCTGATGTAACAGGATCATTAACAGATGCCAGTGTCATGTCATTGGTGAACATGCCAAAGTGGATTCCTTTATAGCCTTTAAGAAAAACTGTTGAAACAATACTGACAATCGGAATCAAAGTTATGGTCATCGCCAGAAATGCAAAACTACTCAGCAGAGAATCCTTTGCGGCTGCCAAATCACGAAGGCGCAGTTGCTGCACAAAAATCAAAAGACTTGCGAAGAAAAAGTATGCTGCGGCAAAACCCAACTTGCCACTGAGTCCTGTGAACTCTATAGCCGCTCCTGCTAGAACAGCGGCCAGAGCTAATATGGCAGCAGTAGCTAATCGCTGTGCGATTGATGTGCCCCAAGGTGTTTGAGGTTTTGGAATAGTGGTTTGAGTCATCGTCCTTTTTTCCCAAACTTATTGATTAACACATCAGAGATAGCATTTACCGCCAAAGTCAGAAGGAATAGAACAAGGCCTGCTGCCATAAGCGCATTTACCTCTTCTGGACCTGCTTCGCCAAACTTCAAAAGAATAAGTGAAGCAACGTTTCCACCGGCACCAAAAAGAACTTGCCAGTTGATCTGATAAACAACGTTAAGAACTGTGTAAACCGCAACTGTTTCACCCATTGCGCGGCCAAGGCCAAGCATTGCTCCACCAACAACTCCACCGCGGCCATAAGGAATTACAACTGCGCGAATCATCGCAAGCTTTGATGCACCTAATGCATATGCAGCTTGCACACGATCTAATGGTGTTTGATCAAAGATTTCGCGAGAAATCGCAGTAACAATTGGAATAATCATGATCGCAAGAACTAAGCCTGCAATAAATGGTGAGCGCTCAAAGATTGGAGCAGGAACATCAAATAATGGAATAAAGCCCAAATACTTGTTGAGTAGTTTTGCCCAATACTCCGCACTACTCATCAAGACTATGAAGCCCCAAAAACCAAAGAGAAGTGATGGGAAGGCAGCCATAAGGTCGATGAGAGAAACTAGAAACTTCTTGACTGGACCACGCGCATAGAAGGTCAAATACAAAGCACTCAAGACTGCGATAGGAACTCCAACAATTACAGCAATCAGTGCTGTTAAGAATGTTCCAATAAGCATTGCGCCAAGTCCGAAGGTGCTTTCGGCAACCTTGCCCTCGGCATCTTGCAATACTTCCCACTTTGATTCAGTTAAGAATGAAAGTTTCTCAACACGCAGAACACTTATTCCTTTGAGTGATAAGAACAGCGCAATCAACCCAAGGATGACCAAAGATGTCATTCCACCAATGGTGACAACTGCGCGGAAGATTTGATCTGAGCGACGTGGCTGAGTCGTGATCTCGCGTGGGGCAGGGATCTCTGCCGGCTTGTTTTCAAGCAATGTCATGGAGTGAATCTTGTACATACTCGGGATTTTTTACATAGACCAAAGGTGTCTAGAAGGTTAACAAAAGGTGAAATCGCCCCTTTCCCCCTAAGGTTGCCCCCATGGCCAATGAACAAGCGAATCTGATCTGGATCGACTGCGAAATGACCGGACTGTCTCTGGAAAAAGATGTCCTGGTCGAAATCGCCGTCCTTGTGACCGACTCTGATCTCAATGTCATCGGCGAAGGCGTGGACGTTGTCATCAAGGCGAGCGCAGAACAGCTTGCCGGCATGAATGAGTTCGTGACCCAGATGCACACCACCTCTGGCTTAATTACCGAGATCCCTCACGGCATTTCAGTTCAAGAGGCCGAAGCAAAGGTCATTGCCTATCTTGAAAGTGCATCAACCCAACCCGGCAAATCTCCTTTGGCTGGAAACTCAGTTAGTGTCGATAGATCCTTTATTGCCCGCGATATGCCGCTGTTAAACGATTACCTGCATTACCGAACAGTTGATGTGTCATCGATTAAAGAGTTAACCCGCAGATGGTTTCCTAAGGCTTACTTTGCAGCCCCTGCAAAGACTGGTAACCACCGCGCCCTCGGAGACATTCAAGATTCAATTGCTGAACTGGCCTACTACCGCCAAGCAGTCTTTATCTCCGCGCAAAACGAGGGGCCAACGACGCCATAACAGCGGGTAGACTTAGCACTTCATGGTGGACGTAGCTCAGCTGGTAGAGCACCCGGTTGTGGTCCGGGATGTCGCGGGTTCGAGCCCCGTCGTTCACCCCAAGTTTTAACAATGAATAACCCTTGCACCAATAAGTAGAGAGTCGGACCGAAATGATTTTCGACGTCGTTGTTGAAATCCCTGCGGGATCACGTAATAAGTACGAGATCGACCACACCACCGGTGAAGTGCGACTAGATCGCATGCTCTTCACATCAACTCGCTATCCCTACGACTACGGTTTTGTTAAGAACACCTTGTCTATGGATGGCGATCCACTCGATGCTCTCATCATGCTTGATGAGCCAACCTTTCCTGGCTGTGTTGTTTCCTGTCGTGTAATTGGCATGTTAAACATGACAGATGAAGCTGGCGGAGATGACAAACTGCTCTGTGTCGCAGCAGGTGATGTGCGAAAGTCTTATCTTCAAGATCTTAATGATGTGCCTGCATATGAACTCTCTGAAATTAAGCACTTCTTTGAAGTCTATAAAACCCTAGAGCCAGGAAAATCTGTGCAAGGCGGAGAATGGGTTGGACACGTTGAAGCAGAGCTAGAAATCAAAGCCTCATATGATCGCTATAAGGGTTCTCACTAATCCTTTGGTAGCACTTTTTCAGGACAAGTTTTTAAGATTCGAATCATCGCCTCTTTTTCGGCGGGCGTAAACCACAACTTGTATTTGATCTTCACGGCAATCTGCCGAGAAACATAATCACATCGATAACTTTTAAGTGGTGGCAACCAGGTGGCGGCATCACCATCGCCTTTTTGTGAATTTAACTTTCCTTTTACCGCCAGTAAATTCAGCGGATCATTAGCTAAAGCTTTGCGTTGCTCGGCAGTTAACTTGAAAGCACCTGTCTGCCATGAGTTAGACAAAGCAACCACATGGTCTATTTGCACCTCCATGCTGGAAATATTGCCCTTAACAAAGTTGATCGTCTCGCCTGAAAAAGGATCTACCAAGGTGCCACTTATGACAACACATTGGCGAGTTTTTTCTTTATAAACCTGGTTGGTTAAATCTCGATTCAAAATATCGTTACGCGTATCGCACCCGTTGCGATCAACATCTGCCCAGGTGGGACCAAATTGCGCTCTGGTGTAACCAGTTTTTGCTGCGCGGCCCTTTGTTGTTTGGGCTTGAATGATTGATAAACCAGAGGCAACTGATTCAGCTTTTGCCGGTGTAATTCCAGCCACTAGAAGGCTCAGAACTAGGGCAATCCTGATTTCAATGTGACTCACACGCACAGTATGCGGGTGTTGCAGATGTGCGACAAGGCGTATCTTCCTGATAGGTTTCCCCCTGCATTCAAGCGTTTCCGGCGCCTGCATGCTTCGGGTGGTTAGCTCAGTTGGTAGAGCAGGTGACTCTTAATCACCGGGTCGGGGGTTCGAGTCCCTCACCACCCACATATGTAGGTAAATCCGAGTTCTATGTCCAAACCTTGGATGTAGATCAAACCCTTGAATAGTGGATATATCTGCCAAACCTTTATATCCAGTATTTGATCTCTTGACTCCTTTATTCATAAGGAGAAGAGAGCGCTGGTTACTTAATCACCTTGGCCAGCGCTGGAAATAGAGAATTAAAACTCTTTACTGGATTTATTGTGGTGGAAATATAAATCATGTACCCACCCAATGCGATCCAAGGATTTATGAAGCAAATTGAGACAAAAATAATTCCCAACACTCCAGGAAATGCACTACCAATTATAAGTGCTTTGTCTTGATATTCCTTCGATTTATTTGCCAAGAAGAAATCCTCCGTCCAGGTTATCGAAGTATCGCCCCTAAAAATGACAACTATCAATCTATGCAATAAACCACTCCAATATTGGCCGAAGAGGCATATCCCAAAATAGAACACTCCCCACTTCATATTAGGTGTATTTAGATTTTCAGCAAGTAGAGCAACAGCAAAGGGCATGAGTGCAACCCAAGCCATCGTTATTCCGTGGTTCCACACAATCGTTGCAGTCGTTCCTACTACGTATTGACTTGTTACGTGATATTGATACCACCAGGAAAACAAGATAAAAAAGCCAAGGGCGTATGCAAAAAAGGTCGGCCAATGTTCAAACATTGCACCATTAAAGTCTTTGCTCTTGCTTATTCCATGTGCCAGGCTGAGAACATCAAGGCCTAAAAGGGTTAGGGCTATGGAGAAAACGCCATCGCTTAACGAGTCAATTAATTTATGGCTTATATGTTTTACTTTAATTTCCATTGTGGTTCTCCGCTTCCTACTGGATTTGGGAGAAAAATAACTGAGAGCCTTTAGGAATTCACAGACTCGCCCAAATCGATCCTAAATCTGTTCAAAATCTAGGAATTGTCAGACTTTTTCCCTAATATCCTCGATTATTCAACAATAAGGTCCTTGGTCTCAGTATTTCCAGTGCTGATCTCTTGGGTCCAAATGGATTTCTACTATATGGATTGAACTTGATCCAAGCAATCATCAGCCCTGAGTCTTTTAATGCTTTTTCACAACTTAGGATTTACACTAGTTCCATGCTTGGTGGGATCAACAATGGACTGTTCTTACAATCCTTTGGCGGCTTTGTTGGTCTTGCCCTGTTAATTCTTGTTTTGAAGTGGGGCTTTTCTAGTAACAGAAAATTAGTTATCACCCCTATCAAGGCAGGCAAGAAAGATCAGTACGGATTACTTAAGCCGCTTCCAACCCCGGGTAATTACATCGAAGCCCAAATGGCTCTACAAAAGCTGGTCGATTCCAACATCAAGGCAACGCTGACTCAAACTCTAGATGGGCCGCAATTGATGGTTTTTGAAAAAGATCTGGGCATAGCCACATCTGTTTTAAACTCCTAGAGATGCACTTATCCCCTGAGTGTTCTAAGGTTTCGTCATGGAAAAAGTGAGCATTGATGAAGCAGCCCTTAAGGCTCGAGTTGGCGATCTTGCCTACGACGTTTTGCGCCATGCAGGAACTGAAGCGCCTTTTACCGGTGAATACACCGACACTGAAGTAGTCGGCTCTTACCGCTGTAAGGCATGTAATGCCGAATTGTTTAAGAGTGAAACAAAGTTTCACAGCGGTTGCGGCTGGCCATCTTTCTATGCACCGACTGCAGATGATGCAGTAGTCCTTCTAGAAGATCGCTCACTTGCCCCACGTATTCGTACTGAGGTTCGTTGCGCTGCCTGTGATTCACACCTAGGCCATGTCTTTAAAGGCGAGGGTTACGACGTGCCAACAGATGAGCGCTGGTGCATTAATTCTGTTGCGTTGCACCTAGAAGAAAAGAAATAGCAGGTAAATCAAGATTTAACCTGACATTCACTTCAAGAATTAAGGCCCCTGCACGCTCAAGACGATAATTGAGATGCTTCCCCGCCCATGTTCGGTACTAGAAGGGAAGTTGTCATGTCGTCACTAATTGATTTTCCAACTTGCTATGTATGCCGTTCTATTGAGTTGGAAATTGTTACAAATGATGAGTTTGGTCCCATGACCCTGTGCGGTGAATGCGGATACTCATGGATTGCTAAGTTCGAAGATTTCGAGCAACCAATCCTGCGCAGCGTAGCCTCCTAAAGTAGCTACCGTTAGTCGTGGTGAAAGTCTTCCCCACGCCCCTTTTTAAAGCGCTCTTTCTTAAATCGTTGGCTCGTTCGTATCCAGCGAAGATACTCTACGAACTCTTTTAGCCTTTTCACTAGACCAACGATCCTCGCATCTCAAAGGCCTGCGCAACGCGCTCAACTGAAACAATAAATGCAGCGGTGCGCAGGTCCACTGAGTACTTCTTGGAAACTTTGTGGACGTTTCCAAAAGCCTTTTCCATGCGCTGATCTAGTTCGCGGCGGAATTTGTCAATAGGCCAACTAAATTCTTGAATGTTTTGCGTCCATTCAAAGTATGAGCCCATCACACCACCAGAGTTAGCCAAAATATCAGGAACGATTAAAACACCTTGGGCTCGAAGTTCGCGGTCTGCTGCAATTGAGAGCGGTTGGTTAGCACCTTCAATAATGAATCCGGCATTGATCTTATCCATGTTACTTTCATTAATAACACCGCCTAAGGCAGCTGGGATTAAAACATCGCACTTAACCTCAAGCACTTCAGCAGCCCCAATACGCTCTTCGGCCTGAACATCTGCCAGTGATTTCTCCTTAAAGATTGCTGCAATATCAATACCCTTTTTATCAACAATTCCTCCAGAAACATCGGAGATAGCAATTACCTTCATGCCAAGTTCTTGGCACACAAGTGCTGCATATCGTCCGACGTTTCCGAAGCCTTGAATAGCAACTGTTGCGCCTTTAACTTTCACATCGTTTTTTTCTAAAGTTGCCGCCGCAATTTGTGCTACTCCACGACCTGTTGCTTCCTCACGTCCCGGTGCTCCGAACAGTTCAACTGGCTTGCCAGTTACACATGCAGGTTGAAAGCCTTCAAGTCTGTGGAACTCATCCATCAACCATGCCATCGTCTTTGCATCGGTTCCCATATCTGGAGCTGGGATATCACGATGGTGACCAAGCACGTGGACTAGGGAACGGGTCCAACGTCGGATGATTTCTTCTTTTTCGATAGGAGATAGTTTTGAGGCATCGACTGCAACTCCACCTTTTGCTCCACCAAATGGAACATCAATCAGAGCTGTTTTCCATGTCATCAAAGATGCTAAAGCACGGACTTCATCAAGATCTACATCTTGGTGAAAACGGATGCCGCCTTTGCGTGGTCCGCGGGCGCTTGAATGCTGGACTCGATAACCCGTGAGGACTTCCACATCGTCGCCTCGACGAAGTGGAATAGAAATGACTACTTCTCGTTCACAACTACTTAAAGCAGAGATAACCCCGGGTTTAATTCCAAGAATCTCTCCTGCTTGGGCAACTTTTTCATTAACTTCGCTAAATGCAGATGATCCAGAATGTGTCATGAAAGGACAATAGAAAGATTGTCTATAGCAAGAAAGGCCTTTTGGGTTTATTTCCTATGAAATCGGGGTGAACGACTCGCCCGTTAGGCGGGAAGTAGATCAGAAAGCAATGCCTCTACTCGTGCTTTAATCTCATCACGAATCACGCGGACTGATTCAATCCCTTGCCCAAATGGATCATTAAGCACCCAATCCTCATAACGCTTTCCTGGATAAACAGGGCAAGAGTCTCCACAGCCCATTGTTATAACTGCATCAGATGCGCGAACAACTTCATCCGTGAGCGGCTTTGGGAACTCCTGAGTAATGTCGATCCCCACTTCTGCCATCGCTTCAATAACAACAAGGGAGATCGACTCCTTTGGTGCAGATCCCGCCGATCTAACGACAACTCGATCTCCGCCCATTTTCGCCATGAATCCAGCGGCCATCTGAGAGCGACCAGAGTTGTGGACGCAAACAAAGAGAACATCAACCGTGGCTGAGGAAGATGGGTTCTCTGATTTCATCAGAGCGTTCAAGCGATCACGCGAAAAGCGTTCTGTAAGGGGCAATAAGTACAATTTTACATCGCTCTTTGCATCTAACAATTCGTAGGACTCGAATACGTAGCGCTCTACAGTTTCAATTGACAACTTTCCATTATAAAGAGGCTGAAGCTTTTCTGAGACTTTTAGTAGCTGTCCATGGATATCATCCATTACCGTGAAGCCTTGAAGGTGTTCTCGCGTCAACTGAAACTCTCTTTCCGATAGGTAAGACGAATAGTATTCCTCAGTTTTTCAATAGTGGTGAACAAAGGGTGAACAGAGATGAAAGAAATGGCTCCAATCCGGGGGGTCAATAACGGAGCGTTCTCACAGTCTTTTGGTGGATTTGCAGCCCTTGCCCCTTGATTCTCCTCCTCGAGTGGGGATTTTTATCCAATATTTGTTTGATTATCATGTCAATAAGACTGGGCACGGCCCTGCGTTGTGGACGCAGACAAAGAGAACAGTTGGTTTATTTGTCACTCTTTAGACTCCTAGCAAGAAGTAAACCCACACCAGCGCCAATTAATTGCGCCAGAATAAATGCTGGAACCGAACTTAGTTCGATACCAGCAAAGGTATCTGAGAAAGCACGCGCAAAGGTGACTGCAGGGTTAGCAAAAGATGTAGAGGAGGTGAAGAAATAAGCAGCTCCGATCCATCCTGCAACAGCAAATGGAATGTACTTGCCACTCTTTTGAGCACCGACAAGTTGAATCACAAGAATCAGACCAGCTGTTGCAACAACCTCGCCAAGCCATAAGCCTGCACCTGATCGAGCATGTGCTGAGGCTTGAATTCCTGGAAGCTCAAACATTGCATTAGCGGTGATAACTCCAAGAACTCCACCGAAAACCTGGGCAATAACATAGAGAACTAGTTTCTTTGCTGAAAGGCCTTTGTTGAGAAAATCAACCAGCGATACGGCGGGATTGAAGTGTGCACCACTAATTGGTGCAAGCATTTGAATCAAAACAGCCAAGATAAAGACTGTTGCAATCGCAACGATCAGTAGTTGTAGGGCAACGTCCTTAGTTAATGAGGTTGCCATGATTCCTGAGCCAACTACTGTGGCTGCAAGAACGCCGGTGCCTACAAACTCTGCGATTAATTTATTAATTTTCATTATGAAACAGCGATGATGTCCACAACGAAGATCAATGTTTCGTTAGGACCGATTGGGCCTGAACCATTTGGGCCATATCCCTTATCAGCTGGGATAACGAGCAAGCGACGTCCGCCAACCTTTGCACCTGGCAAACCTTCTTGCCATCCTGCGATAACACCTGAGAGTGGGAATGTTGCTGGCTGTCCACCAGTCCATGAAGACTCAACAAGTGCTCCGTTTGACCATGTCATTAATGTGTAATGAACGGTAAGAGTTGAAGTTGGCAGAACTTCTGTGCCAGTACCAACGATGATGTCTTGTGTCTGCAATGTTGCAGGTGCTGCACCTGTTGGCGGTGTGATTGTTGGTGCTTCACCTGCGTTACCTGTTACCGCTGGCAATCCTGCTGCTGATCCTGACACTGTGTCATCTCCTCCGAGTGTTGTGAATGATGCAAATGCAATTGCTAATACGGCCAAAACCGCAAATACTTTTACTAGAGTCTTCTTAGGCATTGTTCTCCTCGTTATTCGATTTCGCCGATTAATTTAAATTCGCCATCACCGATCTGTCCCTGCGCGCGATAGAGCTCTAACTTGGCGCGGGTATCGGCAATATCAAGGTTTCGCATAGTTAATTGACCGATGCGATCTACTGGACCAAAGGCAGCGTTTTCTGTGCGCTCCATTGACAGTTTTTCTGGGTGGTAGCTAAGTCCTGGGCCAGTTGTGTTGATGATTGAGTAATCATCACTGCGGCGCATGCGAATAGTTACTTCACCTGTAACAGCAGATGCAACCCAGCGCATAAGTGATTCACGAAGCATGAGTGCTTGTGGATCAAACCAGCGTCCCTCGTATAGAAGGCGACCTAAGCGGCGACCTTCTGCGTGGTAATTAGCAATAGTGTCTTCATTGTGGATTGCACTGATTAAACGCTCATAAGCAATAAAGAGCAGCGCCATTCCTGGAGCTTCATAAATTCCACGGCTCTTTGCCTCAATGATTCTGTTTTCAATTTGATCTGCCATACCTAGTCCGTGGCGACCACCAATTGAATTAGCCTCCTTCATCAAATCAACGATGTCATCAAATGACTTTCCATTAATTGATGCAGGGCGACCTTGAACAAACGAGATCTTTACATCTTCAGTATCAATCTTTACAGCAGGATCCCAGAAGCGAACACCCATGATTGGTTGGACTAACTCAACTGAAGTATCCAAGTTTTCTAGGCTCTTTGCTTCATGGGTTGCACCAAGGATGTTTGCATCCGTTGAGTAAGCCTTTTCGGTGCTGTCGCGATATGGCAGACCATGTGCGACTAACCACTCAGACATTTCTTTACGGCCACCAAGTTCGGTGACGAAATCTTGATCAAGCCATGGCTTATAAATTCTTAAGTTTGGATTTGCAAGCAGGCCATAGCGATAAAAGCGCTCAATATCGTTGCCCTTATATGTTGAGCCATCGCCCCAGATTTCTACTGAATCTGAATGCATCGCGCGCACAAGCATTGTTCCCGTGACTGCGCGTCCTAGTGGGGTTGTATTGAAATATTGTTTTCCACCTGAGCGAATATGAAATGCACCGCAAGCAATTGCAGCTAGACCTTCTTCAACAAGTGCGCTTTTGCAATCAACAAGGCGTGAGATCTCTGCGCCGTATTCCTTTGCGCGCACTGGGACCGACTCAATATCCGGCTCGTCATACTGGCCAAGATCTGCTGTGTAGGTGCAAGGCACAGCGCCTTTGTCGCGCATCCAGGCAACAGCTACTGATGTGTCGAGCCCACCAGAAAAGGCGATACCTACTTTTTCGCCAACTGGAAGGGATGCAAGGACCTTGGACATGTGCCAAGTCTAACGGATGTTAAGAGTCGGAAGTTTCTTCTCTAAGGCAGGAGCAAGGCCCCATTGTGCGGTAATTTCGAGATATCTATCAATATCTAACTTCTCTGGCTTTGCATCTGTCTTAACCGCGCGAATCATCAAATTACGTGGAGTGTGTTCTCCCCCAACAAACTCAATGACCTCAACTCGATATCCAACGATTCGCAATAGTTGAGCACGCAATGAATCCGTCAAAAGGTCGCCTAAGCGCTCTTTCATTAGACCAAACTTTGTTAATGCTCCCCACGGTTCCGGCACGCTATCTATTTGCTTTTGAATATCGTGATGACAACATGGCGCAATCAACAAAAGCTTAGCGCCACCGTTAACCGCCCAAGCAATCGCATCATCTGTTGCGGTGTCACAAGCGTGTAAGGCAATGGCCACATCTGCTGCATCTGACGTTGTCTTTGAAATCTCTTCAGCCTTGAAGTTAATTGTCTTTGTAATACCAAGATTTTGCGCAATAGCGTTGTTGCGGTCCCTTGAATCTGGTCGAACATCAATTCCGGTTACTTCAACTGGAATTCCAGATTTCATCAAGAACTGATGGGCTGCAAAAGTTAAGTAAGCGTGACCACACCCTAGATCCGTAATGCGTAAGGGGTTTTGCGCAGTTGGCTTATGAATCTGCCCTGCCTCAATTGCCGCGTTGAGAGTTGGTGAGAGCAAGCGTAAGAATTCCTCGACCTGCTTGTATTTATCTTGGCGTGAAGGCTTAATAACTCCTTTGGCATCTGCAATACCTACTTCACGCAAGAAAGGGTCATTGGAATCTAGCAATCGATCCTTCTTCTTATCATGTGCCAGGTTTTGTTCTGATTCACGCTTTTCTGTGTGAACCTGGGCTTCCCCGCTTTTTGTTATGCGCACCGAATAAGCCTCATACGTGCTTTCCACAGTGATGTTTGCATAGCCGCTATCTAATAACTCATCTACAGCCAACTGTTCTGGCAATAAATTCTTAGTCGTTGTTGCGCGACCATCATTTTGCATTAACTGCAGATTTAGAACACCTTTGATCTCAACTAATCGAATATCAATACGCTCAAAGTCAACCTGCATGTTGCGGCGACGGCCGGATAAAACAGCTCGAACAAAGGTTGCCGTATCAAGAATCTTAGAACTGGCAGCAGCCAATGCTTCTTCGCGAGGTATCTGCATGTTCTTAGCGAGGAGCAATAACCGCTGTGCCCTTTTCATGATCAAGAATAATTAGCTCATGATTTGGTAGGGCCTTGGCAAAGTCTTCAGCTAATTGTCTTTCACCATCGCGATTAACATCATCAATAATCACGATTGCCGATGCTGACAACTTGTCCTTGAATTGTTGCAATGCTGGATATCTGGCTTCAGGATTTTTTGATCCTGGTGGGCCATCAACTATCAGAACATCGATTTTCTTAAGATCCTTTATCGCAGCCAAGTCATACCACTCTGATCCATTGGCATAAGGGCGCAATGGTGCAATGCGCACATCAACGCCGCGGACCTTGTGCTCTTTAAGCAATGCAACGGTCTTTGCTCCCCATACATCTGAATTATCAATGCTCACGATCTTTCGTGCACCAGACTTGGCTGCAACAAGTGTTGAAATACCTGAACCTAACTCAACAACTAATCCAGGTCTATTCTTCTTCACAATCTCGGAGATGGTGAGCAATAAATCAGGTGATGCAGCCCAGCTGCGCGTTGCAGGAATAGCGGCCTTGAAATCTAAAAGGTTGGTCAGCTGATTAAAGGCTTCAGTTTGACGGTATGCGATCATTGAATTCTTTTTGTTCTCAACCGATAATTTCTGGATGTCACGCGTGATTGCAGCAGAGGTTTTGCTCACCTTTGAATGAAGTGATCGCAGCAATTTGGCGCAATATGTGATGCCCAACAGAATTAGGAAAAGCAGAACACTATAAAGAATCTCCATGCAGCAAGTGTATCGTCTATGCATTTCCTGATATTTGAGCGGCAATTGGCACGCTCTGCGAAAACGTTATAAAAGTGCAACCTTGAAGTGGTTATTACACCCTTTTTACATTGTCTCAATATTGCGCGATCCGTAGCCTTTCACCATGAAGTCATCGCCGTGGTGGAAAGAAGCAACGATCTATCAGATCTACCCCCGATCATTTTTTGATAGCAATGGTGATGGCGAAGGCGATCTGCCAGGAATAACTTCAAAGCTTGAGTATGTAAAGGCGCTAGGTGTTGATGCAATTTGGCTTAGCCCCTTTTATACCTCTCCAAATAAAGATGGTGGATATGACGTTGCTGATCCGCGCGACGTTGACCCTCGCTTTGGAAATTTAGATGATGCTAAGAAAATGATTGATGTTGCGCATTCATTGGATTTGCGTGTCCTCGTTGATGTTGTGCCCAACCACTTTTCAGATCAGCACGTGTGGTTTCAGGCCGCACTTAAAGCTGGACGCGGCTCAGTAGAGCGTTCACGTTTTCATTTCTATGATGCAAATCCTGATGGCACGCCACCCAATAATTGGATCTCACTTTTCGGTGGACCATCATGGACACAAGTAGATGATGGACAGTTCTACTTACACTTATTTGATTCATCGCAACCTGATCTAAATTGGGAAAATCCAGAAGTTTTTGCAGACTATGAAGTAACTTTACGCTTTTGGTTAGATCTTGGTGTTGATGGATTCCGCATTGATGTGGCACACGGTCTAGTAAAAGAAGATGTGCTCACAGATCATCCAGATCCCCAGGGGTTAAGTGATGCGCTGCGTCTTGATGTTTCCATGGATGTAGAAAAGCGTTATGCATTACTTCAAACAGTTCCATACTTTGATCGCCAAGGAGTCCACGAGATTTATCGCAAGTGGCGCAAACTATTTGATTCATATGGCGATCGCGATGTAATGGCAGTTGCAGAAGCTTGGGTCCAACCACCAGTAAATGCCACCCGTTATGTGCGCCCGAATGAACTTCACCAAGTGTTTAACTTTGATCTATTAGATGCACCTTTTCATGCAGCTCATCTCCACGAAGTCGTTAACCGAGCAATTGATTTAATGAAAACTGTCGATGCTCTACCAACGTGGGCGCTGAGTAACCATGATTCACCTCGCGTTGCCTCTCGCATGGGAGAACAGCAATCTCGAGCCCTCGCACTCTTTGTTTTTGGATTACCCGGTTCTACCTATGTCTATGCCGGTCAAGAACTTGGACTTCCAGATGGTGTTATTCCAGATGAGTCTCGTCAAGATCCAATTTACTTCCGTACAAAGGGAAGCCAAAAGGGCCGAGATGGTGCGCGCGTTCCATTGCCATGGTCGGAAGAGAGCGCACCATTTGGATTCACATCCGGAACTCCTTGGCTGCCCATGCAGGACGCTTGGAAAGATTTAACAATAGAAAAGCAAAGCGTTGATCCAAAGAGTTCACTAAATATCTATCGCAATGCACTAAATCTGCGAGCAGAGCATCTTGTAAATAACGGCGGGATTGAGTGGATTGAATCACCGGTTCATGGTGGCAAGAATCCATCTCTGCTTGCCTACCGACGTGGCGATGTCTCGATATATATGAATCTAGGTGATTTGCCGATTGAGGTTGAAATCACGGGCAAAGTTTTGATTGTGAGCGCAGGAATACTGGATGGTCGGGATGGAAAGATAACCATTCCGCCAGTTTCAACGCTCTGGGTCCACCACTAACTGGCACAATACCGCCATGGAATCGACGACGGTATGGCTTGTAACACTTGGCGGATTATCTGCTGTAATCATCTTTGACTTAATTCTTGCAGTCTTGCGTCGCAACAAAGAGACAAGTATGACTGAAGCTGGAATATGGACAGTTATCTATGTCGCCGCTGCTTTGGTTTTTGGTTTCTTCATGCCTAACTGGACATCAGATCCGAATGCACAAAAAGAGTTCTTCGCGGGCTGGTTAACTGAGTATGCGTTGTCAGTAGATAACATCTTCGTATTCGTAATCATTTTGAGCCGTCTACAAGTTGAAAAGACCAAGCAACAGCTGGTGTTGCTCCTAGGAATCATTATTGCTCTTGTCCTTCGTGGAGGATTTATTGCAGCAGGAAGTGCAATCCTTGAAAAATTCTCAGGTGCCTTCTTCATTTTTGGCGCATTCTTAATCTTTACCGCTTACAAGCTTTTGTCAGAGCATGACGAAGAGGAGTGGAAAGAGGATCGCCTCATCACTTTCTTGCGCAAGAAGGGTGCAACAACATTCACGATCGCATTGGTTTCACTTGGATTTACAGACCTCGTCTTTGCACTTGACTCAATCCCAGCGATCTTCGGAATTACCCGCGATCCATATATCGTCGTGTGTGCAAACATCTTTGCGCTGATGGGATTGCGCCAGTTGTACTTCTTGTTACAGGGATTGCTCCAGCGCCTGATTTATCTATCCAAGGGGCTCTCATTTATCTTGGCCTTTATCGGCTTCAAGATGATCATCGAAGCATTCCATGGCATCGGTATTCATGAGCTAGCTGGAATTAAACTTCCACACGTTGCAATTGAGGTAAGCCTCGGAGTAATTGTTGCGACCTTGATTGTTACAGCGGTAGCAAGTCTTACAGCCACACGTAAAGATGGAACTGAGATCGTCTAAAGATCCGTTTTCATCTTTCGCAGTGTTTCACGATCATAATCTTTTGTGCGCTCATGGATCTTTCGGATCTGTAATGCAAAAGCCTTAATCGCTGTATCAAAAGCTGCTAAGTCGTTGAACTCGGCTGCCTCTGCACGTATTAAAGGTCCTGCACCATGCGTGGTGAGAACAACCTTGTGTGCATGTTTTCCCTGCTGGGGATTTGCCTCGTGAAGAACTTCAACTTCGACGCGATCGATAACTACGCTAAATCGCTCCATGCTGGTGAGTTTTTCTTCAGCGATTGTTTTGAAATCTTCTGCTAAATCTGCGTGACGGGTATGAATTAGAATCTTCATACTTAGAAGGGTAGTACTAATACCACCGCTGTCGCTATGGATGCGAGTAAAAAAGATTTACCCAGGATTTTTAGTGCTGTCACTCGGTCAGCTTGTCGATCTTCCTTGCTTGTGACCCGCTTGATGTCTCCCATTTTGCCGACATTAAAGGTCCCAGCAAAACCATAGGCTAAACAAAACTTGCTACGGGATTGAACGAAACCCACTGAGGCAACCATTAAAGGAAAGAAAATACCTAAGCGAATTGATGTAGGAGCATCAACAGTATTGAAAGTTAAAAGAGTCGAGATAGAAAAGAACAAACCAACAAGTGCGACCATTTGCCTGCGGCGAATTTCACCTTTGCCAATGTTGCAGCTTCCAGGAATATATGCGAAATCAGGCATCTTCAAATTCATCTTCGTCGACCCAAGTATCGGCAACTGAATCTTCTTGATGCTCTACCCAAGAAAGAAATGAGCCGACCGCGCGAAAGGCCAAGATGGCTACGGTCGCTGCTGCGAATACTCGACGAACTGTTTTGAACATGAGTTAAAAATACAGCCTTTCCCTCAAAATTTCTTTATAGGGCGGTTAACGCTTGCTGAATGTCTGCCCACAAGTCATCGACATGCTCGCAGCCAACTGACAGACGAATCAATTGCTCCGGCACAGAAAGACTTTCAAGTGCCCAACGTCTACGTCGCTCCCACAACGATTCAATCCCACCAAGGCTCGTTGCATGGGTGATTAGCTTTGATGACTCACAAACCTTTTCTGCCTCTTCTGCTGTGCCATCAACTTCAAAGGAGATAACTGCGCCAAAGCCTGGATAACGAACTTTGGCCACCTTTGGATGCTTTGATAAGCGAGTTACTAGCTCTTTTGCATTACTTTCTGCCGCTCTAAAGCGAATAGGAAATGATCTGATTCCACGTAATGCAAGCCATGCCTCAAATGGGCCTGGAATTGAGCCATTGAAACGTCTTGATTCTTCTAACCGCTTATATAACGCTTCATCCTTGGTTGAAAGTGATCCCAGCACAACATCGCTATGGCCGGCTAGGAACTTAGTAACTGAATGCATAACAATGTCGGCCCCCATCGTTAAGGGCTTTTGAACTAGCGGTGTTGCAAAGGTGTTATCAACTGCAACGCCAATGCCTGACTTCTTGGCAGCTGTGATCAACGCTGGCAAATCTGCAACATCTAGACATGGATTTGTTGGGGATTCAAGCCATACCAATGCCGCGCCCTTCATTGCAGCAATAACTTCTTCAGTGTTTGTAATTTCAACAAAGCGAACTTCTAAACGTCCTGTTGCATGATGTTGATTAAGCAAACCCATGGTGCCGCTATAACCCTGATTTGAGGCAACAACTGGTGCACCTATTGGCAGAATAGAAAAGACTGCACTGATTGCTGCCATGCCTGATGAGAATGAGAGTGTCGCTCCATCTTCTAGTTCACCAATTGCAGCTTCTAGCGCGCTCCAACTTTCATTGCCGTAACGTCCATAACCAACTGGACCACCTGCGTGATAAGTGGATGAAAAAATTAGTGGAGGATTCAATGAAGCATCAGGAGTCGCTTCAGGACGACCAGCTGTGATTGCAGATGTTTCAGGGTGAAGACTCATGGAATAAGTCTAATTGTTAGACAGCACCGCCATGGCCGCATTATGACCAGGAATCCCGCTTACTCCCCCGCCACGTATTGCCCCAGCCCCACCTATTTCAGGGTTAGCTTTAAGAATGACTACTGATTTTCCAGCCTTTGCTAAATAAGTTGCAGCAACTAAACCGTTGTGTCCGCCACCAATAATGGTGACATCGTATTTCTTGGCGTTCACTTAAACCGCCCGCGTAATCCGTTCAATGGCTTCAGTAATAATTTCTGGACTTGTTGCAAAGTTTAAGCGCACATACTGATCGCATTGCTTGCCGAAGGCATGTCCTGGGTTAAATGCCACGCGACCCTTTTCTATTAATGTAACTGACGGATCAACACCCAGGTTCAAAGATTCCACATCTAGCCATGCCAAATAACTATTTTGTGGCAAGTGGTATCGAACTGTTGGAAGTTTTTCAGCCAAGAGATCTTTTATCAAATGGCGATTGTGATCCAGCTGGGCAATGGCGCTGTCTAACCAAACACCACTATCGGCAAATGCAACAGCTGTTGCAAATCCACCAAGTAAGGATGCGCGGTAGTGCATGGCAGGTGCCAAATTCGCTAACTTGGAATTCATTTCGGGATTTTGAGAGATGATAATTGCGCACTTTAATCCCGCAATGTTCCAGCCCTTTGAAGCAGCCGTCACAGCTACTGAAACAGCTTCCGCATCGGCACCTAAGGAAAGAATTGGGATAAAGGTCTCACCAGGAAAAGTTAGGGGTGCATGGATCTCGTCACTAATAACTAGCACATCGTGCTTCTTGGCCAATGCGACAATCTTTAATAAATCTTGCTCGGTATAGATGAATCCAAGTGGGTTATGAGGACTACACAATAGGTGCACCTTAATTCCAGATTCATATGCTTTTTCGATTGCTTGCCAGTTTATTAACCAAGGATTTTTAACTTCATCTCCGGTGCGTTCAAATGGAACATCAACAAGTGTCAGTTTTGTTTCATTAATCCAGGTATAGAAGTTGTGATAAACCGGTGAGCTAATAAGAATTGAGTCACCTGGTTGTGTAAACACACGCAAGATTTCAACAACTGCCACGCCCACATCGGTTGCAGCACGAACTTGTTTTTCATCAACAGTCCAGTTCCAGCGTTCTGCAGCAAATTTCTTGAAACCTAATCCAAGTTCTGGAATCGGACCAAGGTAACCAAGGTCTGAGTGTGAAACCATCTCCGTAAGGGTTGCTTTGATTGGTTCTGCTACCGGAAAATCCATTTCGGCGACTGGCAGAGGCAATACATCCTGCGGAAACCCACGCCACTTCTCACTACGGTGGGTATGAAGCTCTGCAAGATTATGCGCCGAAAACTGCTGATCGCTCATGCCTGCAAGGCTACCTCAGAATGCTTGCTCTTCGGGAGTTAATCGACGGGTTGAATTACGCACAACAAGTGTTGTTGGAAGCACCAAAGAAGGTGGATCAATTGCAGGCTTGCGAAGTCTTTCCATAATTGACCACGCTGCCATTTCGCCCATAAGTGTCACGGGTTGTTCGATCGTTGTGAGTTCTGAAAATTCAGCCATTTCATGTCCATCAAAGCCGATTATCGAAATATCATCTGGTGCTTTTAATCCATGGCGACGCAAGGCTTGCATTGCACCAATCGCCATTTCATCAGATTCGCAAAAGATGGCAGTTGGTCTGTTAGGCCGAGCCAATAAATCATCCATCGCGCGCGATGCGGTGTGCATGGTGAAGTCTCCATGTACTTCACGCGAAGGTAGCCATTCCAAGCCACTTTCAGCTAAGGCTTGCATAAAGCCTTTGCGGCGATCCTGCGGAACACTGAAATTAAATGGATCATCAGGTCGACCTGACATCAAGCCGATCTTCTTATGTCCTTGATTTACAAGGTGTTGGGTAGCTGTTTTAGCGGCTGCAACATCGTCAATTTTAATTGACGCGCAATTTGCATGCTCCATTCCGACAAGTGCAATTGGCACACCAAGGCTAAGAATTGAATCAAACTCTTCTTCTGTCGGTGGCAATGAAATAACAATAAGGGCATCAACTCGACCCTTTAGCAACTGATGCTGGAAAAGGCGCTCACGGCCCTTCATCTGCGAAAAGTTATAGAGCAGTAAATCTAGGCCAGCCTCACGAAGTGCTTGCTCAGCACCACTAATCACCTGGGAGAAATACCAGCGTGAAATGTATGGGGCCACGACACCAACAGCATTTGTTCGACCGCCAACAACATTTTGGCGCTCTGAAACCAATGGATAGTTCAGTTTCTCAGCTGCAGCAATTATCTTCTCGCGGGTTTGTTGATTCACATGGTGAAGACCGCGCAGTGCCCGTGAGACTGTTGCAGTTGATACTCCTGCTTCTTCTGCAACTTCCTTGATTCCTGCCATGTGATCACCTCCTTGTGCAAGTAAATACTGCAAAAATTTCTGCAACAACTGCAAAAGTATGACAAGAAACCTGTAATAAGCAATTTCGTGCGTGAAATGGGAGTACATTGGACAGCATGAGCAACCAAATTGAAACCCAGATCGATGTAACCCTGACCGAGCGCAATCGCGTGACCGCACTATTTCGACTGATTCTTGTGGTCCCGATCGCAATATTTGTGGCGACATTTGCTCCTTCCTGGTCAAACAACACTGAAAGCTTGACGGTTGGATTTTTGGTTCTGCCAGTCGCCCTATCTTTGGTTTTCCGCCAGGTTTATCCCAGCTATTTATTGGCTTTCAATGAAGCCTTCCTTTCCTTGCAGACTCGCGTTAACGCCTATGTCTTTCTATTAACCGATGAGTACCCATCAATTGAAGAAAATGATGTTGTCAGTGTGACTTTTCCAGAGGTAGATGCAAAAGCGCTTAACCGTTGGTTGCCCTTGATTAAGTGGCTTCTTGCAATTCCTCTATACATCGTTGGAATTGCTTACATTTTCTATGGTGCATTTTTGACACTATTCGCTTGGATCAGCATTTTGTTTTCTGGCAATTTCCCAGAGTTCTGCGCTGAAGGCATTGTTGGAGTTATCGCCTACTGGAACCGTGTTGTTGGTTACGCCCTATTACTTGTAACAGATGAATATCCAACTTTTTCTTTGTAACTAGCTAGCCCTTGTAATTAGGCTGGGTAAGCAATTCCTGTACTTGAATGACAGTCATATCCATTGGGATTTTTCTGTAAGTACTTTTGGTGATACTCCTCGGCCTCATAGTATTCAATGCCATCTGCGCTCAGAATTTCTGTGCAGATTTGATCCAAGCCGGCAGGTGTTAAAACACTTTGGTATGCATCTCGTGATGCAAGCGCGGTTTCGAGCTGTTGAGGACTGGTTGTGAAAATTGCGCTGCGATACTGGGTTCCAATATCTCCACCCTGTCGATTCAAAGAGGTTGGATCGTGCATCGTCCAAAACTCTTCTAGTAAGCGTTGGTAAGAAACAACTGATTCATCAAATACAACCTTGACCATTTCAGCATGGCCCGTAACACCAGTGCAGACTTGTTCATAAGAAGGATTAGGACGAATTCCACCCATATATCCAACGCTTGTTTCAAGGACTCCATCCATCTGCCAGAAGCGTCGTTCTGCTCCCCAGAAACATCCTGTTGCAAAGTAAGCCGTTGATCTCATGCGCGAATTCTTGCAGTATGCAGACATATTCGCACCCGCTGATAACCTTGTACTTAAACCCACGAGCCCCCGTAGCTCAGGGGATAGAGCACTGCCCTCCGGAGGCAGGTGCACAGGTTCGATTCCTGTCGGGGGCACACTTGAGGTACATCACTCATATTTTCAAAAACTCTTTGCTTACATCCTTGTATAACAAGGCTTGAGCAGGGACAATTAAGACCTTGCACGCACAACTGTGTGTATTAACACCAGATAACTTTTGAACAAGTTGTACTTCCCTAAGGAGAGATGCGATGGATTGGCGACATCAATCAGCCTGCCGTGACGAAGATCCGGAGCTTTTCTTCCCTGTTGGAAATACAGGTCCAGCACTTACCCAAATCGAAGAAGCAAAAAAGGTGTGTAATCGTTGCATTGTTAAAGAGCCTTGCTTGGCTTGGGCCCTTGAAAGTGGTCAAGATGCGGGTGTGTGGGGCGGTCTATCTGAAGATGAGCGTCGTGCACTTAAGCGTCGTGCGGCACGTAATCGCGCCCGTCTAATGGAGCAGCAAAACCATATTTAAAGTGGGAAGCGCAGTTTTGCTTGCGTTCCTTGTCGTGTTGATTCCAATTTCAATTCACCCTTTAATTCATTTTCTATAAGTGTGCGCACAATTTGTAAACCTAAGTTTGCCGACGTTGATAGATCAAATCCTTCTGGCAAGCCCACGCCATCATCTGAAATGGTAATCAACCCTTCATTGCTATAGCGCTGAAGTTCGATTGTTAAACGAGTTCCAGACTCATGCAAGCCATGCTCAAGGGCGTTATGCATAAGCTCGGTTACTACTAATGACAAGGGAGTTGCAATTCTAGATTCAAGAGATCCAAGGTGCCCTTTTCGTTCGATACTCAACTGACCCATACGAGGACTGAGCTCTAATGCATGTGTAACTAGTGAGGTCAAAACCTCATCAAAGGCAACAGTATTTTCTGTGCTATTTGAAAGTGTTTCGTGGACGAGTGCAATGGAGGCAATACGGCGAACCGCTTCATCTAATGCTGCAGCTGCTGCTGGGTCATCAATACGGCGGGACTGTAATCGTAGGAGGGCAGAGACTGTCTGGAGATTGTTTTTCACACGGTGGTGAATCTCCCGAATGGTGGCATCTTTAGTAACCAACTCACGATCTCGCCGACGAAGCTCAGTAACATTTTGCAGCAGAACAATTGAACCAATTCGATCTGTGCCTTGAATCATCGGTAAGACTAAAAGATCAATTGTTGCGCCTTGATTATCAATTTCTACCCGGCGCAGAGTTTTACCATTTAAACGAGTACGAACACTTTCTTCCTGTGCATTTGGAGATGCTGTAACAACTTGTTCTGCGACCTCGCCAAGATTGCAACCCTCTAGCTCACCGTTCCACCCCATGCGAGAAAACGCTGACTTTGCATTAGGGCTAGCAAATGAAATAGCACCGTTCACATCAAGACGAATCAAACCATCACCCACGCGAGGAACTGGTTCAAACAATGAGCCTGCAGATTGATACGGAAAGTTTCCTTCAGCAACCATTTGATACAAGTGGTTAGCGATTTCACGATAATTCAACTCTAGCTTTCCTGGAGAACGCATGTGTTCAGCATTGCGGTGACGAGAGACCACAGCAATAACCTGACCTTGAAAGAAAACCGGGATAGTTTCTTCCTTTACTAAAATCTCGCCAATACGTTCTGGCTCAGAATTGCGGATAATGTCACCTGTCGATAGTGCCTCATCAATGTTTGGACGTGCGCCCCACAGTACTTCATCCCCGATAACATCGTTGCTAAAAACAGTTGAAGATGTTGTTGGCCGAATATGTGCAACAGCAATATGACCTGTTGGCCACAGCTTGATGTCTTTACGGATTGGAACCCACAAAATCAAATCTGCAAAAGAAAGATCAGATAAAAGTTGCCAATCTGCTACAAGTTCTCGTAAGCGATGGGATTGATCAAAGGTAACTGTCGTGCGCCCACCTAGCAAATTATCTAGTTGAAACATAGTTACTTCCACTCCGCCAGATGCAGTTCGATCTCTTGGGTAGCAAACCAGATCAATTCGTCATCGCCTTGGAAAGCAAGCAATGCACACTGAACTTGATCCCATTGCAATGGAGAAACTAGGGTGATTGATTGGGCATAATGCTCACCAATATTTTCCTTTTCAACTTCAAGTGCAATAACTATTCCTGGTGCTTTTTCAGAAAGGCGAAGTTCTAAGGCCTCTTCACCAGCGGCAACTGATAATAAATATTCAAGCTCTTCTTCATCACAATCTGGGTTTTCAACCACAAAGTGAGTAGTTGGTGCATAGAGTTCATCAACCTCAAGGCTTTTGTTCAGTACAAAGCCCTCAAGATCCTTATGACTAATTGGTAGATATGCACGCATTGGCCAATAGTAATAGATCTCAACTTTTTAATTCCCGGGCCAATTCAGCGATCGATTTACGCAGATTTGAGCGCTCATTAATCTCTACCAAGGTCGCGTGCTCATCTTCGGCGGCCATAATTGCACGCGGATCCTTAGCAATACTCCTGATTCGAATGGGCTTGAGAGCCGTTGTAATGCTCAAGAATTTTGCATCCTCGCTCTCACCTCGTTTGCCGGGAGATTTCATATTCATGACAAAACTGAGTTTGGCCCGAACAGAGGTGTTCTGTAACAACTCTATGACTTGAGCTAATCGATGTGCACCCAAATGATCAGCCCTGGAAACAATCATTAACTCATCTGCTTGATCACAACACCAGGTTGTCATCGTAGAAGTCCATCTACGATCGGTGAGACGATTTGATAGCCCTGAAATTGAACCCAGATCAATGATGATAACTTCAAACTCTGCAGCTGCGCGATCCATGAATTCATCAATGCTGCCAGCATGCTCCTGATCAATCTCAGTAAGTGACAAATGTGGAGCAATAGTTTTCCAGGGCGTATCACTATTGATATTGCGCATTGCTAAATATGCAGCAATAGAAGGGGCTCGATAATTTCCTTCAATCAACAGTGTTGATTTTTCAAGGAGGCTCAGCTCCATGGCCAAATTTATTGCCAAGGTTGTGCAGCCTGTATAACTACCGGCTGATCCAACTGCGATGACGCTTGCTTTTCGTGCCGCACGCTGCGGCGTGTTAGCTCCCCGCACCATTGGCGCACGCACAAATCCTCTTACTAGGCTCACAAGATCCGTTGCCGATTTGGGTACTTCATTGAGCTCAATTAAATCACTGCTCTGTTGTTGACCTATTGAAAATCCAATTGTCTGGCGAATCTTTGCTCCGAGTGAATCAACTTTTGCTTTTGAGATACCGGGCAAATCTGAAGCAAACAAAAGAAGTGCGCCATGGGCTGCTTCCTGATTTGCATTGATATAACGCTCAAGAGACTCCCAATCAATTGCACGAAAAACAACACTCCACCCCTGAGCAAACAAAGTCCCAGCAATGAATCCTTCGGTTTCAGAGGATGCAATGGCGGTTATTACTGTGGGCATCTCTAACTCAGACATGTGATCTGATCACTACTAAACGTCCTATCGTTGTTGCACTTAAGAGCCGAAGCACCTGTGTCTCTTCTACAGCAACAGATAATCCGACATCACTTCCGAAGTTCTTTCCACCATCGTCATAGCTGAGCAGAGTCACTCCCCCAAGAATGAGCACGGGATCCATGACATCCTCACCGTTTTGAGTATCCAACACCCAGTAGATATCAACATCTTCCCCAATACTTAAGCCCGTTGCTACATCAACGGAGCGAACACTCAGTGGGACCGCACTGGTCGACATTGCATCGATGGCAGAGGTTAAATCGTTGCTACCAATGATTTCACCTGGATGCATGATTCGTGTTGCAACCATTCCTATCGGTTCGACCTCAACGCTTAAATAAAACTGCGCACTTGCATCTAAATTTAGATGTGCGATAGCGACATCAGATCCTGAAATTTGATGACCTGGCGAAATCGGAACATTAATCACCCAATAATCAGCCCCCTTATTGGAAAATGTCGCAATCAGAAAAGCTGAAACAAATGCGGCGGTAATCAGGGTTACTGCCAATGGAAGCCGTGTTGAGCGAGTTTTCTTATGAAGAGTCATGGGAGTACCCAAACTGCTTGAGAGACATCTATCGAGTCTTTATCCACAGTGGTACTTAAGTACTAGAGCAATCCATCCTTAAGTCTGAGGTATGTGCATGAGCAGCCAGCAATTGTCAGTTCATGACAACAGAACTCGAATACAGCCAGCAACCATCCTTCTCAACTATTGATTTAGCGCCTATCTCAAGTGATCCAGATGAAGATTGGCAACATCTAGTACTTGAAATGTTCCGACCTGAATCTCCTATTCAACCTATACAAAAACCTCGTCTTTACCTAGCTCCTTCGACATTTGGCGAAGAGTACGACGCAGATTTTGCGCCCAAGCCAACGTCGGCTGCCGATCTTCCAGAAATTAATGACTTAACATTTCAATTCATTCACAATGTTGTTGAAATTTGGGCTGGACGTCGTTCTGCTTCACAAGTCCAGGCAATGTGCCATCATCTTATTTTTGCTGATTTGCAGCGTAAAGCAGGACAACAAAAACTTGTTGGGAGAATAAGAAAGATGAAAGTTACTCAACCTCTAGATGGCATCAGTGAGTCAACAGTGACAGTTCGTTACGGAGATAGATTACGCGTTGTTGCAATCAGATTTGAAGGACTAGATGGACGTTGGCTATGTACTGCTTTAACTTTGATTTAAGTTAAGCAGCCCCACCATGACAACGCTTGTACTTCTTACCTGAGCCGCACGGGCACGGAGCGTTTCTAGAAACATCACCAGTTGTGCGAACCCCAGATTCATCTGCTGCTGTGTACTGCAGTCCAGCGGCGGGAAGCTGCTTTGCCTCAAGTCCTGGCGCAACTACCTGATTGCTTGAGCTTTCAACTGTAACTTCGATGTTAAACAAGAATCCAGCAATCTCTTCTTTGATTGCATCCATCATCGCGGCAAATAGATCGAAGCCTTCTTTTTGATACTCAACAAGAGGATCACGCTGTGCCATTGCACGCAGACCAATACCTTCTTGTAAGTAATCCATCTCGTATAGGTGCTCGCGCCACTTACGATCTAGAACAGATAGCAATACCTTACGCTCTAATTCGCGCATAACTTCTGCGCCAAGTGCCTCTTCACGCTTTGCATATGCTGCCTTGCAATCGTCAACAACACGAGCTGCTAAGTACTCTGCATCTAGCCCTGCCAGAGATCCAACTTCGGTAACTAATTCATCAATAGTAAATGAGAGTGGATAAATCGTCTTTAGTGCAGTGAAGAGAGTTTCTAGATCCCAATCTTCTGCATAGCCATTGGCAGTTGCTGCCTGCACATATGCGGTCAAAGTATCGGAAACAAATCCCGCAACCTGATCCTTAATGTCGGCACCTTCTAGAACCATGCGACGCTCTCCGTAAACAACGGTGCGCTGGCGGTTCATAACGTCGTCATACTTCAAAACATTCTTACGCATCTCAAAGTTTTGTGCTTCAACCTGTGTTTGTGCAGAACGGATAGCGTTTGAAACCATCTTTGACTCAATTGGCGCATCCTCAGGAAGGCCTGCTGCAGTTAAGAAGCGCTCAACCATTCCTGAATTAAAGCGACGCATCAAATCATCTTGAAGCGAGAGATAGAAACGTGATTCACCTGGATCGCCTTGACGACCTGAACGACCTCGTAACTGGTTATCAATACGACGAGATTCGTGGCGCTCTGTTCCAAGAACATATAAACCACCAAGTGAAATTACTTCTTCATGACCCTTTTCAACTGCAGCTTTCTGGCGAGCAATCTCTGCTGGCCATTCCTTTTCATACTCTTCAGCATTATCTACTGGAGAAATTCCTCGACGTTGTAATTCAAAATCAGCCATGAACTCAGGGTTACCACCAAGCATGATGTCGGTACCGCGTCCAGCCATGTTGGTAGCAACTGTTACTGCACCTCTCACACCGGCGCGCGCAATGATCGCTGCTTCGCGTTCGTGATGCTTAGCGTTTAGAACTTCGTGAGGAACACCAGATTTGCGCAAGAAAGCAGATAGTTCTTCAGACTTTTCAACGCTGACGGTACCAACCAATACTGGCTGACCCTTGCGATGGCGTTCTACGATATCTGCAGTCACTGCAGCAAACTTTCCAACCTCTGTCTTGTATACCAAGTCAGCTGAATCAATACGCTGCATTTCGCGGTTGGTAGGAATTGGAACTACGCCGAGCTTATATATCTGATGGAATTCAGATGCCTCTGTTGACGCAGTACCTGTCATTCCTGAAATCTTTGAGTACAAACGGAAGTAATTCTGCAATGTAATAGTTGCAAGAGTCTGGTTTTCATCCTTGATTTCAATGCGCTCTTTAGCTTCAAGTGCCTGATGTAGACCTTCGCTGTAACGGCGACCAGCCAACATACGGCCAGTGTGCTCATCAACAATTAATAGTTCGCCATTCATCACAACGTAGTCTTTATCGCGCTTAAACAACTCCTTAGCGCGAATAGCGTTGTTTAAGTAGCCGATCATCGGCGTATTTGCTGATTCGTAAAGATTACCGATTTGCAACATTTCTTCGACTTTTGTGACACCTTCTTCGATAATTCCGCAAGTCTTTTTCTTTTCATCTACTTCATAATGAACATCTCGTTGCAATTTATTCACAAGATTTGCAAACTCTACGTACCACTTAGTTGCTTTATCAGCAGGTCCACTGATGATCAAAGGTGTTCTTGCCTCATCAATCAAAATTGAGTCAACTTCATCGACTACTGCAAAGAAGTGTTCGCGCTGCACGCACTCTTCGAGAGACCAAGCCATGTTGTCTCGAAGGTAATCAAAACCAAATTCATTATTTGTTCCGTATGTGATGTCTGCTAGGTATGCCTGACGACGCTCTGCTGGGGTCATGTTTGCGAGAATTACATCAACCTTTAAACCAAGAAAACGGTGAACACGGCCCATCCACTCGCTATCGCGCTCTGCTAAATAATCATTTGTAGTTACAACGTGCACGCCGCGACCTGCAAGAGCATTGAGGTATGAAGGTAGAGTTGAAACCAAAGTCTTACCTTCACCCGTACGCATTTCTGCAATATTGCCCTTATGAAGTGCGGCTCCACCCATGATCTGAACGTCATAGTGACGTTGGCCAAGTGTTCGCTTGGCCGCTTCACGAACAACTGCAAAAGCTTCCGGTAGTAAATCATCGAGTGACTCACCTTTTGCATAACGTTCTTGGAAAATTCCAGTTTGGCTGCGGAGATCAGAATCAGACATCGCAACAAAGCGAGCTTCTTGAGCATTCACTAAGGCAACGATCTTGCTCAGATCACGAAGAATGCGTCCTTCGCCTGCGCGCAAGATCTTGTCTACAAATGCTGGCATTGATTCTTACCTCTCATCGCGGCTCCCCAAGGGCGCCTTTTCACCCCCTTATCGTAGAGGTTGCGCAACACAGGCGGTAACCGCACAAACTGAGCCGAAGGCATGAAAACCCTGCGAATTCAGAGCCCTAGCCGCCTCTTGCAGGGTCGCACCCGTTGTGACCACATCATCAATCACGATTGCATCACCACGAAGTATCGAACCAGGTTTTAAAGAAAAGGCTCCATGCATATTTGAAATTCGTTGAAATCGCGTCAGACCACTTTGATCAGAAACCCGACGCGATACCTGAAGACAATCATTAACAGAAATACCAGTCTGCTTCGAAATTGTCTTAGTCAAATCAACAATGAAACTTCGGCCACGACCACGTTGGGCTCGGTTGCTAGATGGGACTGGGACGAGTGTGAAATATCCTTTATCCAGTCGTGCCTTATTTAACACATGAACTATTGCTGAAATAAGTAAATCATCTGCACCCTGCAAACCATTTTCCTTTGCCGCAAGAATAATTTTGGATGCTGTTGGTGTGTAAATCAAGGCTGAGTGAATATTGAATGCATTGTTGTAAGTCTTGTAATAATGCGGGATCCATTCACGCCGACATGTTGTACAGATACTTACGCCCAGTGCGTTACATCCATAACATCTAGTTGGAAACACTAACTGTGAGAGTTCAGAGAGAATTCGCATGGGACATAGTCCACAAGAAATAACCTGCCTTTTTACATTCCTACAAATTATGTGGAAATTAAGCTGTGTAATCTTCCGGTTGTAGGGCAATTAGACGTTGATCAATTGACTCCCAAGTTTTTCGAGGCAAAGTAACTACAAAGTGCGCCCCTCGCCCAGGACGTCCCCACGCTTCAAGCTCACCATTATGTAGTCGTGCATCCTCCAAGGCAATTGAAAGACCAAGTCCCGTGCCTCCACGTGTTCGAGCTCGTGAAGGATCTGCACGCCAAAAACGATCAAAAACTCTCGTCAATGAGTTTTCATCAAGCCCGATTCCATAATCTCGGACACCAATTGCAACATCGCGCTCACTTGCTTCTATCTGCACATCAATCTGCGCTTCTTCTGAGTGATCGATCGCATTGGCCAAAAGATTGCGCAATATGCGCTCCACACGGCGAATATCAGCCTTAATCATGATTTCAGGCTCTGCAGACTTAACAAATATCTCTGTCTTTCTCTCCTTTGCAACAAGTGAGAGATCATCTGCGCAACGAGTAACTAGCTGCACAATGTCGAAATCCACCGCTTCAAGAACAGCTACTTCGGCATCAAAACGTGAAACTTCTAGCAAATCTTCAAGGAGTCGTTCGAAGCGATCTAATTGTGCGACTAATAGCTCAGTACTGCGTGCAACTGTTGGGTCAAAACTTTCCCGCGAGGCTGCAATGACCTCTGATGCCATACGCAGTGTTGTGAGTGGTGTGCGCAGTTCATGAGAAACATCGGACACAAAGCGCTGTTGCACGCGAGACAAGTTCTCTAATCTTGCAATTTGTTGCTCCAGTGATTCTGCCATCTCATTAAAAGCTTTACCAAGAGTGGAAATTTCATCCTGCGAATAAACCTTCATCCGTTGTCTAAAATCGCCCGAAGTAAATTCCGTTGCAATTCGTGCAGCTTCGCGCACAGGTTTAACTACTTGGCGCACTACAACCCATGTAATCAATGTAATTAAGAGAAGCAAAATGAGGCCAGCAATAAGTAGGTAAGTGTTAATTAGACTTAATGTTTTCTTTTCGTTTGCTAAAGAAAAAACAATATACATCTCATATTGACCAGCATTTGGAATCTGCACCTTTTGACCAATAGCTAATCCAGGAGCACTCGTGCCCTGCAAGTAGCGCATAGTGGCGTATTGCCAAACGATGTCACTAGATTTACGAACCCTCTCACTCAAAGATTCTGGAATTGTTGCTGGATCCAGCAAGTTAGAGGCAATTTCATAATTTATTACTCTTGTGTTTCCCGGACTTCGCATGAAAACCACTTCGCGCGTGTTTTCATTTGACGTAATAGTTGTTGCAGAGCTAATAACATCATCAACAACTTTTTGAACGACAGAATCTTTTTCCCCTTGGGCAAGCAAGAAACGGTAATCTGCGGTAAAGATCGTCGAGCGCGCCTCGACTATTGCAGAGTTCAGATTTACTTCTCTAATTCCGCTTGAAAGACGTGAGTTGAGGGCCGAGCCAGTAATCCAGACAACGCCAAGCGAGAGAATTACGGTGGAGATAATTACCTTGAATGCAAGAGAGTTGCGTGCTTTCCAGAAAAAACGGTTCATGGTTAGGAACCGCCCATGACTCCAGCTTTGTAACCAACACCTCGAATTGTGATAACGATTTCAGGGTGTTCGGCATCATGTTCAATCTTGGAACGTAAGCGTTGAACGTGAACATTGACCAAACGTGTATCCGTGGAATGACGGTAGCCCCACACCTCGCTGAGTAATGCATCGCGAGTAAACACACGACCTGGCTCTTTTGCCAAGGCAACCAGTAAATCAAATTCAAGACGAGTTAATGCAATCTGCTTGCCAGCACGCAAAACCTGGTGGGCTTGAACATCAATTGCTAAATCGCCAATTGTTAAGAGGCCAGAAATATCAGAATTAGTTCTACGTAAGCGAGTTCTAATACGTGCGATTAATTCAGAGGGGTGGCGAAAAGGTTTAACCATGTAATCATCTGCGCCAGCCTCTAAGCCTTTAACAACATCTTGCGTGTCACCTTTAGCTGAAAGCATGACGATTGGAACCATAGATTCTGCACGAATTAACTTGCATACTTCGATCCCATCAAGGCCAGGCAACATAACATCCAACAGAACTAAATCTGGTGGATTGTTACGAAAAACATCCATGACCTCATCACCACGACTTACTAGATCCACGTCGATGCCGGCACCTGTTAACACGATGCCAAGCATCTCCGCAAGATCCTGGTCGTCATCGACGACCATGACTAAGGTCATTAGCTACCGTGCTCCCAAGAGTTCAGGTACATATCTTGTGCAGGAGTTAGAACGTCAATACGACCGCCCATGCTGATCAACTTAAGTGCAGCAACTTCCTTGTCGATATATGTAGGAACTTCGTGAACACCAGGCTTCAAGTTCTTTGCTTCTTTAACTAGGTATTCAGCTGTTAGTGCCTGATCAGAGAATGACATATCCATAACTGATGCTGGGTGACCTTCTGCTGCTCCTAGGTTAACAAGGCGACCTTCAGCAAGAAGAAGCAAGCGGCGCCCATCTGCCAAGACATATTCATCAGTCTGGTGGCGCATCTTTGCATTCTTTTTCTTCGAATTCTGCTCTAGCCATGCAACATCGATTTCGATGTCGAAGTGGCCTGAGTTAGCCAGGATTGCACCATCCTTCATTACTGCAAAGTGCTCCTCGCGTAATACATCGCGGTTACCTGTAACAGTAATAAACACATCGCCAAGCTTTGCTGCATCTAGCATCGGCATCACGCGGAAGCCTTGCATCATTGCATCAAGTGCCTTTGTTGGATCAATTTCAGTAACGACTACATCAGCGCCCATACCCTTTGCGCGTTCTGCAACACCCTTACCGCAGTATCCAAAACCAGCAACAACTACTACGCGACCAGCGAGTAGAAAGTTTGTTGCGCGGAATACAGCATCAAGAGTTGATTGACCTGTTCCGTAACGGTTATCAAACATGTGCTTGGTGTCAGTGTCGTTAACAGCGATCATTGGGAACTGAAGTGCACCATCTTTTGCCATTTGGTTAAGACGGATTACGCCAGTTGTTGTCTCTTCGCAACCACCAGTGATACCTGGAATTAGTTCTTTACGTGTTGTGTGAAGTGTGTTTACTAGGTCGCAACCATCATCAAATACTTGGTGAGGTGCGATATCAAGAGCAGCATTAATATGCTTGTAGTAACCATCACGATCAACTGAGTTGCGAGCAAATACCGAAATTCCATACTCATGCACTAGAGCAGCCGCAGTGTCATCCTGTGTTGACAGTGGGTTTGATGCGCAAAGCGCGATCTCTGCTCCGCCAGCCTTTAGGACGCGCATCAAGTTAGCTGTCTCAGTTGTCACGTGCATACATGCAGAAATGCGTACTCCTGCAAATGGTTGTGACTTTTCAAAGCGCTCACGAATCTGAGCCAGGACAGGCATGTTGCGCTCTGCCCATTCAATTTTCTTTCGACCTTCTGCAGCAAGTGAAGCATCTGCGATGTCATGTGCTGGAAGAGTTGCTGTTACTGGAACGTTCACGTATTTCTCCTTAAGTGGTATTCAAAGAATTGTTTGGGTACCTAAGGCGTAGGGCTCTACAGTGCTAGGCGACTATGGGTAAAGATTACCGCCACACGCTTAAACTCTCTAATGGGAAACGGGCGTTAACTGCGAATAAGCGAGAGAACCGCATCACGAATGGTCTCCATTTGAGCCTGAGTTGAAGCCTCAACATTGAGTCGAAGCAATGGCTCCGTGTTTGATGGCCGAAGGTTAAACCACCAGGTATCCCCATTAACGGTAAGTCCATCTAAGTGATCAATAGTGACCTGGCCGGATGAATAACTCTTTTCAACGAGTTCAGTAGCCGCTTTAGTATCTGCAACCTTTGAATTGATTTCACCGCTTATGACATATCGGTTATATGGCGCAAGCAATGCTGACATGGTCGTGTTGGTTTCACCTAGAGCCGCGATTGCATGCAAGGCAGCAAGAGCTCCAGAATCTGCTCGCCAAAACTCCTTAAAGTAGAAATGTCCTGAATGTTCGCCACCAAAAATTGCCCCGCTTTCAGACATCATTTTTTTAATATATGAATGACCGACGCGACTTCGTAATCCAACTCCACCGTTCTCATCGATAACTTCTTGAACTGTGCGGGAAGAAATCAAGTTATAGATGATTGAAGAGCCCGGACGCTTTATCAATTCGCGGTGAGCAATCAATGAGGTGAGCGCAGAAGGATTAACTGCGACTCCTCGCTCATCAACCAAGAAACAGCGATCGGCATCGCCATCAAATGCCAAACCAAGATCTGCTTTCTGATCGATCATTGCTTTTTTCAAATCAGTTAAAGTTGTTTCATCAAGCGGGTTTGCTTCATGGTTGGGAAATGTCCCATCTAGTTCAAAGTACATAGGAATAACTTCACAATTGAGTCGAGCAAAAATTGCGGGGGCGGTATGGCCAGCCATACCGTTGCCAGCATCAACAATGATTTTGAGTGGGCGGATATTTTTAATGTCCACAAGAGTCAAAAGGTGATCTACATACTCTTCAAGCATGTCGCGATGCTTTTCTACCCCTATGCCCCCAAGTGCTAACGGTGATCCCTCACGCACAAACTTCTCAATCATCAATAGGCCAGATTCTTTGCCAATTGGTCGCGCATCACTTAGGCAAAGCTTAATTCCGTTGTATTCAGCAGGATTATGGCTGGCTGTAAACATGGCACCAGGCAATCCCAATTTTCCAGATGCGAAGTAGAGCATGTCAGTAGATGCCAAACCAATACGAATTACATCCATACCTAATGAAGTTGCACCTGCAGAAAATGCCTCAGCTAATAATGGTGAAGATGGACGCATGTCTTCCCCGATAACTATCGTTCCGGGTTCTCTTTCTAACTGTAGAAATCGCGCAAAGGCAACACCTGTTGCAAATGCAAAATCAACATCTATTTCAACATCGACAAGTCCTCGAATATCGTAAGCCTTGAAAATGTGCGCAAACTCGTCCACAAAATATTCCTAAGACGGAACAGCGCGTAGATGTCCGCGTCGACCAATTTGTTGTTGCACTGATGAACTGTCAACCGGTGTTTCTTCTGGAATCTCTTTTAGTGCAACTTCGCGCACAGCATCGGCGATTGCCATCAAATCATCATCGGTTGGTCCTTGTGTTTGTCCATCAAGTTCTTGCTTAATGACATTCCACCCATGTGGAACCTTCAAACGTGCACCATGGACTGCGCACAGATCGTATGCATGCGGTTCAGAAAATGTTGCAAGTGGTCCAACGACTGCAGTTGATTCGGAGTACACATAGGTCAGTGTCATCGTTGCCTGGGATCTGCAACCCGCACGTGAACATCCACGTCCACCAACTGTTCTCATGTGGGCAACATTAGTGGGAAGGGGGTATAAATCTTGGGATTGTCAGGGATTTAGGACGCGAATATTTGAATTCGGTAATTCAATCTTTGTTAAAAGGCTTCCTGGGGCGATTGGAAAGTATCCGTATCCATTAACCGAAGATACAAGAGCTCCTGCAAAGGTGTCAGGACCAACCTTTGTAATAGTAAATGAACGAGCTGCATCTGGTGCGCGCCAGGTTGCGATGTCGGTGCCCTTAATGGTTTTTCTTATGACTTTTCCATTAGTTAATGTGACATCTAGCGAAACATTGATGCGCTCCCCTGCAAATGAAACCAGCGGGGTTAATCCGGTTATCGCAATAGTCAGAGGGACAAGTTCAGGGGCAGATGTACTCCATACAAAATCTTTTCTTCCAGATACCGTTACGGTGGACTTAATCGCCGCCACCAATGGCTCAGAAGATGTGACTCGAACAGCTAAAACTGTCGACTTGATCTTTGGACTGAACTGGAACTCGGTGACAATTCCGGCACTGACAGAACGTGAAGTTAAACCGACAGGAACAAAAACTCCATCCGATGACAAAACTTCTGCAGTCACACTGGCATCAACATCACCTGGGGTCAAGACTCTTAAAGTGTGAGGTAAGGCAGAATTGTCTTTGATTTGATTTGGAATTGCAGGAATCATCACTGACTTGCTGGCATTTGAGACAAAGTTAATAAGATCACCACCAAGTGATTTCAAGCCTGCGCCTTGCTCATCAATCATAAAAGCATTGATGCGACCCGAGCGCGGTGCAACATGGACTGTCAAGTACTTATCACCCGGAGCAAGGGAATCGGTTGGGATTACTAAATAGTTTTTTGATACAACCGAGATCGTGCGAACTGGTTGCTTTCCATTTTCTGTAAAACTTTGAACATCAACGATTGCATCGCTGAGTCCACTATTAACAATGATTAAACGACCCCGAGTAGTGATGTCAGCCGTGCCACCAACAAACCATTGAGAAGTTGCCGGACCCGTGCATAGTGCACCACCAGCCCAACTAGATGATTTGCTCTGCCACACAACCGGAGTTACTCCGTCGGAGCTAAACAACAATGAATCTTTGTTCACAGGTAAGCGCAAAACCTTCACTGGAGCCGTCTTCGTGGTGCGGTTTTGAAGTCTCTGAAAAGGAGTTTTCTTCGACGCAAGTGAGATTTGAGATGTAAGTCCGGCAAGAGTTGGTGGACACACAACTGCTGGATAGCTTTCGGAATAACTCTTCGAGGTAACTGCTACTGAAAGCAAGCCACCAATACACAGTGCACTTACTAGTGCAGCTAAGAATCCAAGTGATCTGCCAGATTTCATGCTAACACCTCTTCGGAGATTTCGCTCTTTCGGCGACCGGCAGGTAGTGCCATTACTAGTACTACTGCTAAGAAAATGAGTTGTAATGAAAGCCATCCGCGGCGCACTGTTCCGTCATGTAGTAATGAAATTTCGCCGGATTCCGTGACCTTAAATGTGGGTAATCCAAGTTCATTATTAGTGCGATCTAAGCGATAACCATTTTGGAGTACTTGCCATGATCTATTGGCAGTTTCTGTGAGGATCAAGGTTCCTGGACCCGGTACAAATGCACGCGCACCATATTCTCCCGCTTCAAGAACTGATCGATCTCCACTTTCAGTAACAAATAACAGTCGACCTGTCGTCTGACTTACTTTCCACACAACGCCAAGTGATGTTGCAGAGGTTCGGGTAAATCCACCAAGTCCATCAATTGATCTGATGATCTCCTTTTTAAAAGGATTCTTTACATAAACGTACTTGATCCCGTAATCAGCCAATGTCTTACTACTTGTAATACCTGTTCCATCAACCAGAGAACGTGCTGCTGAGGCGATATTGGCATTTTGTTGTGGTGCCACATCAGGTTCACCTAGAGAAATATCTCGCCCTCTAGAAATGTAATACTGGATTTTCTTATCATCCTGAGTTCCAACTTCACGCAATACTAAAATCTTGGTATCGGTTTCAACGCTTAAGAATGCAGGCATTACGGTTGCGCGATTTGCAAGTACTGCAGAGTCTGCACCTGTTGATACGGAATATCCAATACTCAATGCAGCATAAGTTGCTGTGATGAAAAGCAAAATTGCCGATAAAAAATGTCGGTAGTGAATATGACTTAAAATTAGAGTTTGGCGCAAGCTATCTAACAAAACGACTCCTGCCGCGACCGCAGCCACGGTAACAATTGTTAGAACAGGGCCCGCCCACACCTTTGCAGCGCCTTCGTTTCCACGAGTAGAGATCGACAGCGATCCCACTAAAACTGCTAAGGACAATGCACCAATTCCATACTCTGCGATATCTCGTGCATGTGTTGATGAGAATAAGGAAATCACAAGTACTAAAACGATCGGACTGATCAACCAAATAGGCACCGAGCCAAGGCCTCCAGGACTTCCAGAAAGAACAGCAAGTGCTCCTCCACCGGGAATGCGTAACCCTGGTTCTGTTAAGAATCTGCTGGGGTTAATGATTGCCTCAAAGGAATATGGTGCATTCACTAGGAACGGAACAAACACGAGAGCTGATCTCTTTGTTAAACGCTCGATCCACACATTCTGATCTTGAGTGGATAGAAATTCTTTGTAATTATCGATTGAAATAACTACCGAGGCCACTAAAGCAATCACAAAGCTCATTAAGGTAAACGAATACAGCAATGAAAATAGCAGTGAAACAGCAAAAATCTTGCGCCAGCTGTATTTCTCAATAGCCCACCAGTCATGAAGAGTAAGGGCGACAAGTGGGACAAAAATGAGCAAGATCAATGTGCCAATGTGGCCTGAACTAACAGCTGCGATAGTCACGGGAGAGATCGCGTAGAGAAATGCCGCTGGGACTGAAATCCAGTTATTACTTGTTAACTTTTTCAAGAGAAGAAACCCAGTCCACATAATCAAAACTGGAGCAATTAGGAAAAAAGTTGTGATCAAAAATTGAACTTTTCCCAGCACCGCAAGTGAAGCAATTGCAGTAACAGCCACCCACGGTGGAGTTGCAAGTGAAGATCCCATGCCAACTTGGTGCCAGGACTCAAAGTATGTTCTCCATAAGTCTGTCGCACCAGATGGGGAGATTGGAAGTGCGCCGCCAACAATTGCACCCAACCGATTTCTAGAGTTAACAAGTGAAATAATTCCGATTGCTAAGAAGCCGATCACTTCCGGTCGTTTAAAGATAGATAACCAGTTATTTGTGTTCACGGGAGTTAATAGATCTTCATCCTCAACTGCATCAAGGATAGATACAGACACTGAGTTGTCCTCTGGAAATATCCTGGCTCGAACAAGTTCATATAGTCGTTCTGTCCCTAAGCGAAGCTGAGACCACCGAGGCGGAATATATGTAGCTACTACTCGCGCCGACACAAATCTTTGCTTTTTGCGGACTCTTCTGGCTTCAAGAATCTTTCCTGGACGAAGAATTAATGTAGTGAAAGCCAGGATTTCATCGGATGCATAACCCGGCAATTTTGCTAACAAATATCCAAGGGCGCGGACAATTGCAGTACCAAAGAGTTGAAGTGCAATCCACGGAATCATCCATAATGAAGAGTTTGCAAGTAAGACATATGCAGCATTGCGCCGATCCAAAAGTAGGGGACGATGCAACAGAGCGCCTTCAACATCAATTCGTCTGCGCTCTGTTGCAGAAGCCTGCGCGTGAAATGCAATAGCACTTGTGGCCGCAATTACTGAATGTCCTGCTGTGCGAGCACGCCATCCAAAGTCAACATCATCCCTAAAAAGTGCAAGGTTATGGTCAAGTCCACCAAGTTCTTCAAACACATCACGGCGAATTAACGCACCTGCTGTGCTAACAGAAAGCACATCATGGATTCCATCATGCTGACCTTGGTCATACTCCAATGGTTCAAGACCGGTCCATCTCGCACCATTGCCAGCGATACTGATACCAGCTTCTAGTAAATGTGTTCTGTCATGCCAACCAAGTAATTTTGGACCGACCATTACAACTTGTGGGCGGTCATCAACTGCACTTAATAACTCTGCGAGCGCAGTTGGTGCAGGTGCGCAATCATCATGGATTAACCAAATCCATTCGTGCTCAATTGCTTTGGGTAATTTATCAACGGCAAGTGAAACCGCTTGTCCAAAACCTGTTTCACGGTCGGCAGAGAAAAATGGAATCCGTGCAGATTTTAATAACTTTGTAGAAGCATCCTCTGATCCAGTATCGACCGCTGTAATCAAATCAATAGGTCGGGTCTGCGAAGTAAGTGCTGCAACAACTTCGGGTAGCCACAATGCTCCGTTATGGGAAACAAGAACAGCGGTTACGCGATGCTTATCTACATCGGCTAGGGAAGCCATAAGAACAACTCGCTATCTCCTAAGAGATGCAAGAACCTTAAGCGGTGCGACGCTTTAAGCGACGGCGTTCGCGCTCTGATAATCCGCCCCAAATTCCGAAGCGTTCATCATGTGCAAGTGCGTATTCCAAACATTCTGCGCGAACATCGCAGGAAAGACATACGCGCTTTGCTTCGCGAGTGGAGCCACCTTTTTCTGGAAAGAACGCCTCTGGATCAGTCTGAGCGCATAGTGCGCGCTCCTGCCAAGAGAGTTCCATGTTCTCGCCTGATGCGAGTGTGATTGTTGGTCCTGAAGTGGGGATTGGGGAGTTCTGGGCTGCGGGTTGAATCGGCATATCGTCGATGCTCCATAAGCTAGATCTTGTCTCATCCCTCTTGGAAAAGACTTTCTTAAGAGTGAATTACACGCTTGTAACTCTCTCATGTCAAGCCCAGAGTCGCTCCTCTGGGTGAACATTTACGCTCAATATCTACGGAATAGGAAGAATTTCGCTATTTGTCACAAAAGATGAGGTTATTTTCGCATTATTCTCGACTGTGGCACCGGCTACCACAAATGAATCAGAAATCTTTGCATGTAGGCCAATGACCGAGCCAGCTTCAATAATTGAGCCATCAATGACCGTCCCTGCCCCAACCAAGGAGTTAGGGCCAATGCAGCTGCCGCCAGTAATCACAGCGGTGGGATCAATTGTTGTACCAGGCATCGCTAAGAATTCACCACTTCGCTTAACGATATCGATTGAGGCCTTTAACAAAGCACGTGGGGTCCCGATATCTAGCCAATAAGCATTTTCTAAATATCCAAAAACCTTAGCTCCACTTGCAACTAACTCCGGAAAAGTTTCACGCTCTACTGAAACCACGGTGTCTGGTGGGATTGTTGAAATGACTCGAGGATTAAAGACATAACAACCAGCATTAATTTGATTAGTTACTGGGTTTTCCATTTTCTCTAAAAATGCACTCACACGCCCATCGCCATCGGTTGGAACACATCCAAATGCCCGGGCATCTTCTACTTCTGTTAAATGCAAAGTCACATCGGCATCATGTGCCTCGTGTTGGCGAATTTGCTCTGACAAGTTATGTGAGCTCAAAACATCACCATTTAGGATCACAACTGATTCATTGGTGTCGAGCAACTTGGCTGCATTTCGAATTGCACCGCCCGTCCCGAGTGGTTCTTTTTCAACTGCATACTTAATTTTCATGCCCCACTTAGAGCCATCACCAAAGTAAGGAATAAATATTTCGGAAAGATAAGAGGTCGCTAGAACTATTTCAGTAATCCCTGCCGCTTTTGCCATCGCAAGTTGATGTTCTGTTACGGGGACACCAGCCACAGTGAGCATTGGTTTTGGGGTGTTTTTTGTTAGAGGCATCAGGCGTGTGCCAAAGCCGCCCACCAATAAAATCGCAACAGCCATGAATTAAGCCTTAATACGTTGAACAGCATCAGCAATTTGAGCATCTGTAGCTGTCATTGCAATACGCACATGACGGGCACCTTGGCTGCCATAGAAGGAACCAGGTGTTGCCAAGATTCCGCGCTGTGCAAGCCAGGAAACACTGTCCCATGAATCTTCATTGCGGGTGCACCATAGATACAAACCTGCGTTACTAAATTCAACAGTAAATCCCACAGCTTCTAGGGCGGGACGTAGTGCATCTTTGCGTGCGTTGTAACGGGCACGTTGTTCGGCGACGTGTTTGTCATCAGTTAGTGCAACGGTCATCGCTTTTTGCACAGGTAGCGGCACCATCATTCCGCCATGCTTTCTAATCTCGCGAATTCTTGCGATTAACTCTGAATCACCAATCATGAAGGCTGCTCGATAACCAGCCATTGATGAGCGCTTTGAAAGGGAATGAACAGCCAAAATATTTGTGTTGTCTCCCCCGGTATGAGAAAGAACTGAAACAGGTTGGGCAGATTGAGCAAACTCCAAGTAACACTCATCAGAAACCAACAAAGCTTTATTTGTGCGGGACCATTCAATACAAGCTTTAATTTCAGCATCACTATGTACTCGACCAGTTGGGTTGGATGGTGAGTTCAACCATGCTAAATCAGCACTAGGCCAGCTCTTTGCATCAATTGCAACTGGGACAGATTTAGCACTAGCAAGCACTGCGCCGACGTGATAAGTCGGATAGGCAATTTCAGGGATTAACACTTTTTTAGATTCTAAAATTGTTGGAAGCCAGGCGACTAATTCTTTGGATCCAATTACTGGTAGAACATCAAAATCTCCAGTGGCACCTAAACGCTCCACTGCCCACTTCTTAATTGCTGCTCGCAGCTCTGGTGTTCCGGCAGTTACTGGGTAACTGGGAGAGTTTGATGCATCGCGAAATACCTGCTGAATAAACTCAGGAGTCGGATCAACCGGGGTGCCTTGTGAAAGATCAATAATTCCTTGCGGGTGCGACCGAGCTGTATCTCCGTAAGGTGCGAGTGCATCCCAGGGAAAATCTGGGAGCTGGCCGCGCAATGCTTACTCGCTCTTTGGTGGAAGCGCAGTTACAGAAGGATGATCTGTGCCCGTTGGGCCGACCTTACTTGCACCGCCTGGTGAACCAATTTCAATGAAGAACTCTGTATTGGCCTTGCTGAAATCTTTCCACTGTCCTGGGACGTCATCTTCGTAATAAATAGCTTCAACCGGACACACTGGCTCGCACGCACCGCAGTCAACACACTCATCAGGCTGGATGTAGAGCATGCGTCCACCTTCGTAAATGCAATCTACAGGGCATTCCTCGATGCAGGACTTATCTTTTACATCGATGCACGGTTCAGCGATTACATACGTCACGAGCAGCCTCCAAAAAATCGAGCGAGTTGGTTACCGGGAATTCTAACTCCTACAGTGGCCGATGCGCGATATTTGCCGACTCGGTTTATCGTTCTGCTATGCCAACCGAGCTAGAAGCCACCTTTGCCTCACTTATAGGCAAAAGGGTCAGTATTCGGCTGCACGATCCAGAAGGCGGATTTCGCGACATTCTCGGCCATCTTGAGACCCCCTTCACGCTAAGAAATCGACATGACAATCTCATCGAATTTACACATGAGCAGATATTTGTCTGGCGCGAAGTAATTGAGCGCACATGAAGTTATATGACACTAAATCGCGTCAACTCCAAGAAGTGACGGCAACAGATGGATTGCTAACAATGTATTGCTGTGGTCCAACTGTTTATCGGGATGCACACGTTGGCAATCTTCGAACATTTATGTTGGCAGACTTAATTTCACGTGTGGCGGTATTGGGTGGCGTTAAGTCCAAACTAGTTCAAAATATTACTGATGTCGGACACATGTCTGAAGATATCACTGGCGATGACAAAATTTTGGCTCAAGCCACAATTGAAAGAAAAAGCCCACTTGAAGTTGCACGAAAGTACGAAGAAAAGTTTCATGATGATTTAGCTAGATTAAATATTGGAAAGGCACATGCCTATCCACGCGCCAGTGAAAGCATTGAATTAATGCAATCGATGATTAGTGAACTAATCGAAAAAGGCGTTGCCTATATAGGCGGTGATAAAACCGTTTACTTTGATGCTCAAAAGTTTGCCAGTTACGGGTCAATAAGTGGCAACAAATTAGAATCACTGATACCTGGCCACAAATTTGAAAATCATAATGATGGAGCAAAAAAATTCCATGCGGACTGGGCGCTATGGAAAACAGCTGGCGGACGCACTGAAATGATTTGGGATTCACCATGGGGTCCAGGCTTTCCGGGCTGGCACATCGAATGTTCTGCAATGTCCATGGACTTGCTTGATAAACACGTTGATGTGCATGTTGGTGGAATTGATCTGCGTTTCCCGCATCATGAAAATGAACGTGCACAATCAAATGCCGTTATCGGTCAAGAAGCTGTAGATCTATGGGTTCATGGAGAGCACCTGTTATTTGAAGGCAAAAAGATGTCAAAAAGTAGCGACAATGTTGTCTTAGTGAGCGACATTATCGCCCGCGGAATTGATCCATTAGCCCTGCGTCTATGTTTTCTAGAAAATCGTTACAGATCTCAAATGGATCTGACATGGAATTCGATAACTGCCGCCAATGAAACTCTAAAGCGTTGGCGCAATAAAATGTCTACCTGGGGCAACTCCCACACAATTTCAACTGATCCTGAAATCGAATCAGCATTTAATAATGACTTAGACACACCAAAAGTCATTCTTCGTTTGCGAGAAATCGAAAAGAGCGAAGTTGAAAATAAGCGAGAGCTGTTTTTATATGCCGATCAGGTACTTGGATTAGATCTAGATCGCCCTATTATCGATCGCGAATTAACTGATCAAATGAAGAAACTACTTGATGAGCGCTTAAATGCGCGCAACGAAAAACGTTGGGCAGATAGTGATGCTTTGCGAGTTCAGTTAGAAGAGCTTGGATTAGAAATTAAAGATACGGCTGAGGGGCAAACCTGGTCTTAAAGTGGGGTTAATATCGCAATTACAACTGCGATGAATCCAAAGTTAATCAATGAAATTCCGATTGAATCTCCCTGAATCAAATACTCTTCATTGACGCCAGGAAATCCTGCACGTAAAACTACAAGACCCCACGCAGCAGCGGCGATGAATCTATAGATCCGTTTCCCCCATAGTCGCCCTGCTGCCCAAATGCCGAGGCTAGTTGCTGCAATTGAGAGCACTAACCCGATTGGTGGATAGAAGCTGTAAATAAAGACAGAGCTTGCACCAAGTGCCAAACCCAAGAGAAGTGAAAGTAAATAACGCATTACAGAACGACACCAGACGTTAGATCTATTTCACGTCCGGCCGAATCAAAGGGTGCACTCTTTGGGCCTTTCACAAGTGTGTAGTACTCATCTCCCCAGATCTGCATTCCAAGATTATTTGAGAGTGCAAAGAATGGACCATCTAGTGCGATTTGAGTTTCATGTGCTTTCATTGCCGCCATTTTTAAATCAACATAGGCTGCGCCATCAATTAACGTAGTGACAAACTCATCATCTTTAGCAAATGGAACGTCATCAATATTTTCGGCGCCAAAAAAATCTGAACCAATTTCCTTCATTTTCTCCATACCTTGAGCAATCACAGATTTAGGAATTGTGTTCCAGTAAATCTTTTGAATCTGCCATGTTGATAATTCAGCGGCGCGCATTGCAACTCTATGTGCCTGAATGTGATCAGGGTGGCCGTATCCGCCAATTTCATCATATGTAATCAAGATATGTGGTTTTACTTCTTCAATTACATTCACAAGAATTTTTGCAGCAGTATCTAGGTCAGCTTGCCAAAAAACATCGGGGCGATTATTTGGTTCTGTCCCCATCATTCCGCTATCTCTAAACTTTATAGAAGGCGCTCCAAGAAATCGATGATCAGATATTCCAAGAGCTTTCATGGCAAGTGCGAGTTCGGTTTCGCGATGTGATCCCAGCAAATCTTGTTCAGTACTAGCAAGGTGTGAGAGCCCAGGAACTAATACTTCGCCCTCTTCGCCTCGCGTGCAGGTCACAAGTGTTACTTGAGCCCCACGATCGGCGTAAAGCGCCATTGTTGCTCCATTGTTGATGGTTTCATCATCAGGGTGTGCATGTACGAGCAGGATGCGAATACCTTCATAGGGGCGGTTCATGATTGGTAATTCTGCCGTACGATTACTCCAATGAGTAACGTAGACACAACCAACAAGGCGCGTTTGCCTCGCGATGAGCGCCGAGCATTGTTGCTTTCAGCAGCTCTTGAAGTATTCACCTCTGCTGGCTACCACTCTGCTGCAATGGATGAAATTGCAGATCGTGCAAATGTTTCAAAGCCAGTTTTGTACCAGCACTTCCCATCAAAACTCGATTTATATCTGGCAGTTCTAGATTTACACATCGATTCTTTGGTATTTGAAATTCAAAAGGCAATTGCTTCGACTCCAGCTAACAAGGATCGAGTCCATGCAACTGTTGATGCTTACTTTGCATTCATTGAAATGGAAGGCGAAGCATTTCGCCTGCTTTTTGAAAGTGACATGAGTGTTGAACCACAAGTTCGCGAACGTCTTAACCGAATGACTTATGACTGTGCAGCTGCAGCAAGTGCTGTGATTGCAATTGATACTGGCCTACCAAAAGAGGCATCAATGCTTTTGGGTGTTGGAATGATTGGTTATGCGCAAGTAACTGCTCGTCACTGGCTCGAACGAGATAGCAAGTTGAGTCGACAACAGGCTGTGGAACTAGTTCACAACCTTATGTGGCGAGGCATTTCAGGTTTCCCGCGCAATTAATCCCGATAGGAACAAATTTATATGTCACCAACATTTGCCGAACTGCCCCTGCGCAGCCAAACAATTGAAGCACTTCATGCCCATGGCTTCTTGGCCCCATTTGCCATTCAAGAAATGGTTTTGCCAATCGCACTTGCTGATGGCGATGTAATCGGACAAGCAAAGACAGGTACTGGTAAGACTCTTGCATTTGGTATTCCTGTTATTGAACGAGTGATTGCTCCTCACGATCCCGAGTGGGCTGATTTTGCAAACAAAGGAATGCCACAGGTTTTAATCGTTGTTCCTACTCGCGAACTATGTACACAGGTGACTCGCGATATTGAAGAGCTTGCCTCTAACCGCGGAATCCGCACACTTGCTGTTTATGGCGGTCGTGCTTTTGAGCCACAAATTGAGGCACTGCACGCTGGTGTTGAAATTGTTGTCGGCACGCCAGGGCGACTTCTTGATTTATCACGCCAGGGACAGCTAAAACTTAAAGAGGTTTCTCGCTTAGTTCTAGATGAAGCAGATGAGATGTTGGATCTTGGATTCTTGCCGGATGTTGAAAAGATTCTTTCAAGTACTCCTAATCGCACCCAAACTATGTTGTTCTCGGCCACAATGCCTGGAGACATCATTGCCCTTGCGCGCCGCTTCATGAATCAACCAATTCATATTCGCACACAGGACAGCGAAGATGAAGGCGCCGTTGTTACACGTATTAAGCAACATGTTTTGCGTGCTCACGCAATGGATAAAATTGAAATGCTGGCACGTATTTTGCAGGCAGATGGTCGTGGACCAACAATGGTTTTCTGTCGCACAAAGCGCACAGCACAAAAAACCGCTGAAGATTTGCTGGAGCGTGGCTTCAAAGCAGCGCCAATTCATGGTGATCTGGGCCAAAGTGCACGCGAAAAAGCATTAAGTGATTTCAAGGCAGGAAAATCAGATGTGCTAGTTGCAACCGATGTTGCAGCCCGCGGTATTGATATCGATGGCATCACGCATGTCATCAATTACCAGTGCCCAGAAGATGAGAAGACATATGTGCACCGCATTGGTCGCACAGCTCGCGCAGGTGCTCACGGTATCGCTGTGACATTTGTTGATTGGGATGAACTTGCGCGTTGGAAGATGATCAATCAAGTTCTAGAGCTTGGTTTGGCCGAACCTGAAGAGACTTATTCATCCTCAGAACACTTGTATCAAACTCTCAATATTCCAGCTGGCTCTACAGGACGACTTGTCAAAGCTAAGCCTGTCGCAAAAGTTGAATCCAAAGAAGCTCGAGCACCTCGTGCCAAGCAAGAAGCCGCACCAGTTCGAGCCGAGCGCACCGAGCGCACTCGCACCCGCACGAAGAAGTTTAAAGAGAGTTAAGCAGCTACAAACACGCGGATTGCATCAACAAGCATCTGCACTGCAATAGCTGCAAGTAATAAACCTGCAATACGGGCAACTAGAGTGACACCAGATTCTTTGATGACACTTAATATAGTTGTTGACGCCATTAAGGCTGCTGCAATTGCGATGTGGACTGCAATTACTGCTGCTACTAAACCAAGTGCCATACTGGTTGTATCTACTTGCTGAACGAAGATCATCGTTGCAACGATTGCGCCAGGCCCAGCCAAAATAGGTGTACCCAGTGGAACCAATGCAATATTGGAATCCCCATCATCGCCATGCTTCTTTGCGTTTCCAGTCAAAAGCTCTAGCGCAACGAGCAATAACAATAGTGCTCCGGCAGCCTGCAGCGCTTCCATAGAAATATTTAGATAATTCAATATTGCACGACCAAAGAGAGCAAATATTGAGATCACTAGGAGTGAAACTCCTGCTGCCTGAATAGCCAGAATACGACGAACTCGAGGTGACTTATCTGCAACTAAACCTAAGAATATAGGAGTTGCACCAGGTGGATCCATAATCACAAATAGCGTGACAAAAGATTGGACTGCAAAAGTTACTGCGCTTATGTCTTTCATGCGTTAACTACCCTTCGTGCATCTGCTTGTGACTCTAACTTCTGCCATTGTTCCCTACTTGTGTGGTTTTCTGCTAATGAATTCAGTTTTCCCGTGCCGTGATAATCACTGCTTCCAGTGACTACAAGATCTAATTCTTGAGCAATAACACGCAACATCGCACGCTCATCAGGGTTTTGATCTCTATGGTCGACTTCAATTCCATTAAGCCCTGCATCTACTAAATCCGCAAAATCTTTAGGTTTTAGGATTTGCCCTCGGTGAGATGCAAAGGGATGGGCAATAACAGCAACTCCACCTGCTCTGCGAATCAATGCAATTGCCTCAACTGGCGTTGGGGCAGCATGAGAAACATAAAAACGTGAATCATTGTGTAATAAATCTATAAATGCTTCATCGCGAGAATTAACAATTTTCTTGGCAACTAAAGCATCAGCCAAGTGTGGACGTCCCATTGTGGCGCCAACAGGCATAGCTTTTTCAACATCTGCTATAGAAATATCCATACCTTCGGCTCGCATTTTTTCAATCATTTTGCGCATTCGCGGCAAACGACCATCGCGAGTTTCCTCTAAAACTGTTTGCATCTCCTGATGGTTTGGATCAAAAAGCATCCCTAACATGTGAACACTTATGCCATCTGTTGTTAAGCATGAAATTTCAGCACCTAGCGCTAACTTTAGGCTTCCCCGCAATGCTTGAGTTGCTTCTTCCCAGCCTGATGTTGTGTCGTGATCTGAGATTCCCAATACCTCTAAACCTTGAACAATAGCTTTGTTCACTAAATCTCGTGGACGATCGGTGCCATCACTGCAGGTTGTATGAGTATGTAAATCAATCATTCCGTGCGCCTCGTGTTCTGGTAACAACCAAAATACAACCAATCAGAATCAGTGCAATTCCTGGGATAATTCCCCCTGGAGGAGTTTGATTCAACCACCATGCTGCAAGAACAGCACTGACTGGAACTTCAAAAAACACAATTAAAGAAACTACCGCAGGTGAAACTCTCTTAAGGGCTGAGTTAAACATCGAATGTCCCAGCAGTTGTGCTCCGAGAATTAGTCCCAAAAGTATCCACCATTCTTTGGCGGTAAATGAAAAAATCTCGTTGCCAGCGATTAATGCCATGGGCAGAGCTGTCATAGAACATATGAAATAACATATGGTTGTGTAAGTTGTTGTTTCTAGAGTTCTTTGTGCTTTAGAGCCAGCAATCATGTAGGCGGCGGCAAGTGCTGCAGAAATAAGAGCAGCTAAATCTCCTAAAAATGACTTGAATGAAATTTGAAGATCCACACCGACAACAACTAATACGCCTGCAAAACTAACGATCATTCCGAGCCAGGCTTTAGATGGAATGTGACCGCCTGAGAGCTTCACAAACAAAGCAGCAAATATTGGTTGCAACGCAACTAATGCAGTTCCTGCTGCGACCGTTGTCATTCTCATTGCAAGGAAAAATCCGACAAAGTGAAGAGCTAGAACGACTCCAGCAATCACAGCCCACCTCACGCCAGCTCTGTCTCGCTGATGGCGAAGCGCAAAGGGCAAGGTCACTAGTGATCCGCCAAGATTTCGCCAAAAGATCAAGGTGAGTACAGGCATTGTGCTCATCGCGATTAATGGCCCAGAAGTTCCGATTCCAATAATTCCTAGACCTAATCGAATCAAATCTGGACGTGCGGGTATCTCGGTATGTTGATTAATGCGTTCGCCTGCCTTCATAAGAGAAAGGTACCCTTATCTCATGAGCAGCAATCTCCTAAACCGAGTATTTCTCGCCCGTCTTGCAGGTACCGCGGTCTTTGACCCAAATGGTGATCCAGTAGGAAAGGTGCGAGATGCTGTCGCGACCCTTCGTTCTACAAATCAACCCCCACGAATTCTTGGATTAGTTGTTGAAGTTCCATTGCGTCGTCGTGTCTTTGTTCCAATCACTCGTGTGACATCGATTGAAAGTGGAGCAGTAGTAATTACTGGCTTGCTCAATATGCGCCGGTTCGAGACTCGTCCTGGCGAAGTACTAGTTCTTGGTGAAATGCTAGATCGTTCAATTACATTAGTTGAATCTGGTGAAGCAGTTGTTGTCGAGGACATGGGAATGGAAGAGACACGAACTGGTGATTGGTTTATCAATCGTGTGCATATTATGCGTCGAGGTCGAGGACTTCGTCGTAAAGGCGCAACATCAACTGTTGCATGGGAAGAGGTATCAGGTTTTGCAAGCACTGAGCAAAATCAAGGTGTAGCAAATTTAATGTCAACACTTGCAAACCTGCGCGCAGCCGACCTTGCAGCCGTTTTACAAGATCTTGCCCCTAAGCGTCGAATTGAAGTTGCAATCGCACTAGATGATGAACGTCTTGCAGATGTTCTTGAAGAGATGGATGAATCAGATCGTGTTGCGCTATTAGCCGAACTAGAAGGCGAGAGAGCTGCAGATGTTTTGGGTGAGATGGATCCAGATGATGCTGCTGACTTGCTTCGCGAAATTGGAGAAGAACGCGCAAATGCTCTTATTGATTTAATGGAGCCAGAAGATGCTGAAGATGTTTTGCGGCTGATGAACTACGAAGATTACTCAGCTGGCGGAATGATGACGACTGAGCCAATTGTGCTCACTGCTGATTCAACAGTTGCCGATGCGCTAGCTGCGGTGCGTCAAAAAGAAATTTCACCTGCACTTGCCTCGCAGATCTACATCTGCCGCCAGCCAGTTGAAACACCAACAGGTCGCTTCATTGGGGTTGTTCATTACCAGCGCTTACTACGTGAGCCTCCTGCAACGCTTTTGGGCTCTATCGTTGATAACGATTCAAAGGGTGTAAATCCTGATGCAACTTTGCATGAGGTTTCATCGTATCTGGCAAGTTACAACATGCTTTCACTGCCTGTAGTAGATGCAAATGAGCGTTTACTAGGAACAGTCACAGTTGATGACGTGCTCGATCACTTGTTGCCTGAAAACTGGCGACATGATCACCGAGAAAAATCACCAGTATCTTTCAAGACAGAAACATTGTAAGGAGGTCAAAACATGGCACGCAATAATGGATTAGACACTCCACGCGAGACTCGTCGTTCAATCCGCCCTAATTATGATCCAGAGGCATTTGGTCGTTTGTCAGAACGTTTTGCGCGCTTCTTGGGAACTGCACGCTTCCTCGTCTATATGACTTTCTTTATTCTATTTTGGATTGTCTGGAACTTTGTAGCACCAGTTAATCTTCGTTTTGATGATTATCCATTTATTTTTCTGACGTTGATTCTCTCGATGCAAGCCTCATACGCCGCCCCACTCATTCTGCTTGCCCAAAATCGCCAAGCAGACCGTGATCGTATTCAGCTCAATGAGGATCGTGCACAAAACGAGCGTTCGATTGCAGATACCGAATACCTCACGCGCGAGCTTGCAGCGTTGCGTAATTCATTGGGAGAAGTTGCTACCCGTGACTTTGTGCGAAGCGAACTTGCAGATTTAGTTGATGAACTTGCAAAAGAATTACGTCGAGATACCCAATCGGACTCCAACTAAGGATTTATTTCGTTTCACGATTTTTTCTGCAATCTCTGATATTGCAATTGCCACTACCGACATTGGATCTGCCTCAACAACAGGAGCGCCTTCATCGCCGCCAGTTCGCAACGCTGGGCTAAATGGAATCTTTCCAAGCAACGGAACATCGCTACCCACTAATAGAGAGAGGCGACGAGAAGTTTCTTCTCCCCCGCCCTCACCAAATAGTGACATTGGTTCAGCGCATGCTGGGCAAGGAAACTGCGACATATTTTCAATAACGCCAATTACATGCTGATGGATTTGGTGAGCGATGCGCCCTGCACGCTCTGCAACCTCAGCTGCTGCAATTTGAGGGGTTGTAACAACAACAATTTCAGAGTTTGGAATCAATTGACCCAATGAAATGGCTAAGTCACCAGTCCCGGGTGGAAGATCGATCAACAAGAGATCAAGATCGCCCCAGTAAGCATCAGAGAGAAGCTGCTCAAGCACCCGGTGCAGCAATGGCCCACGGTAGGCGACGGGATCTGAACGCTCAGGCTTAAACATTTCCATGGAAACCGTCTTAACGCCATAAGACTCTAATGGGATAAACATTTGATCAATTGCAGTTGGTCGTTGCCCCATCAATCCCATCAAGCGAGGGATTGAGTGGCCATAAACGTCAGCATCTAAAATTCCTACATTCAAACCCTTTTTAGCTGCTGCAACTGCCAGGTTCGCAGTCACGGAGGATTTTCCCACTCCGCCTTTTCCAGATGCGATGCCGATTACTCGAGTAAGAGAATCAGGCTGTGCGAAAGGAATAAACTTTTCGCGTCCTCCGCGAACAATCTTTTTAACATTATTTCGTTGTTCTTCAGTCATTACTCCAAAAGTTAAATCAACAGATACAACACCTTCTACGTTAGTAATGGCAGTTGTAACATCATTTCGCAATCGATCCTGCATTGGGCAAGCAGATATCGTAAGTAAAACTGTCAGTGATACGGCGCCATTTTTTTCCTGTAAATCTTCAACCATTCCTAATTCGGTAATTGGTTTACGAAGTTCCGGATCTTGAACCTTAGCTAGCGCATCAGAAATCTGCTCAACTAAATTCATAATAGATCTGGATCAATCATTGCCTTTGGACGATTTACCTTTGGCTTAGGAGAACCTTCATCTAACAAATCAGCAACCTGCTTTTTCATAAAGGTTTTTGGGTTTAAATCTTTAGGCTGTAAATCTTCAAAGCCAGGTCCTAGGTTTTCGCGGAGTTCGGAGGTAGCAGTTGAAGCTAGTCCGCGAAGTTTCTTAACCCATTGTGCAGCTTCAACAGCTAATTTCGGTAAACGCTCAGGGCCAACCAATAACATGGCCAAGATTGCAAGGCCAAAAATTTCGCCCGCACCGAAGTCGAAGAACATGTCATTAGCCTACGGTAATTAGTTCTTGCCGGCGATCAGAGTAAGTGTGACTGTCTTCTTCGCACCATCACGCAGGAATCCGAGGGTTACTCGATCTCCCACATTCTTTGCTCGAACAGAAACAATCAGCTCTTCAGGTGAGTAGATCTCTTTTCCATCGATCTCAATGATTACATCCCCACCACGCAAGCCCGCTTTTTCAGCTGGGCTTCCAGGCAAGATTCCGCGCCCAGATGTTGAGACTTGGGCACCATTTTCTGCATAGTTCATGTTCAGTGAAACGCCAATTACTGGATAAGTCGCAACGCCATTTTTTATCAACTGATCGGCGGTCTTGCGTGCCTGATTAATTGGAATCGCAAAACCTAAACCGATCGAACCGAGTTGAGATGTTGTGCCAAGAGATGCAATTGCGGAATTAACACCAATTACCGCACCCGTTGCATCAACAAGTGGTCCGCCAGAGTTTCCTGGATTAATTGCTGCATCCGTTTGAAGTGCATTAATAAATGAGCTCTCGCTATTAGTCTCACCAGCAGTGACTGCGCGGTTCTTTGCACTGATAATTCCCGTTGTCACAGTTCCGGTTAAACCAAGAGGTGAGCCAATTGCAATTACTAAATCACCGACAGCAATTGCATCACTATCTCCAAATTGCAAAGCCTTAAGGCCTGAGGCAGTGATTTTCAAAACAGCCAAATCGTATGAAACATCTCTACCAATTACTTTAGCTGAGTAAAAAGTTCCATCACTTAGCGAAACTTGAATGCTTCCTCCAGTTTGTGCAGCTTTACTAATCACATGGTTATTCGTCAAGATGTAACCACTACTGTCAATAACAAATCCTGATCCAGTGCCTGCGCCACTAATTGATCGGGTACTAATTGAAACAACAGATGGCAAAACTCTTTGTGCAATTCCCGCTACTGAATCCGGAGCACGTTGAATTGTGCTGGTTGATAAAACTAACTGAGCGCGATTAAACAGGTCTCCACCAGCAGCATTAACTCCTAAGAATCCACCGAGAGATCCAGCAAGGACTGCAATCAACGCAACACTGCCTTTACCGCTCTTTGATGGTGCAGGTGATTGCCACCATGCAGCTGGTGGGGCTTGAATTTCTTTCTTTCGTGGAAAAATCATGTCTCTATCTTTACACCTTGGTGGCTACGAGTAAGCCATCTCCGATTGGAATCAAAGAACTCACCCAATGCTCTGAGTCGTTCTTGATAATCTTCCCAGCATCTCGGAGTGCGACAGTCTTTGGATCGCGCTGGGTGGCATCGCTGACCTTGCCGCCACCGTAGTAATTATCAATAACTAGCGCTCCGCCACTTCGCAATATGCGGTGTGCCTCGCTAATGACAAAACTGAGATCTTCAGGGTTATGGCGCAATACAACTAAGTCATATGCGCGATCAGTTAGCTTAGAAATAACATCAACAACTGTGTTAGTTATTAAGCGGTAACGCCCTTGCGTGATGTCAGCGTCAGCAAATGCTAATTTAGCAATTTGGGTATGTTCCATCTCGTCATCAATTGATGTCAGAGTTCCACTTTCTAACATCCCATCAAATAACCACAATGCACCAACGCCTGAACCTGTTCCAACTTCAACGACAGATTGCGCCTTTAAGGTAAAAGCTAAATAACGCAGAAAAGCGCCAGAGCCAGGCGTTGTGTCCTTTGTTCCTAGTTCAACACCACGAGCACGAGCTTGGGACTTAAAGAAATCCTCTGTAATAAATCCCTCAGCAAATTCATGTGGGTCAATCTTCATCACAGCGAGGTGATCCATTCTGTTAACAAGCGAACACCAAAACCTGTGCCACCCTTTGAATTCTCCCCCGCATCAACCTCGCTACGTGCCGTGCCAGCAATATCTAAGTGAACCCAGCGACGTGTGCCAACAAAGTTTTCGAGGAACAACGCTGCAGTCACAGATCCCGCAGAATACTTTGCCTTACTGGCGTTGTGATTGAAATCTGCAATATCGCTACCGAGTGAATCTTTATAATCATCAACAAGTGGCATATGCCAAACACGATCACCTGATGCTTCGCCTGCTTTTGATAGCTGCGCAGCCAGTGCATTATCGCGTGTATACATCGCAGCATATTGACGACCTAATCCAAGTGTTATCGCACCTGTCAAAGTTGCGATGTCAACCAAGTAATCAGGATCAAGGTTGATGTCTGCGTATGCAAGTCCATCAGCCAAAACCAAACGACCTTCAGCATCAGTATTGATTACTTCTACTGTTGTGCCACCGTAATGTTTAATAACATCACTAGGGCGCTGTGCTGTGCCAGAGATAGCGTTTTCAGCCATCATCATCAATGCTGTAACTCGAACATTAGGTTGTAATTCTTCGAGTGCGGTAAGAGTTGCAAGAATTGCGGCAGATCCGGCCATGTCACTCTTCATCGCCATCATGGTGTCGTATGGACGCTTTAAAGAAACTCCGCCTGTATCAAAGGTGATGCCCTTGCCCACTAAAACAACGTGTGGCAATGCGCTAACTGATTTCTTATTCGATTTTGGCTGATATGACACTTCAATCATGCGCGGACCAGGCTTTGGTGACGATCCACCTACCGCTCTCAATCCACCAAAATCTCTGAGTTCAGTTCCGGAAAAAATCTTTACCTTTAGTCCTGTTCCTTTTGCAAAAAGCTCAGCTTGCTTGCCCATCCATGCTGGAGTCTTAATATTTGCAGGCGTATGAACTAAATCACGAGCGCCGCACATAGCTTGGGCGATTGCGGCCGCATCCTCAACAACCTTTTTATCCTTGCTTCCTACTAATAATTTAGGTTCTTCTTTTTTCTTATCTGTCTTTAAATTCCACACCCAAGCACCTAATGCCATTGAGATTGCATGTGCTTTAACTTCTTTCAATGCACAGGCAGAGTAAACAGTTAGATTCTTACCACGCACTTTGCGTCCAACAGAGGCGCCAGCTGCACGGAGGGCAGAACCGCTTTGATCTCCAATCCCAACCAAAAAGATTCTATCAGTTGGGCAATCAGTTGCACTGACTGGAATTTCAAATATTTCACCAGCTTTTGCAGTTGGTCCAAAAAAAGTTAACTCATCAACAAGATTTAATCCGAAGAATTTTTCAATATCTGCCACTAGTGGTCCAACGAATTCAAATGATTCATCAGGATTTTTTACATATCCGACTGCAATGGAGTTGGCAGATGATGCCGCCTTGATATCTAGCGAGGCTGCGATAGGTAGTGCTGACATGATTGGTAAGGCTAGTGCCTTGGAAAAGGAATTACTTCTTAACTAGTGCGACTGCGGCGTGTAACGCGGCACTGAGGTTTTTTGCTTCTTCTGCGTTCATTTCAACGACCAAGCGGCCGCCACCTTCTAGAGGGATTCGCATAACCAATGAGCGAGCTTCCTTTGTAACCTCCATTGGACCATCACCAGTACGGGGTTTCATGGCTGCCATGTGGGGACTCCTCTAATCGGTTGAATTACTCTTTTAAAGCAAGGGGGTAAGTATCTCGCACAATGCACCGTTGTGCGAAATCGAGATACAGCCTTAAATACCCAAAATCGCGCTCAATCTGGCCTTACCTTGCTTGATGATCGCATCGGCTGAGCGTTCTGGAACCCCTAACATCGCCGCAATCTCGGCTGCTGACATTGATTTGAGATAGTGCATCGTCAAGATGATGCGCTCTTCATCAGGCAGGGAAGCAAGTGCATCTGCGAGAGTCTGCGATTGCTTGCCCATTGCCTTAGTTTACTTCGTTTGGATTACTTTCAATGGCGCAAATGGCGGCCGAGCTTGGTCAATGAGATGCGCACGCCAGCGTATAAACCTGGTGCAATGAGAAGGAATAACGCTCTCGGAGCCAAAATCTCTTCCGACCAATTAAATCGAGTTGTCTCTGCATCGATTACTACGAGTTCAAATCTGCCAGTTCCCTTGATGATTTTGCCAGTATGCAAAACATCACAGATGTGTGGAGGCTGCCAAGAAGTAACAACCATGTGGTCCATTACTCCTAAATTACCAATTCCTGTGAATGCGGCAATTGTTGTTCCAACACCTTCACGAATCTCTGATGTCACATCAACTCTCGTTTGCAACATCCAATCACCCTGGGATTCCCAATCGGCAAGTGCTGCCCAGACTTTTTCAATAGGTGCCTTAATTACAAGGCTCATTGCGATGTGATTACTTCTCATGCACCACACGCTTTCAGTGCATCTTCAACGTTTGTTGTCCACTGCACAATCTCACGCATTCCAGGCTTAATGAATTTTTCTTCTTCAAGATGCACAATCAATTCGTGCAATGGTGCATAAATTCCAAATGGGTCCAAGATGACAACTGGCTTGGCGTGAAACTTCAAATAGTGACCAACCCAAATTTCAAAAAACTCTTCAAGGGTTCCAGCACCACCCGGCAAAGTAATAAATGCATCTGAAATATCAGTGATCATGTGCTTGCGCTGGCCCATAGTTTCAACAACATGGAGTTCATCGTTGTCATGATCTGCAAATTCAATATCAACTAGCGCCTGCGGGATTACGCCAACAGTCTTGCCGCCCTTGTCGCGTGCACCGCGTGAAACAGCGCCCATCATTGAGATATGGCCGCCGCCTGTTACTAACTCGTTGGATGATGCTGCAATTCCCTGCCCTAACTCATAGGCAAGCTCTACATACTTATTATCAATCGTTGGGGATGATGAGCAGAAGACGGCAATACGCATACCGCTAACAATAGAGGCTAGGCTTAGGACATGACGACCATCGCTTCTGGCCACGGAATCGCAACAATCTCCAACGGAACTACTTTAGATGTTTGGTTCCCATCTCCATCTCTGTCCGCACTATCTGGTGCTGCCCCTGCAGAACTAACTGGACTAGCTGGTGCTGATGCTGCACGCGCAGTTACTCGCGAAGTAATTAGTCTTGAAATTGATATTACAAAAGCACCTGCAAATGCAGCAGATGCATATCTTCGTTTACATTTACTCTCACACCGTCTTGTAAAACCACATGGGGTAGCACTTGATGGAATCTTTGGATTACTGAGCAACGTTGTGTGGACATCAGTTGGTCCATGCGCGGTAGATGGTTTTGAAATTACTCGTGCCCGCTTAAAAGCTGCGCATGGTCATCTCAGTGTTTATGGCGTTGATAAGTTCCCACGAATGGTTGATTACGTTGTTCCTAGCGGTGTTCGAATTGCAGATGCAGATCGTGTTCGGTTAGGTGCCCACCTTGCATCTGGCACAACTGTCATGCACGAAGGTTTTGTTAACTTTAATGCAGGAACTTTAGGAACTTCAATGGTTGAAGGTCGCATCTCTGCTGGAGTAGTAGTTGGCGATGGCACTGATGTTGGTGGTGGTGCATCAATCATGGGCACACTCAGCGGTGGTGGAAAAGAAGTTATTTCTATCGGTGAAAAGTGTTTGTTGGGTGCTAACTCAGGTCTTGGTATATCACTCGGCAATAACTGCGTAATTGAAGCTGGAACTTATATAACATCGGCTGCGAAGGTAAGACTTCCTGATGGTGAAATTGTTAAAGCAGGAACACTTTCTGGTGCAAGTAATCTTTTGTTTAGACGTAACTCTCTTGATGGTTGTTTAGAGGTTGTATTACGGACTGGGACTTGGGGTGGGCTCAACAGCATTTTGCATGCCAACTAAATCAAAGTAGGCAGATGGAATTTTTGTTCGGCTTCTAAATGTTTCACCACGTAAACTCTTTTGAATTCCTGTGCTAGATGTTGCCTTTATTGTTCCAACAGTTCCCGTTGCATTCTTCGTAACAATTTCAAGAGTGACCACATCAGGTAGCAAGAAGGCTGCCGCTACGGAAGCCTGCGTAATCGTGCGATCCCACCGATAAAAGCGCGGGTTTAGTACCGGATCCAGGCTAGAAACATCTGCAACGGTTTGTGTGAAAGCTTTTTCCGTTCCCCACGCATTTACTGCAGTCTCTGTTAACCCACCTGTTGAACTACCGAAATAGGCGGTAATTGGTTTGCCTGCTTGAGTAATCGTTAAGCCTGCTGTGTTAGAAACTGCTGCTTTCCAGAACTGTCCCCATCCTTTTTCCGTTTCCTTTGCATACCCCAAGAATGATTGATCGGATATCTCACCATAGAGGTCGCAATCACATGATGATCGATAGATTCCAGCTTTACTCATGGCATATGTTCTAGAAGCTATTGCTTGTGCTTGCAGTGCAGCCTCTGGCCACGATGATGGAACTTCACTTATGCCCCATAAGTATTCATCGGACAAACGAACTGAGTTTGTAATTTCAATGCGATATCCGAGTGTTGCTGCCTTAACCGCCCTAAATTGCATCTGACCATAGCGATATTTCTTGGTTGTGTTTGTATGGGATAAAGAAATAACGCCATCAACACCAGCTAAATAACGAGTACCACTCCAACGAACCGTGAAGATGCGATTGCGAGGAATACTTACAGTTTTCTTTCCAGTAACAACGCTAGGTAGCACTGTTGAGCCAAAAATTGTAAAGTTTAATGAACTCTTAACGGGAACAGTTGCTAGCGGAACAACATCTTGTGCATCACCAATGTCACCGCTAAAGATTTGCATCGTTGCATCTTGTGTTGCAGTCGCCATTTTGGCGGAGGTCAATAAGTGTCCAATATTAACTCGTAGTACTTTTGTATCATCCAAGGGTTCAATTGCAACATCTTTGTAGTAATAGGAAATAATCGCAGTGGCTGTCTCACCCGCTATTGCTTTTGCTCTTGCACCGATCTGACTCATTCCAACACCATGTCCATAGCCAGCGCCTTGAACTTGAAATGAGACAGGAATGTCAATTGCAGAAGATTGTGAAGGCAATATCAACGCAACTGAAATGGCCAGAACTAACGGCTTAAAAATCCTCATCGATTACTGCGCTCTTTCCAAGGTGTAAGAACTCTTGATATGCATCAATGACTGCGTTTGGTTCGCCGCGTTGAACAAGTTTTCCCTTGTGTAGCCAAGCAACATCGTTACATGTTTCGCGGATTGTTTGCATCGCATGGCTCACCAAAATGAGAGCTCGATCATCACTTCTTAATTCCTTAACGCGATTAAGGCTCTTTTCTTTAAACTTGGCATCGCCGGTGCTCAGAGCTTCATCAATAATCAAGATATCTGGTCGAACAACAGCGGCCACCGAGAAAGCCAAGCGCGCATACATTCCTGATGAATAGGTGCGCATAGGTGCATCGATTGCATCGCCCAACTCTGAAAACTCAGCGATCTCATCAAAGTTGCTTGCTATCTCTTCGCGAGACATTCCTGCTGCTAAGCCGCCCAGAAATACATTGTCTCGGCCTGACATCGAAGGATTAAAGCCAACACCTAAAGCCAATAACGTGCTCACAGATCCATATACCTCAATGCGACCTTGTGAAGGAGGCAAGATGCCAGCAACACAGCGCATTAAGGAAGACTTTCCAGCACCATTAGTTCCGATTACACCTAGTACTTGCCCGTACTGAATATCTAAATTGATGTCATCTAGTGCGCGAACAATTCGTGTTTGTTTCTTGCCGCGACCTAGTGATTTAACACGTGCTTTGAAGGTTGGCTTTTTGTCGATAGATGTTGTGTAGGTCAGGCCAACCCCACGTATTGAAACCGCGAGTTCATTAGTAAGGTGCGAATTAGAGACGGACAGCGAACTCACGCTCCCTCGATAAGAAGAAATAAGTTCCGATAAAGAAAATTCCTGTTGCCCAACCTAAGCCTTGAAGCATGCTTGAAAGTTGAGGCGCTTCTCCTTGCACAACTGCTCGAGACCATGAATCCAAAATAGGAAATAGTGGATTAGCAATCTCAATTGCACGAAGACTTGGTTTTAGCGCAGATGCTTCATAGAGAATTGGTGACAAGTAAAGAAGTGTTCGGGTTAAGTAAGGCAAAAAGCTTGCGATGTCTCTGAAGTAAACATTGATGCAGGAAATTGTTATTGCTACAGCTAGAGATAGAAAAATAGTTATTAATAACACTGGAATTGCCCACAGCATTTGGATTGTAAATGGCGATCCAACGATTGCTTTGATAACTACGAAAACAACAAGTGTTGGAAGAAACTTAAAGATTGCAATTACCACTGCAGAGATTGGAAGCATAATTCGAGGAAATGCGGTGTTGAGAATCAAGCGTTGCCCAGCAGTAACAGATTTCACGCCACCAGTAAGACTGTTTGCGACTAAATAAAATAGAAATAAACTTGCAGTTAAATGTGCATACCGGCCACTATCTGTAGCGCCACCGATAATGATGATCAAAATAAAGTAAACACCAGAAAGTAATAGCGGGTTTAGAACTAGCCACAATTGTCCAAACACTGAGTCAAAATGTTGCTCCCGAAGTTCAGATTTGGAGTACTCCTTGATAAATGTGCGTCTAGACCACAAGGATTTCCAGTATCGACCCAGTTTTGGCAGGCCAGCCCTGAATGGCTCATAGACCTGCAGTGGCGTGCTCACGGGTTCAAGGTTACAGCAGGTGCTAGTGACTTAGGCGATGTCAGAAATCCAAGCCCCCATGAAATATGCATTGTTAGCAAGATTGTGGGTAAACACAGAATCTCACCCAGACTTTTTCCAATTACTGCAGATGCAATCAGGATAAACACAGCATAGACAAGGGCTGGAATGAATAGAACTGGTGAAACTAGCCAACCTAAGAGCAATGAAAGCACCGTTGCAGCAACGGTAAATGGTGGAGCTAAATAACGGTAATTGATTGTGCCTTGATGTCGACGTGAGACTACACGTCGCCAACGTCCATATTCGAAGTATTGCTTTGCTAGTGCTTTAACAGTTGATCGAGGACGATATGTAACGATTAATCGCGGATCAAAGTAAACAACTCCACCTGCTTGTCGCAATCTGAAGTTAAGTTCCCAATCTTGGGCTCGAGTAAATCGCTCATCAAAGCCACCTACTGCAAGCACTGCTTCTTTTCTAAATGCACCGAGATAAACCGTATCTACTTCTCCCGCACCTCCACCGGTATGGAATCTGGATGCACCAACGCCAAGTGGACTACGCATTGCACGAGCAACGGAACGTTCAAATAAAGATTGTCCTTCGGCAGCCATTACGCCACCAACATTTACAGCGCCAGTACTTTCCAAAACTTCTGAAACTAATTGGCAATAGTTGTTAGGAATATTTGAGTGACCATCTACTCGAACGATGATCCCGTACCGAGATGCAGCTATTGCAAGATTTAGTCCTGCCGCTGTCCGACCTGTTGGATTTTCAATGATTACAACTCGTGGATCAATTATGTGTAAGCGCTGTGCGATCTCTAGGGTGTTGTCGTGTGATGGGCCGATTGCCAGAATCACTTCAAGTTTGCCGTCGTATTGTTGAGCAAGGATTGCTGCGACTGCATCGGCCAGATACTTCTCCTCATTAAGGACAGGCAGAATCACCGAAATCTCTCGTTTCGGTGAGCCATATAAGGCGTTAGCTGATGTCGACATAACCCGCACACGCTATCGCTCAAGTACTCTCGGACAGTGAAATCAACGCGGGCAATTCGGATTATTACCTCACTATCTGTGGGAGTCGTCCTTATCTCCGCATTTTCTTGGTTGGGCCTAGGTCAGGTGAGCGGAGCCATCGATCGAATCGATGTATTCGGTACTTTGGAATCTCGCCCAGATAAACCAAACAAAGCCCTGAACTATCTACTTGTCGGCTCAGATACTCGTGAAGGCTTAACAAAAGAGCAAAGAAAATTGCTTCGAGTCGGCTCAACTGCAACAGCTGCAGGATCTCGCTCTGACACGATGCTCATTGTTCACATTTCCAAGTCACGCGATAAAGCAACACTAATTTCAATCCCACGCGATTCCTTGGTAACAATTCCTGAACATGTTTCATCCTTGAATAAAGATAAAATCGTTCCTGCTGCTAAAGGAAAGATTAATGCTGCTTTTGCCTTTGGCGGTGCACCACTTCTTATTCAAACTATTGAAAATGAAACTGGTCTTCGCATGGATCACTACATTGAAATTGGTTTTGCAGGTTTCGCGGGCATGGTTGATGCACTTGGCGGAATTGAAGTATGTACTAAGAAAGATATTGATGATCCCGGTAGTCACTTAGTTTTGGCTGCAGGCATCCACACGTTAAATGGTGTTGAGTCACTTAAGTATGTTCGAACACGCGACTTCGACGGCATGGGCGATCTTGGACGTATGCAACGTCAACAACAATTTATGGGAGCAGTTCTAAGAAAAGTAACAAGCACAGGAGTATTGCTCAACCCAATCAAATTAGTTAATTTCTTTAATGCTGCTATCGCAACAATTAAGACGGATTCTGAACTCAACGAGAGCGATCTATTGACTCTTGCAAAGCAAATGAAAAATCTCACTCCTAGCAAAATGCGCACCCTGACTATTCCATTAGGCAATACCAATGCTCGCGTGCCTGGTGTTGGCTCAGTAGTTACATGGGATCCAGTGTTAGCCCCTGAACTTTTCAACCGTTTACGTGAAGATTTGCCGCTCATTGATGAAGTAACCCCATCTCCATCAGCCTCTTCTAGTGCAAAGGCAACTCCAAGTGTGATCGATAAATTCAAGACTCGTACCGCTGATGAAAACCCTTGCGGGGCTCTGAAGTAAACTCCCCCACATGACTTTAACTCTCTCGGTTGTTGGCTGCGGTTATCTAGGAGCCACCCATGCTGCTTGTATGTCCTCGCTCGGTTTTACCGTAGTTGGTGTCGACACAGATCCAGAAAAAGTAGCCCTGCTACAAAGTGGAAAGCTTCCTTTTTATGAGCCAGGGCTGGACACGCTGCTTGAACAAGAGATGAAAACTGGTCGACTATCTTTTACAACAGATTTTTCTGCAGTCAAAGATGCAGATGTCCACTTTGTGTGTGTTGGAACTCCACAAAGTAAAGATGGATTAGCTGCAGATCTGACATACGTTAAATCAGCCGTTGCAGCGATTGCGCCACATCTAAAAGATGGCTCCCTTGTTGTTGGTAAGTCCACTGTCCCAGTTGGAACAGCGCAAGCCTTGCGCGCTGAATTAGCAAAGATTGCACCTCAAGCAGATTTGGCCTGGAATCCAGAGTTTCTTCGTGAAGGTTTTGCAGTTGAAGATACCTTGACGCCGAATCGTTTAGTCGTTGGTGTTGCTAATGATCGTGCGGAAGAAATTCTCAAAGAGGTATATGAGCCTGTAATTGCTTTGGGAACACCTTGGATTCGTGCAGACCTGCCTACCTCTGAACTTGTAAAGGTAGCTGCTAACTCATTTCTTGCGACAAAGATTTCTTTTATCAATGCAATGGCTGAAGTGTGTGAAGCAGCAGGCGGAGATGTGACTGTGCTTGCAAAGGCAATTGGTTATGACCCACGTATCGGTAGTCGATTTTTACAAGCAGGCATTGGCTTTGGTGGAGGCTGTCTTCCAAAGGATATTCGTGCGTTTATGGCACGCGCTGAAGAGTTGGGTGCAAAGCAAGCACTTGAGTTCTTGCGTGAAATTGATGCAATTAACTTGCGAGCTCGCCAGCGTGTTATCGATGTTGTCCGCGGTGAGCTTTCAGAGGATCTCACTCAGTACAAAATTGCTGTTTTGGGAGCAACCTTTAAGCCCGACAGTGATGATGTCCGTGACTCCCCTGCATTAGATATCGCTGTTCAGCTCCATGCAGCTGGTGCAAAGGTTGTTATCCACGATCCACAAGGTATTGAGCCTGCACGTAAGCGTTTCCCAAATCTTGATTACGCCCCAGTCATCAACGATGCAATAAATGACGCGGATTTAATTCTTCACTTAACCGAATGGAAGGAGTACCGACAGATCGATCCTGTGGCTATTTCTTCAATTGTTAAGAGCAAAATCATTATTGATGGACGTAACATGCTCGATCGCACATTATGGCGAAACGCAGGATGGAAATTCCACGCATTGGGGCGTACTGATTAATAGTAAAGAAACCATTGATGCTGTCCTTGCACTGAAAACATGGGCAGTAGTCGGTCTGGGAAATAACCCTGAGCGCGCTGCATTTGGCGTGGCAAAACTTCTGCAAGACAAAGGGCACCGAATTATTCCGGTATACCCTCGCGCCGAAGTTGTACACGGAGAAACTGGTTACAAAACGCTCTCTGATATTCCAGAATCTATAGATGTTGTTGATTGTTTTGTAAATTCAACACTTGTTGGCAAAGTTGTTGATGAAGCTATTGCGATCGGCGCTAAAGCGGTTTGGTTGCAATTGGATGTGATTGATAACGATGCAATTGCGCGCGCGCAAGCTGCAGGCTTACTCACTGTTATGGATCGTTGCCCGGCAATTGAATATCGGGCTAGATCTTAAACGCCTTTCGGGTGTTTCCGGTTTTATTCATCAATTTCTCCGCTCATATAATCTAATGCGTGTTGAACTTCATCAATTACCTCTGCATTGTTTTCGCCAAGCAAAGTGACATGGCCAACTACTTCACCTGGACGTACATCAACCCTGTATTGGTGAAACTTGAGCGCAGGTGTACGCGCCATTAAATGTAAATATGGACGATACATATCGCTCTTCTTGCCGGCTATAACATTTCCCGTAACAGCTACTGATGCGGTCATTGAAGGATCCCCCAGTGGAAGATCTAAGACAGCGCGTAAATGTTGTTCAAACTGACTCGTGCGGGCTCCTTCAACCGTCCAATTTCCTGCGATGTTGGGGCCCATCACCACGTTTCTAACAGTTAATTTCTGATCTAGAACAAATATTTCAACAGCCAATACTCCAACAGCTCCAACTTCAACTGCAACATCTAAAGCCAACTTTTGTGCTCGTTCACTTAGTTCTGGTGAAAGTTGCGGCGCAGGAGTAATTGTCATCATGTAGTTGCCATGATTATGAACTCTCTGCGTGGGAGCCCAAGTTGCGGCTTGGCCATGCGGTGAGCGCGCAACTAATACGGTGATCTCGTAGTCAAAATCTATAGTTTGATCCATAGCCGCTTTGTTCTGTGAGTGTTCGAAAGCAGCCGAGGAAGGACGAACCGCTATCCCTTCTGCTTCTAAGGTCTTGATAACGCTGAGCGGTACTTGATCTTCCGCAGATGTCATGACATCGCACATCATCGCAAGGGTGCGGACTTTTTTAAAATCTTTGGGATCATCCTCATATAACAGTAATTCAATACCTAGATTTGCAGCAGGTGACATGCACATTCGAGCAAGCGGTCCAGCACCGAAGATTCCAACTGTTGGAAAGGCTTTTCTCATCCGATTATCGTAGATGAATTACATCGGCGGATTGAACATGCGTCCCATCATCTAATACCAGAGCGCCAATATCTGAAATTGATTCAGCTACTGCCAAATGTGTAGCTCCGCCTGGGTACTCCACTCGAACTTCTTTGCCCAATGTGGCGCATAGGTGGCTATACAGTGCTTGAATTTCATCGATTCCCTGATCCCATTGCACAAAATGCTCTTCAAACTCTTCAAGTACCTCACATAAAATTTCATCACGAGTTAGATCAACTCCGCCTTCGATTAATAAGGATGTTGCTGTTTCAACTGGAAGTTGATCTTCACTCATTCCAACATTGATGCCAATTCCAATTACTACACCGTTGCCAACTACTTCTGCGATAAGTCCAGAAACTTTTCTGTTGTTAATCAAAATATCATTAGGCCATTTAACAGTTGCGTGAAAAGCATGCAGCGTTTTTGCAACACTGTAGCCAGCAATCAAAGGGAGCCATCCCCAGTCATCACGATTACGTTGTGGTTCTATATAAAAAGAAAACAGCAAAGCAGTTCCTTTAGGTGCTTCAAATGTGCGATCTAGTCTGCCTCGTCCAGCACTTTGAAATTCTGCAGTGATCACATCGCCTACTTGTGCTTTTCCATCGCGAACTCGTTGCACTAAATCACCTTGAGTTGTACTCGTGAGTTCAACCACGCTTACTCGCCAGTAAGGCGTAATTAATCTATTGATCTCAGCCGGATCAAGCGCTGCACTTAACAATTCTTTGCCCACGACTAGTACCGTACGCCCATGAGCCGTGATCTGCATACAACTGCCGGGAAAATAGAAGATCTTCGCGACCGTGTTGAGGAAGCTGTCCATGGTGGCTCCGAGCGGGCCGTTGAGAAGCAGCACTCAAAAGGTAAGAAGTCTGCCCGCGAAAGAATTGATTTGCTTGTTGATGCCGACTCATTCACCGAGATTGATGAGTTTGCGCGTCACCGTTCCACACAATTTGGAATGGAAAAGAATCGTCCCTATGGCGACGGAGTAGTTATCGGAACTGCAACTGTTGACGGGCGCCCAATTGCTTTGTATTCACAAGATTTTACCGTTATGGGTGGATCACTTGGTGAAGTGCACGCAGAAAAGATTGTAAAGATTGCCGCTTTTGCACTTAAATCTGGAATTCCTCTCATTGGTATTAATGATTCCGGTGGAGCTCGTATTCAAGAAGGTGTCGCATCTCTTAATGGATACGGCAAAATTTTCCGCCTCAACACCAGATCATCAGGTGTGATCCCCCAAATCTCTTTGATCCTTGGCCCATGTGCTGGTGGCTCTGCTTACTCACCTGCACTTACAGATTTCACCGTCATGGTCAATGAAACTTCCCACATGTTTATTACTGGTCCTGATGTCATCAAAACTGTTACTGGTGAAGAAGTTGGAATGGAAGAGCTGGGTGGTGCACGCACTCATAACACCCGCACCGGTAACTCACATTACTTGGCAGAAAATGAAGATGATGCGATTGATTATGTGAAGGCACTGCTTTCATATCTTCCATCAAACAATATGGATGCAACTCCTCACCTTCCACCAACAGAGACTTTGGAAAAGAAGGCTTCAGACATCGCACTTGATACTTTGATTCCAGATAGTCCTAACCAGCCATATGACATGAAGGTTCTAATTCAGGCGTTGGTTGATGAAGGTGAGTTCCTCGAAGTTCACGCACTCTATGCGCCAAATATTGTCGTTGGATTTGCACGAATCGAGGGTGAATCAATTGGAATCATCGCTAACCAGCCCAATCAATTAGCTGGAACTCTTGACATCAATTCAAGTGAAAAAGCAGCACGCTTCGTGCGTTTCTGCGATGCCTTTAATATTCCGATTCTTACCCTTGTAGATGTTCCGGGTTTCTTGCCTGGTACAGAACAAGAATGGGACGGGATCATTCGTCGCGGCGCTAAGTTGCTCTACGCATACGCTGAAGCATCTGTGCCACTAGTAACACTTATTACCCGTAAGGCATATGGTGGAGCTTTCATTGTTATGGGATCTAAATACCTTGGCAGCGACATTAACTTCGCATGGCCAAGTGCTGAAATTGCAGTTATGGGTGCGCAAGGTGCGGTAAACATTTTGTATCGTAAGGATTTGGCAGATGCTAAAGACCCTGAAGCAAAGCGTGCTGAGTTGGTTAAGGATTACAACGAATCACTTGCTAATCCTTACTTAGCTGCAGAGCGCGGAACGATTGATACTGTTATTGAGCCAAGCCAATCACGCGCATACATCACTAAGGCCTTTAGAACTTTAAAGACAAAGCGCGACATCTTGCCTGCTCGCAAGCACGGAAACATTCCGCTGTAATGAAATTTGAAATTACATCAGGTAACCCAACTCCTGAAGAGTTAGCAGCAATTGAGGCTGTAATGGCCCAACACAAACGTGAAGAACTCAAGCCTGTCATTCGTCGCAGCCTTTACGGCCGGCCACAGTTACGTCAGCCACTTCCTCATCAAATTACATTTGGTGCAAGAAGGTTTGGATAACAATGCCAACAATTGTTTTAGCTTCGCAATCAACTAGTCGACGCCGTTTATTGGAGTCAGCTGGTTTATCACCAACAATTATTGTGAGTAATGTTGATGAAGAAACCGAGTTTTTCAATGCGATGCACCCTGCAGATATGGTTATCGCTCTAGCAATCACAAAGGCGCACACAGTCCGCGAGCAAATCAACTACCCAGCAATTATTATTGGTTGCGATTCAACCTTCGAATTTGATGGCGTTTCACTCGGTAAGCCTGGGACCTCAGATATTGCGACAGAGCGGGCAAAGCGAGTACGAGGAAATTCAGGCCTGCTACACACCGGTCACTGCATTATCGACACAGTCAAAGATGTTGAAATTTCAGATCGCGTAACAACTCGAGTCACTTTTGATCATATGAGCGATGAAGAGATTGCGGATTACGTTGCAACTGAAGAACCACTACATGTTGCAGGTGGCTTTACTCTTGATGGTTTTAGCTCTCCTTTCATTCCCTCGATTGAAGGTGATTACACAAATGTTGTTGGCATATCAATGCCATTTGTGCGAAAAGCCTTTGCCCAACTTGGATACACCTGGCCACAAGCAAAGGTGATGAAATGAAGCGCGTTTTAATCGCTAACCGTGGCGAGATTGCAATACGTGTTATTCGTGCTTGTAAGGACCATGGCATCGAAAGTGTTGCGGTGTATTCAGATGAAGATCGCACTTCGCTTCACGCGCAAATGGCGGATACTGCGTACTCACTTCACGGCACCACTGCCACACAAACGTACTTGGACATTGAAAAACTTATCGCTGTTGCAAAAGAATCTGGCGCAGATGCCGTTCACCCTGGTTATGGTTTCCTCTCAGAGAACGCAAACTTTGCTCAAGCGGTAATTGATGCAGGTCTTACATGGATCGGCCCACCACCAGATGCAATTCGAGCCTTAGGTGACAAAGTTTCTGCACGAAAGATTGCAGCAAAAGCAGGCGCTCCATTAGTGGCTGGAACTAAAGACCCTGTTGCCGGTCACGAAGAAGTTACAGCTTTTGCTAAAGAACATGGATTACCTGTTGCCATTAAGGCCGCCCATGGTGGTGGTGGACGTGGACTTAAGGTTGCTCGCACTATGGAAGAGATTCCAGAGCTGTTTGCATCTGCAGTGCGTGAAGCAATTTCAGGTTTTGGTCGCGGTGAGTGCTTCGTAGAACGCTATTTAGATAAGCCCCGACATGTTGAAACTCAAGTATTAGTTGATAAGCACGGTCATGCCGTTATTGTCAGTACGCGTGATTGTTCTCTACAACGGCGTCACCAGAAACTTGTTGAAGAAGCACCTGCACCATTTTTGACACAGGCACAAAATGATGAGCTCTACCGTTCAAGTAAAGCAATCATGAAGGAAGCGGGCTACATAGGCGCTGGAACATGTGAGTTCTTAGTTGGAGTCGATGGAACCATTTCATTTCTTGAAGTTAATACCCGTTTACAAGTTGAGCATCCTGTTAGCGAAGAAGTAACAGGACTTGATCTTGTCCGCGAACAGTTCCGAATTGCAGATGGTGAAGCACTGGGATTTGATGATCCCGTAATTCGCGGACATTCAATTGAATTTAGAATCAATGGGGAAGATCCAGGACGTTCATTTTTGCCTGCACCGGGGCGCATTACTGAATGGGAAATCCCAACAGGTCCGGGAGTTCGAGTTGATGCAGGCTTCCAAGGTGGCGACACAATCGGTGGCAACTTTGATTCCCTGCTTGCAAAGTTAATTGTTACCGGTGCCACTCGCGAACAGGCAATTGAACGTGCTCGCCGCGCGCTCTCTGAATTTAAAGTGGGAGGTCTAGCGACTGCAATTCCTTTCCACCGAGCAATTCTTGAGGATCCTGCATATACAGAAAATTTCAAGGTTTACACCAGTTACATTGAGAATGAATTTGATAATCAAATACCAGCATTTACATTCACTGAGCCGCCTCTTGAAACTCACATGGCACCTGAGTATCTGGTAACCGAAGTTAACGGAAAACGATTTGAGATTCTTGTACATGCAGCTAAACCAGTTGTTAAACGCCACCGTGCAAAACAAACAATGGCTGGAGGATCAAGTGGGTCTGGATTAACAAGTCCAATGCAGGGCACAGTTGTTAAGATTGCAGTAGAAGAAGGTGCAACTGTTGAAGTTGGCGACCTCATCATTGTTCTTGAAGCCATGAAAATGGAGCAGCCACTTACTGCTCACAAGGCGGGCATCATCTCTAATCTCACCGCTGTCATTGGAACCACTGTTTCAAGTGGAACTAATCTCTGTGACATTATCGATAAATAATCTGACTTCTCAAAGAGGTGCCTCGAAGTTACTCTAGGTACATGGATCAATCATTAGTGGGCGATATTCAAGCCTGGATTGCTGACGACCCAGATCCTGTCACAGCCTCTCAATTACAACAGTGGCTAGATACAAATAACGAAGCTGAACTGCGCACATCCTTTAATGGCTTTTTACAATTTGGAACCGCTGGATTGCGTGGTCCGATTCGACCTGGACCATCGGGAATGAACCGCGCAGTCGTTGGGCGCACAGCTGCCGGATTAGTTGCCTACATGAAAGAGCGCAACTTAACTTCTGTAGTTATTGGTCGCGATGCCCGCTATGGATCTGAAGATTACACATTTGAAACCGCTGAGATCATGAGCGGTGCGGGTATGAAGGTTTTTGTCTTACCACGTCCACTTCCAACTCCAGTCTTAGCTTTTGCCACCAATGAACTGGGTTGTGATGTGGGCATCATGGTTACTGCAAGTCATAACCCACCTCAAGATAACGGATACAAGGTTTATCTCGGTGGAACCGTAGATGGCATCGAATACCGTGGATCTCAAATTGTTTCACCCACCGATGTTTCAATTGCACACAAGATTGATGCGATCAAATCCCTGAAAGAACAACCGCGTGGAAAAGAGTGGACAGTTCTGGGTGAAGAGATAATTGAAAAATACATCGATCGCACAGCAGCACTTGCCACAAAGCCAGGTTCCTTACGCATTGTTTACACCGCTATGCATGGTGTCGGAACAGAAACTCTTCAACGTGTATTCCACAAAGCAGGATTTGCTTCCCCAATCTTGGTTGACGCCCAAGCTGCGCCAGATCCTGATTTTCCAACAGTTGCTTTCCCTAATCCGGAAGAACCAGGTGCTATTGATTTAGCACTTGAAACAGCTAAGGCCTTTGATGCCGATCTAGTGATTGCTAATGATCCAGATGCAGACAGATGTGCTGCTGCAATCAAAGATCCCGCAACAGGCTGGCGGATGCTCAGAGGCGATGAATTAGGCGCGATATTGGGCGAATCTATTGCTCGAAAAACAAGTACAGGGATATTTGCTAACTCCATTGTTTCTTCATCCATTCTTAAAAAAATAGCTGAGCACTACAACCTTGAATTCAAAGAAACACTCACGGGCTTTAAGTGGCTTGCAAAAATTAAGGGTCTGACCTTTGGTTATGAAGAAGCACTTGGTTATGCAGTTGATGCAAAGACAGTCAATGATAAAGATGGAATATCAGCAGCCATTACTTTGGCTCAAATAGCAACAGACCTTGCAGCTGATGGAAAAACCCTTCTTGATTTATTGGATGAGATTTGGGCACGACATGGATTCCATGCGACAGAACAGATTTCTATTCGCCTTAGTGATTTATCTAAGGTTGGCGTAATTCTTGGTGGACTTCGTGTTAGTCCACCACACAATATTGCAGGTCGAGCAGTTACATCAATTGATGATCTAGCCGCACCTACTGATGAATTGCCACCAACTGATGGCTTAAGAATCTGGCTAGATGGTGGAGTTCGAATCATTATTCGCCCCAGCGGTACTGAGGCAAAAATGAAGTGTTACATTGAGGTTATTGAAAAGGATTCCAAAACCGCTCAAGTAGTATTGGACCAACTGCGACCACCGCTAAAGGAATTGTTATCGTGAGTTTTTATGGTTTAGTCGATGGCACTGAAGCCTCACTAAAGAGTTACCTCGGCAATCTTTCTGGTGTGGACCAGGTGGGTGCTGAAGCTCGCGCAGCCATGCTTGCAACCAGAAGCATCAAAACAACATCAAAGCGCTGGGCCATAGATTCGGCAATCACGATGGTGGACTTAACAACTCTTGAAGGCGCAGATACACCTGGCAAAGTAAAAGCTTTGTGCACGAAGGCTGTTAGACCAGATCCGACAGATTCTTCTGTTCCTAGCGTGGGTGCTGTGTGTGTCTACAACGACATGGTTTCAGTTGCTCGCGCACACTTAGATTTAATCGGTGGCCAGCATGTGCCAGTAGCAGCGGTTTCAACTGCTTTTCCTTCAGGTCGAGCTTCCATGCCGGTCAAGATTCAAGATACCCAAGATGCAATTGATGCCGGCGCCGCAGAGATCGATATGGTGATCGATCGAGGTGCTTTTCTTGCGGGCCGCTACATCGATGTTTTTAATGAGATTGTGCAGATCCGCGAAGTTTGTGGCGACAAGGCGCACTTAAAAGTAATCTTTGAAACAGGCGAGTTAGTCACTTACGACAATGTTCGCAAGGCATCATTTTTGGCAATGGCAGCAGGTGCTGACTTTATTAAGACTTCAACTGGCAAGGTTGCACCAGCTGCAACTCCCCCAGTAGTCCTCGTAATGCTAGAAGCAGTTCGTGATTTCTATGAAATGACACAAGTTCGAATTGGAGTCAAGCCTGCTGGTGGAATCCGAAATACTAAAGATGCAATCAAGCAATTAGTTTTGGTCAATGAAACTGTTGGACCAGATTGGCTCAATCCGAAACTCTTTCGAATTGGGGCCAGTGCATTGCTCAATGATCTATTGATGCAGCGCATGAAGATGGATGATGGTTATTACACTAGCCCTCAGTATGTGACGATGGATTAATGGAGACGATTATGACCTTCGAATACGCCCCAGCGCCAGAATCTCGCGCAATTGTCACGATCAAGCCGAAGTATGGACACTTCATTGGTGGCAAGTTTGTTCCCGGAGGCAAACACTTCCCAACAATTAATCCAGCTACCGAAGAGGTCTTGAGCCAGATTGCACTTGGCGGAAAAGCAGATGTAGATGCAGCGGTAAAGGCAGCACGCAAGGCCTATACAGGCACATGGTCAAGGATGTCTGGCAAAGAACGCGGAAAGTATTTGTATCGCATCGCTCGCATCATGCAAGAGCGTGCACGTGAATTTGCAGTACTAGAAACTCTCGATAACGGTAAGCCAATCCGTGAATCACGAGATACCGATATTCCACTGGCAGCAGCTCACTTTTTCTACCACGCAGGCTGGGCAGACAAGCTTGACTACGCAGGTCTTGGCACATCCCCCAAGCCTCTAGGTGTGGCCGGACAGATTATTCCTTGGAACTTTCCATTATTAATGTTGGCGTGGAAAGTTGCACCAGCACTTGCTGCAGGAAACTCAGTTGTTCTAAAGCCAGCTGAATCCACACCGCTAACAGCGTTGTTGTTTGCCGAAGTGTGCCAACAAGCAGAACTTCCTGCAGGTGTGGTCAATATTGTTACGGGTGATGGTTCAACTGGAGCCCTAATTGTTAATCACCCAGGAATCGACAAGATTGCATTTACTGGATCAACTGAAGTTGGAAAGATTATTGCTCGCGCCGTTGCACCAACTAACAAGAGTGTTACCTTAGAACTAGGTGGCAAAGCCGCCAATATTGTCTTTGATGATGCCCCTATTGATGAAACTGTTGAAGGAATTGTTAACGGTATTTTCTTCAACCAAGGACATGTGTGCTGTGCTGGATCACGACTCCTGCTGCAAGAAAATGTCGCTGAAGAGGTTTTGCATAAGTTAAAGAACCGCATGGAAAAGATCCGCGTGGGCGATCCGATGGATAAGAACACTGATGTTGGAGCGATCAACAGCAAGGAGCAACTCAAGAAGATCATCGAACTTGCTGCTGTTGGCGATTCAGAGGGTGCTGAGCGTTGGAGTCCAGCATGCACACTGCCAAGCAAGGGATTCTGGTTTGCACCAACAATCTTTACAGGGGTAACACAAGCCCATCGCATTGCACGCGAAGAAATCTTCGGTCCAGTTCTCTCAGTTCTAACATTTAGAACACCTGCCGAGGCTATAGAAAAGGCTAATAACACTCCCTTTGGACTATCTGCAGGCATCTGGAGCGAAAAGGGATCCCGAACATTATGGGCATCACAACAGCTTCGCGCGGGTGTTATCTGGGCTAATACCTTTAATAAGTTTGATCCAACTTCGCCATTTGGTGGATATAAGGAATCGGGGTGGGGCCGCGAAGGTGGACGCCACGGCCTGTCTGCATACTTGAAGGGAGTTAGCCATGAGTAATCGCATTGATGTGAAGAAGACATACAAGCTATATATCAATGGCGCATTCCCTCGCTCAGAATCAGGGCGCACCTATGAGGTCAAGAATGCAAAGGGTGTGTTTATTGCAAACCCATGTCTTGCATCTCGTAAAGATTTACGTGATGCAGTAGTTGCAGCACGCGCAGCACATCCTGGCTGGAATAAAGCAACGGCGTATAACCGTGGTCAGATTTTGTATCGCATCGCAGAGATGCTTGAAGGACGTCGTGGACAATTTGTAGAAGAGATTGTTAATGTCACCGGTGCAACAAAGGCGAAAGCTGACAAAGAGGTTACAGAAGCTATTGATCGCCTTGTTTGGTATGCAGGTTGGACGGATAAAATTGCATCACTTGCCGGTTCAACAAATCCTGTTTCAGGTCCTTTCTATAACTTTACGATTCCTGAAAGCATGGGAGTTGTAGCAGCCATTGCACCTGAAACTCCTTCACTGCTTGGACTCATTGATGTCATCGCACCGATTATCACTTCAGGAAATACCGTTGTTGTTCTGGCAAGCACAAAAGCCCCATTGTCAGCAATGACCTTTGCTGAAGTTCTTGCAACAAGTGATCTACCGGCAGGTGTCATCAATATCTTGACAGGCAAGAAGGATGAGATTGCGCCATGGATGGCATCTCACATGGATATTGATGCATTAGATATTTCTGGATTGTCTTCAAAGAAGCACGCTGACATCAAGGTGGCCGGTGCTGAAAACTTAAAGCGCATTCATTCCTTTAAGTCAGCAGATCCCGGTCGCATTATTGCCTTTATGGAAGCCAAAACTGTTTGGCATCCAATAGGACTTTAACTAGCTTGGATTGCAACGCTCTCATAGCCACGCAAAACAAAAGTCGGTCTGCGAATCGCATCTCCTGCTAATTGCATGTTCGGAAACTTTTCCCATAACGCTGGCAAGGAAACACTCATCTCAAGACGGGCCAATGGAGCACCTAAGCAGAAGTGAATACCTGCGCCAAAACCAATATGAGGGTTTGGATCCCGGGTTAAATCCATCGTTTCTGGGCTAGAAAACACTGATTCATCACGGTTTGCAGAGCCTATGAGGGCTGCAATCTTTTGCCCTTCTTTGATTGCGACTCCCCCGAGTTCGGTGTCTGCAGTGGCAGTTCGTTCAAACAAATGCAGCGGAGCATCAAAGCGCATGAACTCTTCAAGAGCTGTATCAGTAATGCCCCGAGGATTATCACGAAGTAATGCAACTTGATCTGGACGTTGTAGGGCTGCGACCATTCCATTACCAAATGCGTTCACAGATGCCTCATGCCCGGCATTTAGCAGTAATACGCAAGTGGCAACTAATTCGTGCATGTTCAACTTCTCGCCGTTCTCCTCGACACTTGCAAGATCTGAAATCAAATCTGCCCCCGGTGTCTTCTTGCGGCTCTCAGCTAAATCGCGAACATAATCGGCAAACTCTTTAGCAGCTTGCTTTGCTTCATTTTGATATTGCTGACTTGGGTTTACTTCATACATCTTCACAATCGCTTGCGACCAAGGTCGAAGCAAATGCTCTTCAGATTCTGGGAAACCTAGAAGGTCTGCAATGATTTTCACAGGAAGTGGTTCGGCGTAGTCTGCAATCAAATCAAATGTTTGCCCTGACTTAACCTTTTCATCAATAGCAACAAGTAGTTGCTCGGTGATGCGACTAACGGCAGGGCGCATTCCCTCGATCTTTTGCCGGTTGAATGCTTTTGCAACGAGTGAGCGAAGTCTGGTGTGCTTGGGTGGTTCGCTATCTAGAATTGAATCGGCATGGAGCCAATTAAAGATTTCCCACTCAAACTCTGGGCACTTTTCCTTAAAAATTCTCCCCAAAGACTTATTGCGAAACACATCATTGGCATCACCATGGCGAGCAGCCAGAAACATCTGCATTCCCTCATGCCACACAGGTTGACCTGCAGCACGAAGTTCTTTCAGCGCTGGGTATGGATTAGATACAAAGGCTGGGTCACTAAAGTCGATCATGAACCAGATGAAACCTTCGCATACCCAGGTTTGATGATCTGTTCAATGACCTTTAAACGCTCTGGGTATGGAATAAATGCGCTTTTCATAGCGTTAATAGTGACTCTTTGAAGCTCCGCAAAATCCCATTCAAAGGCCTTTACCGCCTCTTCCATCTCAAAGGACATAGAGGTTTGGCTCATCAAACGGTTATCGGTATTGAGCGTTACGCGGAAACGAAGCTTTGCTAAAACGCCAATTGGATGTTCAGCATAACTTGCAGCTGCACCTGTTTGTAGATTTGAAGTCGGACAAAGCTCTAGAGGAATTCGACGGTCGCGAACATATGATGCGAGACGACCAAGCTTTGGTTCTGAACCAGAAAAATCAATGTCGTCGATGATTCGAACACCATGACCTAGTCTTTCGGCTCCGCAGAGTTGGATGGCTTCCCAGATGGACGGGATTCCATACGCTTCACCAGCATGGATAGTAAAATGGGCATCTTCTTTACGAAGATAATCAAAAGTATCTTTTTGATCAGATGGCGGGAAACCATCTTCAGGACCAGCGATATCAAAGCCAACAACCCCCTTGTCTCGGTATTTAACAACTAGTTCGGCAACTTCTTGCGAGTTTTTATTCTGACGCATTCCACATAACAGGGAGCGCACAACAATTGGATGACCCTCGGCTGCTGCCTCTTTCATTCCAATTTCATACCCTGCAAGTGTTGCTTCAACAACATCTGCCATAGAAAGACCTTGTCCAGTAAATAATTCAGGTGCCCCGCGAACTTCAGCATAGACAACACCATCACGCGCAAGATCTAAAGCACACTCTCGAGCAACTCTGATGATGTCTTCGCGGCGTTGCATCACTGCAATCGTGTGATCGAAGGTTTCAAGGTAGCGAACTAATGATCCTGAATCACAACTCTCGCGAAACCATGTTGCCAGCTCAGTTGCATCATGAGTAGGAAGTGCGGTGTATCCGATCTCTTGGGCAATATCAATAATTGTTTGTGGCCGCAGTCCGCCATCAAGGTGATCATGGAGCAACACCTTTGGAACTAGTTTGATCTGATCCTTTGTAGGAATACTGTTCATTGACATTTACTTGGCCCCTTAATCAACAATACGTTCGATAACTAGCGGCAGGCGATCAATGCCTCCGGCAGGTACAGCGCCAATACTCACAGAGTTCTCCAGCGACTCCAAAGCCCTGGCAAAGGCGGCTGGAGTGTCTGTGTGGAGCGTATACAGAGACGCTCCGGCGCTCACAACATCTCCTGGCTTAGCGTGAATCTCAATGCCAGCACCGGCTTGGACCGCTTCGCCTTGGCGAGAACGCCCCGCACCTAAACGCCAGGCAGCCATTCCAACCTTCATTGCATCCATAGAAAGAATTGTTCCACTGCTGTGTGCAGTGACAACTGTATTTTCCTGTGCAACTGGAAGCTTTGCATCTGGATCTCCGCCTTGTGCTGAAATCATTTGGCGCCACACATCCATTGCTTTTCCATTTTTCAATGCAGCTGCAGGATCTGCACCCTTAATGCCAGCGATCTCTAACATTTCTTGTGCCAATAAAACAGTCAGTTCAACAATGTCAGATGGTCCCCCACCTGCTAAAACTTCTACTGATTCACGAACTTCAAGTGCATTACCTGCAGTTAATCCCAAGGGAACATCCATCGCTGTTACCAAAGCCAAAGTCTTAACACCAGCGCGCTTTCCAAGTCCCACCATCACATGAGCTAACTCTTTTGCTTTCTCCGGATCACTCATGAATGCACCAGCACCCGTTTTCACATCTAGCACTAGAGCACTTGTTCCTTCAGCAATTTTCTTACTCATAATTGAGGATGCAATCAGCGGAATTGCTTCCACGGTAGCTGTCACATCGCGCAGCGCATACAACTTCTTATCGGCAGGGGCTAATCCAGCACCGGCTGCACAAATTACCGCGCCACAATCTTGCAAAACCTTAAGCATTTCTTCATTTGATAATGATGCGCGCCATCCTGGAATTGATTCCAACTTATCTAAAGTTCCACCTGTGTGCCCGAGCCCTCGGCCAGATAGTTGTGGAACTGCGGCTCCACATGCAGCAACAAGTGGCGCAAGTGGCAATGTGATTTTGTCGCCAACGCCGCCTGTTGAATGCTTATCAACTGTTGGGCGAGATAACGCAGACCAATTCATACGTTCACCGCTATTGATCATTGCATCGGTCCATCGTGAAATCTCACGATTTTCCATTCCGTTAAGCAGGATCGCCATTAATAGCGCTGACATTTGTTCATCAGCAACTGCGCCTCGTGTGTAGGCGTCGATAACCCAATCGATCTGTGGGTCAGTTAAGGAATGGTGATCACGCTTTGCCGCAATGATTTCAGCGGCCGAGAAGGCTTCAATCACTTAGCGCTCGTTGCGGTCGAGATCATCTGGGCCAAATGCCCAAGGCAACATCGCAGACATTTTTTGTGGTCCATCATCTGTCATAAGCAATGCTTCAGGGCCACCGTGTTCAAATAACAATTGGCGACAACGCCCACATGGTGCCAAGTAATTTCCTTGCCCATCTACACACACAACAGCGATTAAGCGTCCGCCACCGGTTGAGATCAGATTAGAAACTAATCCGCACTCAGCACACAGTCCCACGCCATAACTCGCGTTCTCAACGTTACAACCTGTTGCAATGCGACCATCACTGACAAGGGCAGCAACGCCTACTGGAAACTTTGAATAAGGTGCATAGGCATTCTTCATCGCCCCAATAGCTTCCTGATGGATTTGGTCCCAATTGATGTGGGTCATCGCAAACCACCACGACGGTATGGCATTCCATCTGCAGCTGGCATTCGCAATCTTTGCGATGCAAGTGCCATTACTAAAATAGTTGCAATGTAAGGTGTCATTGTTACTAGCTGACCTGGAAGTTCATCAACTGCAAAGTAGAACCACAATGTAAATCCTGCTGATGCAAGGCTTAGTACGGCACTGAGTTGCTTTCCAGCCTTGAATTTTCTGAATGCAACAAATAGCAAGATCACAACAATAAAGAGAAGTAGTGCGTGGATCGCAGCTGAATCACGAAGTTGCAATGCATCAGCAAAACCAAATAATCCTGCACCTGCTAATAATCCTCCTGGGCGGTAATTACCAAAGAGAAGTGCTGCAAGACCGATATATCCACGACCTGCTACCTGATTTTCTTGATAGTTACTTGCAGCAACGATTGCTAAGAAGCCGCCACCTAATCCAGCTAAACCACCTGAAATTAGTACACCTGCATACTTCATCGCATAGACGTTAACACCAAGGGATTCAGCAGCTGTTGGAGCTTCTCCAGCACTGCGCAAACGCAATCCAAAAGCCGTGCGCCACAAGATGAAGTAAGCCAATGGTACAAATGCAATTGCAACCACTGTTACATATGAGACATCCCCAGTTAAACCACGAAGAATCGAGGCAAAATCAGAGATAAAGAACCAGTTGAGGTTTGCAATCGAGCCCAATAGATCCGGGCTCTTCCATCCAAAGTAATGACCGCCGGAAAGAATAGGAAGGCCATTAACGGAAATAGTTTCGATTCCTGGAGACTGTGATGGTCCAGGCCATGATCCACCTTGATACAAAAGCGTAGACAGATATCGCACAAGTCCTGCGGCAATGATGTTGATAGCAACACCAGAGACAACATGGTCAACCCCAAATGTCACTGTAGCAATTGCATGCACCAAGGCACCTAATGATCCAAAGACAACAGCTGCTAGCAAACCTGCCCATGGTCCATGTTGTGAACCGATGTATCCACCAGCCCACGCACCCATGATCATCATTCCCTCAAGACCGATGTTCACAACACCGGCACGCTCTGAGAACAAACCACCCAACGCTGCAAGAACAATTGGAACCGACAAGAGCAAAGCAGCAGATGCTGTTCCAGTGCTTGTCAGATCAGAAGCACCCGTAATGATACGAATAGATGCCAAGACAAAGACAAGCATGGTTGCATAACGCAGGATCTTCATAGCTTTCATGCCTGCACCACCTTAGCTAATTCATTGCTTTGCAAAGTTAATTTAAGGCGTCTGACAACTTCATATGCAACAACAGAACTCAAAAGAATTGATCCTTGCATAATCACGTAAGTTTCTGGTGCAATGTCAATAAGTTCCAATGAACGTGAACTCACCTCTAAGAATCCAAAGAGAAGGGCGCTAATAGCCATTCCGCCAGCAGAGTTGCGTCCAAGTAATGCAACGGCGATTGCCGAGAATCCAATTCCTGCTCGGAAGCCAAGGTTATAAGAGTGTGTTTGACCAAGAACTTCAGGTAAACCTGAAAGCCCTGCAATAGCACCAGAAATAACTAGTGCAATGAAGGTCATCTTCTTTGAATTCACGCCGCTTACTCTTGCTGCAATTGGATTTAATCCAGATGCACGAAGTTCGAAACCAAAACGGGTGCGATTAACTACAAACCAGAAGATAAATCCGAGCGCAACTGCTACAAAGAACATTCCATAGACGCCGCCGCCAGGCTGATCTTCAACCCCAATTTTGCGCAAAAGAGGCATCAAATCAGGTACTTGAGCCGATACTGGAAGCTGCTTTGTCTGAAGGTTATTTGAACCTTCTTCAATTACTGCAAAGTGCTTCGATAACAAGTAAGCAGACAGGCCACCCGCTAAAGCATTAAGCATGATTGTTGAAATAACTTCATTCACGCCACGCTTGACCTTTAGGTATGCAGCGATCGCAGCCCACAATCCACCGAAAGTCATCGCAACGATAAAGACTGCTGCAACATGTAGAACTGGTGGAAGAACAAACATCGCACCGATATAGCAACTAAACAGGGCACCTAGTCGCAGTTGACCTTCTACACCGATGTTAAAAAGACCTGCTCTAAAAGTCACCGCAATAGCAATTGCTGCGATGTAGTACGGGGTAGCGGTATTGACGATCTCCATCAAGGATCCTGCTTCTGTGCCGTACTCCCACATCGTTTTAAATGCTTCAAGCGGAGATTTCTTACTAACAATCACTGCAATACTTGAAACGACAATAGAGAAAATAGCTGCAGCCAATGGCGCAGCAATTGCTAAACCAATTTTGCTGGGAGATAGCTTTCTAGTTAGCAAGTTACTCATGCGGCACCTGTCATCGCAGAGCCAAGTTGCTCTGGAGTAGTTTTTGCAGGATCAAGTTCTGCAGTAATTGCACCGCGCAACATAACAAGTAGTCGATCTGACATTCCGATTAGCTCTTCAAGGTCTGCTGAAATTAAAACAATCGCCATTCCTTTTTCGCGAGCCTTGCGAAGCACATCCCAAATAGCGCCCTGTGCTCCAACATCAACACCACGGGTTGGATGAGATGCCACCAACAACGCTGGAGCCTTACTCATCTCGCGACCAACAATAAACTTCTGCTGATTACCACCAGACAGCGCTGCTGCCAAGGTATCCGGACCAGGTGCACGAACATCAAACTCCTCCATGATCGTACGAGTACTTTCCACCGTTGCTTTTTTATCAATCACAAAGCCACGCATCACAGGCTTGCTGCGCTGATGACCAAGAATTCTGTTCTCCCACAATGGTGAGTTCATCATTAACGCCTGACGCTGACGGTCTTCAGGGATTAAACCGATTCCCAGATCATGTCTATCTGCAACAGATAAATCATCGATTCCTAAGCCATTGAATTGAATGGAACCTGTGTAATCACGCAGACCCATAATTGCTTCTACTAATTCAGCCTGTCCATTTCCTTCTACGCCTGCAATACCAATTACTTCACCGGCGTGTAAATCAAAGGAGATATTTGCCAATAGATCACGGCTGCCAGTTGTAGTTGGGACTGACACATCCTTAAGTGACAAGGTAATTTCTTCTCGGCGTGTGTGACCCAATGTAGAAGGCTTTGGAAGTTCACTACCCACCATTAATTCAGCTAGCTGGCGCGCTGTTACATCTTTTGATTTAACTTCAGCCACTGTTGAGCCTTGTCGCACAACTGTTACTTTATCTGCCACGCGCAACACTTCATCTAGCTTGTGTGAGATAAAGATAAGCGCCATTCCTTGAGCACGTAGACCTTCGAGTGCTTGGAAAAGATCATCTACTTCTTGTGGAACTAAAACTGCAGTTGGTTCATCGAAAATCAAAATTCGAGCACCGCGGAATAAAACTTTTAAAATCTCAACTCTTTGGCGTTGTCCAACGCCTAACTCTTCAACAAGAACATCTGGATCAATATCTAAACCGTACTGCTCGGCCATTGCAACCACTTTCTTGCGAGCACTTGCAAAATCTATAGTGCCTCCGTGTTGTGGCTCAGAACCCAAAATTATATTTTCTAGAACTGTGAAGTTATCAGCCAACATAAAGTGCTGATGGACCATACCGATGCCCGCATCGATTGCGTCATTGGGAGTTTTAAAGTTAACAGCTTGGCCATTAACTAAAATTTCACCAGAGTCGGGGCGTTGCATTCCATAAAGGATCTTCATAACAGTTGACTTGCCAGCACCATTTTCGCCGACGAGAGCGTGGACCGTGCCTGTTTCAACTTTCAGTGAGACATCTTTATTGGCAATAACACCAGGAAAGCGCTTACTAATGTGTCGCAGTTCTACTGCTACAGACACTGTAGATCTCCTTTGTCTATCACTGAGAGAAAAGCATTTGGCCCAACAAGGAGATTTAACTCCATTGTTGGGCCAAACACTACTTTATAATTGCGTCTAGTTTAACAAAAGACCTTGCTCCAAAAAGCGTTTATGGCTTTGTTGGAACCTTGATCTTTCCTGACTTGATTGCAGCAGCAGCCTTATCGATCTGTGCCTTGTACTTTGTGATGTATCCACCTGAGTAAGAAACGCCAACACCGTCAAGTGAGAGGTTGTAAACGCGACCGTAGATACCGGACTCATCTAGAACATCGTTTACAGATGAACCTGCGACAGCTGTTGCAATAACATCGTAAACAGCACGGTCAACGCGCTTGATCATTGATGTGAGCATGTTCTTCTTCTCTGCAGCTGAAGCAGATAGGTACTGATCAGAGTCAACTCCGATAGTCCAAACCTTCTTGCCAGCCTTTGCAGCATCTGTTGCAGCTGCGAAGTTACCCGCACCTGATCCACCTGCTGCTGAGTAGATAACATCGATACCCTTATCGATCATTCCCTTTGCAATAACCTTTGCCTTAGCTGGGTCATTGAAACCACCGAAATCAGGTGGCTCTGTGACGTACTTGACGTCAACAGTTACTGACTTCTTTGTTGCCTTAACACCAGCAACGAATCCTGCTTCAAACTTCTGTAGTAGTGGAATACGAACTCCACCGATGTATCCAACTTTGCCTGACTTTGTTGCAAGTGCTGCTGCAACGCCAGCAAGGTATGAACCCTGCTCTTCAGCGAATACAAGACCTGCAACGTTAAGAAGATCTACTGATGAATCATCGATGATTCCAAATGAAACATTTGGGTAATCAGATGCAACAGCCTTGATTGGTCCTGCATATAGGAAACCAACAGCAATGATTGGGTTGTATCCAGCCTTCGCAAGCAAACGAAGCTTGTCTTCGCGCTCTGAGTCTGAACCAGTTGTGACTGTTACTTCTCTGGCTGTAACACCAAACTTCTTCTTTGCTAGATCTAGACCAGCTGCTGCTGAATCGTTGAATGACTTATCGCCACGTCCACCGATGTCATAAGCAAGGCCAACTTTTACCTTTGATGCTGCTGTTGCTGCAGGAGCAACAAATGCTGTCGCTGCCATAACAGTTGCAGCAACAACTGCTACAAGACGAAATACTTTCTTCAATTTTCCTCCAAGGATTCAAGGGGATCTTCAATAGCTACTTTTAAGAGCAATTACTGAAGCTTTGTGTATTGGGAGCCTATTACTTGCCCCTGTTTAATCTCAACAAGCCAGCCATCATTTTGGTATCAGCGGTGTAACGTTTTGGAAAACTCTCAACTAAGGGTTGAGATACTGGCTTAATTACTTCACTAAACCCAGGTTTTTATAGGTGTCCTGAAGGGTTGCTGAGGCCACTACGCGCGCTTTGTCTGCACCTTCGTGCAGAAGATCAATCAGGTGCTTTTCATCCTCTAAAAGCTCCAAAGCCTTCGCACGAATAGGGCGGAAGTACTCAACTACCACCTCTGCAACTTCGCCCTTAAAGTCGCCATAACCCTTGCCCTCAAATTGTTTTTCAAGATCTGCAATAGAAGTGCCAGAAAGAGATGAATGAATTGTTAGCAAATTACTAATGCCAGGCTTTTCTTTTTCATCAAATTTCACTTCACGGCCCGCATCAGTTGCTGCACTCTTAATCTTCTTTGTGTTCGCCTCTGGTGTGTCCATCAGTTCTAAAACGCCAGCAGCAGAACCAGATGATTTGCTCATCTTTGCTGTTGGCTCTTGCAGATCATAAATCTTCGCACCGGCCTTTAAAATGTGGCCCTCTGGGACTCTAAAGGTTTCGCCAAATCGTGCATTAAAACGAGTAGCTAAATCACGGGTTAATTCAATGTGCTGACGTTGATCTTCACCGACTGGCACATAATGTGCTTGATACAAAAGTATGTCTGCTGCTTGCAACATTGGATAAGTAAACAGTCCAACGCGAGCTGTATCTGCTCCACCTTTTGCAGACTTATCTTTGAACTGAGTCATACGGCTTGCCTCGCCAAAACCTGCGAGGCATTCCATGATCCAACCAAGTTGATTGTGCTGTGCAACATGGGACTGCACAAACAAAGTTGATTTTTCAGGTGAGATTCCCAAAGCAATTAATTGCGCCGCAGATGCCAAGGTGCGCTTTCTAAACAATGCTGGTTCGATCTCGCCAGTTAAAGCATGCAAATCAACGATGCAATAAAAAGCATCATTGCCTTCTTGGAGTTCAACCCATTGCTTGAGAGCACCTAAGTAATTACCTAGGTGGAAGGAGTCACTTGTTGGCTGAATGCCGGAAAGAACTCGCTTCTGTGTCATAGCTGTAATTCTTTCACACCTAAGCAGATCGAGAGATCAATAACTGCCCAGCGCGTTTGCCTTCCATGGTTAGCACCGTGATACGGATGCCATTAACGTTCACAACATCGTGCTCACGTGGAATTCGGCCTAAAAAGTGCATTACAAATCCACTTGCTGTCTCATAGGGACCTTCAGGGAAATCTAGCTTTGTCTGCTCGATTAAACCCTCGATAGAAATAAGACCATCTACTTCAAAATCTCCCGTGCGCTCTTCATGTGAAATCTCATCCTGATGAACGTCATATTCATCGCGAATATCACCGATAAGTACTTCTACCAGGTCTTCCAAAGTAACGATTCCGTCAGTGCCACCGTACTCATCCAAAACTATTGCAAGGTGCTGGCCTTGCATACGCATTTCAGTTAGGGCAGGCAAAATACCTTTCGTGCCTGGCAAATACATAATGTTTCGTGCCAGCTCCACAATCTTGGTGGTCTTGCTTGCAAGTGATGTGTCCAGCAAATCGCGCACATGGATAAACCCAACAACCTCATCAGATGATCCCCGCACAACTGGGTAGCGAGAGTGTGCTTTATCAACTGCTAATTCAATAGCTTTACCAACAGTCAAAGAAGCATCCATGAAATCAACTTCAGTGCGGGGCACCATAACCTCGTGAACCTGGCGTTCTGAGGCATTGAAAACTTCTTCAACAATGTCGCGTTCTTCTTCAGTTAATGCGGCATGGCCAACCACAAGGTCTAGTAACTCTTCTTCAGACATCTGGCTACGTATTGCCTTTGGATCAACACCAAAGGCGCGCACCACAAAATCTGTTGATTTTGAGAGCAACCAAATAATGGGGCGGAAGATATTTGCAACAACGTTAATGATTCCAGCCGTTGTCATCGCAATTTCTTCAGCTCTAAAAAGTGCAACTCGCTTTGGAACTAGCTCTCCAAAGACCAAAGAGAAGTACGCGATCACCAATGTGACACCGACAAGGGAAACTGTTGTTGCCCAACCAGTTGCAAGACCCAAGGACTCAAGCCAAGGAATTACATAGTCACCCAGCTGATCAGCACCTAAGGCTGCAGAGAGAAATCCACTAACAGTCACACCAATTTGAACAGCGGCCAACAACCGGTTGGGGTGTGCGGCCAGTGCGGCAACGCGAGCGCCTCGTTTTCCATGGGTGGCGATTTGGCGGACTTGGCTATCTCGAAGAGAGATCAAAGCAATTTCAGCAGCAACGAAGAATGAGGCCAAAACAATCAGGCCAGCAATGGTTGCTAGGTCAACGAAGAGTGAGGCCAACGAGGGAGGTTCCATTATGTGAGAAGTATACGATCTCTCAGTCGGGGCGCGTGGCCTTATCTTCCCTTACCCAGGATTTACGCGTAATCTTCCCCCGTTGGCTAACCGGCCATCACCTTCATCCACGGACCGTCGGGCACGTACCTGCCCGGAGAAGGAGAGCAATCTCATGGCATCAGTAGTTTTTGATGGCGCATCACGCATCTACCCAGGAACAACTGCACCTGCAGTCGACAAGTTAAACCTCACCGTTAATGACGGTGAGTTTTTAGTTCTTGTTGGACCATCAGGTTGCGGTAAGTCAACATCACTTCGTATGTTGGCCGGACTTGAAGAAATTGATGGCGGCAGAATTTTAATTGGCGATCGCGACGTAACAAATGTTGCACCAAAAGATCGCGACATCGCGATGGTGTTCCAGTCTTATGCACTGTATCCACACATGACAGTTGCAGAGAACATGGGATTTGCACTCAAGATCGCAGGGACTCCAAAGGAAGAGCGCGATCGTCGTGTTCTAGAAGCAGCAAAGTTGCTTGACCTTGAGCCATACCTAGAGCGCAAGCCAAAAGCTCTTTCAGGTGGACAACGTCAGCGCGTTGCTATGGGTCGCGCAATTGTTCGCGAACCACAGGTATTCCTTATGGATGAACCACTATCAAACCTTGATGCGAAGTTGCGCGTAGCAACTCGTACACAGATCGCTGCATTGCAGCGTCGTCTAGGAATCACAACTGTTTATGTAACGCACGACCAGGTTGAAGCTATGACTATGGGCGATCGCGTAGCAGTGTTGAAGGATGGCTTGCTACAGCAAGTTGATACACCTCGTAATCTTTACGACAACCCAGCAAATGCTTTCGTTGCAGGATTCATCGGATCCCCTGCTATGAACCTTCTTGTAGCTCCTGTGAGCGGTGGCAAGGCAATGCTTGGAGATCTAGCAATTGATGTTCCAGCATCTGCAGGATCATCAGTAACTGTTGGTGTTCGTCCAGAAGGCTTCACACCTTCATCAAAGGGCTTCCATGTTTTGGTGGAAGTTGTTGAAGAACTTGGTTCAGATGCTTTCGTATACGGAAAGCCAGCTGATTCAACAGTTAAGTTTGCGAATGCCTCAGATGAAGGCGCACAAGTAATTGTTCGCTGGGATCCAAAGAATCCTCCAAAGCCAGGCGACACAATTACTGTCGAGGCTGTTAAGGGATCTGTTCACTTGTTCAATTCAACAACAGGTGAGCGTGTTTAATTAGATTAAGTAAAAAACCCGCGGTAGCCAATGGCCACCGCGGGTTTTTTAATGCTCTAAAGCTGTTATGCCATAGCCTTCTTGAGGTTCTCATCAATTGAATTCAAGAACTCCTGTGTTGTTTGATACGGAGCAGTATTTGAGATCAAGAGTGACAAGTCCTTAGTCATCTTTCCTTGCTCAACTGTCTCAATACATACGCGTTCTAGAGTCGCACAGAACTGGGCAAGCTCTGAGTTGTTATCAAGCTTTGCACGGTGTGCAAGTCCTTGAGTCCACGCAAAAATAGAAGCAATTGGATTTGTTGATGTTGCCTTACCTGCTTGGTGATCACGGTAGTGACGTGTCACAGTTCCGTGTGCAGCCTCTGACTCACAGATCTTTCCATCTGGTGTCATCAATACTGATGTCATTAAACCAAGTGAGCCATAACCTTGTGCAACGGTGTCAGACTGAACATCGCCGTCATAGTTCTTACATGCCCAGACATATCCACCCTCCATGCGAAGAGACATAGCAACCATGTCATCGATCAAGCGATGCTCATACCAAATGCCTGCAGCTTCAAACTGTGTCTTGAACTCTGCCTGATAGATCTCTTCAAAGATGTCCTTAAAGCGACCATCATATGCCTTAAGAATTGTGTTCTTTGTTGACAGGTACACAGGGAACTTGCGAAGAAGTCCGTAGTTAAGAGATGCACGCGCAAAGTCGCGAATTGAATCATCAACGTTATACATCGCCATTGCAACACCAGAAGATTCAAAGTTGAAAACTTCAGTGTTAATTGGTGCAGATCCATTGTCAGGAACAAATGAGATTGTTAGCTTTCCTGGACCTGGAACTTTGAAATCTGTTGCACGGTACTGATCACCAAATGCGTGACGGCCGATAACAATTGGCTTAGTCCAGTGTGGAACCAAACGAGGAACATTGCTGATGATGATTGGCTCGCGGAAGATTACTCCACCAAGAATGTTGCGGATTGTCCCGTTAGGAGACTTCCACATCTTTTTCAGACCAAACTCTTCAACGCGAGCTTCATCTGGAGTGATCGTTGCGCACTTGATACCAACGCCATGCTTTTGAATCGCACGCGCTGAATCAATGGTTACCTGATCATCAGTTGCATCACGGTGTTCCATGCCTAGGTCGTAGTACTCAAGATTGACATCTAAGTAAGGCAGGATCAATGAATCCTTGATGAACTGCCACATAATGCGCGTCATTTCATCGCCATCTAGTTCGACGACGGTGCCCGTTACTTTGATCTTGCTCATCGTTGCTCCCCTACTTAGAGTGTTTGAACATCTGCTTGTTTTGCACGAACTGCCTCTGCTGCCTCTTTAAGGGCTGCAACTTCTGAGTCAGTCAATGATCCTTCAACAACTTTCTTGATACCGGTGCGACCAATCTCGGCTTCAACACCAAGATAGACACCAGAAATTCCGTATTCGCCATCAACCCAAGCACACACAGGCATTACTGCACCTGAATCTTCGATAACAGCCTTTGCCATGCGCGCTGCTGCTGCAGATGGTGCGTAGTAAGCAGAACCAGTTTTAAGTAGTGCAACAACTTCTGCGCCACCATTGCGTGTGCGATCAACTAGATCTGCAATGTCTGCTTGTGAAAGTAGATCTGTAAGTGGCTTGCCATCTACTGTGCAACGACTTGGAACTGGCACCATGGTGTCACCGTGTGAACCAAGAGTCAGAGTCTTAACAGCTCCAACCTTTACGCCAAGTTTTTCAGCAACAAAGTTTGTAAAGCGTGCAGTGTCCAACATTCCGGCCTGACCCATTACGCGGTTCTTTGGAAAACCTGTTGCGATCTGAGCAAGTGCAGTCATTTCATCCAGTGGGTTTGAAACCACGATGATTACTGCATTCGGTGAATGCTTTGCAATATTTTCTGCAACTCCGCGAACGATTCCCGCGTTAACACCAATGAGATCCATACGGCTCATGCCAGGTTTGCGAGGAAGTCCGGCGGTAATGACGACTACATCTGAATTAGCTGTAGCTTCATAGCCAGAACCTTCAGCAGTTGTCGTTGCGCCGACAATCTTTGTTTCAAAGCCTTCAATTGAACGAGATTGATTCATGTCTAAAGCCAAACCTTCGGGCTTTCCTTCGACGATATCTGTTAAAACCACGGTATCGAAAACATCATATTCAGCTAAACGAAGAGCTGTTGTTGAACCGTAGAATCCTGCACCGACTACTGTGACTTTGCCACCCATGGCGACTCCATTCATGCGTATTTGCGAATAGGTGAACTCTATCGTCCGCGAGGAAGTGCAATTGCCAGCGCAAAAAGGGCTATTGCGATAACAACGGGTAAATAAAACTCTATGCGGCGAAAATTACGAGATTTAAGTGCAATCCCCAAGGTGCCGGCTGCGATAAAAAGTGACCCACCTCGCACGATCCCAGAGGCTCCAAGAACCACCCCGATCAGGACGGCGACATAACTAATTGTCGAAAGTATGCGGTTATTTAGCTGCACGCATCAACCACATTTGTCAGCAACATAGCGCGAGTCATCGGACCAACCCCACCTGGCATTGGCGAAACGTAAGAGGCTTTCTCATATACCCCGGGACACACATCACCATCTAAACCTTCTGCGGTGCGCGAGATACCAACATCAATTACGACGGCACCTTCTTTAATCATTTCAGCCTTTAAGAAATGTGACTGACCGATTGCAGCAACGACGATGTCAGCACTTCTTGTGTGCTTCGTTAAATCTTTTGTACCTGTGTGAGTCAATGTGACTGTTGCATTCTCTTGCTTGCGAGAAAGAAGTAGGCCAAGTGGGCGACCAACTGTTAGTCCGCGTCCAATTACAGTTACTTCAGCGCCCTTGGTTGAAATCTTGTAGTGATCAAGCAAGGCCACAATTGCACGTGGTGTACAAGGCAGTGGTGCCTCATATCCTAAAACTAGGCGACCAAGGTTAAAGGGATGCAAACCATCGGCATCTTTATTTGGATCAATAGCTTCTAAAACTCTTTGAGTGTTTATTCCCTTGGGCAGTGGAAGTTGCACGATATATCCGGTGCACTCCTTAGTTGAATTTAATTCTGCAATTACAGCCAAAACATCTTTTTCAGTTGCACTCTCTGGCAGATCAAAACGAATTGAATTGATCCCAACTTCTTTGCAATCACGGTGCTTGCCATCGACGTAAGCAAGAGAACCTGGATCAGTGCCAACTAAAATAGTTCCAAGACCTGGCGTAATTCCTTTTGCTGTGAGTGCTAGTACGCGGCCTTTCAGTTCTGTTTTGATGGCTGCTGCAAGTGCCTTGCCATCTAGAATCTGTGCGCTCATGTATAAACCCTATCTATTTATGCGTGTGAAAAATGCCGGGTTCCAGTAAAGAACATCGCAATTCCACCCTTTTGTGCAGCGGAAATAACCTCTTCATCGCGCACACTTCCGCCAGGTTGGACTACAGCTCTAACTCCCGCATCAATCAAGATCTCTAGCCCATCTGCAAATGGGAAGAAAGCATCACTTGCCGCAACCGATCCTTTAACGCGATCTCCCGCGCGTGAAACTGCAAGCCGGGCAGAATCAACGCGGTTGACCTGTCCCATTCCAATTCCAACTGAAGCTGTCATTTTGGCAAGTAAAATTGCGTTACTTCTAACTGACCGAACACTTCTCCACGCAAACTCAAGATCCTTCATTGTCTGCACATTCACTGGCTCACCACTTACCTGTTTCCAATTAGCGGGCGAATCACCATCTGAATCAATTAAATCAGTTCTCTGCAGTAGTACTCCCCCAGAAATAGGACGTAGTTCAAATGGATGTATCGATGTCACATCGCACTTTAAGATTCGAATCGAGGGTTTCTTCATCAGAAGCTCAAGTGCATCGGCATCAAAGTCGGGTGCAATTAATACTTCAGTAAAGATCTTTGATAGTGGTTCGGCCATTGCAAGGTCTACCTTTCGGTTAGCTGCAACTACTCCGCCAAATGCTGACACTGGATCACATTCATGTGCGTGTTGATATGCAACCGCCACACCCAATTCACATACTGCAACACCGCATGGATTGGCATGCTTCATGATTGCAACAGCGGGATCTCGATGATCAAGGACTGCGCGCCATGCTGCGTCTGCATCTGTGTAGTTGTTAAAAGACATTTCCTTGCCGTGTAACTGCTGGGCACCAACTATCCCTGCAGCTCGGCTGGAGTAAATCGCAGCAGATTGATGTGGGTTCTCGCCATAGCGAAGTGAGTTTTCACGATGCCAGATGTGTCCAAACCAGTCAGGTAATTCTTTGCCTTCTGCTTGGCCAAGCCATGTTGCAATCGCTAAATCGTATTCAGCGGTGGTTCTAAACACTTCTAACGCTAATTGACGACGCTCTACTTCAGTAAATCCCCCAATTTTGATTGCTTCTAGCAACTGGTCGTATTGAGATGTCTTGCAAATAACCGCAACAGATCCGTGGTTTTTGGCGGCTCCACGAAGCATCGATGGCCCCCCAATATCGATCTGTTCAATACTTTCTTCAAAGTTGGCACCTGATGCAATGGTTTCTGCAAATGGATACAAGTTAATGATTACTAAATCAAACGGTTTGATATCTAACTCTGCAATTGCAGCTAGGTGCTCAGGGTTATTTTGATCTGCCAAAATTCCACCATGAACACGTGGGTGAAGTGTCTTAACCCGCCCATCCATAATTTCAGGAAAGTCCGTGTAGTCACTCACTTGTCTTACAGCAATTCCTGCATCGGCTAAATTCTTTGCCGTTGAGCCGGTAGATAAGATTTCTACACCAGCAGTACTTAACGCATTGCCAATCTCAATGAGACGATCTTTGTCATAAACGCTTACAAGTGCGCGACGAATTGGCTTTCTCATTTGCGCCTGAACAATTGTGGAACATAGAGTGCCAAAGCAGCACCTGCAGTTAACTCGGCTGCGATAGCTAGTGTGAATTTCCAGGTTGAAACGCCAACTGCTGACATGGCATCTGTGATCAATGCTCCACTTGCTGAATACCCAACAAAGGCTGAAATAACAATTGCAACAATCAAGCTTTGCTGTAGGACCTTGATGTTAAGAGCAACTGTCCAGCTGGCAAGAAGAGCACCAGCAAAAATGATGAATGCGATGCCGATCATCGCAATAATTGATTTTCCTTCTGGCAAAGCGCCCAACAAAGGCATCGCCGGAATCTTGTTTAAGCGAAATGAAAGTGGTGAAACTAAAGTTCCAGATCCAACTGCAAAACCTACGCCTGAGAAATAAGCAAGCGTCGCAACGATTGCATTTGGAATGTACAAAATATTAAGAAGTAATAAAAGTAGTCCCCCGAAGATGCCAGGTTGTAAAACAGTAGTGAGGTTCTTCACCATCGAAATATTCACCAGTAAAGACAGACCAAAGATTATTGAAGAGGCACCTAACAACAGTGCGATGATGCGAGAGCCGAAAAGAAATCCCTGTCCGAGTGCAACTTTGCGCCCGACGGTCGCGCCAACCACAAGCGTGAAGGGCAAAACGTAGAGAATTGCAAAGTACCAAACCGGCTTAATTGCCTCTGTCTTTGAAAATACAGAAGCAAGGAGTGCGAAGAGTGTGTAGCCAATTGCAAAGACGGCGCGAGCAGAACCGACTAAAGATGAATCATTGTCTAGACGTTCTATTGTGCGTGAGATTCCACTGCGGATTGCGAGTACAGGAAAAATAAGTGCGCCAAGTGGAAGGTATGAAAGGTAACCATCTAAACCAGATGGTGGAAGAGCCAAAGAAAAAGGAATTTGGTGCGCACCGATCCAAATCCAGAGCGCTGCACGTAAAGGATCTCCGGTATTTCCTGTTGCACTGCCTGCTGTAGCCCACGCAAGGAGTGCAATAAAAGATGTTGGAAGTAAAAGCCAAGCAACGCTACGCAGGACTTGAGGCAATGCAGCTCCAAGTACCCGCGTCATCATTGTTATCGACCCAGTATTGCGCGTAACAAACGCGCGGTTTCACTCGGTGTTTGGCCAACCTTTACGCCAGCTGCTTCTAGTGCATCTTTCTTACCTTGAGCAGTTCCTGAAGAACCAGAAACAATTGCACCTGCGTGCCCCATTGTCTTTCCTTCTGGTGCAGTAAAGCCTGCAACGTAACCAACAACTGGCTTTGTTACATACTGCGCAATAAATGTTGCAGCGCGCTCTTCGGCATCTCCACCAATTTCACCGATCATAACAATCGCTGTTGTCTCAGGATCATCTTGGAATGCGCGCAAGCAATCAATGTGTGTTGTTCCGATAACTGGATCTCCACCGATACCTACCGCAGTACTAAATCCAATATCGCGAAGCTCATACATCATTTGGTATGTAAGAGTTCCTGACTTTGACACTAATCCAATTGGACCTGAGCCAGTGATGTCAGCCGGAATAATTCCAACATTTGATTTTCCTGGGCTGATCAATCCCGGGCAGTTAGGGCCAATTATCTGGGTTGTTCCCTTTGTTTGCGAATAGGCATAGAAGCTTGCCGAGTCATGAACCGGAATACCCTCGGTAATCACAACAACTAATGGCATTGTTGCATCAATTGCATCAATTACAGCAGCCTTTGCAAACTTAGGTGGCACAAAGACAACTGAAACATTTGCACCAGTTGCTGACATTGCCTCGGCAACGGTGTTGAAAACAGGAAGTTGATGGCCGTCGATATCGACAACCTGTCCACCCTTGCCAGGTGTTACTCCGCCAACAATCTTTGTGCCAGAAGCCAACATACGGCGAGTGTGCTTGGTTCCTTCAGAACCTGTCATTCCTTGAACAATTACCTTGCTTGCATCATTAATAAAGATAGACATTACTTCGCCGCCAATTCTGCAGCGCGATTTGCTGCTCCATCCATCGTGTCTGCCTGCTCTACCAATGGGTGCGCAGCTTTAGCCAAAATAGCTCGACCTTCAACAACATTGTTTCCATCAAGTCGAACAACAATTGGCTTTGTAGCCTTTGGACCAAGTAATTCAAGGGCCTGAACGATTCCACTTGCTACCGCATCACACGATGTAATTCCACCAAATACGTTAACAAAAACGCTTTTTACGTCGACATCTCCCAAAATAATTGAAAGGCCATCGGCCATAATTTGTGCAGATGCTCCGCCACCAATATCTAAGAAGTTAGCTGGGCGAACTCCGCCATGCTTTTCTCCAGCATATGCAACAACATCTAACGTGCTCATAACAAGTCCAGCACCGTTACCGATGATTCCAACCTGTCCATCAAGCTTTACGTAGTTAAGTCCCTTTGCCTTTGCTGCAGCCTCTAAAGGATTTTCTGCATCTTGGTCAACAAGTGATTGGTGATCTGGCTGACGGAAATCAGCGTTGTCATCAAGAGTTACCTTGCCATCTAGGGCAATAACTTTTCCATCTTTTGTCTTAACCAACGGATTAACTTCTACAAGGGTTGCATCTTCGCCCTGGAAAACATCCCACAACTTAACCAACACGTTGGCAACTTGATCTGCCACATCTGCAGGAAATGCAGCTGCTGCCACAATTTCTTGCGCCTTAGCAAGTGAGATGCCATCAACTGCAGAGACGGGAATCTTTGCAAGCTTTTCAGGTGCAGTGTGTGCAACCTCTTCAATATCCATTCCACCTGAAACAGATGCCATTACGAGAAATGTTCGGTTTGAGCGGTCTAACAAAATTGAAAGGTAGTACTCAGCTTCGATTGGGGCTGCTGCTGCAATCATTACAGTGCGAACAGTGTGACCTTTGATATCCATTCCTAGGATTGCGCCAGCTTTTTCACGAGCATCCTGTGGGTTCTCAGCAAGCTTTACGCCGCCTGCTTTTCCACGTCCACCAACTTTGACCTGAGCCTTGACTACAACCTTCCCACCAATTGTTGTTGCAGCTTTTTCTGCTTCATCTGCTGTTGTTGCAATTGCTGCAGCTAAAACAGGTACGCCATGTTTTTCAAAGATATCTCGGGCTTGGTATTCAAAGAGATCCACTGGGGCTCACAATCTATTGGCCGGCTATATACGGGGTAATCCTATAGTTTCTCAACAGGTGCATAACGCAATAACAAACGCTTCTCGCCGTATTGGCCGAAGTTAATTGTGGCTTCGGCTTTGTCGCCAGCCCCCGCAACAGCCACAACAGTGCCTAATCCGAATGTGTCATGTGACACACGCTCACCAACTGCCAACTCCATTGCAACACTCTTTTTGCCGGTGGCTCGTGGTGGCGGAGTTGTCGCAGTGCGAGTGCGCGAAACAAATGAAGGAGATGAAGATTTTCCTTGATTGCGCCATTCAATTACATCTTCTGGGATCTCATCGAGGAAACGAGAAGGTGGATTGTAATTTGGAGCTCCCCATGTTGAACGATATTCAGCACGTGAAATATAAAGGCGCTGGCGTGCACGAGTTAACCCAACATATGCAAGACGTCGTTCTTCTTCAATCTCATCTTTTTCACCAAGAGTTCTAGAATGCGGAAAAATTCCATCTTCCATACCTGTAAGAAAAACAGTTGGAAACTCAAGGCCCTTAGCGGTATGAAGAGTCATCATCGTGACAACTCCCCCATGATCTTCACCTTCTGGAATTTCATCAGCATCTGCAACTAATGAAACTTTCTCTAAAAATCCTGCAAGTGAGATTTCTTCATCTTCGCCAAGTTCTTCAAGTGGGCGCTCTTCATACTCCATTGAAACAGCAACAAGTTCCTTTAAGTTCTCCACGCGAACTTCATCCTGTGGATCAGTGCTATCTGCTAACTCCTTTAACAACCCTGATTGTTCAAGTGCTGCTTCAACTATTACAGAGGGCTTAGTTTTTGCTTCTACTAAGACAGCTAATGCGCTAACCATAGAAGTAAACTCATTGACTGCTTGTGCAGCGCGTGCTGGCACAGATCCATTCTCGCTCACCCGCAATAAGCCTTGCCAGAAGGAGATGTCATTCTTGCGAGCAAACTCATCCACATAATCTAAAGATGTGTCACCAATGCCTCGCTTTGGCACATTGATGATTCTTCGAAGTGAGATCTCATCTTCTAAATTGGCAAGAACGCGCAAATAAGCCAGTAAGTCTTTTACTTCCCGACGTTCATAAAATCGTAAGCCCCCAACGACTTTATATGGCAAGGCGTTGCGCATGAAGACTTCTTCAAAAACACGGGATTGAGCGTTGGTGCGGTAGAAAATTGCGGTATCTCCTGGGGTTGAAACACCTTCACGTTGCAGAGATCTAATCTCATCTGCAATGAAGTTAGCCTCGTCGTGCTCGCTTTCAGCAACATAACCTGTAAGAGGTGAACCTGCACCGGCATCAGACCATAAGTTCTTCTCTTTGCGGCTTTCATTCTTAGTAATAACCGCATTTGCAGCATTTAGAATATTTTGCGTAGAACGATAATTCTGTTCAAGCAAGACCGTGCGGGCATTTGGGTAATCAAGTTCAAACTGCAAAATATTGCGGATCGTTGCCCCGCGGAAGCCATAAATGGATTGATCAGCATCTCCGACCACGCATAGCTCTGCTGGTGCTAGTCCTTCAAGTTCAGTGCCAACTAGCTCTTTGACCAAGATGTATTGAGCATGGTTTGTGTCCTGATACTCATCAACTAGAACATGGCGGAAGCGGGATCTAAAGCGAGCCTTTGCTTCTGGATATCGCTGAAGAACTTCAACAGTTTTTAGAATCAAGTCATCAAAATCCATTGCATTAGCTCGGATCAATCTCTGCTGATACACCGCATAAACATCGGCAACTATCTGTTCAAAGGGATTGCTGGCAGCGTTTAAGTAATCTTGGGGCCCCAGCAATTCATTTTTGGCGTTAGAGATCATTGATTGAAATTGGCGAGCTGGATATCGCTTTGCATCCAAATTTAGTTCTTTGGCAACAATAGTTATGAGTCTTTGTGAATCAGCAGAGTCATAAATACTAAACGAGTTGCTATATCCAAGACGGGTTGCTTCTTGGCGCAAGATGCGAACACAGGCTGAGTGAAATGTTGAGACCCACATTGATTTGGCAATTGGGCCAACTAGATCTGCAACTCGCTCCTTCATTTCGCCAGCTGCTTTGTTTGTGAAGGTAATTGCCAAGATTTGATAAGGGGCAACATTGCGCCTAGACATTAAGTAAGCAATACGACGCGTTAATACGCGAGTTTTTCCTGATCCAGCACCTGCAACAACTAATAACGGGCCGCCTGCATGTGTAACCGCCTCCGATTGTTGAGGATTGAGTCCCTCAAGTAATGGATCGATTTCAGTCATGAGGGTGAGTCTATTAGGCTTCATGCATGGAACCGATTGCAGATAACGAGATCAAGCGCGTCTTGGTCATCAATGCCCACCCCGATGATTCAGATTTTGGGGCCTCTGGAACTATCGCCCAATGGGTGAAAAAGGGAATTGAAGTTGCCTATGTGTTTTGCACCAATGGAGATCAAGGCGGCGAAGAGTCTGGTTTCTCAAAAGAAGAGATGCCTGCAATTCGCCAGCGCGAACAACGCGAAGCTGGTGCTGCAATTGGCGTCACCGACATTACTTTCTTAAATTATGTTGATGGACACTTAGTAGCAACAATTGAATTACGTAAAGATATTGTCCGCCAAATTCGAATTTCTAAACCAGATCGCATTGTGTGTCAAAGTCCAGAACGTAATTGGGATCGCATTGGTGCAAGCCACCCAGATCACTTAGCTGCGGGTGAAGCAACTATTCAGGCTGTTTACCCTGATGCCAGAAACCCTTTCGCATTTACAGACTTAATGGAAAAAGAAGGTTTGGAGCCATGGCGTGTTAAGGAAATCTGGGTATCTGGATTTGCTCAGCCTGATCATTGGGTTGATATCACCGACACCTTTGATTTAAAGATGGCAGCGCTCCACGCACATGCATCTCAAACAGCTCACAACAAAGAGTTGGAAAACATGGTTCGCGAGTGGGGGCAACGCAACGCTGGAATTGGTGGCCTACCAGAAGGACGTATCGCTGAAGCGTTTAAGATTGTTAACACCAACTAAATACAAGAATTAAGGGTTACTCAGAGCAACATTGCTTTTGATTTATCCACCGCTATTTCCCCGCAAAAAGTAATCTTTAGTACCCAATCTAGGTTTGCGCGCATGGAACTAGATCTCAGTATTACCTTTGGTGCTATTGCACCCTTTATGAGTGACCCAACGATTGAAGAAATTTGGATTAATTCACCTGAACGAATTTTTATTGCGCGTAATGGCCGCAGCGAATTAACCAATCTACTTCTGACTTCAGATGATGTGCGAAACATTGTCGAACGAGCATTGATGTGGAGTGGAAGACGACTAGATCTTTCACATCCATTTGTAGATGCCCGATTACCCGATGGCAGCCGCTTGCATGTAGTTATCCCTGAAATCACTGCTCATCATTGGGCGGTAAACATACGTAAGCACTTAATGCGTAATTCAAGCGTTAATGATTTGGTGGACCTCGGAGTTATGACCGCCGAGATAAGCACCGCCCTAACTTATTGCGTGCAAGCTGGCTTAAACATTTTAGTAAGTGGCGGGACCCAGGCAGGAAAGACAACTGTATTAAATGCACTAGCTGGAGCAATTCCACGCGGTGAGAGAGTTGTGACAATTGAAGAGGTATTCGAATTAAGCCCCCAGTTGCCAGATGTTGTCCAGATGCAAACACGAAGTGCAAACCTACAAGGCGAAGGTGAAATTCCTTTGCGTCGGCTCATCAAAGAGTCACTACGAATGCGCCCTTCTCGAATTATTGTCGGTGAAGTGAGAGAGGCCGAAGCACTTGATCTACTCATTGCCCTGAATTCTGGCCTACCCGGTATGGGTACTCTGCACGCAAACTCCCCACGAGATGCAATCGTTAAACTTCAAACGTTGCCGCTACTGGCAGGTGAAAACATTTCTCATAAATTTATTGCACCTACTGTCGCATCGGCAATCGATGTGATTGTTCATACGAGCCTAGATGCCAATGGAACTCGACGGATTAGTGAGGTTGCATCGGTAACTGGTCGATTTGAAAATGATCGCGCTGAAATCGAAATGCTCTGGAAGTGGGATGGCAACCAGTACCAACGCGGGGTTGGTTCTCTGCCCAATCCTGATCGATTTATGGCAATCGGGGCCCCACTTTCACAATGGTGGCATCAATGAAACTTTCTGTGCGCATTGGAATTTCAGCATCTGTCTCTACCGCTGCAGTCTTATTAATGACTCGTTCAGTTGTGATTGCACTTGCCTTTGGCACATTGGCTGCTGGAATTGCTTTCGTCACCGTGCGAGCAAAGAACAATCTCAATGAGGCTGCGTTAATTGCTGCCTGGCCCGAAGTAATTGATCATTTAATGTCTGGAATTCAATCTGGGCTTTCACTCACCGAGTCATTGGCTGGGCTTTCAACAAGAGGTCCAGAGGTGCTGCGTCCTGCATTTACACAATTTAAAGCAACATTGTATGGAAGTGGTGATTTAACCCAAGCCATTGAGGAATTGAAAGTATTGTTTGCTCACCACGGTAGCGATCAAATATTTGAAGCCCTCATCATTTCTAAAGCTCTAGGTGGCAGTGAGTTACTACAAATACTCAGATCCTTAGGAGATTTTCTGCGCCAAGATTTGGCACTGCGACGAGAGATTGAAGTCAAACATGGGTGGATTAAAAACTCAGCACATCTTTCAGCTGCTGCTCCATGGATTTTGCTTTTATTACTTTCAACCCAGCCAAGTACCGCTGCTGCATATTCCACACCGACCGGTGCAATGATTTTGATCGCAGGACTTTTAATGACTGGTATTGCTTACATCTGGATGAACCGATTAGGTCGCTTGCCACAAACTCCTCGTGTTTTTGTAGGAGGCGCACAGTGAATGCAATTCTTTTGGTCACTGCTCTACTAGCCATTCCGGCAGGGTTCTTGATTGTTATAGGTGATGAAGTTGATGCGATTGAAGAAGTTCAACGTGTTATTAGAAAGAATGCAAAGAAAAGTGGTGACCGAACACAATTGAGATCACGGCTAGAAGAATTAGGACGAGGTTCGGAAAGAGAATATGTTGATTTTAGAATTAAGCAGTACGGATATTGCGCGGCTACCACAGCCCTTTCATTTACAGTTGTTTTAATCCTCATGCACAAACCCTTATTGGCGGTCTTTAGCGCGGCATTATTAGGTGTTCTAACTTATGTATTGATGGATCGCGAGCTATCAAAAGAGATTAAGAAGCGGCGCGAACTAATCGAATCTGAATTTCCTGCAGTCATTGAGATGCTGACTTTGGCGATTGCAGCTGGTGAAACTTCCATGAGTGCAATGCTGCGAATTGCTAACTCTGCAGAGGGAGAATTGGCTAAAGAGTTCCAAATAGTTGTTGTTGGTGTGAGATCTGGGAAGCCTTTAAATGAAGCGCTAGATGCGATGGGTCGTCGAGTTAAATCTGTGATGATCCGTCGCTTTGTTGATGCATTGGTAACTGCAACATTGCGAGGCGCGCCACTTGTAGAAGTTCTATCTCGCCACGCTATCGAAGCCCGGGGCAATCAACGAAATCGAGTTATGGGAGCGGCTGGTAAGGCTGAAATATCAATGATGATTCCAGTTGTATTCCTTATCCTGCCGATCTCCATCCTCTTTGCACTGTGGCCTTCATTAACAAACTTAAATATGTTTGCTAGCTAAGCAGCACTTTCCTCGCGCTCTTTGCTCTTAACATTGAGTTCGATCAGTTCGCCTTCTGGATTGCGTGCAGCGATCTCTTTCAAAGTTGGTCGTCCAGCTTTGCGCTTCTTGGCAATGATGCGACCTTCTTCAAATAATTCGCCGCCCCACACACCTGCCGGCTCTTGGCGCGATAGAGCACCTTCTAAGCACTGCGCGCGCACAGGACATCCGCTACAGAGTGACTTAGCCTCAGCTACTTGTATCTCATCTTCAGCGAAGTAGAGCTCAGGATCTGCTGTGTGGCATGGCAAATTAAATGATGACCCGTCTGAATACGTGCCTGTTACGGCGTCCAAACCGATCTTCTCATCTGCCCAGCCTGGTACTAGTAGTTCACTGAAGAGAACGCTCATGTTCTCACCTCTTCTTTCTGTTAGATCTTGCTTCGGTCTCTTGTGGTTGTCGTTGGTTGTCTGGAGTGAAGTTTTGTTTTGGAAAAACAAAAAGGGCTCCGAATCCTTTTGGATTCGAGGCCCTTGGCTTTTAGTTCTAAATCGATTTATTCGATTGAACCACCATTGGCCTCGTATCCGGCATAAAAAGCTGCGTAAAACGCTGGCTTCGTTGCATGCCAAGTAGAAGGCTTATTGGTTGTATGAGCAGAAGGAATCACAGCAGAACGCAAAGCGTTTGCTGATACGAATGATGCGTTAGACATATTCGTTCCTTCCGTCATTTTCATCCCCGCCATGGGAATGAAGTTGTAACTATAAACCATGGGTTGAGGTACTGGCAAGGTAATTAATTCCCCGCATAAATGAGCATAAAACAGCTAGTTAGACAGGCCCGCTTCAGCCAAGAAGCGTGAGGCTTTGCCTCGATAACTAAGGCGAAGATCAGACTTGGCGCGCGTTATTCCAACATAGAACAAGCGACGCTCCTCATCAATAGATGCTTGATCACCTGTGGTGCTGTTGTTTTCAAGGGGCAAGATGCCATCGCTAACGCCAATGAGAAATACTCGTTCCCATTCAAGACCTTTTGCAGCGTGCAACGTTGCAAGGGTTGTAACAGGCATTGTCGGAGGATTGTTTTGCTGAACTCGATCTTCAACTTCTCGCAGGTAGGCACGTAAATTCTTTGGTGTAAAACCAGTGTCACCATCTAGTTCGCGAGCAAGGTGGAGAAGTGCTGCGATTCCATCGATAGCTCCCCCAGTTAAAAATGGTTGAGCAAGAGTTCGAAGTTCATCTAGCCATGAAACACCTTCAGTTGGAATAACAGATGCTGTCCGAACTTGCTTCAAGAAGTCACGAACTTCCTTTCGCTCAAAGAAGCGTTCAGTGTTTCGAACTTGGTATGGCAAGTTAGCTGCATTCATCGCTCTTTCTAAACCATTTAATTGGCTGTTAGTGCGAGCCAGAACTGCAATCTCTTGTGCTGGAGTTCCTTCAGAGATCAACTGCGTAATGGCACGAACGATTCCGGCAATCTCTGCAGACTCATCGTTATAGGCAGTAATCGTTGGCTTGCTACCGTGATCATTGATTGCAACCAACTCGTTGCCCATCGCACCTTTTCTCAGAATGCTGTTGGCGGTGAAGATAATTTCAGGGGTTGAGCGATATCCAGTTGTTAACCGCACAACTTCAGCTTCTGGAAAACGTTGAGTGAAAGAATTGAGAAACACTGGGGTTGCACCAGCAAATGAGTAAATAGTTTGGGCAGGATCACCAACAACACAGAGCTCTTGACGTGAACCTAGCCAGGCGTTGATTAATCGCTGCTGCAGCGGTGAAATATCCTGATACTCATCAACTGTGAAGAAGCGGTATTGATCTTGCACGCGCTCACGAACTTCTCGCTCTTCTTCGATCATCGCTGTTGTAAGTAAAAGTACATCTTCAAAATCAATGGCACGCTCTTGGTGCTTCACGCTTTCATAGGCGGTATAGACCTTGGCCAACTGTTCAGGATTAATACGTGGCTTAACTGTGCGCTTGAGAGACTCGCTTAAATAATCAGAAGGAGAAATCTGTGAAACCTTGGCCCATTCAATCTCTGTTGCGATATCACGCAATAAATCGCGGGAGGTAATTGATAGCTCGCCTTGTAATTGAGCGCGCTTAATCGCTTCTGTAAGAAACCCACTCTTAGTTGTGAGCAAATCAGGTGTGCGACCACCAAATACTTGTGGCCAAAAGAAGGTCAGTTGCTTGAGAGCTGCTGCGTGGATGGTGCGGGCCGCAACAGCTGGAACACCCAGTGAGCGAAGTCGTGTACGCATTTCTCCTGCAGCGCGGGCGGTAAAGGTAAGAGCTAAAACTTTGTGGGGATCCATAGTTCCAATAGCTGCGGCATATGCGATGCGGTGTGTGATTGCACGGGTCTTTCCAGTTCCAGCACCAGCAATTACGCAAACAGGACCGCGTGTAGCAAGTGCAACTGCGCGCTGTTCGTTGTCTAGAGCTTCAAGAATCTCTTCTGCGCGTAGATTCCCTACGGCCTCCACGATTCACCACCACGTAACTGATCGCGTGTATATCCATCAACACGTGTATACCAAGCTTCAATCATGCGACGGGCAACTGAGATTTTAGGTGGCAACAAAATATCTTGAGCAGCAACAGCTGCCTTCATTTCATTACGTGAAAGCCAGCGCACTTCAGTAATTTCAGTGCCATCAGGACGAGCCTCTTCTGGACGATGAGTAATCGCTTCAAATGCAATCATGATCGATGCCGGAAATGGCCAAGGCTGTGAAGTTAAGTATTTAATCTCTGATGCATACACACCAGCTTCTTCAAATACCTCACGTGAAACACACTCTTCAAACGACTCACCAGTTTCAACAAAACCTGCAAATGTCGAAAAGCGCTTGTCAGGCCAGACTGGTTGATGTCCCAAAAGAATACGATCATCTTTGTCTTTAACTAAAACAATGACAGCAGGATCGGTGCGTGGATGGTGTTGTGTTGCATCGTCGGGACACACGCGCACGCTGCCACCAAGATCACTCACAGTCTTTGCACCACATTTAGCACAATGCGTGTGGGTTGCGTGCCAGTTAGCTAATCCAACTGCATGCATTGCAAGTGCTAATTCGTCAGCATCTAGATTGCCACCGACCTCGCGCAAAGATTTAAATCCTTCATACTTACGTTGTTCAAACTCTTCAGTTCCATCATCTTCTGGGGGAATAATCCAGGTGGTGTGCCAGGCAAAGTAAGCCTGATTATCATCACGGCCCACGCCTAAGAAGAAGCGATCTCCTTCAACAAAAATCTCTTGAGCAGCTTTCACGGCAGCGGCATCGATAAAGGTCAAAGAGTCATCACCTGCACTCAACCGTGCATCGACTAAATGTATAATGTGCGCAGTTTTCCAGAGTTGGGCCAACTTTGCGGCATCGGTGCGCAGCTCGCTTTCGCGGTTAATAGGTGACAGCGCGCTCATAGGGGTGAACGCTACTAGCCTTGGGCAATGCGCGTAACCTCATGGAATTTGCTGCATGGAATGGCCATTCCGCCTGATCCAGCAGTTGATGCTGCCGCCCTTTTAGAAGCTGAAATACTGAATTTAAAGAGCGATGTTATTGGCGTCCAAGAAGTTGATTACTTCCTGGAACGTTCAGGCAATCACAACCAAGTTGGAAATATTGCAACTGTCATGGGGGCTGCTGATTGGGCTTTTGCGCCATCACTGTTTGGTAATCCAGATGAGAAGTGGCGTAAACCTGAAACAACCGATTTAAAGATAGTGACAAACAAAAGCCAAGAAGGTGAAGCGGGCTATGGAATCGGAATGGTTTCACAGTTGCCAGTTAAATCCTGGCATCGCTTAGATTTAAAGGGCGCACCATTTGGCGTTTTCATGATGTTTCCTGTTGACGGAAAGTTGAAACGTTTCTATGTGCGCGATCATCCAAGAAGTGCTCTTGCTGCACATCTAGAAAATGGTTGGTTGATCATCAATACCCATCTTTCTTTCGTGCCTTTTTACAATTACAAGCAATTAGTCTTGATTAAGCGTTGGGCTCACAAATTAGGCAGTGAGCCACACAAAACAATCATCATGGGAGACATGAATATTCCATTTACCAGAGTTGTGGCAGGAATAAAGTGGCACTCACTTGGAAGTGGTAACACATTCCCAAGCTGGCTTCCAAAAGTTCAAATTGACTTTATGTTATCGCCAACTCTTACAGCTAGCGATGTTAAGCAGATTATCTATTCACATAAAGGAATGAGTGATCATCTGCCCTTGCAGATAGAGATCCCAACAGATTAATTCAGCTTAGAACTTTGAGCTAGGACGCTGGGTCAACAGAGGAAATCAGAGCTATTAGTGCTGCCTCATCCAAAAGGTCTGCTGGCTGATCTGTAACGCCTGATGGCACATAGTAGAACGCCGCAGAAACCTTTGTAATATCGCAGCCAGATAACTTTGCCCAGGCCAAGCGATACATCGCCAACTGAACCTGCGCCGACTTTCCTAACTGCTTTGAACCTGTCTTCCAATCAACCACCTGGAAGCCATCTCCATCAGCATAAATAGCATCAATTCGACCACGGATTAACACCCCTGCAATAGTTGTTTCAAAAGGAACTTCCACCCGGGCAGGTGTGCGATTGGCAAAGGTGCTCTTAAGCCACGCAGCCTTTAGATCTTCTAACTTTGAGTCATCATCTAGTGGATCTAAGTAATCTAAATACTCATCGCCAAATAAGGTAGCGGCATCTGTGAACTGGCGTTCGACCCACAAGTGGAAGGCGGTACCACGACGAGAGTATTGATCTTGCCCTCGTGGCATTGGACGACGAATGTTAAGTGCCAGCTCTTGTGGGTTTTCATGTAAGGCGACCAGAGTGGAAGTAGAAAGACGAGTTGGTAATGCAACCTCAACCACATCTATAGCGCGCTTTCGTTGCTCGGTAATCAAACTATGAGCATCCATGATCCAGGAATTGACTTCGGAATCATTTGAATCAATCAGTGAATGAACATCAGATGCATTTACTAATTCAATCGCTGCATCGAACTGTGCCCGCTTATTCCCTAGATAATCTCGTGGCCAAACAGCAGTCTGTGGATTTTTAAGCGTTGGGTTTTCAACACCGTCTTCAGGTGCTGCAATATCTGAGATTAGTCGTCCGCCATGTGCACTTGCAGCCCCTGCAATAAGTGTGAAGATGTTGGATGGTGAAACAGATTTAGATCCATCGCGCCACCAGGAGGTTGTGCAGATTAAGTGCGTGCGAGCACGGGTGATAGCAACATATGCCAATCGCATTTCCTCGCGCATTTTGATTTTATCCACGCACTCAGATGCAAAAGCTTTAATCGCCTTACTTGCATCACTGTTCTTAGTAATGCCATCTAGAGTGAAATAAGGAAGCTCGTGCGCATCACCGCGCAAAGCAAATGGCACATGCTTTTCATTCTTTAACCAGTTATCCGGATCGCTTCTGTTTACACCAGGGAAGGTGCCTTCAGATAATCCAGGCACTGCCACAACATCCCATTCAGCGCCCTTTGCCATGTGAACTGTAAGGATTTGGACTACATCTGTGCGTACTTCAGGGGCTCCAACCTTTAAGCCACCTTCTTCATCTGATGCAACATCTAACCAATCCAAAAAGGCAGAAACAGATCCACCGCTTCGTTCGAACTTTGATGCCTCATCCAAGAAGCGATCAAGGTGGCGACGGCCTGTCTGTGAACCTTCGCGCAAGGTAATTTCAGATTCAAGTGTTAGGTAGTTTTCAATCTCTGTTACTAAATCAGTAATTTGTCCGCCGGCACGTGAGCGCAAACGACGCAGATCTTGAGCGAAGGTAACCAAACGTTGATATCCAAGATCACTAAAACCGTTCTTCTTAGCCGTTGTGATTTCATCTAACGCATCGATGATGGAGCCAGAGAATTGATCATCAGCTTCTAGTTGATCAGGATTTCCGGCCGCAATTTTTTTAATAAAGCTCTTTGAATCTGCGTGCATTGCCTTTGCGCGCTCTCGACTAAAGCCACCGAGTGCTGCAATATCTCTAGGCCCTAAATTAATTCGTGGTCCTGTTAAGTGGCGCATTAAAGATGATCCTGCATCCGGATCGGTGATGATCTTCATTAAGGTCACAACATCTGCAACCTCAGGAATATGAATCAAGCCACCAATACCGATTACTTCAACCGGCAAACCTTGTTCACGGAGAGCATTTTCAATAGATGCTATTTGGCTGCGCTTTCGCACCAAGACGGCAAAAGATTTATTGTCATCTGGATTCCAGAGCGCTTTAAAGTATTCACCAATTGCTTGAGATTCGGTTTCAACAGTTTCATAAATACCGTAGGCAAGTTCTCCCGCACCTGCTCCAGTCCGCGCCTCAAGTTCAACAACTTGTTGCCCGCCATCAGCTTTGATTTGTGCGCTAATTGCATTTGCAGCATTCAAGATGATTGTGTCGTTACGGAAAGTTGTTGGCAGGGAGAACTGCTCTATTCCGGTTTGTCCTTGCGCCTTTGGGAAGTACTTATGGAATGAGGCCATGGTGCCGGCAGAGGCCCCGCGCCAGGTGTAAATAGCCTGTGATGGGTCTCCCACCGCCATAACTGGATGGCCTGCCCCATAGAGTGAAAAGAGCATGCGCACCTGAGATTGAGAAGTATCTTGATACTCATCAAGTAAAACAACGGTGTACTTGCCGCGCTCTAATGCACCCACATCTTCAAAGTTTTGTGCAATATCTGCAGCCAACGACATCTGATCATCAAAAGATAACTCGCCGGCAGCTTTGCGGCGTTCCATAAAGGTTTCAACCATAGGCAACAAAGAATTGCGTTGCTGCATAGCACGAGCAACTGCTCGGGTATCTTCATTGGTACTGCCGCCAAGTAACTGCAACTTCTCAAGCATTTCGTTGCCGATCGCCTCGATATCTGAAGCCTTAACTTGGTGTTCAAGCATCAACTTTGAAAGACCCAGTAAATCCTTAATCACTGTACTGACCGCGCTGTCATTGCGATAGGAATCATCTGACCAGTTGCGCACAACATCTGATGCGATCTGCCAGATTGCTGCTTCTCCCAGTGGATCAGCATCGGCATCAATTCCATAACGGATTGCATGTTCGCTGAGTAACTTGCCCGCATATGAGTGATAGGTAGTAACTGCAGTGCTAGTTGATGTGATGTGTTTGAACTCTGGCAACTGAGATAGTTGACGCAAACGCTTGCGAATACGAACAGAGAGTTCACCTGCTGCTTTACGGGTGAAGGTAAGGCCCAAGATTTGATCAGGTGTGGCAAAGCCATTGGCAACCAAATACAAAACTCGATTGCTCATTGTCTCTGTCTTGCCAGAACCAGCACCTGCGATAACAACAGCAGGCTCTAGACCGCTACTAATAATGGCTGATTGATGCTTGGTGATCGGCTTGATCTGTGAACCAAACTTGGGATGTGCCTGAAGCTTGGCGATTATTTCTTCAGGTGTGTACTTCGCACTCATTCGATCACCGCCCGGCCATCACTTTGAACAGGACAGGATTTCCTTACTGGGCAGCCTTTACAGCGCTTATTGACGGTGGCAAAGAAGGTTGCAGCACCCATGCCTTCGCCAATTGTTTCGATAATTGCCTTTGTTTCTTCGATATCGATTGCATACTGCTGGCGAATCGATGCTCCGGCACTGCTTGTGCCCAAATACACAAGTTCGGCACCTGCTGATGTAATGCCATCTGTAAATCCGCCCTCATGAACACCAAGTTGATAACTAGCAAGCTGCAGATTCTTCTTCGCATCCTCTTTGCTAATTGCGGTATTTCCAGTTTTAAAGTCAATAATAAATAGCGAACCATCTG